>Ga0209540_10003892_pt1 | contig 10038 bp, 10 predicted proteins | sample BarGraIncu01121A_FD_184501 | JGI IMG/M metagenome (GOLD analysis project Ga0209540, IMG submission 184501) | Arctic peat soil microbial communities from Barrow, Alaska - Barrow Graham LP Incubations 011-21A (SPAdes) (version 2) | ecosystem: Environmental > Terrestrial > Soil > Wetlands > Peat... | reverse complement strand
CGCGAGCGCGAGGAGGATCCAGTCCGCACCAGGGATGGAGACGAGTCTCTCGACGGGAACGAAGGGCAGGTTGCGCGAGAGCAGGATGGCGGGAGCGGTCAGCGCGAGGCTGACCCAGAAGCGTGTCCGAAAGTCCGCGACGGAGTGGCCCTCGTGACGGCCGCCGCCATGCGCGCCGTGGCCACCGGGGGCAGGGACCTCGCTGCCACCGGTGTGGTTCGCGTGGAGCGCTGCAGGCTCCGTCGGCGCGTCGTGTCCGGCGTGACCCCCCTCGTGTCCCGCGTGGCCCGCGTCGTGCGATCCCATCTGCTCCATGTGAAGAGCTCCCGGTCCTCCGCCGCCGCCTGCTCATGTCAGGGTTGTTCCCTTGCGAGCCTCAGCGAGGACAGCCGGGGCGACCTCGAGGGGAGGCCGCCCCGGCCGCGGGGATGTCTGCTAGTACGATTCGCCCATCATGCCGTAGCCGGCGCGGGGCGCGGTCTGTGCGCCAGGGGCGGCAGAGGTGCCGGAGTCGCCGTTCGCGCGGTTCAGGCACGGCGGGGTGACCCTGCCGCTCGTGACGTCCGAGTGCATGCGGTTCATGTCGATCGCGCCGGACGAACTGCGGTAGCGGTTGATGAACGACCGCATCTCGGCGATCGTCGGGATCCCGGGGGTCGCCGAGGTCACCGTGGATCCCATCATGCGGTAGCCGGCGAACGGCTGGTTCGTGAGCGCCGGCGGGGCAGCGAGTGCGGCGCCCATGACCGTGGCCCCGGCGATCAGGCCGGCGGTGACGGCGGCGGCGAGCTTGGTCCTGCTCCTCATGTCGGTCTCCTGTTCTCGGCCTTTGGCGGCCGTCGGGTCCCTGCCTTGCAGCCACTATCCCGCCCCGGGGTGAACTCCCGGAGAACCGCTCATGAAGGTTCCGTGAACGCCCAGTCCCGGCGTCGGGCGCTCCGGGGCGTCGCGGGTCCGAAAGTGCGACCGGTCGCCCTTGCTCGCGCAACGCGCGCACCAGACACGTGCGGTTCGCTCGTCGTCGAATAGAGGGCATTCTCTTCCTGTGGTGGCACGGCTCTTGTTACTGTGGGGGTCAGAGTCGGAGGGACCGGAGGGATCTTGAAGCGTTTCGCTGCCATCGTCACGATCGCGGTCGTTGTTCTCGCCATGACGGCGGGACCGGCGATGGCTTCCGTGTGCGCCGGATCGCAGTGCGGCGAAGCGATGGTCTGCGATCAGGCCTACACCCCCCAGTGCCCCATGCAGAACGGCGCCGTGATGGCTCACGGAGACTGCGGTCACTCCGCGGACCGCACCGTCACCGGCGTCGTCTCCAACCAGGCCGGACCCGATTTCGGGCTGGTCGGCGCACCGCTTCCCGGTGCGCTCGTCCCACCAACGGCAGCCCTTGGCGTCGGCGCGTTCCCGCTTGCCGATGCCCGTGGAGCGCCACACCTCACGTCGATCCTCCGAATCTGATCCTCTCCTCCGTGCGCGACACCGCGTCTCGCTGAGACGCGCGGTGTCCCCTCACGCCTGGACTCACGCCCAGGTGTCCGATTCCCGTACGTGCCGCATGGCGCGATAGGGAACCGCAACGGATGAGAGGCTCCACCCACTGTGAATCTGTCCATCGTTTGGTCGATGTTCGCCGTCGGCTTGGTGACGAGTATCCACTGCGTCTTCATGTGCGGCGGTCTGGTCTTGACCTACGCCGTGAAGGGCGCAGAAGGCGGCCCGTGGTACAAGCGTTTGCTGCCGCACCTCGTCTACCAGGGCGCAAAGATAGTGAGCTACGCAACCGTCGCCCTGATCCTGGGGAGCCTGGTCGCGCTTCTCGGGCGCGCCGTCGACATCACCCCGTTCCGCAACTGGCTGCAGGTCGTGGCCGGCGTCTACATGGTGCTGCTCGGCATCGGGATGACCGGTAAGGTCCCGGCGCTGCGCTACCTTACGCCGCGCCCGCCGAAGTTCCTCATCAATGCCCTTTCGAAGAGCCGCAAGAAGGCCAACGCGGATGCGAGCGAGGGTCACTCCTCGCTTGTGACGCCGATCACGTTCGGTCTGCTCACCGGCCTCATGCCCTGCGCGCCGCTCATCGCGGCGCAGACGTCCGCCATGGCGCTCGGCTCGCCGCTCCTGGGTGTGGCCGCAATGGTCGGCTTCGGGCTCGGCACGATGCCGCTGATGCTGGCGTTCGGATTCGCGTCTTCGATGCTGTCGCGCGGGTTCCAGGCGAAGATGCAGGTCGTCGCCGCGGTCGCCGTCATGATCTTCGGCCTCGTGATCCTCAACCGCGGCCTGATGGTCGTCGGCTCCCCGGTCACATTCGACACGGTGCGAACGGCCGTCATCGGTTCCGGCCAGCCCGCCGGACAATCCATGGACGCGTCCTCCACCCTGTACGCGAAGGGCGCCGATGGCGTCATAGAGATCCCTCTGACGATCGAGAACGCCACCTACGTCCCGTCGACGCTCTCCCTGCCGGCCAACACCCCGGTCCGGCTGATCGTCGACCGCAAGGAAGCCAACGCCTGCTCGGCACAGCTCTCCATACCGAAGGCCGGGGTGCTCGCGAACCTCGCGGACAACGCCATCACCAAGGTGGACGTCCCGGCCATGCCGGCCGGCTCCTACACGCTCACGTGCGGGATGGGCATGCTCTCAGGCTCGATCTCCGTCGGAGGCGCGGGAGGAGGCGGCGGTTCGCCGTTGACCCTGCCAGCGGCCCTTCTGGCCCTGCTCGGTGGCGGCTACGCCTACTACACCTATCGCCTCAAGAACCGACCGGCGCCTGCTGTACCGGCAAAGTCCGGCAAGAGCTCCGGTGCCGGCAAGGGCCGGACCGCTCCAGCCACACCTGCTGGATCGCGTTCGGGCAACCAAGCCCCTGCTGGTCGCAAGGGCCGCGCTCCAGCGCCCGCTCCTGCGCCCGCGGGCTTCCTCGCATCCCTTGGCTTCCAGCCGACCGAGGTGTTCCTCGGAGGCTCGATCGTGGTCATCGCTTCGATCATCGGACTCGCGTCCGGTGGGCTCTTCCGCTAGTCACCCCAGTCCCGGCGGAGAATCCGCCAGGGACGACAACGAAGGGAACTCGTCGACATGAGTGCTTCGACTCACACAGGCAGCAACACCTTGCTGCTCCGCTGGTCGGTCATCATCGCCATCGCTCTCGTAGCGTTCTTCGCTTCGTACAGGTTCGCGGTCGCCAGCAGCGCGGCCAAGGTAGTCGTAGGCTCCAGCTCCAACGGAAGCGTCGCCCCGGCGGCGGGCGGCGGCTGCTGCGGCAGCGGCTCGACTGCGGCGGCAGCGACCGGCGGTTCGACGTCCGCGCCCGCAGGCGGCGGCGGCTGCTGCGGCGGCGGGGCCAAGGGCCCGGCCACCACTAAGGCCGCGACAGTGAACGGCGCTGTCCAGGCGGTCTCGGTGGACGTGTCCAAGGGCTACTACGACCCCGACACGATCCAGCTCAAGGCCGGCGTGCCTGCGGAGATTACGTTCAGCCAGGCCAGCGGTTGCACGGGCATCGTCCAGAGCAGTCAGCTCGGGTTCTCCGAGGACCTCAGCAGTGGTCCCAAGACCGTCAAGATCGCCGCTCTGCAGCCCGGGACGTACCAGTTCGCGTGCGGCATGAACATGGTCACCGGCACCATCGTCGTGAAGTAGAGGTTGAGACAATGACAGACACAGCGATCAAGGGCGTGTATCACGTTCGTTTGGGCGAGGGCACGTGCCGCTCAGGCGAGGCGCTCGCAGCGATGCTCGTGCGCGACGTGGTCGGCGTGGAGACGGTCGCCATCAACAAGGACGGCGCCCTCATCGCGCTGACCTCGGGCGACTGTGACCTGCACGAAGAGATAGTCCGGGCAGTCGTGACCGCCGGGTTCGCACCGTCCGCTGTCATCGCGACGCCGTTCGAACGGCTTGCGGAGCGGATGCCCCTCACGATGGCGGAGGCCATCGCACTGGAAGTTCCCGAGCCGCCGAAGGTGCCGGTCCGCGTGCCCATCGAGACGCGGCTGTCGCAGCGCATACGGATCGAGGTCACGGACGGCTACGACCCGGCCGACATCGTCGTCACCGCGGCCGCGGACATGCCGGCGAGCGTGCAGGATGCAGAAGCGTCCAGTGTCGAGGTACCGCTGGCGGCGCCCGCAGCGGCGCCTGTCGCGGCATCCGAACCCGCGGCGCCCGTCTCGCGTGAAGGTTCTTTCGCGGTGACGGGCATGACCTGCGCCTCGTGCTCCGCCGTCATCGAGAAGGTCGTGTCCAAGCTGGCCGGTGTCGAGTCCGTCACGGTCAACCTCGCGACCGAGAAGATGACGGTGCGCTTCGACCCGTCGGTGATCGACGACGCCGGGATCGCCGCCGCGGTGAAGAAGGCCGGATACGGTGCGATCCCTCTGGACGCGCCGTTGGCCTCACCGGCGCCTACCGAGGCAGCCCCCGCCTCCGCCGCTCCCAAGGGCGCGGCGACCGGCGCGGTCACGCTCGGCATCATCGGCATGACCTGTTCGTCGTGCTCAACGGTCATCGAGAAGACGCTCGCGAAGGTCACCGGAGTGCAGTCGGCGGCGGTCAATCTGGCCGCGGAGACGGCGACGGTCGTGTTCGAGCCGGCGGTCGTGGGAATCGACACGCTCATCGGTGCTGTCAAGGCGGCCGGCTACGATGCCGTGCTCCGCGTCGAGACCGGCGCCGCTGAGGCGCCCGCAGAAGACGCCCAGCGCGTCGCGCAGATCAGGCACACCAAGCATCAGCAGTGGTTGTTCACGTTCTCCCTGCTGTTGTCGGTTCCCGCGTTCCTGGTCTCTATGGTGCCGCCGTTCATGACGGTCGTGCCCGCGGGCATCGCGACGTGGCTTGCGACCACTTTCGGTGGCGCGTGGGATCCGATGATGGTGCTCAAGTACATGGCCTTCGCCCTCATCACACCGGTCCAGTTCTACGCCGGCGGGCAGTTCTACAGGGGCTTCTGGCATGCGCTGAAGCGCCGCACGGGCAACATGGACACCTTGATCGCGATCGGAACATCGGCCGCGTACTTCTACAGCGTTGCCGCGACCTTCGTCCCGTCGCTCCAGGCCGAGCCGGTCTTCTACGAGACCGCGGGCCTGCTCATCACCTTCGTCATCCTCGGCAAGCTGCTCGAAGCCCGCGCCAAGGGCAAGACCTCGGATGCGATCAAGAAACTCATGGGACTCGCCGCCAAGACGGCGCGTGTGGTCCGCGGCGGCCTCGAGATCGACGTCCCGGTGGAGCAGGTCGTCGCGGGCGACGTCATCGTCGTCCGCCCGGGCGAGAAGGTTCCGGTCGATGGTCTGGTCATCGAGGGCCGCAGCAGCGTGGACGAGTCGATGCTGACCGGCGAGTCGATCCCGGTGGAGAAGAACACCGGCGACTCGGTGATCGGTGCCACCATGAACAAGCTCGGGTCTTTCAAGTTCCGCGCCACGAAGGTCGGCAAGGACACCGCGCTCGCTCAGATCGTGAAGCTTGTCGAAGATGCTCAGGGTTCGAAGGCCCCGGTCCAGCGCTTCGCCGACCGCATCTCAGCGATCTTCGTCCCGGCCGTGGTCGCAATCGCCTTCACCACGTTCTTCGTGTGGCTGCTGATCGTGCCGCAGTTCGCCCCAGCCGGGTTCTACCTGCTCGCGACGCCGTTCGTCAAGGCGCTCTTGGCGGGCGTCGCTGTCATCGTCATCGCGTGCCCGTGCGCGCTCGGTCTGGCCACTCCGACCGCGATCATGGTCGGTACCGGCAAGGGTGCCGAGAACGGCATACTGATCAAGAGCGGTGATGCTCTCGAGACCGCTTACAAGATCAAGGCGATCGTGTTCGACAAGACCGGTACGCTCACGCACGGCAAGCCGGTCGTGACCGATTTCGGTCCGTTCGGGGAGTTCGACAGGGTCGACTCCTTCCGTCTCGCAGCGGCACTCGAGCGTTCGAGCGAGCACCCGCTCGCTGAGGCGATCGTCAACTACGCCACGGAGCAGAGCATGGTGCTTCCCGACGTCGTCGGCTTCACGGCGGTGCCGGGGCACGGTGTCGAAGGCATCGTGGAAGGGCGCAGGGTCGCTCTCGGCAACCGCAGGCTCATGGTCCGCGAGGGTGTCGACATAGCGCAGTACGAGAACAGCATCGAGACCCTCGAGTCGGAGGGCAAGACCGTCATGCTCACCGCCATCGACGGTAAGGCGGCCGGCATGATCGCCGTCGCCGACACACTCAAGCCCAACTCGAAGGAAGCGGTCGCCCGCCTCACCAAGATGGGCGTCCAGGTGTTCATGATCACCGGCGACAACCGCCGCACGGCCGAGGCGATCGCCGCCCAGGCCGCGATCCTTCCTGAGAACGTGCTGGCTGAGGTGCTTCCGGAGAACAAGGCCGAAGAGGTCGGGAAGCTGCAGGCCAAGGGCCTGGTCGTCGCGATGGTCGGCGACGGCATCAACGACACTCCCGCACTGGCGAAGGCCGACGTCGGCATCGCCATGGGCGGCGGCACCGACGTGGCGATGGAGACCGGCGGGATCGTGCTCATCAAGAACGACCTGCGCGACGTCGTGACGGCGATCGAGTTGTCGAAGCGCACGATGCGCAAGATCCACCAGAACTTCTTCTGGGCGCTGGGCTACAACACGCTCGGCATCCCGATCGCCGCGCTCGGACTCCTTCGTCCGGAGCTTGCGGGCGCCGCGATGGCGCTCTCCAGCGTCAGCGTCGTGTCGAGCTCCCTGCTCCTGCGCCGGTTCAAGCCCAGCCTCGCGAAGGCCGCGTAGGCGCCCGAAAGGACTGAAGACGACATGAAGCGTTTCCTCAACATCCTCGGGATCGTCGCCGGCGTCGCGCTGACGCTGACGATGACCGTGTACGCGTTCGCGAACGCCGCCAGCGCCGGCAAGATGGTCGGCGTGGTTGCCACCAAGAACGTCGCCTCGGTAGAGGTCATGGACCAGCCGGGCGCCAAGGGCTCGATCACGGTCGCCTCGGTGAAGGTGCCCGGCCCTTCCTGGATCGCGGTTCACCTGGACGACAACGGCATGCCCGGCAAGGGTATCGGCCTTCAGACGATCCCTGCAGGTACGAGCAGCGATGTCACGGTCAAGATCGACGACGTCGCTCTGACCGACAAGCTCATCGTCGCCGTACACGCGGACCGCGGCATCATCGGGACGTTCGAGTTCTCGAAGGACGCTTTCGATTCAAGCCCCGACAAGCCTTACTACGTCGATGGCATGGAACTGGCCATGGAAGTCGGCGTGTCTGCCCCTCCCGCCGCCAGCTCCGCGACCGCCACGATATCGACACCCTAGCCTCCACCCTGGCCGGCAGGCGGGCGCGTTCCTGCTCGTCTGCCGGCCCCCCAAACCTCAATGTGTGCGTCGTTCGCGCGACGCGCCGTCACCCACCCGAAGGAGAACCGATCATGGCAACACTGGACCTCAAGACCGGCGGTATGCACTGCTCGTCCTGCTCGATGCTCATCGAGATGACCGTCGGTGACCTTGCCGGCGTTTCGCACGTGAAGGCCGACTACGCCAAGGGCACCGCTCACGTCGAGTTCGATCCGTCAGCGATAGCGCCCGAGGAGATCGTCACCGCGATCGTTGACGCCGGCTACACGGCCGAGATAGCCGCATAGCGGCACCGCATCCGCCGAACATGACCATCACCCCGGGAGGGACCGATGATCCACCGCACCACTTGTCGCTTCACCGCCATCACCGTGCTCGCTGTCTTGTTCGTGCTCGTGCTCGCGGGCTGCTCCACCACGCCCTCCGCGTCCACGGGGACGCCGGCCCCGAAGGCCGCCTCATCGGGCGTCACGGGAGCGGCTCCGACGATCAAGGTCGTGTCGCCCGTTGACGGGACCGTGGTCGAGGGCTCAGATGTCTCCGTTCGGATCGAGACGACCGGTCTTGCGCTCGTGGACCCCAGCACCACGACCGTTCCGGGGCAGGGTCACATTCACTTCACCCTGGACGCCCAGCCGGTCCAGATGAGCGTCGCCCCGGATTACACCTTCAAGAACATCACTCCTGGAAAGCACACGCTGCGGTCGGAGCTCGTGCAGAACGACACGACGCCGTTCGCCCCGGCCGTGTTCCAGACCGTGACCTTCACGGTGAAGTGATGGCGCCTCAGCCCGTGTTCCTCGCATCGATGAAGACTGGAGAACCGATCGTGCTCACTGCCAAGAGATTGAGACGGGTGCTCGTCGTGGCGGCTCTCGCGGCGGCGCTCAGCGTGACACCGGCGTTCGCTGCGACGGCGGTCGCGCCGCTGGAGGCGCTGTCGATGCAGGTGCAGCAACCTCTATCAGCGATCCTGGTCAGTGGCCGCTTGGCCGCAGCGGTGACTCTGCCCGCCACGATCAGCCTACCCGTCCCGTCGGGAGCGAAGCCGTACTGGGTCGGCGAGATCGTCGGTACCGATCCGTCCAAGGATCCGCAGGCGAGCTACACCATCCAGCAGGCGAACGGCTACGACCTTGTCGTGTTCACGATCAAACAGGGGAGGACCGGTCAAGTCGAGATGAGCCTGCCCGCTCCGGCAGCCGGCGCTCCGTCAACGCTGGCGTATTCGCTGCCGATCACCACAAAAGTAGGACAGGCCTCGCTTTCCTTCGGGCTTCCGGCGGGCGCAACCCTGAACAGCTCGACAGCCGGGCTCGTCGGCTCGGTCGGGCCCAACAACGAACCGATATTCACGAAGACGGTCCAGAACCCGAAGATCGGCTCCGCTCTCAAAGAGTCGCTCACGTACTCCGTGACCGGGTTCGCGGGCGGGGTCTCTTCCGGAGGCGCCTCGACGTCGGGAGCGACCAGCGGCAGCGCCGCCGACGCATTGGCCATTCCGCTCTGGATACTCGTCCTGGTCTTCGCCGGGCTGTTCGCGAAGGCCGTGATCGGCAAGCGTCGGGTGGCCCTGGAAGGCGACGCGGCGACGGCGGACCACGGCACGGAGGATTCGGCGTTCGATGACGATGGCCAGTCGCGGCCGAGGTCGGCGAAGGCGGCTTCCGCCAAGCGCGCCGCAGCCAAGGCCGGCGCCTCCACCAAGCCGCGCGCAGGGCGCCCGCAGGACGCCTGATCCACTCCTGCGAACGTTCCAGTCACGAGCCTATACCGATCGACCAGACACGGAGGCCCTGAGATGGCCAAGAAGAAGAGCAAGAAATCGGTTCCCCAAAGAGTGCAGCCCCCGAAGCAGAAGGGCCTCAGCGCGACGACGTGGGTCGCCGGCGCGGTGGCCCTCGTCGCCGTCGTGGCGGTCTTCGCCCTCGCGAACAGCGGCAAGGGCGCAGCGGCCAGCTCGGCCGGGACAGCGACAAGCGGCACCTCGACCGCGGCGGGCGTCCCGGCCGACGAGGCCAAGTACCTCGGGCGCCTTCTGCCGGTCGGCTTCACGGAGTCCTCGGTCGCGGGCGCCTCGCAGTACTCCGCGCCTGTCGAGATGACCGACGTGACCGCCGCGCAGGACGCCAAGCAGATCTCGGTGTCTCTGGCCGACGTCGTGAAGGACAAGATCGTCTACTTCGAGTACAAGAAGGCCGACGGGAGCACGATCCCGATGCTCGCGTACGTGAAGCCTTCCGGGAAGCTGTTCGTGGGTGTCAGCTTCTGCCCGCCGTGCCAGGGCAAGCGCCAGAGCATCCAGCCCGACGGCACGCTCAGGTGTTCCTCCTGCGGCACCAAGCGCGACCTGGAGACCGGCGCGGGTGTCAGCGGCGCCTGCCGGCTGTACCCGACCGACGAGGTCCCGGCCAAGGTCGCCGGCGGCAAGATCGTGATCGACAGCTCGGTTCTTGCCAGCTGGACGGCGCAGCCGCTCGATCGGAAGACCGGCGCATAGCGCCCGCTCGCCTGTTCGGCGTGCAGAAGGAGGTGCCTCCGGCACGTCCTTCTGCACACGCGTCGCGCGACATCCCGGCGACTGCGACGCCCTGACAGCATGGCACCTGGTTTGCGCACGAAGAGACGTGGATCGGTGCGATGCGGGTCCCGAGTCGCGTCCAGCGGTCAGATGCGGTGACTGGGACGGCGCGCGCCC
>Ga0209540_10003891_pt1 | contig 10038 bp, 10 predicted proteins | sample BarGraIncu01121A_FD_184501 | JGI IMG/M metagenome (GOLD analysis project Ga0209540, IMG submission 184501) | Arctic peat soil microbial communities from Barrow, Alaska - Barrow Graham LP Incubations 011-21A (SPAdes) (version 2) | ecosystem: Environmental > Terrestrial > Soil > Wetlands > Peat... | reverse complement strand
CCTGCACTCGCTCACGTATCAAGAGGCCACCCCACAAGGTCGTGCCTTGACGAAGCTTTTGAACCTGCCTAAGCAGGTGGGAGCATAAAGTTCCCTGCTTCAAGAACACTGCGAAGCGCTCGTATCCGCAGGGCATCTGCTTCCGAGTGATTTGTGTTGGCTCAAACCCATCAAGTGGTTCACGGGCATCGCAGGGTGACATAACATTATTATACCTGAAAACACAGGAAAACCAACGCAAGCCCCCGCACATGCCTGAATGCCTCCAGCTCTACTTCTGGACAGCACTGGCAAGGCAAGCGGCCACGTCAGCCAGTGCCACCGTCCACTGGGAACGTGACGTTAAGTCTTTTACCGTGCAGGTGCCTGCTGCAATCTCATCTTCACCGAGAATGAGTGCCATGCGTGCCCCCCTCTTGGATGCCCGTGCCAGTTGTTTTCCAAACCCATCCTGACGCATATCCAGATCCAGGGCCCAGCCCGCGCCGGCCAAGGTGCGCCTCAACTCGAAGGCGACAGCCGTGGCTGTGTCCGAGTGAACGATATATGCTCGGGGGATTGCCAGTGAACCAGTGAGCTCGGGATAGCGCGCTGTCAGCACGGAAGTAAGGCGTTCAAGTCCAAGACCCCAGCCGACGGCAGGAGTAGCCCGTCCTCCCAGGTGACGAATGAGATAGTCGTAGCGGCCCCCTCCCAAGAGGGCATTCTGCGCACCGAGATCCTCAGAGACAACCTCAAATACGGTCTTGGTGTAGTAGTCAAGGCCTCGAACGAGTCTGTGGTTGAGACGATATGGAATCTTCAGAGAGTCGAGAGTGGACAGCACGCGGTGAAAATGGTCCTCGCAGTCTGCGCACAGATAGTCCGCGGACTTTGGCAGCGACTCCAGGAGTGACGGGTCTTCGCGCTTGCAGTCAAGCACGCGGAGAGGGTTGTCGCTCATGCGTCTCTTGCAGTCCTCACACAGCTCGCTCTCATGCTCCACCAGCGCAGCCCGGAGAGCGTCCTTATAGGCGGGTCGACAGTTGTCATCGCCGATACTGTTGATATCGACGGACAGGTGTGCCAGGCCGAGTCTCGACAACATCGTCATGACCATGTCGATGACCTCGGCATCCTGAACTGGCGATTGTTCGCCGATCGCCTCGACGCCGAAGCTGTGGAACTCGCGTTTGCGCCCACTCTGAGGCTGCTCATATCGGAAGAACGACCCCATGTAGTAGAACTTGGCCGGAGAAGGCTGTAGATTCATCTGGTGTTCTATGTATGCCCGGCATGCTGGAGCTGTCCCTTCGGGGCGCAGGACGAGGTGGCGTCCCTTCTTGTCCGGAAAGGCATACATTTCCTTCTCAACGATGTCGGTGCCTTGCCCAACCGACGTGGAGAAGAGTTCCTCCATCTCGATGGTCGGAGTGCGGATCTCTTCGTAGCCATAAGCTTCGGCAGTCGTAGCCATGGTTCTCTCCACATGCTGCCACAGAAGGACTTCAGGTGATGCTATGTCGCTGGTCCCCTTGACTGACTTGATCATGACGGTCCTCCAAATATATATGCCAGTCAGTATACTTGCTGGGTGCGAAAAGAAAACTGACATGTTTGTGGGGAGGCAGCCTGGAGTGGTTGTTGGCTGCAACACGTGACGAACGACAGTGGAGGCGGGAAGCATTGGGTTGTACGCGGACGGCAGGAGGGTAAACTAAAATGTTTGAGGCGTTTGCAGGGTGGTCCTGTCGACTCGAGGCAGCCTCTTCACGGGAGAGTGGATAGCACATGTTCATGGCAAGGCTGGAGTAGCGACATATCGTAAGGGCGATCGGCTCATGTTCCGGGCTCTTGTCCCCATGCTGATGATGGGAATTCTGACATATTTCCTTTTCCGGTCAGGAGTCCAGACCACTATCTCTGTCGTCCGATGACATTCGACGGTATACAGGGCGCCTTGAGGGCTTCAACATAGCGGTCGCTTCCCGACCGGCGCGGGAGCTACGAGGAAGACTGAGGATCAGCCGTGGCGTATTGTTTACCCGGGTTGCCCATCCGGGCTTTGTCCGTATCGCATTGACCAGGAGTTCCCGCTAATCAGGCGACACGACGAAGACAAGCAGGTCCTTGAACAATGCAAGCTCTTCGCGGGCAGTTGCCCTTGTTCTCTGCAGGACGCTGAGCGAGACAGGTGTCTCGGCGGGTGGGCTGGTGAATGCTTGCAGACCGTTCAGGCGGGCCAACACCATGATTCGTGCCATATGAAAGGGTGATGAGACCATCAGGCAAGAAGTCAGGCCGTTCCCCTGCATGTAGCGCTTGAGGTTTATCAGCGTGCGAGCCGTGGTGGTACCTGCATTGTCGAATACCAGGGCGCTGCGAGGGACCCCCTGCTCGATAGCGACAGCCCCCATGACGTCTGATTCACTCAAATTCGAGCCCGTAGGGCCTCCGGACAGAAACAGCAACGGAGCGCGCCCTTCGCGATACAGCTGAACTGCCCATATGATGCGCGCTTCGAGCTCCGGCGATGGACTGTTTCCCCAGACCGCAGCTCCGAACAGACAAATCACGTCAGCCCGCTCAGATTGTCGTTTGTACCCATACAGGTCGATGCCCGCGTAGGTCAGAGCGAGAATGGCGCCTGCTGTACATATGAGTATGACGAGTGTCCGGAAGAATCGTTTCACTTTAACAGTATAGGCTGGCACCTCGGCGCCTCAAGGAGTCGTGGTCCGAGCTTTTCTTGCAATGACGTGTGTGGGCAATATACTACAGACACCATGGAATCCACTGAGCGCTACGTTTCACTATACCGAAAGTATCGTCCCACCACATTCGACGGTGTCATCGGTCAGGAGACGGTTGTACGTATTCTGAAAGGATCTGTCGACACTGGCAGGACCTCCCATGCATACTTGTTTGCCGGTCCCAAGGGTACCGGCAAAACGACCGTTGCTCGTATTCTGGCCAAAGCCCTGAACTGTGACAGGGGACCGAACAGCCATCCGTGCATGGAGTGCGAGCACTGCAGGGCGATCACCTCTGGCACGGATATCGATGTCATCGAGATCGATGCGGCCAGCAACAGGGGTATCGACGAGATCAGAGACTTGCGGGAGTCCACCAGGTTTGTTCCCGCTCGCAGTCGCAAGAAGATCTTCATCATCGATGAAGCCCATATGCTCACCGTCCAGGCGTTCAACGCACTTCTGAAGACGCTCGAGGAGCCGCCCGACTACGTCGTGTTTATCCTCGCAACGACGGAACCTCAGAAACTGCCGGAGACGATCCTGTCCCGGTGTCAGCGGTTCGACTTCAAGCGGATTTCGGAAACGGCCATGTTCCAATACCTTCAGGGCCTTCGGGATACTGAGGCTCCAAACATAACGGATGAAGCTCTTCACCAGATTGTTTCGCTGAGCGGGGGTTCCATGAGAGGCGCTATAGGCCTTGTCGACCAGTTCTCCGTGTTTGGAGCCGAATCGGTGTCTGGCGCGATGGTGCTGGACCTGCTGGGGCTGCCGACCGAAGAGAACATTTCCTTGCTTGTCGAGGCTCTGCTCTCTCGCGATCCGAAGGCAGTCAGTTCCGTTCTGGACCAGTTGGAACGAAGCGGAATAGAGCCTGCTGACCTGCTTGAGAGGACGATTGCTCTTATCAGCAGGTACATTCTTGACAAGGTGACCATGCGGACTCCGAGTTTAGATGGCGTTCCGACCGATCGCCTCAAGGCATTCCCGGACGCAGCTCTGGTGAGCGTTGCGGCGACCTTTGCACGAATCCAGCAGCAGTCGGCTTACCTGTCGGATCCGTACCCTCTTGTTCAGACGTTCCTGCTCGCAATGGCCCTTGACCTGCCCATGGGTCTTGATCGTTCGCATGAAGAGTTCTCCCGTGGAGTGCAGTTCACGAGTAGTCAGGATGCGCCCAGGCCTGCTGTCCGGCAGGTGGAGGCTGTACAGAAGACGGTTGAGGTGTCCCCCGGCGGTCCTGACGAAACAGTTCCAGAATCCAGAATCACATCCGCAGGTGAGCCTGCAGAACAGTGGGCGCACTTTAAAGTACTTGTCTCTGAAGCTAGCAAGCCCATCGGGGTGATGCTGCAGGCGCTCGATGTTCGCGAAGTCAGGGTCGACCAGGGCGTCCTGCGGATTGTCCTCGGACCTAAGACCAAGCTGTTCCGTACAATGCTCGAGCAGAAGCAGGACGAAGTTCTTGTCCCAGCGGCGCGGTCCGTCTATGCAGTCGACCAGGTCAGGCTGGTCGAGGAGGGATCCCAGGAGCCTGCGCAGCAGGAACCCGTGGCAGAGGTTCCGGTGGACGACAAGCTGGAATTGCTCAAGAAGACGTTCGACGCGACGGAGTCGCTGTTCGACTCCTGAGGTGATAGGGGAGGAGCCATATGTACAACGTCAACAATCTCATGAAGCAGGCCCAGAAGATGCAGGAAGATGCAGCACGCGCCGACCAGGAGCTGCTAGATCGCAGGATATCTGCCACTTCAGGGGGAGGTGCCGTCACGGCGGTGGTCAATGGCAAGAAAGACCTCATCGGTATCAGCATCCAGGCGGATTTCGATCTTGGCGACGTTGAGATGGCTGCAGATCTTGTCGTCGCTGCCGTGCGCGAGGCCCAGGTGGAAGCAGACCGTCAGGCCGAGGAGGTCATGAAGAAGGTCACGGCCGGCATGCCCCACATTCCCGGACTCGGATAAGCGGTGTTCCTGCCCAAGCGTTTCATTGAGGTTTCCGCCAGGCTGAGCAATCTGCCCGGCATCGGACCGAAGGCGGCTGACAGGCTCGTGTTTTATCTACTGGACCAGCCGGAGGACGATATACGTGCCCTGGCTGAATCTCTGATGGCTGCGAAGCGCGAGATCACCTTCTGCAGACGGTGCGGCAATTTTGCTCAAGGCGATCTCTGTGAAGTGTGCCAGGATTCGTCGCGAGACGCAAAGCTCCTGTGTGTTGTCGAGGAGATACGGGACCTGTCTGCCATTGAGAAAACCGGGGCCTACCGGGGCCTTTATCATGTTCTGCACGGACGGATCGACCCGATAGCCCGCGTGGGACCCGGAGAATTACAGCTCAACCGCCTTGTCGAACGAATACGGCTGGACGATGTGAGAGAGGTCATTATTGCGACAAATCCCAACTTCAACGGCGACATCACTGCGATGTACATCGCAAAGTTGCTCGCTGCATCTGAAGTACGCGTTACACGCATTGCTACGGGTATCCCCAAGGGGAGTGACCTGGAGTTTGCCGATATATTCACGCTGACTCAGGCGCTCGAGAAGAGGACGGACGTCCAAGTCTGAACTCTTACGTCGCTAGAAATGTGTGTGGAAACAGGTCTACGGGATAAGAATCGAAGTTCTCTAGTTTAGTGGTATAATCAACGAAGATGTATCAACCAAAATATCCAGCGCGCAAGAACTTTTTGCGCACAATATCGACAAAGGAGTGACAAGTATGTTATGGACAATTGCTGTTATTCTCGTAGTCTTATGGCTTCTTGGTATGATTACTTCGTTTACGATGGGGGGGCTAATCCACATTCTTCTCGTAGTTGCTATTATTATAGTTGTGGTAAACCTGCTTACAGGGAGAAAGACACTCTAGCTACCAGGAGGTGGAGCAATGGAACAAGTGACAAACCAAACGGAGACGCGAAATAGCGAAACAGAGAATCATACTGCCAAACGTGTTGTTGGCGTAATCTTCGCCGTAATCGAAGTCGTTCTGGCCTTTCGCCTGGTTTTCAAAGGGCTGGGAGCAAACCCGACAAATGGTTTTGTACGTGGCATCTATGGCGTCACTCAGTTTCTTGTGGGAATCTTTGAAGGCATTTTCCCCCGGGCTACCACGAGTGGTGCGGAGACCACGGCGGTCCTTGAGCCTGCAACCCTCATTGTAATGGTGGTTATCGCCCTGATCGCCTGGGCTGTGCTAAAGCTGATGACACCGCACACTGGAGCCCGTGTGGAAAGAACCGAATACACGGAGCATCACGATCAGGGGAAGTGAGTATCTAGTCAAGCAAGTCGCTGATTTGTACGAAATTGATACAGAATAACAGCCAGGCAGGTTGGCATTTTCGCCAATCTGCCTCTTTGTTGTTTATAGGTCAAATGTGTCCCGGTCCTCTAAAACTGAACACGATAATGACCCAACTAGGTATGATCTCAAGAAGAATCAGCATTAGTAAGAAAGTCTCTGCAGAATAGATGCAGGGAAAAGGTCTTTTCTTACCTGCCTAAGGCACGTGGATAATGTGAAAAGGTCCAAAGTACATCTATTCCGTCAACTCACCCTATATGAAAACTTTCAATCGACATCAATGATGTCATCTCACGCCAGCGTGTGGCGCGGGGCATTGCGGACAACGCCTCAAACGCAGTCCTTATCAAACTCAATCCGTTCGGCACGCTGTCTGAAACGCTCGATACGATGGGGATGACGATCAGCAACGGTTGGAAGGCTATCGTTTCTCACCGTTCCGGTGAGACATCAGACACATTCATTGCTGACCTGGTCGTCGGTCTCAACATCAGTCAGATCAAGCCGGGGTTATTGTCGAGATCGGAGCCTATCGAGAAGTACAATCGACTGCTGGAGATCGAAGACGATCTTGGCGGAGCTGCCCAGTTTGCCGGCACGACCGTTCCCACTGACAAATCCAACGTCAGCAGGTAGTGACGCGGTTTCCAAGGGTTTGACAAGCATCCATTTTGGCTTTATACTCAAAGACTGATTTACATTCATCCTTAATGTAGAGGAGTCAACATGGTGGACATGGATAAACACGTTGTAACAGAAACCACAGGTGAAACGGACGGACTCTTTGAAGTGAAGAACCTGCTTGAAACAGTCGAACAACCGATAGTTCCGGCTGTTGACGCGGCAGAGGAAAAGACTCCAGAAAAAGCGGCCGCACCAGAAAAGGCCGAAACCGATATCGTACAGGTCGAAGCTGCAGGTGACGAGGTCAAGGTGTCCGAGCTCGAGGCGGCCCTTGTCGCAGATTTGTCGCCCAAGGCTGGATACGCGCCACGCCTGCTGCGGCGCGGGGACGTCATTGGCGTCTCCGTCGTCAAGCTCGAGCGTGACGGGGTCATGGTCAATGCCGGCGGGAAGGGAGACTATTATATCCCGCTCAACCGCTTGACTATGCGTACCGATGTAACTGTCGGCGAAATTGCGCACGTTGGCGAAACGATGAAGGTGGCCGTCGTCAAGGAAGAGGATGAACAAGGTACGGCGGTCCTCTCCAAGCTGAAGGCTGATCAGGAAGAGGTCTGGACCGATGTCGAGAAGTACTTCGAGGAACAGACGATCGTTACTGCCAAAGTTACCAAGGCCATCAAGGGTGGTCTGCTTGTTGACATCGGGGTGCCCTGCTTCCTGCCTCAATCACAGGTCGCCAGCGATTACCGCAACAACCTGCCTTCACTGGTTGGCCAGGACATTCCTGTCAAGGTCACCGAGTTCGACAAGAAACTCCGCCGGATTATCGCCTCTCATCGTGCAGCGATGCAGGTTATCCGCCAGAAGCAGAAGAAGGAGTTCTTCACAGAGATCCAGCCGGGAGATATCTATGAGGGCACTGTCAACGGTATCGCTGAGTTTGGTGCGTTTGTGGACATCGGGTATGGGGTCGAGGGTCTGGTCCATCTCTCAGAGCTGACTTATGGTCGCCGCCGTCCTGTCGAGGAGGTCGTCCAGAAGAAAGATAAGGTCAAGGTCAAGGTTCTCAAGGTCGACCCGGAGACGGGAAAGGTCTCCTTGAGCATCAAGCAGACGAAGCCACATCCTTGGGAAACCATCGAGGAAGACTATCCTGTCGGTATGATCCTCGAGGGGGCAGTGATTCGCATCCTGACCTTTGGAGCAATCATTGAGCTTTCAGAAGGTGTCACAGGCCTCCTGCACATTTCACAGATCTCCAATGACAAGATTCGCAAGGTCGAGGATGTGCTGAACGTGGGAGATGTTCTCAAGGTTCGTGTGCTCGAGGTCCTGAAGGACGAACGCAAGGTCAAGCTGAGCATGAAGGGTGTGGAAGGCAATGAGACCTTGTTCGGACGTGAGCCCGGGCAGAAAATGCCGCCGGTGAAGACTGGTTCGAATATGGATGCGACCGACGGCACCATTGTTGAGGCCAAGGCCGTCGAGTCTGCTGCTCCCGCGGTTGAGAACGTCGAGCCCAAGGCCGTCGAGACTAAAGCTCTCGTGGTTGAGACCGTCGAGCCCAAGACCGTCGATCCCGAAGTCGTCGAGCCCGTTGCTCCCGCCGTTGAGAACGTCGAGCCCGCTGCAGCTGAACCCACGTCGACCGAAGAGGTTGTCCAGCACGAAGAGACAGAAGGGCCCGCAGAGGCTTAACTGGCGAATCGGGCCTGTTGGTGTGCTTTTCCAGAAGAATACTTCCAGATAGGTTCAGACTGACGGGGTTGCAGTACCGCGCAGAGATGTGTGGGCAACTGCACTCCGTCTTTTTTGTTGTGCCGTGGGTGGGATCGGCGGCGGCGGCGGTTGCACTGCGGTGGTCATGCAATGAGCGCTGACAACAGGAGGATGCAGTCATGATGGCATTTCTGTTTCCCGGGCAGGGTTCGCAATACGTGGGAATGGCCGGCAAAGTAGTCGAGCCTATTCTGACTCGCAGGCTGTTTGAACGGGCAAGCGACGTGCTTGGTCTTGACCTATGGAATCTCGTCGAGGCAGGTGACGAGGTGGCGCTGACTCGCACCGAGAACACCCAGCCTGCCCTCTTTGCGACTGAGATGGCATGGGTCGAGGCACTCGCGAGCAGGGGTATAGTCTGCGATGTTGGTGCCGGTCACAGCCTGGGGGAGTTCAGCGCACTGTGTTGTGCCGGCGTCTTCACGTTTGAGGATGGCATTCGACTCGTGCGACGTCGTGGAGAGATCATGGCAAGGGCTGTATCTGGATCGCCGGGTACGATGGCTGCCGTCGTAGGATTGGACGACAACGATCTGCAGCGTGTTCTTGCTGAAGGACGTCGGTTCGGAATCGTGGAAGCCGCCAACTACAACGCTTCCGACCAGACGGTCGTGTCCGGCGAGATGGCTGCCGTGGATCGCGTCATTGGGGCCGTGAAGGAGATCGGCAGAGGACGCGCGATCAAGCTTCGTGTGAGCGCTCCTTTTCATTCGTCCATCATGGCTGGCGGTGCTGCCGAGTTTGGGGCGGTCCTGCACGATATCCCGTTTTCCCGGCCTCGTTTTCCCGTCGTGAACAATGTGGCAGCATTATGGGAAGATGATCCCGAGGCAATCAGGGAGTGCCTTGTTGCGCAGTTCAGGAGCCCGGTGCAGTGGGTGCGCACGATGGAGACACTCCAGAGAATGGGAGCGAGCGAGTACCTGGAGGTCGGGCCGAAGGGAGTGCTGACGGTGCTTGGTCGGAAGGCGGTTCCTGGAGGAAACGTCAGGGCCGTAGAGGAGGAGAAATGGCAATGACGCTGGAAGGAAAGACGGCCCTGGTTACGGGTGGATCCCGAGGAATCGGTAGAGGCATTGCTCTCGAGCTGGCTATGCAGGGAGCCAATGTCGTCATCGATTTTCACCAGAACCGCGTGGCGGCAGAAGAAGTCGTCACGGCCGTCACTGCGATGGGTCGGGTCTGTGAAGCAGTCCAGGCGGACGTCGGGGACGTCGCTCAGGCCGACAGTCTGGTTGCGCTGAGTATTGCGCTGACAGGTTCGCTGGACATCCTGGTCAGCAACGCCGGTATCACCCGAGACGCCTTGCTGGTCCGGATGACGGATGAGAAATGGAACGACGTGCTGCGAACGAATCTCACCGGCACGTTCAACGTAACGCGCGCAGCTGCCCGCCACATGATGTGTCAGAAATCCGGACGCATTGTGCTGATCTCGTCGGTAGTCGGGCTGGGAGGGAACGCCGGGCAAGCCAACTATGCGGCGAGCAAGGCGGGCGTTATCGCTCTTGCGAAGACGGCGGCGAAAGAACTGGGGGCGCGGGGGGTCACCGTCAATGTCGTTGCGCCTGGATTTGTGGAGACA
>Ga0209540_10003890_pt1 | contig 10040 bp, 10 predicted proteins | sample BarGraIncu01121A_FD_184501 | JGI IMG/M metagenome (GOLD analysis project Ga0209540, IMG submission 184501) | Arctic peat soil microbial communities from Barrow, Alaska - Barrow Graham LP Incubations 011-21A (SPAdes) (version 2) | ecosystem: Environmental > Terrestrial > Soil > Wetlands > Peat... | reverse complement strand
GAGATCGAGACGCAGGCGGCCGGCCACTCGCTTCATCGCCTTCGTCTGCGCATTGGAGCCCACGCGCGAAACCGAGATGCCGACGTTGATGGCCGGGCGGATGCCCGAGTAGAACAGGTCGGACTCGAGGAAGATCTGCCCGTCGGTGATCGAGATGACGTTGGTGGGGATATAGGCGGAGACGTCGCCGGCCTGCGTCTCGATTATCGGCAGCGCGGTGAGCGAGCCGCCGCCAAGCTCGTCGGAGAGCTTGCAGGCGCGCTCGAGCAGCCGCGAGTGCAGGTAGAAGACGTCGCCGGGGAAGGCCTCGCGGCCGGGCGGGCGACGCAGGAGCAGCGATAGCTGGCGATAGGCGTCGGCGTGCTTGGAGAGGTCGTCGTAGATGCAGAGCGCGTGCCGGCCGGAGTAGAGAAAATGCTCGCCGATGGCGCAACCGGCAAAGGGCGCCATCCACTTGATCGGGGCGGCCTCGTGGGCGGCGGCGTTGACGATGACCGTGTACGCCATCGCGCCGGCTTCCTTCAGGCGCTCGTACACCTGGGCGACGGTCGAGGCCTTCTGCCCGATCGCCACATAGATGCAGATCATGTCCTTACCGGCCTGATTCAAGATCGTGTCGACGGCGATAGCCGTCTTGCCGGTACCGCGGTCGCCGATGATCAGCTCGCGCTGGCCGCGACCGATCGGGATCATCGAGTCGACCGCCTTGATCCCGGTCTGCAGCGGCTCGGATACCGGCTGACGCGCGATCACGCCCGGCGCCTTGAGCTCCAGCGAACGGCGCTCGCTGGTGGTGATCGGGCCGCCGCCGTCCAGTGGGTTGCCGAGCGGATCGATCACGCGTCCCAGCATCTCGTCACCGACTTGCACGCTGGCGACGCGGCCGGTACGGCGCGCGCTCGAGCCTTCGGAGAGCTTCTCCCACTCGCCGAACAGCGCGGCGCCGACGTTGTCTTCCTCCAGGTTGAAGGCGACACCGACGATGCCGTGGTCGAACTCCAGCATCTCCAGCGCCACGCAGCTCTCGAGCCCGTGCACGCGCGCGATGCCGTCGGCAACCTGCAGCACGGTGCCGGTCTCCGAGAGATCGGTCTCGATCTCGAACTGCTCGATCCTCTGCTTGAGGATCGAGGTGATCTCTTCAGGTCGCAGCTTCACGGCTCTCCTCAGCTCCTTGTTTCGACAAGCTCGGTACGAAGTTTTTCGATACGGCCGCGGATGCTGGCGTCGAGGCGCAGCGAGCCCGCCCGAACGACCAGTCCGCCGATCATCGACGGATCGACGTGGCGCCGCGCCTCGACCTGGCGCCCGGTTGCGGCCTCGATCCTGCCGATCAGGGCGCTCGCCTCCTCGTCGGTCAGCTCCTGGGCCGTGGTCACGACAACGCGCAGGCGCTTCTCGCCCGCGGCCACCAGCGTCTCGAACTCGCGCACGATCTCCCCGAGCGCGGTGATCCGCTCCTTCTCGGCCAGCAGGCGCAGGAAGTTGCGCACCAGCGGCTCGTCGCCGGCCAGCAGGTCGTCGAGCAGTGCGACCTTGGAGGCGGAGTCGAGCTCGGGGTTGGCCAACACCGTTTGCAGCTCCGGCACCTCGCGCTCGGCTTTGAGGAAATCGGCCAGAGCCTCGTGCACCTCGGTCAGGCGCTCCTTGTCGAAGGCGGCCTCGTAGAGCGCCTGGGCGTATTTTCGCTCGGCGATTCCCACTAGTGGTCTCCGTCGTGAGTGTGATCCTGCTGCGGGTTTGCGATGTTGACCACTAGTTCCGTCTCTCCTCCAGGGCCGAGAAGTCGAGCTCCTCGACGGCGCTGTCGATCAGGCGGCGATGATCTTCCGGGGTGAGCAGGTTGGCGGTCACCTTGGCGGTGGTGATCAGGGTCAGCTCCGCGATCTCGTTCTTGATCTGGTCGAGCGCGCGCTGCGTCTCGGCCGAGATCTGGCGCTCGGTCTCGGCCAGGCGGCGCGAGCGGTCGGCGTCGAGCTCGGAGCGGCTTCGCTCGCTCAGCGAATCCGCGACCTTGCGCGCGTCCTCGAGGATCTGCTCGGCCTGAGTTCGTGCCTCGACCAGCATCTGCCGGTGCTCGTCGAGCAGCTTGGCAGCCTCGTCGCGGGCGGTCTCGGCCTGCTCGACCGAGCGAACGATGCGCGCGCGCCGCTCGTCGATCATCTTCTGGATCTGGGAAAACGCGAAGCGCTTGAGGATCCAGAACGTGATCAGGAAGAAGATGACCGTCCAGATCATCAAGCCCGGGATGATCTTGGTCAGCGGGCTCGAGCTCGCCAGTATCGGTGTCAGCTGCGTCATCACTTGACGAGAACGAAGCCGAGGAAGCCGCCGATCAGACCGTAGAACACGACAGCCTCGGTGAGCGCGAAGCCGAGCCACATGATTCCCTGCAGCTCGCCGCGCAGTTCGGGCTGGCGGGCGACCGACTGGATCATCGAGCCGAAGACGACGCCGATGCCGACGCCGGCGCCGAGCGAGCCCAGCCCCATTCCGAGGCCGAAGCCGAGCGCCTGCGCGGCCTTGACGATAGAGCCTGAAGTTGCAGCTAAGACCATTGCAAGCACTGGTTCCTCCTTAGTGGGACGGCTCGATCGCCGAGCCGATGTAGATGGCGGTGAGGATGGAGAAGATGAAAGCCTGGATCGTGACCACGATCCCGACCTCGAAAATGTAGAAGGCGATTCCCATCACGAGGAACGGCGGCACCGCAACGTACGCCGTGACCCCGCTCAGAATGAAGATTAGGCCGATCGAGATCAGGATCAGCATGTGCCCGGCGAGCATGTTGGCGTAGAGACGGACGCTCAGGCTGACAACGCGGAAGATGTGCGAGATCGTCTCCAGTACGGCCATGATCGGCGCCATCGGCCTCGGCACCCCGGCCGGGACGAAGCTCTTCAGATAGCCGATCCCGTTCCAGCGAAAGCCTTCGATGTGGGTGAAGATCACGCTCATCAACGCCAGGACGAGCGTGACCGAGAGCTGCGAGGTGACGGCGTAGACGCCCCAGGTCGGGAGCGCCACCCCGCCCACGTGGAACTTGTCGTTCGTGAGCGGCAGCGGGATGAAGCCGATCAGGTTGAGCGTGAAGATGAAGAGGAAGAGCGAGGCGACGTAGGGGAACCAGGTGCCGATCGCCTTGGTGGGCAGCCCCTGCTCGGCTATCTGGGTCTGGGTCAGTTCGTAGATAGCCTCGCCCACCGTCTGGCGCTTGCCGGGCAAGAGCGCGAGCTTGCTGCGCATCAGGAAGATGCCGAGGAAGATCGTCACCAGCGCGCCGAGCGCCAGGTAGGCGACGGCCTTGTTGATGGACAGATCGAGCGGGCCGAGATGGATCGGCACCCAGGTCTTGAGCGTGAACTCGTCTTCGGCCTTGAACGTCTGCGGCGTCTTGACGGTCAGCGAGACGATCGCCGCAATCAGAACGAGCCCGAGCGCAATCAGGATCGGCCGCGCCCTCTTCACAGCGGCTTGTTCCCGAAGTAGGAGATGAGCGAGATCCCGAGCTCGAACGTATAGGCGAGCGCGAAGACGGCGATCAGCGGCAGTACGAGGTCGCGATCCAGCTTGACCACTGCGGCCAGCACGATCGCGATCAAAAACAGGCGAAACATGCGCACAAACCCGGCCAGGCCGACGGCCCGGAGGCCGACGTCACGCGAAGCGAGTCGCGCCGCGACGAGATCCAGAGCTTCCACCCCGGCCCAAAGGGCGACCGCCAGAGCCCAGGCCTCAAGCGGCCAACCGCCGATCAGGAAGAAGGGCAGCGCCAGGACGAAGACGAGCGCGGCGGCCAGCGCGGGCAGCCTGCGGCTCGGCAGCGGGCGCGGGACTGTGATCTGGCTTGGCGCTCGCTGACTCAGCTGAAATACCCCCGGTAACGCCGGTAGACGACGAAGATGCCCGCGGGAATTCCTGCGGCCGCTCCGGCCGCCGCTCCGACTCCGACACCGCCCAGCGCCCAACCGACAAGCGCGCCGATACCCGCCAGTACCAAGGTCGTCGCAACAAGGAGTCCACCGGCCCCCGCGGGCTCAAAAGACGGGCGCGGTGAACGCTCCATGCCGGCGCCGAGGATACCAGCGTTTCTGCCCTGGTGATCGCTGGATCAGGCGCTGCGGCGCTCGTCGAGCCTCGCCTCGCGGCGAGCTCGCCTACGAGCGCGCGGGCTCACCAGCTTGACGATCTCGAGCACGTAGACGACGTAAGCCGAAGCCGCCAGAACGGAAAGCCCGATGGCCGCGTCGGCGAGGCTCGACCAGAGCTGCCAGTGGCCGTGCGCGTGCGGCGCCAGGAAACGAGTGGCGATCGCCGCTCCGGCCAGCGTCGCGCACCACATGTACATCGTCAATACGGCACGTCGCTGGCTGAAGCCGCGATCGATGAAGCGATGATGGAGGTGGAAGCGATCGGCCGAGTAGATCGGCTTGCCGTGCTTGATGCGCTTGGCGACGACGAACGACGTGTCGATGATCGGGATCGCCAGCACGAGCAAGGGAAAGGCCAGCGCGACGGCCGCCGCCGTCTTGAGCAGGCCCTCGACCGAGATCGCCGCCAGCACGAAACCGAGCAGGAGCGCGCCCGAGTCGCCCATGAAGATGCGCGCCGGATAGAAATTGTGGCGCAGGAAGCCGAGCGCCGCACCGAAGACGATCGCCGACAGGATCGCCGGCTGAGCGCGATCCAGCGAGAGCGCGATCAGACAGAAGGTGACGGCGGAGATGGCGCAGACCCCGGCGGCGAGGCCGTCGAGCCCGTCGAGGAAGTTGACCATGTTCATGATCGCCACGATCCAGACGATGGTGACGGCGATGCCGACCCCTTTCGGCAGCGCCCCGACGCCGATGACGGGGAAGGTGAAGTGATCGACATAGACGCCGAGCCCGGCGGTCACGCCGGCGGCCAGCGCCTGCCCGCCCAGCTTCTGCCACCAGAGGAGATCGCGGGCGTCGTCGATCACACCGACCGCGGTGGCGATACCGGCGCCGACCAGGATCGCCCTGAGCGGCCGGGAAAGATCGAGAAAGACAAGCGCGGGCACGAAAATGGCGAAGAAGAGCGCGATCCCGCCCAACCTGGGAATCGGTAGCTCGTTCAGGCGCCTGCCTCCCGGCTCGTCCACGGCGCCGATGCGGCGGGCCAGCGAGCCTACCAGCGGTGTGAGCGCAAGCACGATCACGAGCGCGAGCGCGAAGCCGAAAATCACCTCGCGGGGCATGTGAATGGTGGCGAGCTGGGGTGCCAGCGTCATCCCCGTAACCGTACTACTGCCCGTAACTGCAATAGCCGCGGAAGCCCGAGTAAAGCGGGCGCTTGGCGCACAGTGCCGCCGAGCGAGCGCGGAGCGCCTCGAGATCGGCGTCCTTTGCTAGAGCGCCGACGACGATCGACGCCACCTCGGCCACGTCCTCCGCGTCGAAGCTGCGCATGGTTATGGCGGGCGAGCCGAGCCGCAGGCCCGAGGTCTCCTCCGCGGGGCGCTCGTCGAAGGGTAGAGCGATCTTGTCGACGGTCACGCCCACCGCGTGCAGGCGGTCTTCCGCGTCCTTGCCCGTCCAGTAGGTCGAGCGCAAATCGACGCAGAGGAGGTGCGTGTCGGTGCCGCCGGTGATGATGTCCAGCCCACCCGCGGCGAGCTCGGCAGCGAGCCGATCGGCATTTGCCCGCACCTGGCGCTGATAGCCCTTGAAGGGCTCCGACGCAGCGATCTTGAAGCAGGTCGCCTTGGCCGCGATCGCGTGCAGAAGCGGCCCGCCCTGCAAGCCGGGGAAGACGCCGGCGTCGATGGCTTGGGCGTGCTTTGCCTTGCAGAGGATGACGCCCGCCCTGGGCCCGGTCAGCGTCTTGTTCGTGGACGAGGTGACGAAGTCGCAGTGGGGCACCGGGTTCGGGTGCAGACCGGCGGCGACCAGCCCGGCGAAGTGGGCCATATCGCAGAGCAGGAGCGCGCCCACCTCGTCGGCGATCCGGCGGAACCTGTCGGCCTCGATGACACGCGGATAGGTCGAGCCGCCGCAGATGATCAGCCGGGGCCGGTGCTCGAGCGCCAGCGAGCGCACCTGCTCGAAATCGATCAAGGAGGTTTCGCGGCTGACTCCGTAATGAACGGCGTTGTAGAGCTTCCCGGAGATGTTCACCTGATTCCCGTGCGAGAGGTGGCCGCCGTGCGCGAGCGAGAGCGCGAGGATGGTGTCGCCGGGCTCGAGAGCGGCGAGGTAGACGGCGCTGTTGGCCGACGAGCCGGCGTGTGGCTGCACGTTGGCGTGCTCGGCGCCGAACAGGGCCTTGGCCCGGTCGATCGCCAGCTGCTCGATCTCGTCCACCACCTCGCAGCCGCCGTGCAGGCGCGCGCCCGGGTGGCCGTCGGCGTACTTGTTGGTCGCGATCGAGCCCAGCGCCTCGAGCACGCCCGGCCAGGTGAAGTTCTCCGACGCAATCAGCTCGACCGTCCCGCGCTGGCGCTCGAGCTCGCGCCCGAGCAGGGCGGCGATGTCCGGATCGACCTCGTCGAGACCGGCCGAGCGATAGAGATCGAGACTCTCAGATGCCACTGCGCTGCCCCCTCGTTCGTTCCGTGTCGGAGAGGTCATCGTAGCGAGGAGAGTGGCGGTCTCCGCTTTGCCGCGGCCTAGCTCCGGAGCGCGGTTGTCACTTCTGATCGGAGCCTCTTACGGACAAGCCTGCGACCGCGCGCTCCGTTCTAGAAATCAACCCAGCGGCGGCGAAGGATGATACGTGTTGACGACGACGCCGTTAGGGAAGGCCGCACTGTCGATGAGCGTGAAGGTGCGCCTCGGGACGGTGTTGAAGAGCCGTTTCGTGCCGTCGCCGAGCACGATCGGGTGGACGATCAAGCGGTATTCGTCGATCAGGCCGTGCCCTCGTCCTGGAAACACGGGCGGTCGATTCCGGGGTTACCGCCGAGGCGTGACTCACGCCTGGGAGCAAGCCGATCATGCGCCGGCGCGGACAGACGGAGCGTTGTGGCGATCATCTGCGATATGTTGTGAAACGGATCTCAACCATTCATGATTGACCGCGAATTGACGCAAGCTAGAAGCTAGCGACGTGGTTCGGAAGGTATTAACTGTAATGAATTACTTTTCATATCTACTTGGCTCTATTATCGTAAAGGGAAGGACGCTATCTTCGAAATTTCTTACCGCGTATTACAGGAAGAAACTAGCGGCGTGTGGTATTGACGTGTGGTTTTACCCCGGCGTAAGTGTAGATAACCCGCAAACCATTAGTATTGGTAGTCATACGCATATCGGAGAAAATTGCCACTTGCGCGGCGGGGGTCGATTGGTGATTGGGGATTGGTGTCAGATTGCCAATCATTCAATAATCCTCACAGGGGTGCATCCGATAAATGGTGAAAAGTATTACGGGAATATCGAATTGAGCGAGGTGACAATCGGCGATAATGTCTGGATTGCGTCAGGGGCCATCATCTTGCCTGGCGTTAAGATTGGAGACAATTCTGTGGTTGCAGCGGGAGCAGTGGTTTCAAGATCGGTGCCGGCCAATGTGGTCGTTGCGGGAGTCCCCGCGCGCGTAATAAAGCGAGTGCCAGAAAGAACCGCCGATAATACCGCGCCGGTTGCAGACTAGATCGTTTATTAGCCAGCCGATACCGCTTTCCGGCCGGCCGGCGGTCTTTCCTCGATGTAGCGCCTACCAGGCGCCTCGCGCGCTCGCCGGCGGATGCGAGAGCTGGCGATCGAGATTGACCGCGGCACTGATCAAGCCAAGATGGGTGAGCGCCTGCGGAAAGTTCCCGAGCAGCTCGCCGCGCGGGCCGATCTGCTCGGAGAAGAGCGCCAGGTGATTGGCGTAGGTGAGCATCTTCTCGAAGGCGAGCTGTGCCTCGGAGAGCCTGCCGGCGCGGGCCAGGCATTCGACGTACCAGAAAGAGCAGATCGAGAATGTGCCCTCCACGCCGGCGAGGCCGTCGGGAGAGGCGACCGGGTCGTAGCGATAGACGAGCGAGTCGGAGACCAGCGTCTCGGAGATCGCGTCCAGCGTCGAGAGCCAGCGTGGATCGGTCGGCGACATGAACTTCACCAGCGGCATCATCAGAAGCGAAGCGTCGAGCACATCGCAGTCGTAATGCTGTACGAAGGCTCCGCGCTCGTCGTCCCAGCCGCGCTCGAGGATCTGGCGGTAGATCCGGTCGCGCTCGCCGCGCCAGGCGCTGAAGTTGCTGGGCAAGCCGCGCTGCGTCGACATCCGCATCGCCCGCTCGATCGCAACCCAGGACATCAGGCGCGAGTAGGTGAAGTTCTGCTGGCCGCCGCGGGTTTCCCAGATCCCCTCGTCGGTCTGATCCCAGTTATCACAGACCCAGTCCACGATCCGCTGCAAGTCGTTCCAGACCTCGTTCGAGACCGGGGTGGCGTGCTTGTTGTAGAGATAGACGGAGTCGACCAGCTCGCCGTAGATGTCGAGCTGGTGCTGGTCGAAAGCCGCGTTGCCGATCCGCACCGGCGCCGAGCCCATGTAGCCCTCAAGGTGCTCAAGAGTCTGCTCGGGCAGATCACAGTGCCCGTCGATCGTGTACATCGTCTGCAGCGGCCCGATCGACTTGCTCTCCTCCTCGCCGAAGCGATCGACGAGCCAGCCCATGAATGCGCCCGCCTCCTCGCTGAAGCCGAGACGCAGGAGGGCGTAGAGAGAAAAGGCGGCGTCGCGGATCCAGGTGTAGCGATAGTCCCAGTTGCGCGGACCGCCGATGTGCTCGGGAAGACTCGTCGTCGGCGCGGCCACGATCGCCCCGGTCGGCTCGTAGGTGAGCAGCTTCAGCGCCAGCGCCGAGCGGTGTACCACTTCGCGCCAGCGACCCTCGTAACGCGAGTGGGAAAGCCAGCGCCGCCAGTACTCGATCGTGCCGTCGAACGACTCCTGCATCTCCTCCTCCGAATACTCCCGTGGCGCCTCGTCGGGTCGCGCCTGCTCGAACACGAACGTCTCGCTCTCCCCCGCCGTGAGCTCCACCTCGGCGTATGCGCCCAGTTTCGTCCGCTTGAAGCGCGGCGACCCCTGCAGCAGAAGCGACAGGTCGCCCGAACGGAAATGGACGCCGTGCGCGTCGATTCTCGTCTCGTGGCCGGCGCGGCCGTAGTCGAAGCGGGGCTCGATCTCGATCGAAAAGCGGGCGCTGCCGCGAACCTGCACGACCCGGCGCACCAGCCTGTGCCGGTGCATGCCCAGCCGCTTGCCCTCGATCGGCATGAAGTCGCGGATCTCGGTCACCCCGCCGGGAGTGAAGAAACGCGTCACGAGAACGTTCGTGTCGGGGATGTAGAGCTGTTTCGTGCTCCACTCGGCGCAGCTGGGCGCGATGCGGAAGTAACCGCCCTTGTGTCGATCCAGGATCAAGGCAAAGACGCTGGGGGCGTCGAAGCGACCCGGGCAGTACCAGTCGATCGTTCCGTTGCTCCCGACCAGCGCGATCGAGTGCAGGTCGCCGATGATGCCGTGCTCGGCGATCGGCAGGTAGTCGGGCGGCTCGCGCTCGGTCTCGAGCGCCGCCGCCTTTGCGCGAGCCGGGGTCATGAGGGCAGCAGCGGAAGAGAGGATCGCATCTCAGCTAGAAAGCTGCCCGGCAGCGGTTGCCGGGAAACTTCGTACGAATATCTGCTTTCGTCTGGTGAAAGTTATGGATAACCCCGTATCCCCGGTGTCAGACACCGCTCAGAAGCCCGGGCGATCGTCAAGTTGAGACTGTGACGTAACTGAGGCTCCTCATCCACAACCAACTACTCGCGGGGATCGAGTGCGAAGCACGTCGATTACCGCGACTACGCCGCGACCGGCATGACGGGCGCGGCTCACAAACGCAAGTCCTGAGCGAACCCGGACCCCACAAAGCACTCCGAACAAACACCACCCAAGACCCCTAGGAGCAGAAAGCTGAGCAATCGCCGCAGGCGGCTCAGCGCCAAGTAACTCCGCCCGTGAAAGTCGTGAGACTTTCGCGGGCTTAGTGAAAGCTGTGCACGCCCGGCAGCGAGCCGTGCACGTCGGCGCCCGCC
>Ga0209540_10003888_pt1 | contig 10041 bp, 4 predicted proteins | sample BarGraIncu01121A_FD_184501 | JGI IMG/M metagenome (GOLD analysis project Ga0209540, IMG submission 184501) | Arctic peat soil microbial communities from Barrow, Alaska - Barrow Graham LP Incubations 011-21A (SPAdes) (version 2) | ecosystem: Environmental > Terrestrial > Soil > Wetlands > Peat... | reverse complement strand
CTGACCGCCAGCTCGACGGCGAGCAGACCAAACAGGGTGGTGAACTTGATCACCGGGTTGAGCGCGACCGACGAGGTGTCCTTGTACGGGTCCCCGACGGTGTCACCGACGATGGTGGCGTCGTGCAGGGCCGTCCCCTTGGCGTGAAGGTCCACCTCGACGATCTTCTTGGCGTTGTCCCAGGCCCCACCGGCGTTCGCCATGAAGAGCGCCTGGTAGAGGCCGAACAGGGCGATCGAGATCAGGTAGCCGATGAACAGGAACGGCTCGACGAAGGCGAACGCCAGGGTGGCGAAGAACACGCCGAGGAACATGTTGAGCATGCCGTGCTGGGCGTACTCGGTGCAGATCTCCACCACCTTGCGGGAGTCCTCGGCGCTGGCCTTGGTGGCCCCGGCATCCAGCTTGATCGTCTTCTTGATGAACTCCACGGCCCGGTAGGCACCGGTGGTGACCGCCTGGATCGACGCCCCGGAGAACCAGTAGATGACCGAGCCGCCGAGAACAAGACCGAGCAGGAACGGTGGGTGCAGCATCGACAGGTTCTCGACCCCGGTCGTCAGGCCGTCGGTGAGCAGCATGATGATCGAGAAGATCATCGTCGTGGCGCCAACGACCGCGGTCCCGATCAGCACGGGCTTGGCCGACGCCTTGAAGGTGTTGCCGGCGCCGTCGTTCTCCTCGAGCATCTGCTTGGCCTTGTCCCACTGGACGTCGACGCCGAACTCGTTGTGCAGCTCGGCGTCGATCTCCTTGACGTCCTCGATCATGGACAGCTCGTAGACGCTCTGGGCGTTGTCGGTGACCGGGCCGTAGGAGTCGACGGCGATCGTGACCGGCCCCATGGAAAGGAAGCCGAAGGCAACCAGGCCGAAGGAGAAGATCGCCGGGGCAACCATGATCGAGTCGAGCCCCTGCTCGCTGACCAGGAAGGCCCCACCCATCAGGCCGATGATCGCCATGCCGAGCCAGTACGCGGCGAAGTTTCCCGCGACCAGGCCGGACAGGATGTTCAACGACGCGCCCCCCTGTCGGGAGCTCTTGACGATCTCGCGGACGTGCTTGCTGTTCGTCGAGGTGAACACCTTGACGAGCTCGGGGATCAGCGCCCCGGCCAGCGTGCCGAAGGAGATGATCAGCGCGAGCTTCCACCACAGCCCGCCGCTCAGGTTCTCGCTCATGATGATGTACGTCGTCGCGAACGTGGCGACGATGGACACCATCGAGGTGATCCACACCAGCGACGTGAGCGGGGTCTCGAAGTTCATCCGCTCGGCGGTGGCGTAGCGGGCGCGGACCCAGGCGGCATTGAGGAGGTACGACCCCGCCGACGCGAGCACCATCACGGCGCGGATGACGAAGATCCACACCAGGAGGCTCGCCTGGATCGTCGGGTCACCGACGCCGAGCAGGATGAACGTGATCAGCGCGACGCCGGTCACGCCGTAGGTCTCGAAGCCGTCAGCGCTCGGACCGACCGAGTCGCCGGCGTTGTCGCCGACGCAGTCCGCGATGACGCCGGGGTTGCGGGCGTCGTCCTCCTTGATCTTGAAGGCGATCTTCATCAGGTCGGAGCCGATGTCGGCGATCTTGGTGAAGATGCCGCCGGCGATCCGCAGCGCGGCCGCGCCGAGCGACTCCCCGATCGCGAAGCCGATGAAGCACGCTCCGGCCAGATCCGCCGGCAGGAAGAGCAGGATGGTGAGCATGATCAGCAGCTCGACGCTGATCAGGACCATGCCGATCGACATGCCGGACTTCATCGGGATCTGGTGCACCGGCAGCGGCTTGCCTGCCAGCGATGCGAATGCCGTGCGCGAGTTGGCGAACGTGTTCACCCGGATGCCGAACCAGGCCACCGAGTACGAACCCGCCATGCCGACGAGGCTGAAGGCGATCACGACGGCGACCCGCCCCCACGCGAGCCCGACGAGCACCCCGTAGTAGACGACGATGACCGACGCGATGAAGCCCCACAGGATCAACAGGAACCGACCCTGCTTGATCAGGTACGCCTTGCAGGTGTCGTAGATGAGCTCGGAGACCTCGCGCATCGACGAGTGCACCGGAAGCTGGCGCAGCTGGACGAAGGCAACGGCCCCGAAGCCAAGGCCGAACAGGCACACCAGGAGCCCGACCACCAGCAGTGCCCGGCCGGAGCCGCCACCCATGATGTTGACCGCACCGAGGTCCGGCAGGACGAAGTTGGCCTCGCCACCCTCCGTCGAGGACCCCCCCGAGCCGGAGGCACTGCAACCGGTCAGCAGCAGCGCGAGCGCGCCGACGACGCCGGCCCGGCCGGCCAGGCGGGAGCGCCTGCTACCGGGAGGCTCGGACCCGTCGTGCAGCCGCGAGCCGGGGGAGCGGCTGGTGCGGTCGGATGTGGTGGTCTGCGCGTCGGCGACGGCGCGTCCCTTGGTCGGCACAACGCTCACGATGACCCCTGAGTGGGAGATAGCGACTCTTGCTGTCGCTTGGCACGTTAGGCCTGGGGACTACCGTAGAACCATGACCTTCGGCTCAGGCCGTTCGGGACGTGGCGTCTCACCAGCCGGGGGCGCCTGGCGCCGGGCCCAAGGTCCCCTAGAGAATGGGGACCACTCCCGCACCCTAGGGAGGGCGTGACGTCGGCAACGAGGCAGGCGTCCCGGGCAGCAGAGAGGCAGACCGTGGCGAAGTACGTCTACGACTTCAGCGAAGGCAACAAGGACCTCAAGGACCTCCTCGGCGGCAAGGGTGCGAACCTCGCCGAGATGACCAGGCTGGGGCTTCCGGTGCCACCTGGGTTCACCATCACCACGGAGGCCTGCCGGGCGTACATGACGACCGGCGAGCTGCCGGCCGAGCTCCGGGTCGAGGTCACCATGGCCCTGCGCCGGCTCGAGGACACGCTCGGCCGCACTCTCGGCGACTTCAAGGACCCGCTGCTGGTCTCCGTCCGCTCCGGGGCGAAGTTCTCGATGCCCGGCATGATGGAGACGGTCCTGAACATCGGCCTGACCGACGCCTCGGTCCAGGGCCTCGCGGAGTTCTCCGGCGACCCGCGGTTCGCGTGGGACTCCTACCGCCGCCTGATCCAGATGTTCGGCAAGACCGTCCTCGACATCGACGGTGACGACTTCGCGCACGTGCTCGACGAGAAGAAGAAGGAACGGGGTGTCACGGCCGACACCGAGCTCACGGCCGAGGACATGATCGAGGTCGTCACCCGGTACAAGGAGATCATCTTCGAGCAGTCCGGCCGGGAGTTCCCGCAGCACCCGCGCGAGCAGCTCGACCTGGCGATCGCCGCCGTCTTCAACTCCTGGAACACCGACCGCGCGCGTCTGTACCGCCGCCGCGAGCGCATCTCCAACGACCTGGGCACCGCGGTCAACGTGGTCAGCATGGTGTTCGGCAACCTCGGCACCGACTCCGGCACCGGCGTCTGCTTCACCCGCGACCCCTCGACCGGGATGGCCGGTGTGTACGGCGACTACCTGGCCAACGCCCAGGGCGAGGACGTCGTCTCCGGCATCCGCAACACCCTGAGCCTCGCCGACTTCGAAGAGCTGGACCCGAAGTCGTACAACGAGCTGCGGCAGGCCATGCGCAGCCTGGAGACCCACTACCGCGACCTGTGCGACATCGAGTTCACGGTGGAGCGCGGCAAGCTGTGGATGCTCCAGACGCGGGTCGGCAAGCGCACCGCTGCGGCCGCGTTCCGGATCGCCACCCAGCTGGTGGACGAGCACCTGATCACCCTGGACGAGGCGCTCGACCGGGTGACCGGCGCCCAGCTGAGCAACCTGATGTTCCCGCAGTTCGACTCCGAGGCGGAGCGCGACCTGCTGGCCGTCGGCATGGCGGCGTCCCCGGGCGCGGCTGTCGGCGCGGCGGTCTTCGACTCGGTCACGGCGCGGGAGTGGGCAGCCAAGGGCAAGGACGTCATCCTGGTCCGGCGCGAGACCAACCCCGACGACCTCGGCGGCATGATCGCCGCGGTCGGCGTGCTCACCTCGCGCGGTGGCAAGACGTCGCACGCCGCCGTCGTCGCCCGTGGCATGGGTACCACCTGCGTGGTGGGCGCCGACAAGCTCCAGGTGGACGCCGTCGCCCGTGAGATCAAGGTCGGCAAGCGGGTCATCAAGGAGGGCGAGATCATCGCCATCGACGGTGCGACCGGCGAGGTCTTCCTCGGCGCCGTCCCGGTGAAGCCTTCCCCCGTTGTCCAGTACCTCGAGGAGGGCCTCGACGTCGCGCTCGACAACGCCAAGGACGAGGACATCCAGGACCTGGTGCGGGCCGTCGACACGATCCTCACCCATGCCGACGCCGTCCGGCGCCTGCGGGTGCATGCCAACGCCGACAACGGCGAGGACGCCCGGAGGGCCCGCAACTGGGGCGCCCAGGGCATCGGCCTGTGCCGCACCGAGCACCAGTTCCTCGGCGACCGCCGGGTGCTGATCGAGCGGCTGATCGTCGCCGACGAGGCGACCGAGCGTCAGGCGGCACTGGACGCCCTGCTGCCGCTGCAGCGAGCGGACTTCGTCGACCTGCTGACCGAGATGGACGGTCTCCCGACCACCATCCGCCTGATCGACCCGCCGCTGCACGAGTTCCTGCCCGACCTGACCGAGCTCTCGGTCAAGGTCGCCCTGGCCGAGGAGCGTGGCGAGACCGGCCAGATGGTTGACCGTGACCGGGTGCTGCTGACCGCGGTCAAGCGGATGCACGAGGCGAACCCGATGCTCGGTCTGCGTGGCGTGCGGCTCGGCCTGGTGGTGCCGGGCCTGTTCGCCCTGCAGATCCGTGCGGTGGCGGAGGCCGCGGCCCAACGGCTGCATGACGGCGGTCGGCCGCATGCGGAGATCATGATCCCACTGGCGGCGTCGGTGATGGAGCTGCACCTGGTGCGCGACGAGGCCGAGCAGATCCTCGCGGACGTCGCGAAGGAGCAGGGCGTCGAGCTGCACATCCCGATCGGCGCCATGATCGAGCTGCCCCGAGCCGCCCTCACGGCGGACCGGATGGCCACCGTCGCGGAGTTCTTCTCCTTCGGCACGAACGACCTCACCCAGACGACCTGGGGCTTCTCCCGGGACGACGTCGAGGGTGCGTTCTTCGCCGAGTACACCGAGCGCGGCGTGATCAGCGTCTCCCCGTTCGAGACGCTCGACGCGACGGGTGTCGGCCGCCTGGTGCGCATCGCCGTGGAGGAGGGGCGCTCGACGCGGCCCGACATCACCCTCGGCGTGTGCGGCGAGCACGGCGGCGACCCCGAGTCGATCCACTTCTTCCACGAGGTGGGTCTCGACTACGTGTCCTGCTCGCCGTTCCGTGTGCCGGTCGCCCGCCTCGAGGCCGGCCGTGCAGCGGTGGCGGACGCCGGTCGCGCAGTCGTGGCGGCGGGTGGCAGCGACAGCCGCTGACCTAGGACGTGCGAGGGCCCGGCGCACCAGGTGCGCCGGGCGTCCGGCCTCCGGCCCCGCGGGCGTCCGGCCTCCGGCCCCGCGGGCGTCCGCCCTCCGACCCCACCCTCCGGCCCCGTGCGACGTTTCGCCCGGATCTGCGCGTCGAACGCACCGATCCGAGCGAAACGTCGGGGTGGTAGGGGTGGCTGGGGCGGGGGTAGGGGTGGTGGCTCAGCGCAGCGGCACGAACCGGTAGCCCTCGAACCGGGTGATCTGAACGCCGTCGCGGGCACGCTGGACCACTGACAGGCCCCCCGCCACCGGCGCAACCATCCGGCCCACCGGGCCGAGCTGGTCGACGAGCGCCTGGGGCAGCTCACCGGCCTCGGCGGAGACCAGGATCCGGTCGAACGGTGCCTCGTCCGGCATCCCGAGCACGCCGGCGCGCGCGGCCTCGATGCGTGCCCACGGCCGCCCGACGGCGGCCAGGTTGACGGCGCCCCAGGTCGCAAGGTCCGGCTCCAGCTCGACCCCGACCACCGACCCCTCCGGCCCGGTCAGGTGCGCAAGGAGCGCCGTCGTCCACCCGGACCCGGCTCCGACGTCGAGCACCCGGGCGCCGGCCGGCACGTCCAGCAGCCGAAGCATCCGCTCGACGGTGCTGGGCTGCGAGCTCGTCTGGCCGTGCCCGATCGCCAGCGGCTGGTCCCAGTCCGCGTGCCGGACCTGGGCAGGGGGCAGGAAGCCGCGCCGATCGGTCGCGCGGAAGGCGTCCTGCACGCGGTCGTCTCCGCCCACGCCACCACCTCCGGATGCTCGAGGTCACGGGCGGGGATACCGTCGAGCGGTCCAGACGCTCAAGGAGGCACCATGCCAACCCGCACCGCACGCACCGCTTGGTCCGGATCCCTGTCCGAGGGCAGCGGAGATGTCGAGCTCGTCAGCTCCGGGCTCGCCACGTTCCACGTGTCCTTCCCCAAGCGTGCCGCTGATGATGCCGACGGCACCACCAGTCCGGAGGAGTTGATCGGGGCCGCACTCTCGTCCTGCTACTCGATGCAGCTGTCCGCGCTCCTCGAGCAGGCGGGTGGTACGCCGCGCGAGCTCGATGTCACCGCCGATGTCTCGTTCGGTCCGGACCCGGCCGGCGGCTTCCACATCCCGGGTATCCGCCTGAGCGTCCGCGGCGACGTCGGGGGCCTGGACGCGGAGACGTTCGCCCGGGTGGCCCAGGACGCCAAGGAGACCTGCCCGGTGAGCAAGGCGCTGCGGGGCGTGTCGATCAGCCTGGAGGCCACGGCCGTCTGACCCGGTGGGGTCCGGGGCGCGCCGGACGTCACCCCCTCGAGTCGGCGGGAACCCGTGGCATCCGCGCCTCGGACGCGGGGGGACCCTTGTCCGATCTGCGGGCCTTCGCCGCGTGGAAGGATGCGCGCGTGTCCACCACCGCGCAGACCACCGGCACCCGCGACGTCGCCACCGACCTGGCCCGGACGCTGCGTGCAGCGGTTCGCGGCGAGGTCGAGACGTCCACCAGGGTCCGGGCCCAGTACACGACCGACGCCTCCAACTACCGCGTGGTGCCGCAGGTGGTGGTCTGCCCCCTGGACACCGACGACCTGCTCGCGGTCGCCGAGGTCGCCCGGCGCACCGGCACGCCACTGACCCTGCGCGGCGGCGGCACCTCCGTCGCCGGCAACGCGGTGGGCCCCGGCATCGTCGTTGACACCTCCCGGCACCTCACGGCGATCGGTGAGATCGACCGTTCGGCGCGGACCGCCGTCGTGCAGCCGGGCGTGATCATGAGCGATCTGCAGGCCGCTACCAAGCCGTTCGGGCTGCGGTTCGGCCCGGACCCCTCCACCCAGAACCGCGCGACCTTCGGCGGCATGATCGGCAACAACGCCTGTGGGCCGCACGCCGTCGCCTACGGCCGGACCGTCGACAACGTGGTCAGCCTTGACGTCGTTGACGGCAACGGGCGCCGGTTCACCGCCGGCGGCGGCGCGGCGGCGCTGGACGCCGTACCGGGCCTGTCCGACGTGGTGCGCACGCACCTGCCCCTGCTGCGCACGGAGTTCGGCCGGTTCTCCCGGCAGGTGTCCGGGTACTCCCTTGAGCACCTGCTGCCCGAACGCGGCACGGACCTGGCGAAGATGCTGGTCGGCACCGAGGGCACCCTGGTCACGGTGCTCGGGGCGACGGTCTCGCTGGTGCCGATCCCGGACGCCGCGGTGCTGGTGGTCCTCGGCTACCCCGACATGCCATCGGCCGCCGACGCCGTCCCGGCCCTGCTGACCCACTCCCCGCTCGCGATCGAGGGCCTCGACGCGCGCCTGGTCGACGTGGTGCGCAAGCACCGCGGCGCGGCGCACGTGCCCGAGCTGCCGCCGGGCGCCGGCTGGTTGATGGTCGAGATGGGTGGGGCGACCCGAGCCGAGGCGCTCGCGCGCGCCAAGGCGATGGTGGCCGACGCCGACGCCGCGTCCGCCCGGGTGGTTCCGCCGGGTCCGCAAGCCTCCGCCATCTGGCAGATCCGGGCCGACGGCGCGGGCCTGGCCGGCCGTACGCCCGACGGCAAGCAGGCTTGGCCGGGCTGGGAGGACGCCGCGGTGCCGCCGAACCGCTTGGGGGCGTATCTGCGCGACTTCGACGTGCTGATGACCGCGCACGGCGTCGACGGCCTGACCTACGGCCACTTCGGCGACGGGTGCGTGCACGTGCGTCTGGGCATCCCGCTGGAGCGCGAGGCCGACGTGCCGGGCTTCCGTGCCTTCATCACCGAGGCGGCACAGCTGGTCGCCTCGCACGGTGGCTCGCTGTCCGGCGAGCACGGCGACGGCCGGGCACGCAGTGAGCTGCTGCCGCTGATGTACTCCACCGAGGCGATGGGTACCTTCGCCGCGGTCAAGCACCTGTTCGACCCGGCCAACCTGCTCAACCCCGGCGTGCTGGTCGACCCGCGCCCGTTGGACGCCGACCTGCGCCGGCCGCAGGCGCACCCGATCAAGGCGGCGACCGGCTTCTCGTTCGCTCACGACGACGGGGACTTCACCAGGGCCGTGCACCGCTGCGTCGGCGTCGGCAAGTGCCGTGCGGACACCTCGGATGAGGGCGGCTTCATGTGCCCGTCGTACCAGGCGACCGGCGAGGAGAAGGACGTCACCCGCGGCCGTGCCCGGGTGCTGCAGGAGCTGGCCAACGGCACGCTGGTGAAGGACTGGCGGTCGCCGGAGCTGCGTGAGGTGCTCGACCTCTGCCTCAGCTGCAAGGCGTGCTCGAGCGACTGCCCGGCCGGCGTCGACATGGCGCAGTACAAGTCCGAGGTGCTGCACCGGGCCTACCGCCGGCGGCTGCGCCCGGCCAACCACTACGCGCTCGGCTGGCTGCCGCGCTGGACGCGCCTGGTGACGGCGCTGCACCTGGCCCGGATCGCGAACCTCGCGCTCGGGTTCCGCCCGTTGGCCAAGGTCGTGCTGGCCGTGGCCGGGCTGGACGGCCACCGCTCGATCCCCTCGTTCGCCACGACCTCGTTCCGCACGGCGTGGGCGCGCGAGCGCGCGGACGACCGCATGCAGGGCGTGGGCGAGCCGGCCGCGACGTCGACCGCCGCGACCCCCCCGTCGGAGTCGGCCGTGACCCCCTCGTCGGAGCCGGCCGCGACCTCCGAGTCGGCCGCCGGTACCGCCGCCGGCCGCCGCGTGGTGCTCTGGCCCGACTCGTTCAGCGACGCGTTCGACCCGGACGTGCCGCGGGCGATGATCCAGGTGCTGCAGGACGCCGGCTACCAGGTGATCGTCCCGGCGGAGGACGCGTGCTGCGGTCTGACCTGGATCTCCACCGGCCAGCTCGAGGGCGCCCGCAAGCGGCTGCTGCACCTGCTCGGCATCCTCGGTCCGTTCGCCGTCAACGGCATCCCGATCATCGGCGTCGAGCCGTCCTGCACGGCCCTGCTCCGCAGCGACCTGGTGGACCTGTTGCCGGACGACCCGCGCGCCGCGGCGATCGCCCGCCAGACCCGCACCCTCGCCGAGCTGCTCACGGCCCCCGAGCCGGTAGGCCCAGGCGGCGGCTGGACCCCGCCGAGCCTGGTCGGCACGACGGTCATCGCCCAGCCGCACTGCCACCAGCACTCGGTGATGGGGTACGACGCCGACCTCGCCCTGCTGCGCGCGACCGGTGCCGAGGTGACGACCCTGGCCGGCTGCTGCGGCCTGGCCGGGAACTTCGGCATGGAGCGCGGGCACTACGAGATCTCCGTCGCGGTGGCCGAGAACGCCCTGCTGCCCGCCCTGCGCGATGCGGCGCCGGGGACCGTCCTGCTGGCGGACGGCTTCTCCTGCCGCACCCAGGCCAACGACCTGGCGAACGTCAAGGGCACCCACCTCGCGCAGCTCCTGGCCGGTCACCTGGGGTGACCCGCGAGGCTCGGCAGTCCGGGGCAGGCGGGCCACGACCGGCCTGGTGGCCTCACCCGGGTGGCCCTGCTGGGCTCACCCGTACGAGGGACAAATCGGGCTTACCGGCTCCATGAGGGTTCCCGCGGCGAATCTCACCCCCTACAGTCAACGAATCAGGGTTGACTACCCCGTCGACTCGTGCTCGGAAGACCATGACGACCTACGCCGCAGGCGGATATGTTGCCGCG
>Ga0209540_10003885_pt1 | contig 10047 bp, 7 predicted proteins | sample BarGraIncu01121A_FD_184501 | JGI IMG/M metagenome (GOLD analysis project Ga0209540, IMG submission 184501) | Arctic peat soil microbial communities from Barrow, Alaska - Barrow Graham LP Incubations 011-21A (SPAdes) (version 2) | ecosystem: Environmental > Terrestrial > Soil > Wetlands > Peat... | reverse complement strand
CATCGCCAACGCCGAGGGCGGGCGCACCACGCCGTCCGTCGTCGCGTTCGCCAAGAACGGTGAGGTTCTCGTCGGCGAGATCGCCAAGCGGCAGGCCGTCACCAACATCGAACGCACGATTCGCTCGGTCAAGCGCGAGATCGGCACCGACTGGTCGCGCAAGATCGACGACAAGAACTACACCGCCCAGGAGATCAGCGCGCGCATCCTGCAGAAGCTCAAGCGCGACGCCGAGGCCTACCTCGGTGAGACCGTCACCGACGCCGTGATCACCGTTCCGGCGTACTTCGACGACTCCCACCGTCAGGCCACCAAGGAGGCCGGTGAGATCGCGGGCCTCAACGTCCTGCGGATCATCAACGAGCCCACCGCTGCGGCGCTCGCCTATGGCCTGGACAAGGGCAAGGAGGACGAGCTCATCCTCGTCTTCGACCTCGGCGGCGGCACCTACGACGTCTCGCTGCTTGAGGTTGGCAAGGACCCCGAGGATGGTTTCTCCACGATCCAGGTCCGCGCGACCAACGGTGACAACAAGCTCGGTGGTGACGACTGGGACGAACGCATCGTCAATCACCTGATCACGATCGTGAAGAACACCAGCGGCCTCGACCTGTCCAACGACAAGATCGCCATGCAGCGTCTGCGTGATGCCGCCGAGCAGGCGAAGAAGGAGCTCTCCACCGCGACGAGCACCAACATCAACCTGCAGTACCTCTCGATGTCCGAGAACGGTCCGATCCACCTGGACGAGTCGATGACCCGCGCGCAGTTCGAGCAGCTCACCACCGACCTGCTCGAGCGCACCAAGGGCCCGTTCCGCCAGGTCATCAAGGATGCGGGCATCAACGTCAGCGAGATTGATCACGTTGTGCTTGTTGGCGGTTCAACCCGTATGCCGTGCGTCTACGACGTCGTCACCGCGCTTACCGGCGGCAAGGTCCCCAACAAGGGCGTCAACCCCGACGAGGTCGTGGCCGTCGGCGCAAGCCTGCAGGCTGGTGTCCTCAAGGGTGAGCGCAAGGACGTCCTGCTGATTGACGTCACCCCGCTGTCCTTGGGCATCGAGACAAAGGGTGGCCTGATGACCAAGCTCATCGAGCGCAACACGGCCATCCCGACCAAGCGTTCCGAGGTCTTCACCACCGCCGACGACAACCAGCCCTCGGTTCTTATCCAGGTGTTCCAGGGGGAGCGCGAGATCGCCCAGCACAACAAGGGTCTGGGCACCTTCGAGCTCACCGGCATCGCGCCGGCTCCCCGTGGCGTGCCGCAGGTCGAGGTCACCTTCGACATCGACGCCAACGGCATCGTCCACGTGTCCGCCAAGGACCGGGGCACCGGCAAGGAGCAGTCCATGACGATCTCCGGCGGCTCCGCGCTGCCGAAGGACGAGATCGAGCGCATGGTCCGAGAGGCTGAGGAGCACGCGGCGGAGGACAAGGTTCGCCGCGAGGAGACCGAGGCTCGCAACACCGCCGAGCAGCTCGTCTACTCCACCGAGAAGTTCCTCGCCGACAGTGCCGACAAGATCCCGGCCGATGGTCGTGGTCCGGTCGACGCAGCGCTGAAGGACCTCAAGGACGCGCTCAAGGAGGGCTCGGGCGTATCACCGGCGGACGTCAATACCAAGGCCGCCAAGCTCTCCGAGGAGTCCCAGAAGCTGGGTACCGCGATGTATGCCGCAGCCTCAGCTGCTGGGAGCGCGCCTGGCGCAGAGTCCAAGCCGGGTCCTTCCTCGTCCGGCCCGACCAAGTCCGCCGATGATGATGATGATGTCGTTGACGCCGAGGTCATTGACGACACCGAAGGCGACTCCACGGCAAAGGGTGACAAGAAGTGACGGACGCCAAACCGGTCGATCCGGAGCGCGTGGGCTCGGAGGAGTCCGAGCCCACGGGCCCCAGGGTCACTGACAAGCGACGCCTCGATCCGGAGACGGGCGCTGTTCGTCATGCCCGCTCCGGGCCTGGGGCCGGCCGGCATGAGGCGGCCGCCCGGGCCTCCGAGGCCGATGCAGATGGAGTCTTTGATGTCGCTGAGGTGATGGCCGACGATGCCGTGGTGGTCGAAGACGTTGAGGGTGCAGAGCTTGTCGAGGGCGGCGAAGTCCATCCGGACACGACCCTGGCGGCTGACCTGACTCGCGACCTGCAGAGGTTGCAGGCCGAGTACGTCAACTACAAGAAGCGTGTCGACCGTGACCGCGAGATGCATCGCGACCTGGCGGTATGCAACGTCATCGAGGTACTACTGCCGGTGCTGGATGACATCCACCTGGCGCGTCAGCACGGTGACCTCGAGGGTGGGCCGTTCGCGGCTATTGCCGACAAGCTCGACGGCATCTTGACCAAGATCGGCGTGGAGCGTTTCGGCCAGCCCGGCGATGCCTTCGACCCGACTGTCCACGAGGCGCTCATGCACATTGAGGCCGAGCTGGCTGAGGGCACCGAGGGCACCACGGTGGTGCAGGTGTTGCAGCCTGGTTACCGGATGGGTCAGCGGATGATTCGCGCGGCCCGTGTCGCCGTGGCCGACCCGCAACCTGACCCGTCAGCTGACCCGCCCGCTGACCCGCAAACCTAGGGACCGTGACAGCTGAGCGACTCCAAACCTAGGGACCATGCCACGCACCGTCCCTAGGTTTGGCTAGTAGGGGACCGCACGGTCCCTAGGTTTGGCTGGTAGGGGACCGCACGGTCCCTAGGTTTGGCTGGTGGGGGACCGCACGGTCCCTAGGTTTGGTGAATGAAAGGAGACGTCGATGGCGAGCCAAGACTGGTTCGAGAAGGACTTCTACGCGATCCTCGGCGTTCCTGCCGATGCGGACTCCGCTGCGATCAAGAAGGCCTACCGCAAGCTCGCTCGCAGGCTGCACCCCGACCAGAGGCCGGGGGACAAGGCGGCCGAGAAGCGTTTCAAGGAGATCGGCGAGGCGTATGCCGTCCTGTCCACTCCTGAGGACCGCAAGCAGTACGACGCCATCCGCTCGATGAGCCACGGCGGCGCCCGGTTCACCTCGGGCGGTCCCGGGGGTGGTGGCGCCGGGTTCGAGGACGTCTTCAGCAACCTGTTCGGTGGCGGCGGTGGCCGCGGTGGCAACGTTCGGTTCAGCACCGGTGGCGGTGGGGGCGGGCAGCCCGACCTCGAGGACCTGCTCGGTGGCATGTTCGGCCAGCAGGGCCAGCCGGGTTACGGGGGCTTTGGTGCCTCGGCGGGACCACGTCGAGGTGAGGACATCGAGGCTCGTACCACGCTGTCGTTTCGCGACGCCGTCCAGGGTTCAACCGTGACGCTGAAGACTGCCAGCGGTTCTAGGATCACCGCGCGCATCCCGGTGGGGGTCAAGGATGGTCAGAAGATCCGGCTGCGCGGCAAGGGGAACCCCGGCGACCAGGGCGCTCCGGCGGGCGACCTCATGCTCACGGTGCAGGTGGGGCCGCATCCTGTGTTCGGTCGGGATGGCGACAACCTGACGGTCGAACTACCCGTGACCTTTGCCGAAGCCACTTTGGGAGCAACGGTTTCCGTGCCGACACTGTCCGGCGACCCAGTTAAGGTCCGGATCGCAGCCGGGACTCCGAACGGCCGGGTGCTGCGCGTCAAGGGTCGAGGTATCGCGGCCAAGAACCACACCGGTGACCTGCTGGTCAAGGTGAGTGTCGCGGTTCCGCAGCGGTTGTCCGACAAGGCGCGTGAGGCCGTGGAGGTGCTGCGCGCCGAGGAAGCAGATGCCGATCCGCGGGCGGACGTGTTCGCCAAGGCCCGGCAGGGCTGAGCCGTGGACGCGGTGCAAGGCTCCGGCGGGTTCTCCCCCGATGACGAGACGCCCGTCTTCGTGATCTCGGTCGCAGCACAGCTGGCCGGCATGCACGCCCAGACCCTGCGGCAGTATGACCGGCTGGGTCTGGTCTCACCGTCGCGCACTCGCGGCGGTGGACGTCGCTACTCCGCTCGGGACGTCACGCTGCTTCGGGAGGTGCAACGCCTCTCGCAGGACGAGGGTGTCAGCCTGGCCGGCATCCTGCGCATTCTGGATCTCGAGAACCAGGTACAGGCACTCCGAGCCCGGGTGAGCGAGCTGCACGACGAGGTCGACATCCTGAAGTCGGCGCTGGGTGCAGGTTCGAGGGTCTTCGCTGCTGGCCGGGCTGGTGAGGTCGTGGCTGTACGGGCGGGACAGCGCCCCCCTCGCACCGTCATCCCGTCCCGGGCACTCGTCATCTGGCGGGCCCGCCGCTGATCATCCCGGGGCGTTGATGCATTGACGGGCCAAGTTGTTGGTGGGGTTCAGCCCGCACCCGATCTTGGGCTTGGTCCTCACCCGAGCGCGGTGATGAATGCCTTGTGGGTAGCCGGACTGAACAGGACGAAGCGCACCAGGTCCAGCTCGGCCAGGTGCGGTGACTCCCGGACCGCGGCGACCGCGATACGGGCGACTTCGGCCGCGTCCCAGCCGTAGATTCCTGCGCCGACCGCGGGGAGTGCCATCGACCGGGCCCCGACGTTCACCGCCTCCCGCAGCGAGGTCTTGAAGCAGGACGCGAGCAGAGCTGGATCCATCTGTCCTACATGACGATTCGGCCCGACGGTGTGGATCACCCATCTCGCCGGGAGGCTCCCGGCGCCGGTGGTCACGGCTTCTCCGACGGGAAGACCATGGGGGTATGTCGTGTGGCGAAGCTCGCGACACTGCTCCAGCAGGCGCGGACCGGCAGCCCGGTGGATGGCTCCGTCAACGCCGCCACCGCCGAGCAGAGAGCTGTTGGCAGCGTTGACGATCGCGTCGACGAGCTCGGTGGTGATGTCGCCCTGGACGGCCTCGATCGAAGCCACATGTTCGGCCATGCTGCAGACGGTAGACCCGTTATGCCACGATTCCATCGTGGACCGACCCCGCATCGTTACCTTCAACCTGGCCTCCGTGGATGGCCGGCTGACCCTGGCTCCGGGGGTGAGCTTGTTGGCCGGCGACAACCGTTGGACCGCGCTCACCTCGGGGGTGGGCGACCCCTACGAGTGGGTCCGCCAGGTGCACGACCCCCAGGTCCTCTTGGAGGGCAGCGGGTCCTTCCTGGCCGGCGACGGTGAGCCGGTGCGGCGCGAGGCGCGAGGCGCGGCAGCGAGGCCCGCGGGTGAACACTTCCTGCCTGACGCCGTGATCGGCGTGCCCGGCCGACGCTGGTTCGCGGTCGTCGACGGGCGCGGGCGGGTCGACCTGCAGTTCACCGAGTGGCCGGATCCCGCCTGGTCCGGGTGGCACGCGCTCGTGCTGACCAGCGAAGCTGCGTCGCCGGACCATCTCGCCCGGCTGCGCGAGCGAGGGATCCCCTACCTAGTCGTCGGAGAGGGGCATGTCGACCTGCCCGCGGCGATGTCACTGCTCGGCAGCGAACTCCGGGTGCGGACGGTGGTCTGCACCGGTGGGGGACGGCTGGGAGGAGCGTTGTTGCGGGCAGGTCTGGTCGACGAGGTCGACATCGACGTGCTCCCGATCGTGATCGGTGGCCGGGGCACCCCGGCGCTGTTCGACGCACCCCCGCTTGGGCCCGACGAGTGGCCGCACCGGTTGGACCTGCTCTCCGTGGAGCAACTGGCCAGGGGGCGACTGCGGCTGCGCTACACGGTCGTCGGCCGTGGCCCTGAGACCGAGGGCCGCTAGCAAGAGGACTCGCGGAGTCCCTGGAACTGAGGTCTCGGGAAGGCTCTGGCTGTGGGCTTGAACTTGTAGAGTGCCCGTGTGCGCTGGTCCACGACGGTGGGCCAAGGCGACACTGGGCAGCAGGAGGAGGCGCTCCGTGACCGCGGCAGTCCAGGAGCTAGCAGCTGACGTCGTTCTGCAGGGCGGTGGCGTCAAGGGAATCGGACTGGCCGGCGCCCTCGTCGCACTGACCGATGCCGGATACCAGCTGAACAGGCTCTCGGGCACCTCAGCCGGCGCCGTCGTCGGATCCCTCGCCGCAGCCGGGCTGGCCGGCGACCGGCTCAAGAAGGTAGCGCTCAGTCTCGACTATGCGAAGTTCCGAGACCCATCCCCGCTCGATCGCATCCCGCTCGCCGGCAAGGGCTTGGCGTTGCTCCAAGGCAACGGCATCTATCAGGGTGACTACGCCCTTGAATGGGTTCGTAGTCAGCTGGCCGCACTCGACATTCATACTTTCGGCGACCTGAAGATCGACGATGAGAGCCTTCCTCCTGAACGTCGCTACAAGCTTGTCGTCACCGCCTCGGACCTGACACTCGGCCAGCTCGTGCGGCTTCCCTGGGACTACAAGTCCGTCTACGGCCTGGACCCGGACACGATGCCGGTGGCGGACGCGGTTCGCGCGTCCATGTCCATCCCGTTCTTCTTCCGTCCGGTCACGCTCACCAACGCCACAACGAAGGTGACTTCGACGCTCGTCGACGGCGGACTTCTGTCGAACTTCCCCATCGACTCGCTGGACCGGACCGACGGTCGGCAGCCGTGTCGGCCCACCTTCGGAGTTACCGTGATGCCGAACCTGCCGGCTGGTGACGACAAGGTCGTCCCGCTCCTGGGTTTGCCTCTGCCCGGGGGACTCCACCTGCTGGAAGGCGTGATCGCCACCATGCTGGTGGGCCGGGACCAGGCGTACCTCAACCAGCCTTGGGTCAGTGCACGCACCATTGCCGTCGACTCGACCCAGGTCGGCGTCGTGGACTTCGGGATCACCCCTTCCGAGACAGAGGCGTTGTATCGGAACGGCTACCAGGCCACCAGAGCCTTCCTGTCGACGTGGAACTGGCCGGAATACGTCCAAAGCTTCCGCCAAGGAAGAGACGCGCCCGAATAGCGATCGGTACGAGCCGGATTGATTCTGCAGAGGGGAGGCAACATGAGGACTCACAAGAGCGGGACCAGCATCGCCGCTACGGCCGCTTGCGTTGCGATTGTCGGACTTGGCCTTGGACTCGGAGCCGCCCACGCCCAGCGCGTGCAGCTGGACTGGAACCAGCTCGTGACTCAGACGCTCCGACCGATCTGGGAATCCGTTGTCCTGCCAGCGGTTGTGGGAATGACGGTTCTGGCGGTGATCGCTCGGGTGTCGGTCTTGTTCGGATGGTTCGACGTGCTTTCTCCGCTCTCGCGGACAACGTGGAGGAGGACGAACGAGATGCGTCTCGGGATGGTGCTCTCGATCCTCTCCTTGTCGGGTGTGGAACTGCTCGCCATCGTCCATCCCTCTGTCGGATGGCTCTGGCTCATGGCTTCGTCCGTTGTGATCCTCGCCCTGACTGCCGCCCACTTCTTGGCCCGGGGGTGGGCATCAGGGCGCGGTGTGCATGTAGTGACCGTGAAGGGGAGCGGTTCCGACGAGGCCGGAGCGGGGCAAGTCGTTGCGCTGCTGCAGCAGCTCAGCGCGGAGCGGCCTCGGGGCATCGAGGTTGCACGGGGGACTGACGTCACGGCGCTGAGCGAGGTCGGACTCACCGCCGCGCCGAGCAACGCTGTGGCGGCCGCAGCACTCGAGCTGGTGAACGTGCTCATCCCTCGGGCGCCGTGGCGCGTGCGGATCGACGCGGAGAACGAGGATCGGATATCTGTCGCGGTGACCAGGAACGGTCGGCTGGTAAGGACCGCGACGATCGATCGCGATGCCCTCGGTCTTCGCGTCGCCCCGGTGGACCCAGCCGGCTCCCGCCAGGACTCCTCCGTCGAACCGCGCAGCGATAGTGCAGACACGCGATACCCGGACCTGCACATCATGGCGGCCGCGGTGGTTCTTACCGCGCTCGTGAGCGCGTACGACGACATCGAGGGGCTTCGGGGGGCGACCGACTGGCGCAGCGTGGGGCTGTGTGCCATTGCAACCTCCGTCTTCCAAGACCCTCATGACCGGCTCCCCCTGCTCGCTCGCGCCATCGAGTACGACCTCTCGAACAGGTTGGCCCAGTCCGCGTTCTGGCATGGGCGGGGGCGTCTCTCTACCAACCGTCTCCGCCTGAACGAGTACATCGAGTGGCTGAAAGAGGAAGTCCAGTGGCTCGAAGACGAAGAACAGAGGATCAAGGAACAGAAGATCAGGGATGAGCGGGTGGACGTGGAAGCCGCCGAGAAGTGCGCAAGAGAGTGGGCAGAAGACTGGTCTTCCTACCGGCGACGGCTCAAGATGAACCTCGCGGTATCCGCGCTCAACCGGTCCTATCTGAAGGACCTGGGCAATGCCCGGCACCCGTCGGATCGTGACGATGCGCGGCAAGCCGCCACCGATCTGGTGGTCGACCTGTTCGAGATGGATCCCCCACTGCACATTGACGACCACGGCAGGCTCCTCCAGAACGATGCGGTCAAGGACGCCGACGATGCGGGTCGTCTGGCGTTCAGCATGTGGCCCAGCGCCGCCATGATGTACCTGGCGATGAACACGCCGACGCTCGGGGGAGGTGAGAGCGACTACCTCAAGAGGGCTCAGGAAGAAGCTCACCGCCGACGAGATCTCACGATGCTGGCGACCTACAACTACGCCTGCTTCTTCGCGACCTCACCCAAGGCGAACCCCCACAAGGCTGTGGCGATGCTGAGAATCAGCGATGAAGTCCCGTATCTCAACGAATGGCGTCAGCACGATCCACAGCTGGGCAAGTTCAGGGGCACCAGACTGTACAAGAACTCTTTTCTCGGGGACCCGGCCCAGGAGCTCTCGTACCTGTCGCCGTTCTCCTCCTACAGAGGGAAGCTGGCTGCGGCCGGCCTCGAAAGAGACCCGGCAGAGTTCCGTCGGCTCGCTGAGGAGAAGCCGTATCTGATTGCGCGACTCATCGGGGCGGACGTCCTTGTCGTCCGGCGGCTCGCCGGGATAGCTGATCTTGCCGAGCGGCTCCGCGCGAAGGCCCCCGGTTGCTACCTTGAGATCTGCGCCCAGCTCCTCGCTGAAGGGATTGACAAGTGGTCCTCCCCTCGACCGGAAGGACTTCCCCGGAAGCTGGCGGACGCCTTGGACGATCGTCTCAAGGACCCGCCGTCCGAGGGTGACCTCGCCAGATGGCTGAGCTGCACCACGCCGAGGCGCCTGGACGGAGCGAGGGGCACGCTCGGCAACCGTCAGCGCCGGAACCTCCCAGTGTTCTTCTAGAGACCACCGACACGAGCCGCACCGGACCCAGAGGTGGCAGCGTCCGCCGCAGCAGGACCGCAAGTTCGTCAGCGCCGACTGAGCCCTGCGTGGGGGACGTTAGCCGGTCTCTGATGGCGCCCATGGGTGATCGGGCTGATCGGTCATCTGCAATCCGTGACCATCCGCGGAATACTTTGGCCCATGGACCTGAAACTGACCACCAAGGCTGAAGAAGCCCTCTCTGCAGCCGTCCGCGATGCCGCAGCAGCGGGCCACCCTTATGTCGAGCCGGCGCACATCTTGCTCGCGCTCACCCGTCAGACCGAGACCACCACAGGCCCGTTGCTCGAGGCCACCGGCTCGTCGGCGGCCGCAGCAGCCCAGGCAGCGACCGGCATACTCGCGCACACGCCCAAGGTCAGTGGCCCATCGGTCACCGCTCCGGGCCTGTCCCGGGCGAGCCTTGCCGTGCTCGAACAGGCGCACAAGATCATGGAGTCGATGGGTGACGGGTTCGTGTCGACCGACCACCTCCTGCTCGCGCTCGCCCGCACCGGTGCCTTCGGGATCGACGGCCAGGCCGTCGCCGCTGAGATCCCCACGCTGCGCGGCGGCGCCAAGGTCACGACGGCAGACCCTGAGGCCACGTATGACGCGCTGGCCAAATACAGCACGGACCTGACCGCGGCCGCCCGTGAGGGCAAGCTCGACCCGGTCATCGGCCGCGACGCCGAGATCCGCCGAGTCGTCCAGGTGTTGTCGCGACGTACGAAGAACAACCCCGTCCTGATCGGCGACCCCGGCGTCGGCAAGACCGCCGTGGTCGAGGGCCTCGCGCAACGGATCGTCAACGACGACGTCCCGGAGTCCCTGAAGGGCAAGCGTCTGGTCAGCCTCGACCTGGCCTCGATGGTGGCCGGCGCGAAGTACCGCGGCGAGTTCGAGGAGCGGCTCAAGGCCGTGCTGGAGGAGA
>Ga0209540_10003884_pt1 | contig 10047 bp, 7 predicted proteins | sample BarGraIncu01121A_FD_184501 | JGI IMG/M metagenome (GOLD analysis project Ga0209540, IMG submission 184501) | Arctic peat soil microbial communities from Barrow, Alaska - Barrow Graham LP Incubations 011-21A (SPAdes) (version 2) | ecosystem: Environmental > Terrestrial > Soil > Wetlands > Peat... | reverse complement strand
CCCTCCTCGCCCGCGGTACCTGCCACCGAACTCGCATACCGGTTGCGGTTAGCAACCCAAACCACAAGCGACATCGAGCCAACCCCAGGCCCCGAGCCCAAGCAGCCAGCCATCGACCCTTTCATTCGCTCTCAGGTGGACACTCGGCCATCCCGGCGGGACCCCGACCGACCGATGCGGTAGTTGGGTACGTTTCAACGGCGTGCCGAGCAGCAATCTCGCCCAGTGTGGTGGTGTCGGCGGCCAGCAGTTCGGCAGGGGCACATGTCTGGCTGCGGCTCTTGGCGATTGGCGGCGTGGCGCGAAACCCCGATGTGAGCACCAGCGAACGCCTATGGCGTAAGGACGATCGGTCGAAGCTTGCCGGTTCGACTGGCGATGTAGATAAAGGGTCCTGGTTCATAGATGAGGGCCTCGATTTCTCGCCAGCGACTCATGAAGACCTCGAGTTGCCCCCACGTGCTGCCAGCATCTTCGCTGGCGAAGTTCACCATCTTGGCGCCGTGGGTGCGCACGGCGTTGATCTCGGCAAGCTTCTCCTGGATGCGGCGGTCCCTGGTGATGATGAGCCAGCCTTCGGCTGCCACTCGGGGGATCCAGTCTGGATCCTTGGTTCCAGGCAGTGTGATCAGACATGGCGGACGCTGGCGCTTCTTGATCCGAGCGCCGGGATCGCCGGGATATGTGAAATCCGCTCGTTCCTGACAGAGCAACTTGGCCAAGCCAAGGACGTCCGCATCGAAGTAGAGACGGACCGTTGCCGGCTTCGCCGAGGTCACGCTGCTTGAAGGGGCAGTTCGTAGGAGAGCGCCGAGCGAACCTGAGCCACGGTGAGGCCATACGTTTTAGCCAGGTCACGTTCGTCTTCGCCAGCATGGGCCTGTTCCCAGAGAATCTCGGTGCTAATGCCACCGACAGACGGCCGACCCGATCGGATGTCCGGGTCGATGATGACTTGGGAGTCGGCGTTGGCGTCAGGGCGCCAACCAACGGCGATGTCGCCTTCCCAGGTCACTCGCTCGAAGAACTCCTGAGAGGGCGGGGTGAGGACGTACTGGCCACTCACTTCTGCAACGAGGGCAAAATCGGCGCCGAGATTAGCCTCGGTCTGCGCCTGGAAGATCAGCTGACGCCCACCCACGTAGGGCTGGCAGTGGGCAAGCGGATACGGAACGTCCATACGTTCACGTAGACGGTCGATGAAGCTGCGTAGCTCAAGCATGGGCACGTGGTGCTTGCGACGGTATTGGCGAAGCAGGCCGGCCTCGACGAACTCGGCCCAGGTCACGGACCGACTACCGGTGGCTTCCTCTCGAATCACCGGTTTGTAGACCTTCTTGCCACGAGTGCCACCCTCGAGCCAGTAATGCAGCGTCCCGGGGGCAACACGAAGTAGCCGGGCCGCTCCAGCCTCGGTATACATCTCTCGATCAAGAACTGTAGTCATCGCGGTCAGTCTGACACCTCGCCTAAGCTCTCGTCACGGATGCAGCCGTTAGCCGGCTGCGCGCCGCCATCATTCACCTCGGTCCCGACAGCCTGGAGTCCCACCCAGACCTACGAGTGCCTCAGAGGCTGAACACCTTCATAACCTCGTCGCCGTAGTCGTTGATGACCTTGACAGCGATCTTGCCGGTCTCCGGCTTGTCGAACGGTCGCGACTCAGTGCGGCGCAGCGACTCCCAGGCGTCGGCGTCAATGTCCGCCTTCAGCGCCCTCTTCAAACGGCTGTAGGGGTCATTCCCACCGGTGAAGTAGCAGTGGCGGACAAAGAAGGATTCCTCGTTGTAGTTGGTGTCGATCATCCACAGCGCGATCTGGCTCGTGTCGTTGCTACGCACCTCACCGGTGGTCGGGTCATACACATCGACTCCCCGCAAGTCGACGACGACCTGACCATCCTCGGTGTCGCGAAGTTCGATGTCCGGTTCGCCAAACACGGTGAACAGGTTGCCGGCGCCAGTCTTCTTGAGGTCCTCCCCCATCAGCAGATCGGCATTCATCCGGACGAGCAAGACTTTGATGCGGCCCATCCTCCTCTCGCCAGCCACGTTGGCGAAGCCCTCGTCATGGGCCTCGACGGTCACGCCGTCATCCGCGGTGACGCCAGTCGCCTGCGGGTCGAAGGCAAACCCCAGAACGCACAGCAGGTCGATGTCCGCGGCCCGGATCGCCTCACGCGCAGCATCCTTGATGAAGCCGGGGCTCACCGTCCCGTACTGCGGGCCGATGGCGATGCCGACCTTGGCCGGTGCAGCGTCCTCGTCGTCATTACGTCGCTCGCCGACGGCCTGGACATGCAGCCCAGCGTAAGAATCCAGCGAGGAGAACGTAATTCGCTCAGCTCGTCGACCGTTCTGGATACCAGCCTTGGCCAGGTTGTCGATGATGGACTGCTCAAAGTTGGGCGAGTCCGCGTCTTCGGCAGCGTCCTGCTGGCTGATCGTCTCCCGATTCGTATCTTCGACCGACCCGGCGAACGCCAACGACCGGTGCGGCGACAAGCTCTCGACCGTGAACGGGCCAGTGACACGCACGGTCTTCTTGTCCTCGTATGGCTTGTCGTAGAGCATTTCGAAGTCGGCGTGCCTCTTGATCGCCTCATCGATCTGCTGGCGCGCCATCCCCTCCTTGATGTCCAGGTTGTTCGCGATGGACTTCAAGGTGATGTGCTGTACGCGCTCATAAACAAACCCATGACGTATGTCGCCAGCAACCTCCCCGGGCGGCAGTGGCTTCGCGGTGAGCTCTTGCTCTTTCTCACGGCCCCCGGTCGAATCGGCCATCAGGTAGTAGGGGAACTTCGCACCCATGAGACGCTGCCGAGCCAAGGCAAGGGCAACACGGCTGGTATCAATGGTGATCCAGCGACGCCCCCACTGCTCCGCGACGTATGCCGTAGTGCCCGACCCGCACGTGGGGTCCATCACAAGGTCGCCGGGATCCGTGGTCATGAGCAGACACCGTTCGATGACTTTGGTATTGGTCTGAACGACGTAGACCTTGTCGTCCGTGAAGGCTCCTGTGGCGGTATCCGTCCAAACATTTGCATACTCGGAGACGGGAAAATCGTCGAGGTAACGGACGTACTGGAGTGAATTGGGAGTCGGCGGCACCAGCCGCGAAGCCCAGGCAAGTCTCTTCATTCCGTCTTGCGTTGTGGTCCAGTGACGGGCGCTACCAGATTGGAAGGTCTTCCCCTCGAATTCGAAGGGCACGGATCCAGCAGGCGTTGCCCCTTGAGACGTTAGGTTGTCATGGCGATACGGGCGGTCGGTCGGTGGGATTAGAGAGAAATCCCGTCGCTCCTCCAAGGTCATCGTCCGACGAGTGCCAGCAGGGGACTCCACCCGTGAGTACCTGCCACCAACATCATCTGCCAGCGCACGGCGGCGGAAGAGCTTCCTCCCCTTTAGGCTTGACTTGTCCTTCGCGTACCAGAGAACAAAGTCACTGTTCCGCCCAAGCACATCGGCAACCAGGTTCGACGTGGTTCGAAAGGCGACAGTCACAACGAAGTTTTCAGCGCCGAACACCTCGTCCAAGACGCTACGAACGAGGTGCACATTCTCGTCGCCGATCTGAACGAAGACGCTGCCGCTTTCGGTGAGCAGGTCGCGTGCAACAGCCAAGCGGTCGCGCAAGTAGGACAAATACGAATGGATACCCAATTCCCACGTGTCGCGGAAAGCCTTGATCTGCTCGGCCTCACGGGCTGCGTCTTCTCGTTTGCCGTCTTTGACGTCGCGTTTGCGCGTCGAGACCTGCCAGTTGGAGCCGAACTTGATGCCGTACGGCGGGTCCATGTAGATCATCTGGACCTTGCCCCGCAACAACTCACGCTCTGCCAGGGACGCCATAACCTGCTGGGAGTCACCGAGGATCATCCGGTTCGACCAGTTGGCCTGGTGCTGATAGAAGTCCACCAGGTCAAGTTCGCTCAGTCCATCGAACGTGTCGAAGAGTGTCAGCTCTGGCTCAAGGTCACCCGATCGAGCGGTCTTGCGGAGGTTTTCAACGAGAACCTGGGGGTTGATCTTTTCCTGGATGTAGATCGGCGGCGCATCCGTGACGAGGTCAGCGGAGTCCTGCTCGTCCTTGCCCCGCCAGACCAGTTGAGGGTCCAGGCTTGGGTCGCGTGGATACGAAACCTGTTGGACGGTCTCGATCTGAGGGTCGACGAAGTCGTGAGCGTCTGCGGTGGGGATGTTCGCGCGCTTGTCCCCGTGCGTGATCGTCTCGACCGGGGTCGGGCCTTTCGGAGTACTTGCCTTACGCGCCACGTGCCACCTCATTGAAGTCGAGCAGGTCAGGATCACCGATGATCGGCGCATCGTCGTACAAATCTGTGATCGCCTCAGCCAAGGCCTGCTTGACACCGACCATCGTCGTGATCTCTACGTAACCCCAACGGCCGAAACCCTTGTGGTTGTTCACTGCCACGCACCACGAGTCGCGGGCCGTCAACGCCTTGACCTGCGTCGGCCCCGGGCTCTTCTGTCCGCCGGACACCTCGACGATCAGCGTTCGATGAACGTCGGCTTCGTCGCGGCGCTTGAGGCGCAACAAGAAGTCAGGGATGTAAGAATGCGTACGCCCCTGGTGGATGTAGGGGATGGTGAAGCCAAGGTGATCGTTCTTGACGTAGGCCTCGACTTCGGGGTTGGCCTCACACTCCAGAGCCAGGATCTGCTCCCAGGTGTTCCCACCAATACCGTCCAGTGTCACGTGACTAACCTCGGACTTCTGCGTCTCGACGGTTGCCTTGCGCGTCCGGAAGAACACATCCTCCGTGGACCCAGTGGGGTCAAAGCGACGCAGCATCGGGCGCATCCGTCCGCGGCGGTTGCCTACCTGAAGCGCGACCACCTGGTAGGCGGCCTCGGCCGCTTCAGCCTGCCACTCGGCATACCGGAGCAAGTATCCGATGTCGAAACCCTCTGCGACGTCCACACAATCGGCCAGCCACTGACTGCAGATCTTTGTAAGCCTGGGGAAGAGCCAGGGTCGCGGGTTCTTGCCCTCCTCGTTGAAATGCGAGTCGACAAGCCGACGAGCCAACGCGAAAGCAACCTGTTGCTCGCGCGCTGGACGGAGCTCGCGGTCGGAGGTCGTCTCTGATGGGCCGACGATTCCCGCAGATTCGACCCACGTCGGTACTGCGCTCGGTCCGATGACGAAGCGTGCCAAGCCCTCCGGGTTGTAGATGAGTTCCTCGTCGGGGATCTCCACCCTGTACCCGTCGAGTTTTGGGAAGGTGATTCGCAGGTGCTCACGTCCCTCGACTGAGCCCACGTCGATGGCCGGCGCCTTAGGCGTCACCTCGACGATCGGCCTGTCCGAGGGGATGAACGCGAACGGGATCCCGTAGACGTTGGCGTACTCCGGTTCGAACCGGCCGTCGTCGTTCACGGCATACGAACGGCGCCGCAACCCGCGGCCGACAACCTGCTCGCACAGCAGCTGGCTGCGGAACGCACGCAGGCCAAGGATGTGCGTGACGGTATTGGCGTCCCAGCCCTCCGTGAGCATCGCGACGCTGACCACGCAACGAACACCCTCGCCAAGCTTGCCATTCTTCCCGACGGTGTTCATAACCTCCCTGAGGAGGTCCTCATCGTTGAGCTTGTCAACGTCGGCTCCGAGGTTCCCGCGGCGATACGCGGCCTTGAACGCGTCGATCTCCTCGGCGGCGGCAGCCTTGAAGTCCTTGGACAGAGGCTCGCCGGACTCCAGCTGAGCAGAGTCGACAAGGATTGTCCGGGGGCGGGCCAGGGTTGCACCGTTCTCGATGTTGCTGAACAGGTCGAGTCTGCCTGGTCTGGCGATGGTTGGCCCGTGCTTGGCATCTGTCTGGGTGCCGGCGATCCAGTCGTAGACGAGCTTGGACACGATGGTGTTGGGGCAGACGACGATGAACACTGGAGGCGTCTCACCGAGGTCCGCGCGGTGCTGGTCCCAGTGGGTGAACGCTCGCTGGTAGGAGCGGTACAGGCTGTTGAGCGCACCCTCGAGTTCGGGTGGAGGGATCCAGCCTTCGGTGCCGGCGGTCGCTGCGACCTTCTTCTTGGGCAGTTTGTCCCCGATGTAGTCCCAGAGCCGGAGGTAGGTGACGAGGTCGCCGGTGGCGTCGTCATCGACCGGGGTGCGCGGGATCTTCACGATGCCTGACTCGATGGCGTCCATCAGCGAGAAGTCGCTCACCGCCCACGGGAAGATGTAGCCCTCGTTGTAGCCCGACCCAGACAGGTAGAACGGGGTCGCCGACAGGTCGTAGACCGCCTTGACTCCCACCCTCTTGACGATGGCCTGGATTCCCCGGAACCAGACGCGCGCCTCCTCGTTGGCGTCCTTCTCCTCTTTGCTGAGCGCACTCGACTTGGGACCCTTGACTGCCTGGATCGGCTTGTCCTGGTAACAGTGGTGCGCCTCGTCGTTCAGAACCATGATCTCGTTCTTGCCCTTGGCCGCCCCCGCTCCGAAGTTGCGAAGGACCCTGGCCACCATCGCGTCCGGGGTCTCCTTGAAGGGGTCGTGCTTCTTCCCCGCGAGGAGCATCTTTCGGGTAGTGGCCGAAACGCCCTTGATCTCCTTGGCGTCACGTATCAGGAACGAGTGGTAGTTCGTGATGATGATCTGAGCTTGGTTCAGCGCGCCCTTGAGGTCCGGCGGAATCAGGTCCCGGGCGTCGTAGTAGTTCCCCTCGTCACCTGGGAACAGAACCCGAAGGCGGTCGCGGATCGTGATGCCCGGAGTGACGACAAAGAATCGCTTGGTGAACCGCGCGTCGCGTGGGCTCTGCACCTTGTTGAGGGTCTGCCAGGCGATCAACATCGCCATGACGACCGTCTTGCCGGAGCCCGTGGCCATCTTCAACGCCACGCGGGGCAGGCCCGAGTTGTGCGCGGTGTTCTGGTCGTCGATCTGTCGACGCCAGTCTTGGTAACCATGCCGGCCGGCGACCTCCGCGAGGAAGATCGCAGTCTCAGCCGCCTCGCGCTGACAGAACAGGACCCGGTCCTCGCGAGTTTGATCGGACCAGTGATCAAGGAGCTTGCGGGTGATTGGCGTCGTGCCGTGGTAGCTGCGCTGACGCCACAGGTCGACGTCGCGCCGGAGTTCGTTGATCAACGAGTTCTTCTCACGACGCTCCCCCGTCAGGTCGAAGTCCATCGCTTCCTGCGTGCCACCACCGGCGACCTTCTTACCCTTGCGCGCCGCGGCGATCGGGATGAACGACTCGCTCGGGCGCCGACCCACCTTGATCTCGCCGGTCGGTCCGTGGGGGCCGACCTCGAAGTGACGCTCGGGTGGGTCATACGGGGAGTTGAGGATCGGATTGGCGATCGAATCAGCCATGCCGCTGCCACCTGCCGCGTTGCATAAGCTGACCTTCCGATCTGAGGCTGAGGCTATGTGACCACAGCATAGGGAGCGGCATCATCTCGGGTAGGCCGGAATCGACATCATCCAGACAAATCGGGAACGAAGTTCGTCGAAGTTGCCCACCAGATCCCGCGAAGCGAAACAATGCGGGACATGTCATATATACAACGCCTCGAGCAGCGCTGGGATCAACGGACGACCGGTGTGGAGCCCATGACAGTCGAAGCCTCGATCGACATCGCCTGCTCGACCCAGGAACTATGGGACTTCCTCATCACGCCTGAGAGCGCCGTAGTCACTGGCGACGGCGTGGTCAAAGCCTTCCGGGTGCCAGGCACGCCCGTCGGAGCAGTCGGCGACCAGCACTGCCTTATGTACGAGGTCGATGGTCGCCTATCCATCCAGATGGCCGAAGTCGTCGAAGCTGACGCACCGAACAGGGTCGTCGTCCGCTGGCCCACCGTGTCCCCGACAATGCTTGCCGTCTCGACGCTCACCCCGACTGCCACAGGCACGAAGTACACCAGCCGACTTGAACTGCAGGTAGCCAACGGAACAGGCAAGAAGGCCGAGCCCGACATCCAGATGGCCCTGACACAAAGCAACGTCAGGCTCAAGGCCTGCGTCGAGGCCGGCACATACTTCTCCGCACCTGAAGAGTGACCCTAGTTCCCGTCAATAGAGGCTGAAGTTCCATCAGGATGCCCCAATAGTGGCGCCGGTGTATCTCAGCGACAGAGCAACTTCGCTGACGTCGAACTCGACGGTCGTTCTTTTCCGGCCACCTCGGGTATTGGATGACTGAGTCCGCAGTTGTCCCAGGACAACCACGCGGTGACCGCGGTGAAGCGTGACGGCGGCATGCTCCGATTGGGCGCCCCTGACGATGCAATGTGTGAACATGGCGGGCGTATCGCGCCATTGCCCGATGGTGGGGTCGAAGTTCCTGTCGTTGGATGCGACGGTGAATCGGGTAATTGCGGTTCCTGTTGCGGTGAAACGCAGTTTGGGTTCCGAGGTCAGGTTCCCTACCACCTGCGTCATGGCGGCCAAATATGACTTCCCCCTCTTTCCTTCGCCACCCGGGTCTTCTGCGGATATTCCCTTGCGGGTCTTGCCTTGCCGCAGAGACTGGGCCCGGCCCCGGTTCCCTCGGACCAGGCGCCGCGTCGCTCCGGGGCTGTTCACCGCGACCTCGCATGGGTCGACTGGGTCTGGGTCGGGGTCGTCGCGAGCATTTGCGCGCGGACACCGGACCTTGCCGCTTCCCCAGCGGCGCCACGCACCGCTTCGGTTGCATTGTCCGTGGGGCTCAGGTCCGCATTGTGCATCAACCTCAGCCTCGCCACCCACTGTCCGTTGACCAGGTTGGGGAGGTCGTCGGTGAAGTCGATTCCGCTAGTAGCGGCACGATCGAGGGCGTTGGCCACCTGTGGCCAAATTGGCTCCTGCACCAGGTCCACTCCCCCAGCCGCGCTCACCGGACCCGCCCACCGTGCCTGTGCTGCAAGCGCTTCGGGCGCCGGCAGTTCGCTCCCGGGAGCACTCTGCGGGGTGATGCCGGGGTGATTGGCTGCGCGGGCCAGAACCAGGCTGGGGCGTTCGATGGTGTCGTTGTCGACCGGCGCTGTGACCATCGACGTCTCCACCTGTTCCAGGATGTTGTGCGCCGTGGCGAGGACTCGCTTGCCGGTTGCCTCGAGGACGGTCGAGGGATTGTTGCGGCCGATCCAGCCCGACACGTAGGGAAAGGTGTAGTCGTCGGCGTCGATCCCGTGGACTGATGCGACCAGGTAGGCCACGGATTCGGCTTCCACCTCGGCGTCGCCTCGGCATCCGCTGGTCTGTCCGTCGACGAAGCCGGCTGGGTCGTGCATCAGCACATGGGCGAGCTCGTGGCCGAGTGTGGTGCACATGTGGGCCCCGTCGACGTCGTCTCGGACGGTCACTGTTCGGCGCAGGAAGTTCGTCACGCCATCGGGTCCGTTCGGTCCCGCCATTTGCGACGTGCTCAGGTCAAAACCGGCGTCCTTCACCTGGGCAGCCAGTGCTTCCCAGAGACCCTCGGGTGCCTGCCCGCGGGTCAGCTGCGGTCGTGGCGGCTCGGCCAGAGGGTCACCGTCGGTTTGGCTGATGTCAAAGACTGTCACTGGCAGAAAGGCCAGCACCCGGCGAACAGGTTTGTCACTGTTGGGTTCTGGGCTTGCTTGTTCCGGCTGCGCGATGGTCGACGTTGCCACCTCGGGCTCCTTTGGTACTGAGTTGCGGACGACCGGGGCCAGGATGGTGATGCCAGTCTCGCCTCTGCGGACCTGCCGGCCCACCTGGGTCCAGGTTTTGTACCCAGCCACCTTCGTAGCTTCCGGCTTCTGCAGCTGGATCAACATCGTGTTGCCCCAGCTGTAGCTGTGGAACCGGCCCGCCGTGCGAAGCCACGCAGCCCACTGCTCTCCAGTGGTGATCGACTGGACCTGCTCGCTGAGCCGGCCCTGCAAAACGACCAGCTTCTCCTCCCGGACTCGGGTCGCATCGGCCCGCTCCGCGTCGGTTGTGGGGCGTTTGTACGCCATGAGTCACCCGGCCCCGCCGGCGCCGCCGGCGCCGCTCCGCAGAGCGTCTACCTGAAGTGCCAGATCCGCCACCCGTTCTTCAAGGTCGCTG
>Ga0209540_10003883_pt1 | contig 10048 bp, 7 predicted proteins | sample BarGraIncu01121A_FD_184501 | JGI IMG/M metagenome (GOLD analysis project Ga0209540, IMG submission 184501) | Arctic peat soil microbial communities from Barrow, Alaska - Barrow Graham LP Incubations 011-21A (SPAdes) (version 2) | ecosystem: Environmental > Terrestrial > Soil > Wetlands > Peat... | reverse complement strand
AGGGCACCTACGTGCCCAACGGCCATATCCCGTTCACCCCGCGCGCGAAGAAGGTCCTGGAGCTCTCGCTCCGCGAGGCGCTCCAGCTCGGCCACAACTACATCGGGACCGAGCACATCCTGCTCGGCCTCATCCGCGAGGGCGAGGGCGTCGCAGCGCAGGTGTTGCTCAATCTCGGCGCCGATCTGGAGAAGGTCCGCTCCGCGGTCATCCAGCTTCTGTCGGGCTACTACGGCAAGCCGAGCGAGCAGGGCGGCGAGGAGCATGCGGGTGGTTCGAGCCAGTTGCTGGACGAGTTCGGCCGCAACCTGACGCGCATGGCCCGCGAGGGCAAGCTGGACCCGGTCGTCGGCCGCGAGCAGGAGATCGAGCGCGTCATGCAGATCCTGTCGCGCCGCACCAAGAACAACCCCGTGCTCATCGGCGAGCCCGGCGTCGGCAAGACGGCCGTCGTCGAGGGCCTCGCCTTGAAGATCTCGCGCGACGAGGTCCCGGAGACGCTGCGCAACAAGCAGCTCTACACGCTCGACCTCGCGGCCCTGGTCGCCGGCTCGAAGTACCGCGGCGAGTTCGAGGAGCGCCTCAAGAAGGTCATCAAGGAAATCCACGAGCGCGGCGATATCATCCTGTTCGTCGACGAGATGCACACGCTGGTGGGTGCCGGTGCCGCCGAGGGCGCCATCGACGCCGCGTCGATCATCAAGCCGGCGCTGGCTCGCGGCGAACTGCAGACCATCGGCGCGACGACGCTCGACGAGTACCGCAAGTACGTCGAGAAGGACTCCGCGCTCGAGCGCCGGTTCCAGCCCATCACCGTGGGTGAGCCGTCGGTCGCCGAGACGATCGCGATCCTGCACGGCCTGCGTGACCGCTACGAGGCGCACCACCGCGTCTCGATCACCGACGGGGCGCTCGAGGCCGCGGCCACGCTCGCGGACCGCTACATCTCCGACCGGTTCCTGCCGGACAAGGCCATCGACCTGATGGACGAAGCCGGCTCGAAGATGCGCATCCAGATGATGACCGCTCCTCCCGACGTGCGTGAGGTCGAGGACCGGTTGCGCGCGGTGCGCCAGGAGAAGGAAGCCGCCATCGAGGCCCAGGAGTTCGAGAAGGCCGCCTCGTTGCGCGACAAGGAGAAGCAGGTGCTGGCCGAGAAGCGCGCGATCGAGGACGAGTGGCTCAAGCCCGACAAGTCCCGCGTCGTCGAGGTCACCGAGGCCCACATCGCCGAGCTGGTCTCCATGTGGACGGGTATCCCGGTCACGGCGCTCACGGAGGCCGAGACGGCCAAGCTGCTGCGCATGGAAGGCTCGATCCACGAGAGGGTCATCGGTCAGGACGAGGCCGTCTCAGCGGTGTCACGCGCGATCCGTCGCGCCCGCGCCGGTCTCAAGGACCCGAACCGCCCCGCAGGCTCGTTCATCTTCCTCGGCCCGTCGGGTGTGGGCAAGACCGAGCTCGCCAAGCAGCTCGCACAGTTCCTGTTCGGCAGCGAGGACGCGCTCATCTCGCTCGACATGAGCGAGTACATGGAGAAGCACACCGTCTCGCGTTTGGTCGGTTCGCCTCCGGGCTACGTCGGCTTCGAGGAGGGCGGTCAGCTCACCGAGCTCGTCCGCCGCAAGCCCTACAGCGTCATCCTGTTCGATGAGATCGAGAAGGCGCACCCGGACGTGTTCAACGTCCTGCTCCAGATCCTGGAGGAGGGGCGGCTCACGGACGCTCAGGGCCGCAAGATCGACTTCAAGAACGCGATCATCATCATGACGAGCAACGTGGGCGCGCGCGACATCGCCAAGGGCAAGACGGCGCTCGGCTTCGGCACCTCGGGGCAGGAGCTCGATCACGAGGCGATCAAGGGCCGGGTGACCGGGGAGCTCAAGAAGCTGTTCCGCCCCGAGCTGCTCAACCGCGTCGACGAGGTCATCGTCTTCCACGAGCTGACGACCGACGAGATCGGCTCGATCGTCGACCTGATGATCGACGACCTGCGCACGCACCTGTTCTCGCGCGGCATCGGCGTGAAGCTGACGCCCGAGGCTCGCGAGGTGCTCGCGAAGGAGGGCTTCGACCCGACTTCGGGCGCGCGGCCGCTGCGACGCGCGATCCAGCGCCTCGTCGAGGACCCGCTCTCCGAGGAGATGCTCGCAGGCCAGTGGAGCCCGGGTGACGTCGTCAAGCTGACGGCGGTCGACGGCAAGGTCGTCTTCGCCCACGGCAACGGCACGGTCGAGACCCCCAAGCCCGCCGAGAAGGCATCGCGCAAGAAGGCCATGATGCCGCCGCGCACCACCGCCGGCGGCGGCTCAGGGTCGGCCAGCAGCGGCGCTTCGGGCGAGTAGACGCACATGGCGAAGGCGCGCACGGCCTGGCGATGCGCACAGTGTTCGCACGTCGAGGTCAAGTGGGCCGGTCGCTGCCCCGAGTGCGGGGAATACGGGACGTTCATCGAGGAGGCCGCGGAGAGATCCGGGGCCTCCTCGCGTGTCTCGATGCCGGTCACGCGCCCGGTGCGTCTCTCCGAGGTCCGGACCGCCGGCGACCGTCGCGTTCCCACGGGCATCGATGAGTTCGATCGCGTGCTCGGGGGCGGTCTGGTGCGCGGCTCGATCGTCCTCCTCGGAGGCGAGCCCGGGATCGGCAAGTCGACGCTGCTGCTCCAGGTGGCCGACTCACTCGCCCGCAGCGGGAAGCGCGTGCTCTACGTGTGCGGAGAGGAATCACCGGCGCAGGTGAAGATGAGGGCCGAACGCCTCGGGTGCTCGGGCGACATAGGCCTGCTGCCCGCCACCGATGTCACCTCGGTCGAGGCGGCGGCGCTGGAGGACCGGGCGGACGTGCTGATCGTCGACTCGATCCAGACGATGATCGACCCGGACGCTCCGGGCACCGCCGGATCGGTCGGCCAGGTCCGCGCCTCGACCGCGCGCCTCACACGCGTCGCCAAGGAGCACGGCGTCACCACGCTCCTGGTGGGTCATGTGACCAAGGAGGGGGCGATCGCCGGCCCGCGCGTCCTCGAGCACATGGTGGACACGGTGCTGTACTTCGAGGGCGACCGCGACCACACCTTCCGTATCGTGCGCGCCGTGAAGAACCGCTTCGGCTCGATCTCCGAGATCGGCGTGTTCGAGATGGCGGAGGGAGGCCTGCGCGTCGTCGCCAACCCGTCGGCGGCCTTGCTCGAGCACCGTCCCGCCGGCGCCTCGGGATCCGCGGTGATGGCCGCAATGGAGGGCTCGCGCCCGGTCCTGGTCGAGATACAGGCGCTCGTGAGTCCTTCCTATCTGCAGATGCCTCGGCGCCTCGCGACCGGGATCGAACTGCCCCGGCTCTTGCAGGTGCTCGCGGTCCTGGAGCGGCACGCGGGCCTGACCTTCGGCCAGCAGGACGTCTACGTGTCGGTCGCCGGCGGCGTGAAGATCTCGGAGCCCGCCGCGGACCTGCCGCTCGCGCTCGCGCTCGCATCCGCGCGGCGCGACGTAGCCCTTCCTTCGGGCCTCGCATCGTTCGGGGAGCTCGGTCTCGCGGGCGAGGTGCGGCCCGTCGCGCACGCGGCAGCGCGCGCCGCCGAGGCGGCAAGACTCGGTCTCCACATCATCGCCGCGGCGCCGGGACGCGACACGGCGGTATCTGGCGTCGACATGCGCGCGATGGCATCCGTGTCGGCGGCGGTCGCCCTGGTGGGTGGCTGACCGGGGCACCCTGCCGGCCGGGTACAATCGAGAACAGGAAGCCTGAGGAGGGACGTTGGACGCGAAACCATCAGTGAAGGTCGCCGACGTGCTGCGTCGCGTCGCCCCCGGCACCGAGTTGCGCGAGGCGCTGGACAGCATCATCTCCGCCGACGTGGGCGCACTGATCGTCATCGGAGACATCCAGCATGTCGAGCCGCTGTGCGATGGCGGTTTCTCGCTCGGTGTCCCGTTCACGCCGCAGCGGTGCTTCGAGCTGGCGAAGATGGACGGGGCCATCCTGCTCGACGACGAGTGCCGGACGATCCTACGCGCCAACATCCACCTCGTCCCCAATGCATCGCTGCCCACCATGGAGACCGGCATGCGTCATCGGACGGCCGAGCGCGTGAGCCGGCAGTCCTCCGCGCTGGTCGTCTCCGTGTCCCAGCGCCGCAACATCGTGAGTCTGTATCGCGCGGGCCGGCGCATAACCGTGGAGGACGTGACCGTCGTCCTGGCGAAGGCGAACCAGGCCCTTCAGACACTGCAGCGCTACCGTATCCGCCTCGACGAGGTCATGGCGCGGCTGACCCTTCTCGAGTTCGAGGACGCGGTGACCGTCGGCGACGTCGTCCTGGCCATGCAGCGCTCCGAGCTCGTCCAACGTGTGGCGCGTGAGGTCGCGCGCTACGTCGACCAGCTCGGCACCGAGGGCCGCCTCGTCGCGATGCAGGCCGAAGAGGTGACCGCGAACGTCAGCGATGAGCATGCGCTGATCCTGCGGGACTACCTGGTGACCTCCGGCGCCCGGCAGGCGACCGCGGCACGCACCGCCCTGTCGGAGATGACCCAGGAACAGGTGCTCGACGATCTTGCGGTCACCGCCGTCCTGGGTTTCCCGACCTCGGCGGACATGCTCGAACACCCCGTGCGCTCGCGCGGGTACCGGGTCCTGCGTCGCATCCCCTCGCTGCCCGGAGCGGTGATCAACCGCCTGGTGGAGCGCTTCTCGACGCTGGTGGCGCTTTCGCGGGCGACCGAGGAGCAGCTCGACGAGGTCGACGGAGTCGGAGCGCGCCGGGCGCGCACCATCGCCGACGGCCTGCGCAGGTTGCGGGGCTCCGCGGCGGTCTAGCGCCCGTCCGTTCGTCCGTCGAAGGTCCGCCGCTCGGGGCGGGGTTGTCAGGCGCTGGTGCTAGAATCGCTGGCGTATCGCCGAACCGTTCAAGGGACGCGCAACGTCCCACGCCTGGAGGGGGGTGACGACGCGGGCGGCGCTCTGTTTCGCGCTGCACGGCACGCGTCGCACACATGTTCGTTCAGCTCACCCGGTTCGTCATGGCGACACTGGGCGCGCTGGCAGGTCTGAGCGTCCAGGGCCTCATCGATACGAATGCGCAGCTCGGCTACTCCGTCCCGACCGTCATCATCCTGTTCGTCATCCTCGGAGCGTCGATCGGCTTCATATTCGGTGGAATGATCGGAAGGGAACTGCAGCGGAGCTACCTCTTCTTCGAGGACTACCTCCGCGGCATGTCCATCAGCGATCTCGTCCTCGCCGTCGTCGGCCTGCTGGTCGGCCTCGTCATCGCCCTCATCCTGTCTCAGCCCGTCCGCTCGTTGCAGCCACTCGTCCTGGGTCTCGCCGGTCAGGTGGGGCTCTATGTCGTCTTCGCCTACGTGGGAGTCCGTGCGGCGCTGATCAAGCGGCGCGATGTCGCGCGCATGCTGGCCCATGTCACTCCCGGGTCCGACGGCCCCGCAGGCGCGTCGACGAAGGTCCTCGACACCAGCGCGGTGATCGACGGTCGCTTCGCCGAACTGCTGCGCGCCGGCTTCGTCGAGGGGAGCGTGCGCGTCCCGGGCTTCGTGCTCGCGGAGTTGCAGACGCTGGCTGATTCCGCCGACGACCTGCGCCGCGCGCGCGGCCGCCGCGGGCTCGACCTGCTCGCCGTGCTCCGCACGGGTGAGCACGCCGTCGACGTGTTCTCCGTCGACTACCCGGAGATCCCGGACGTCGACAGCAAGCTGGTCCAGCTGGCACGCGATGCGAGCGCCACGATCATCACCGTCGACTACAACCTCACGCAGGTCGCACGTGTCCAGGGCGTCGGGGTCCTCAACATCAATGACCTGGCCTCCTCTCTGAAGCCGGCGCACCTTCCCGGTGAGACCATCCGTATCAACATCTCGCGCGAGGGCAAGGAGTCCGACCAGGGCGTCGGCTATCTCACCGACGGCACGATGGTCGTCGTCCACAACGGCAAGCCCTTCCTGGGCGAGGACGTCGATGTCGTCGTCACGTCCGTGTTGCAGACCGCCGGCGGGCGCATGGTGTTCGCGCGCCCGAAGGTGGGGCTGTGAACGCGGCCGTCATCGTCGCCGGCGGTTCGGGCGAGCGCTTCGGCCGTTCCGACGGGAAGCAGCTCGCGCTCGTAGCGGGAATGCCGGTCCTCGCACACACCGTGGCTGCGTTCGAGCGCTGTGACGCCGTCGAGGTGATCGTCGTCGTCGCGCATCCCGATCGCGTGGCGGCGTACCGCTCCCGGGCCGTGGAGGCGATCGGCGCCCGGAAGGTCCTCGCTGTGGTCCCGGGAGGAGCGACGCGCCGGGAGTCGGTGGCGGCGGGACTCGCGGCGCTACCGGACGGCTGCACCGCGGTCGCCGTGCACGACGGTGCCCGCGCGGCGGTGTCCGTCGACACGATCGCAGCGGGCTTCGCGGCGCTCGAGGCGGAACCGGGTCTCGACGGCGTGGTCGTCGGGCATCCTGCTTTCGACACGATCAAGGAGGCGGACGCGGCCGGCCGCGTCACGGGCACGCCGGATCGCGCGGGCCTGTGGATCGCGCAGACGCCCCAGACGTTCAGGCTCCCGGCGCTCCTCCACGCCCACGAGCGTGCGGCCGCGGACGAGTTCGAGGGAACGGACGACGCCGGGCTGGTCGAGCGTTGCGGCGGCGAGGTCTTGATGCTCGAGGGGTCGCGCTGGAACATCAAGGTGACGGTCCCCGAGGACCTCGTCGTGCTGGAAGCGCTGCTGCACGAGCGGGGAGAGGCGGCTGGCCATGTCTGAGATGCGGATCGGTCTGGGCTACGACGTGCACGCGTTCGCGGAGGGCCGCGCCCTCGTGCTCGGCGGTGTTGAGATCGAACACCCGGTCGGGCTCGTGGGCCACTCGGACGCTGACGTGCTCGTCCACGCGCTGATGGATGCCATCCTGGGCGCCATGCGCGCAGGCGACATCGGCGCGCACTTCCCCGACACGGACGCCGCATGGGCCGGTGCCTCGAGCATCGCGCTGCTGGCGCGGGTCGGAGACCTCATGCGCGCCGGCGGCTGGAGTCTCGTCGACGCCGACACGGTGCTCGTGCTCGAGTCGCCCCGCATCTCGCCTCATCGCGACACCATGCGGATCCGCATGGCCGAGGCCCTCGGGGTCGACGCGGCGCGGGTCGGGCTCAAGGCGACCACGACCGAGGGGCTCGGAGCGATGGGTCGCGGCGAGGGCGTCGCGGCACAGGCCGTCGTCCTGCTGGAGCGGTCCTAGTCATGACCGACCGTGTCCGGTTCTCACCGGCTCCTTCGGGCGAGCTCCATCTCGGAGGCGCGCGGACCGCGCTGTTCAACTATCTGCTGGCGCGCTCGAGCGGCGGGACCTTCGTCGTCCGCATCGAGGACACCGACGCGGCCCGTTCGGACCTCGGTCGCGAGCGGGGGCTGCTCAGAGACCTGGCCTGGCTCGGTCTTTCGTGGAACGAGGGCCCCGACGTCGGCGGTCCGTTCGGCCCCTACCGCCAGTCCGAGCGAACGGCGCACTACGCCGAGGCGCTCGGACGGCTCGAGGCGGCAGGCCGCGTCTACCGCTGCTTCTGCGCGGCGGCGACGCTCGAGGCCGGACGCCACACCGACGGTGACGAGCGCCGGCCGCCGCGGTACCGCGGGAGATGCCGCTCGATCGACTCCGCGGAGTCACGCAGGCGCGCCGAGGCGGGGGAGCCGTTCGCGTGGCGCTTCGCGGTCGACCCGGAACGCGAGTGGGTGGTTCGCGACGTCATACACGGTGACGTCCGCTTCGCCGGGAGCGATATCGGCGACTTCCTGGTGGCCCGCTCGGACGCGATCCCCCTCTACGACCTCGCGTGCGCGGTCGACGACGCGGCGATGCGGATCACGCTGGTCGTCCGCGGCGACGACCACCTGTCGAACACGCCGCGCCATCTGATGCTGCTCGAAGCGCTCGGAGCGACCGCCCCGAACTACGCCCACGCCCCACTGGTGCTCGGCGCGGACGGCCGCCCGCTCTCCAAGTCGCGCGGGGCCGAGTCCGTCGCATCGCTGCGCGATCAGGGCTATCTGCCGGCTGCGGTCGTCAACCATCTGGCGCTCCTCGGGTGGTCCGACCCCGCAGGACGCGAGGTCCTCGGGACCGACGAGCTTGCGCAGGCGTTCGATCTCGCCCGGGTCTCGTCGTCCGCCCCGGCCCACGACCCGGCGCGGTTGCGCTGGCTGAACAAGCGCCACATGGCGCTGCTTCCGCGCGAGGCGAGGGTCGCGCTCGTGGCGGGGCACGCACCGGACCTTCCGGGCGCGGGGTCGCGCGCGGTGGCCGAGGCGCTGGCCGACGAGGTCGAGGTCGCGGGCGACGTCCGCCGACTGGTCTCGGGCGTCGCCGAGCCGCTCGCCCTCGACGAGGAGGCCCTCGCGGCCCTCGCCGCGCCGGGCGCCTCCCGGGCCTTGGAGGTCGCTATCGAGGCGCTGGGCGCGCCTGAGACCGGCGACCTGCGCGATGCGCTGCGTTCGGCGGGCCTGCCCCTGCGCGAGGCGTTCCCGGCTGTGCGGGCGGCGCTCACCGGGCGCGCCCACGGTCTTCCGGCGGCGACCCTGCTGACCTTTCTCGGGAACGCCGAGGCCGTCCGGAGGCTCGAGCGCACGCTGCGGGCGTGACGCGGGGGAGGACGGGTGGGTACACTGGCCCCCTAAGGTCCGACGTCCCCTTGATCCCGAGAATCGCAGGTGCGACCCCACGTGTTCGACCGGCTTCGGCGTGACATACAGGCGATCATGGAGCGCGACCCCGCGGCGACGTCCGCCTGGTCGGCATACTTCAACTACCCTGGACTCAAGGCGATCCGGCGCCATCGTGTGGCGCATCGTCTCTATCTCGCTGGACATACGTTCCTGGCGCGTGCCCTCAGCCAGGGTGTGCGGCACCGCACCGGGATCGAGATCCACCCCGGTGCGACCATCGGCGAAGGCCTGTTCATCGACCACGGCATGGGTGTGGTGATCGGCGAGACGTGCATCATCGGCGACACCGTGACCATCTACCAGGGCGTCACGCTCGGCGGCACCGGCAAGGAGCGTGGGAAGCGCCATCCGACCATCGAGGACTGCGTCGTCATCGGCGTGGGCGCCACCGTCCTGGGTGACATCACGGTGGGCCACGGCAGCAAGATCGGAGCGGGCGCGGTGGTCGTGAACAACGTGCCGCCGAACTGCACCGTCGTCGGCGTTCCCGGGCGCATCGTCGTGCGGGAAGGTGCACGCGTCGACGTGGTCGACCTGCACCACGAGGACCTCCCCGACCCGGTGGTCGAGATGTTCCGCTGCCTGCAGCACCGCATCGACCGGATGGATGCCCGCATCGCTCGCGACGAGGCCGTCGCGGGCTCGGTCTCCGCACCGCCGGACAGCAAGACGCCTGATGTCCTCGAGCCGCAGGACTCGCGCCCGATCGACTGAGCCCGGAAGGACCGCAGAGTGACCCTTCGCGTCTACAACACCATGGCCCGCGCCAAAGAGGATCTCGTCCCCCGCGAGGAGGGCAAGCTCTCCATCTACACGTGCGGCCCGACCGTCTACAACCACATCCACATCGGGAACGCCCGCACGTTCCTGTCGTTCGACGTGATCCGGCGGTACCTCGAGTACCGCGGGTTCGACGTGCGTTTCGTCCAGAACATCACCGACGTCGACGACAAGATCATCAATCGCGCCAACGAGGAGGGCCGCACCGCATCCGAGGTGGCGGCCGACTACACCGAGGCCTTCATCTCCGCCATGCGCGCCCTCGGGATCAAGGACCCGACCGTCCGGCCGAAGGCCACCGAGACGATCCCGCAGATGATCGAGCTGATCGAGCGGCTGATCGCCGGCGATCACGCCTACGACTCCGACGGCGACGTCTACTTCGCGGTACGCAGCTTCCCCGGCTACGGCAAGCTCTCCGGCCGTGACGTCGAGGAGATGGAGAACCAAGCGCGCATCGAACCGGACAGCCGCAAGCGCGATCCCCTCGACTTCGCACTGTGGAAGTCGGCCAAGCCGGGCGAGCCGCACTGGCCGAGCCCGTGGGGCGAAGGGCGC
>Ga0209540_10003880_pt1 | contig 10050 bp, 7 predicted proteins | sample BarGraIncu01121A_FD_184501 | JGI IMG/M metagenome (GOLD analysis project Ga0209540, IMG submission 184501) | Arctic peat soil microbial communities from Barrow, Alaska - Barrow Graham LP Incubations 011-21A (SPAdes) (version 2) | ecosystem: Environmental > Terrestrial > Soil > Wetlands > Peat... | reverse complement strand
AAAGAGGAAACCAATGAGAAACAGTTCACTTTGTTTGATTAAAGAGCTACACTTGTTCAAAGAGCTAATCAAAGAAGGCTATGCCTTCTGTATTTTAAATCCACCTCCTTTGGGGGTGGTTGTTTAATTTTATTCCACCCAAAAGATAACCTCTTCTTCGTCCAAGTTTATTAATTACCACATTCTGCATAGTTTAAGTCTGAGCGTAGCGGAGACTTGGACTGGCAATTTGGAAGTTTTCAACTTCTGTTATCAGTTACAAACTGATTTTATTCTTCAATCCGAAAGAGCGGATCACAGATCCTAAGAATACAAAGAGGTGGGATTAGAAATAATTAGCTACGCTGACCGTTGGTTCCCACCGACCAGCCCGCACTTTTGTACAAGTAAGTAATGGTTATATATCCGCGAGGAGAAGGTTGAATTATAAACTTCAACTAATGGGAACCGTACAGCGGGAATCGGCAGAGTAAAAAACTACCCATTATCATGCTTATTCAGCTTTCGTTATGTTCAAACTTTTAAACATTTCGATCGATAAGTTCCCTGATAAAAATCGATAATAAATTCATTATTTTTTGATCCTTTCTGAAAAGAAATTACGGCATCGAAGCCACTGATGTAAAATTCACTATTTGAAAGAGCCTTTGTGAAAAATTTTGTTCCGTTCATGTCTAAAATCAATTCGTTGTTTTCCACCACAATTTCAAACGATGCATCCATTTGTTCAAATTTATAAGTAGCTTTATAACTGTTCAGTATTTCTGCGGGAGGTGTTACTGTGGTTACTATATCAACCCTAAAATTTTTATCTACTACTCGTTTTGCATAATGCACAGTGTCACTATCTCTGTCTTTGTTTAAATAACTATTCACATCAATTTTCCAGTTATTATCGAAAAGCCCGGAAGCAATCCCCATTCCTTTTTCCTGACCATTTGTAACCGGATTTGTAATTCTGCCATCCGTTATTGTATAATCAAAATCTAACAAGGGTGTATTATTCGGGTTATAAAAAAACAAACCTTCGTACGAAGTTGGAGCTACTAAACGGACATAGCGCTCTGGGTTAAACGGATTTGGGTAAACTGCTTCAAGAACCGCTTTCGGAGCCTGAAAAACCTTGCCCTGAATGGAGATTGTTGTAGGCTTGATGTCGAATGGGAGTGATTTTGCTATTTGTCTTGCAACTTTATTTTCCTTAGGGCCGCCCATCAGAAAGAGTGAGTATTTTTTCAATTCTTCATCTTTTACTTCTGTATCTTTCAGTATACGTGGCTCAAATTTTTGTGTATATTTCCACCAAGATACAAAAGCATCTGTTTTAAGCTTTATGACCTTTTGCATTAACGAATCTGTAGAAATGGTACCAACTACCAGCGCGAAAGGCGTGTTAGTAAAGTCGTTGATAGGTCCGGCTATCTGAGGTGTTTTATGAATTGCACTCAATTTTAAATTTTTGTCTCGCAGCGTAATTTTATTATCTGTAAGATTATCAAATGAAAAAATCTGTCCGTTCCAAATCACATTTACCGACTTATTGTATTGAATCAAGTTCGACGCGGGCGACAAAACCAATTCTAAGACATTATCAGAATTGACTCGTATGATGTTATTTTCCAGAATTTCTGCTTCTACATTCATCATCTGCCAACCATTGTCGCGAAGTGAAACCTTTACCCAGTATGCAGATGCTGTTTGTAAATCGGCTGCTCTCAGTCTGACCTTTTTGGGATTTTCGTTTCGGGTTTGCTGCAATAGCCATGGATAAATGACATCGCCTTTTCCCAGATTTTCATGCCCTTTGCCGGGTACTTCAATGTAACGTACATTATACCCCCAACGCTCTAGCATGCGCACTAAATATCTGGAGTTGCTGACATTAATTGTTTTATCATTGTCGCCATGTAAAGCTAAGATTGGCATGTTTAGTAATGATTCGAACTGGTTGGTTGAGCATGTTCTGTCTTTGAGAAATTTCTCACGTTCAGAAAGTTTCTCAACATCTTCTTTTTTTATGTCATTTCGATAATCCCAACCACCATAAACCGGTGAAATTGCCGCAAATAATTCGGGATGTACTGAGGCTACCCGCCATGTTCCTTCGCTACCCATCGATTCGCCGGTTAAATATACACGATCATTATCTATATTTAATTTTTCTTTGGCCATTTGTATGCATTTCAATACATCGCGGTCGCCAATGCCCATGTACTGAGTATTACCTCGACCATGAGGTTCAATCAGAATATAGTTGTAACGATCTACATACGTGTCATGGCGCTTGTCGGCACTCCACCAACGCACATAGTCGGGATTTTCGGGGTTATATCCGTGAAGATAGACCACTAAGGCAGATTTCTTTGAAGGGTCATAATTGCCGGGAATATAGCATCTGCAAAATTGTGGAGTTCCATCAATATCATCCACATACGCCAATCGAATGAACCCACCCGGTCTGATCTGATTATTTGCTTTCATTTCGGCATACTCCATTACTAAAGGATGAAGTAACGAAATTTTATATTGATCGGTAGTTGCAAAGTTGGCATCAATCCTGTAGTTGATAAAATCTGCAAGCATACGATGGGTTATGTCTTCACTGCTTTTTGCTGTTTTATCAGGAACGGTTGTTACCACCTCCTGAGCTAACTTCAAAAGATCGCCTTTCACCCAGCTCAAATATTCAGTTTTTAAAAGCCCCGCCAAATCGTTGTAGGTGTATTTAATTTCATAAACACCATCTGTCCAGTTTGTGTAATTCAGAGAAACAGAGTCGCCACGTTGTATTGTTTTTTCGAAAACAGACTGTCCACCTGCTGCGTACATATTTACATGAATGGCTTGTTGCTTGGTAATAGTGCCTACAAGTGCTGTAGATTTTAGTGTAAGTACTGCCTCTTTTTTATCATCCTTCAGTGTTATTTCAATTTTTTGCACTGTATTTTCGGGTACATTGGCATCCTCTACTATCCGAGTGGTGAAAAGTCTACCCCAAGCTGTTTGTACTATTTTATAAAGCAAATAATTGTCGCCTTTGTTTAATTCTACCTCTACAAAGTCCTGATCAACAGACATACTTCTAAAGCCCATTTTGTTGTGTACCAATTTGCCATTGAGCCAAACTTTTATGCCGTCATCGCAACCCATTGTAAGGAGAGCGCGCCCGGCTTTCGGGCGGTTGATAACACTATATGCATAACGTGCAATCAATTCAACGGGGGTATCTTTAGTTGGAGAATATTTGCAGAAATCAGCAATCTCAATTATTTTAGCAGGCTTTTGAAGCTTTTTCCATACAAGTTTCGTTCCATCTGCCAGTTCAACCGATTGTCCTTCCTGCGGTCTGATAGTTGATTCGCCTCCTGCTTTCGACAGAAAATCTACATCGGTGCCTTCATTCCATTTAGCAGGAATATTTCCAAGAATAAGCCATTCCGATGGGTATTGGGACCGATCATAGGTCATTGGATTGCGCATTGTAGATTCTATTTCACTACTTTCCGACTTTATCGCCTGACTTAAACAGATGTTACAGTTAAGAATAACTACAGCTGAGAGTAACCAGATTGTGCTATTTCTTTTGTTTGTGCGTGTTTTTTTTTCAATCATTGATTTAATGTTTAGATAATATATTGAACTTTGGCAATTGATTTAATAGATTAATTTACACTGACACTCCGGATACACCTATCTTATTCTTTGCAGAATGATTCTGACTGGTTGTTGGGAACCAACGGTCAGTGTAGCTAATTGTAATCCGTTCTTTAAAAGAAAACAATTTGTCTATCGGATTTAAAATCCTCGTAGTACAAAGAGGTGGGATTAAAAGAAAATCCCACCGACCAGACCGCACTTTTGTGCAAGCAAGTAATGGTTGTATATCCGCGAGGACAAGGCTTTTTTACTAGCACTTTATTTAAACTACAAACATAGGGGCTGACGGACAAAGTGAATGCTGGAGCAAAGACTGCAAAAAGCACGTCACCTAGCCAAAACACATAGAGCGTGTATTAGGCAAAGTTTTTATTCAATCACAGTTAGTTAGTTTCATATATTTGTTGCTCTCTAAGAAAAACCTCAAATACTTATAATCTCTACATTCAAGTTCGTTCTCTTTAAGTTTCTTATAACATAAACCCCTCATAACTAATAAGTCAGTATTGTATGGATTTCTTCGAATTAATTCGTTTAAGGGTCTGATACATTCTTTGAATTTTTGATTCTTGAAATTTTCATTTGCTTTATCAATAAACACTTCATCCTTAATAATACTTGTCCTACCAGTGAAATTTTCATTTGCTTTATCAATAAATACTTCATCCTTAATAATACTTGTCCTACTAGTCGTAGTAAAGGAAACAACAATCGCAATTTCGGGAGAAATAAATATTGGAACTAGGTCTTTGTCAACATAATAATCATATGCTCCCATGAAAGATTCATTATTAGACATCTTGTACTGTATCTGTATGAATATGTCTGTAGTGTCAGTAATATTGCTAACAACAACATTCTTTTTTTTCCATGCCTTCTTAATTAAGTCTATAAAATTACTGTCAATAGAATTACAAAGAGAATTAACAGTAAAAACTCTTATCAAATTACCCTTAGAGTCTAACCTAATACACCCAATGTAAGTACCCATAATGGAATTATCAACGGCATCAATAGGATATCGAAGATTAGTTGAAAGATATTCGAATAATCCATGACCGTTAATAGATATTACTGAATCTACATTAACTGTTTTTTTGTAGAATATAGTTTCTTGTCCGATTGATAAGGCGCAAAAACTAAATAGTAGCACGATTATTAATAAGTTTTTCATTTTTTTTTTAATTTTGCCTAACGACCGAGGCTGTGGGTATTTGTCAGCCAGCCAATGAATATACGAGGCGTGTGTTATGAGCTAGCAGTTTGTTTGTATATTAGTTGTCTTGTCAATCATATTTGTATATCTCATTGTTATTCACTTTTGTAGGATAACCTTTCGTGTTGTATTCAAATGTTGTCTTGGAAGTCGAAAATTTATTAATACCGGGAACATCTTCATATAAAACGGAATTGGATTCGATGACATTATTCGTATTTGTATATAAGGCAGGGTGTCCGAGTTGTTTGTAAATTTTAAACGGATTATTCTTGTCATCGTATTTAAACGATACTTCACTAACTAATTTAGGCTCTGTCCCTACCGCAGAGAGATAACTATATTGCTTCTCTTTTATAACATTACCCTTGCCATCATATTCATAAGTGTAGAATTGAGTAATTGTGTTTTGGTCATTATGCAAATTCCATTTAACTATTTTGTCTCCAACATATTCAATGCTATTCATTGACGTGAGCTCAAATTGATCGTTCTTTTTTATATAATACTTTTGTGTAATTAGCTTTCCTTCTGCATTATATTCGAAAATGCGATTTGCTGTAAAAGTTGAGTTTTGAGATGTCATTAAATCGCTTTTAATGTGAAATGTCGAAGAATATATATCTGGATCAACAGCAATCTCTTGTTTTATTAATCGACCATTGTCATCGTAGATAAATTTATTGCAAAAATAAAAGCTCTGATCTTCAACTATTTTATTATTGTCATTATAAATAAATTTCGCAGTGACTGCTCCGTTTGAAACAATACTTTTAATTGCATAACTACCGTCCATGACAATAGGATCATTCGAACAAGACGTAATTATAGTGAGTACTATAATTAGAAAACCGTTTAAATTAAATGTCTTTTTCATGTCTTTTTTATTTTTTTAGTTGTTGTCATATAGAACTCGCAATAAAAATAGTTTTTGGTTTAAACGAATGTTTTAATGCTCGTTTCATGTCTTTTTTATTTTTTTGCTGTTGCCCATAACAACTGAGGCTATGGGCATTTGGCGGTTTGCGGGAGCAAAACCGACGGACGTTAGTTCCCAATGACCAGCCCGCACTTTTGTGCAAGCAAGTAATGGTTATATATCCGCGAGGACAAGTAAGTTTTTTCATCCACCCCTAAATCCCCTGAAGGGGACTTGTAGTTACTTTCGCCTCCTAAAGTATCTATATCATGATAGAAAATCACAGGAGAATTGTAGAGAAATTGAAAATAGACTGACTAATCTCAAGTCCCCTTCAGGGGATTTAGGGGCGGTACTTTATAATTTGTCCCCTGCTCTCCATAGCATAAATAATCCTGCTCCCGATGTTTGGCATGGCGTTCCGTGGTAGTCAAAGCTAAAGCTTTCCTTCTAACACGACAAAGCGAAAGACACTTTGCCGAACTACGCTATGGCGATCAGTGGTTCGTTGTTGAAAATTAATATTCATCACTTTTCCTATTATTTGCGTTTCTGATTCCTCTTTTTTGACATTTCTCTTTCTTCTATTCGCTTGCGTGCATTTTCGATATCCTTTTTCTTTGATTCTTTTGATTTTTTGATTAGTTGCAAGAGAATGAATGTTACTATTAGCGAAGTAATAATGAAAAGTAAAAGATTTGAAAAAATATTTTGCCATGACGTTGGTTCAATATACGCAGTCGTAAATCTATCAATATGCCCCAAATACTTACTTGCAACAATAAATAATATTAAAGCAAATGCGAATATAGCAATACCTGATTTTAAATTATTTCGTTCCATTTATTATTCGTTTTCGAGCCCTTGACCATGCATATATATAACTTATCCTTCCCTGTCCCTCTGGATATACCCATCTTATTCTTTGCAGAATGTTTCTGACTGGTTGTTGGGATTTGCAATCCCAACTTTTTGTATTCTTATGATTTGTAATCCGTTCTTTAAAAGAAAACTATTTGTCTATCGGATTTAAAATCTTCATAGTACAAAGAGGTGGGATTAAAAGAAAATCCCACCGACCAGCCCGCACTTTTGTGCAAGCAAGTAATGGTTATATATCCGTGAGGACCAGTGTTAGGCGGTCGTAGTTTGTTGTTCGTCAGTCGCTTTCGTTTAATTCGTTTTGTTGATTTGAATTGCTCTCAACCCTAAAAACGATTTCCAAAACTACTTTTAGTCGGTGTCTGTGTTGTATGAATCTGTAAAGTCAACTGTTGTCGGGTTTATTTGTTCAAAACACTTATTTTTGTTGTTAATTCTCCATGCTCGGATAGTCTTCACTTTGTCTTCATTCACTTCAATTACTCCAAAAGTTCTAAATTTTCTGATACTTTCAGGATAAAGCCCTTGAACAAATTCTTCTTTACCTTTTAAGTTAGGTATTCTTGTTATCCCAATAACTTTATGTCGTTCATTTTCATACTTTATCAATGCCACACTTAAACCGTTGTCTTTTGCGAAAACGAGGTATCCTAAATCATCGCCCAAATCTGCTTCTGTAATAAACGTTTCTAAACCAAAAAACAACGAGTCATCAACTTCGAAATACTTGTTTTGAAAAGTCGTTGTTGTGTCGAGTTTTAATTGCACCGTTTTCACGTTGTTGAGTTTCCCAACATTTTTCTCTGTTCCAGTTTCTGATATTTGATTCTCGGTTGTCTTGTTGTGCGATGATTGACAACTGAACAAAATACAACCCAATAATAAGTATAAAATGTTTCTCATAATATCTCACTTAACTGTCTGGTTCTTATTTTTTTAATGCCCCTGACGACCAAGGCTATGGGCATTTGGTGGTTTGCGGGAGTATTCGCTGTCGTGAAACGACAAAGTGAATGCGGGAGCAAAACTGCCGGAATGCACGTCAGCCAGCCAATGAACCTAAGAGCGTGTGTTAGGGCACGTTTTTTATTATGTATTCTACGTTTTTTATCAGTTTAATCGGGTCATTTGTCGATACATTAATTGTAGTCGTAAATTTCCCATTCTTTAATCTAATCTTCGAAATATGGTTTTCCACTAAAACTTTGACTAAGTTGTCTATATAGTTGTAGTTCTGAGAGTCGCGAAGTTTAATAAAATATGGTTTTGGTGTTTTTTCTTTTATTTCTTTTGAACAAAAATATCTTAGAAGAGAAGATTTTCCAACTGTCAATTTATATTCTGGATTAAGCCCTTTAATAGTCAATTCAATGCCTGCATATTCATGAGCGTCAACTGCAATAGTAACTCCATTTTGAGTTGTTTGATATTTGATAAATTTTAAGTCGAAACTCATGTCATTTCTTTCAAATTTAGTTGTAAGTTCATATCCAAAGCAATTACAATATCCCGAGCAATCAATATTTAAAGTTTTGAGTTTACTTTCAATGTTCTCACAATAAATTTTGTTTTCTCTAAAAAAAGAAGAATCTGTAGTTTCGTATTCTATCATTGTTTATTTTTTTTCTAAAATTGGCCATAACAATTTATATCCGCACCTAGGTGCCCTTATTTTTGTTTTATCTTTAAGAACATCTAATTTTACTTTGCTGATAAATAGCATTGTATAAAAACATGGATATTTTGCATAGGTGCTTATACAGGAATTTCACTGAGTTGAACTCAGTCCCTCTGGATATACCCATCTTATTCTTTGCAGAATGATTCTGACTGGTTGTTGGTATTTGCAATCCCAACTTCTTGTATTCTTAGGATTTGTAATCCGTTCTTTAAAAGAAAACTATTTGTCTATCGGATTTAAAATCCTCATAGTACAAAGAGGTGGGATTAGAAATAATTAGCTACGCTGACCGTTGGTTCCCACCAACCAGCTCGCACTTTTGTACAAGTAAGTAATGGTTATATATCCGCAAGGACAAGGGGAATACGGTTCAACCGACGCTTCCTTGCTGGGTCGTGCCGACCGCAGGAAGCCTAAGTATTAGGGGCTAGGCGCTTTGTCTTTATATTCCTCCTTGGTATAGAATTTTCAGTCCAATTTTACTTTCAGTCGAATCTCCTACAATTTGAAATTCACTTCCGCCAGAGTTCATATAAAAATAATTTTTTAGTTTTCTACTCACACCAAAATCAATTACATTCACTGTTAGTTTTCCGTTTCTCCAAGTTGCTGGTCTTACTGAGATCAAACCAATATGTTTTCTGTTTTTTGTCTTTTTATAAATTTCTTCAGCTGAAAGTATTTCAATTCTTTGTCCGCAAATTTCTGTCGGAAAGTTTCGCGTTATGAATTCATTCTGCTCAATGTAAAACACGTCTCGCTTTTTCACTAAGTCAGGTCTTTCGTTATGAAAATCATTCCAATACTTCAAATGAAGTGTCAAAGCACGAAAATATATGTTTGTTGAGTCAAAGTCTTGAGCTTTTATTCCGATTAGTCCAGTCGTGGCAAGGAATATAAATAAGATTACCCGTTTCATTTTCTTTGTTTTATTCTATTTTTCACGACAAGTCCAATACTGAAAACAATATTTAAAATCAGCATATATAGCCAAAAATTCTTCATAAAATCTGTCTGGCAAGGAGGACAGTCGTTTAAGTCAATGCAAGGTTCACATCGAATTGTAAACTTGTCGAGAAAGTACTTGCCGATTAAGAGTAAGTTTGTCGCAAGCCAGATTAATTCAAAAATTCTATTTTTCACGTCGTTTAATTTGATTATAGAGTCTATTTTCTTCCTTTTTTTGCACTTGCCCCTAACAATTTATATCCGCACCTAGGTGACCTTATTTCCGCTTTATCTTAAAGAACATTACATTTTACTTCTCTGATAAATAGCTTTATATGAAAATAAGGGTATTTTTTATAGGTGCTTATACAGGAATTTCACTGAGTTGAACCTATAATGAGGTTCTTGTTGTTTTTAATTAAAACAAAGCCCCAAAGGTAGAAACAATTCTTCGGATTAACAACGTATTATTTAATTAAAATTTAAAATAGTTGTTTATTGCGCTGCGTGGCTAACTATGCTGGTAGTTATGATACTATGTACTGCCGATAAGAAGCTACGTTGTTTCGTATTTATGGTATGATGAAATGCTGCAATGTGCTAATAAGGTGCACAGCTAGTATACTGCTGAAGCTTGAAAATGTAAGCACTCGGATAGATAAAATAGGGCATCGGTTAGTTGGTCCGTTGGGTCACCCAGCTGCGGCTACAAGTTAGCTTTATGCGACTACAAGCTACCTTGAAGCT
>Ga0209540_10003878_pt1 | contig 10051 bp, 9 predicted proteins | sample BarGraIncu01121A_FD_184501 | JGI IMG/M metagenome (GOLD analysis project Ga0209540, IMG submission 184501) | Arctic peat soil microbial communities from Barrow, Alaska - Barrow Graham LP Incubations 011-21A (SPAdes) (version 2) | ecosystem: Environmental > Terrestrial > Soil > Wetlands > Peat... | reverse complement strand
CAATGCCATGACAAACTGGTCTGTCTTAAATGGAACCTTTAATTTCGTTCACTCTATATCCGGAGTTGATCTGGTATCCTCCGCCACGCCTCTTGCTATCCTCAAATCGCAAGGCATACAGGGAGCTGCTGAACTCCCTTCCTATATCTCCCTTTTCCTCGGAGATAAGGCGGGATGCATCGGAGAAGTCTCCATACTTGCTCTGGCTATAGGTGTGATCTACATGCTCAGCCGGAAAGTCATCACTTTGTGGATTCCACTCACCTATATCGGAACAGTGATGCTCATTACCGGATTGGTCGGCAAAGACCCCCTCTATGAACTTCTAGCCGGCGGACTTTTCCTCGGCGCGTTCTTCATGGCCACCGATTATGTTACGTCTCCCATTACCCGCAGAGGCCGGATTATATTCGGTATCGGCTGCGGGCTTATTACGGCGTTGATTCGTCTGTACGGAAACATGGCGGAAGGTGTCTCCTTCGCCATTCTCCTGATGAACATACTTACCCCGCATCTCGACAAATATACTGCGCCAAAGCCATTCGGGGAGGTGAAAAAGCATGGGAAAGCTTAAAATGTTTCAGCCTGCCCTTCTTTTAACCGTTCTATGCCTGATAGTATCTCTTATGCTTGCCGCAACATACGAGATAACAAAAGATCCTATTGCCAGACAGCAGCAGGAAGCCGCTCTCCTTCAAAAGCAGAACATTTTCCCGGAAGGAAAAGAGTTTGTAAATATCGTGCTCAGCGACGCACAGATGGAAGACATGGATGCAGAAAAAATTGCTGTGGAAGAAATCAGCGCTGCCAAAAATGATTCCGGGAACGTGATCGGATATGTCTTTGTTACAAGCAGCAGGGGGTATGCCGGAAACATTGTCGCAACAACCGGCATTGATACGAAAGGCCATATCATCATGGTCAGTGCCACCGCCGCAGATGATACGCCGGGCTTGGGTAAACGAGTTGAGGAAAAGGGATTTTTGTCACAGTTTACCGGTCTGGATACCAATATTCCGACGAGTGTGTCCGCCGGTACCGATACGCAGAAAATCGACGGTATCTCCGGAGCTACCATCTCTTCAAGGGCAGCCTCATCGGCCGTCAACACAGCGATGCATGCATATTCCTATCTTCTGGAAGAAGAGGTGATCTCATGAAAGAAAATGTAACAGACCAGACTTATCGAAACCCGCAGGAACGTCTTGAGGAGCAGAAGAAAAAGGATTCGCCGATGCAGATTCTGTTGGACGGCGTGCTTTTTCAGAATCCCGTATTCCGGCTGGTTCTTGGTACCTGTCCGCTTCTGGCTATTACCACCTCCGCCAAAAATGCCGTAAGCATGGGTCTTGCCGTAATTTTTGTACAGATGGGATCCGAGGTCATAATATCTCTTCTGCGCAAAGCCATTCCCGACAAGGTACGTATTCCTGCTTTTATTACAATCATTGCTGGATTTGTCACTATCGTCCAGCTTCTTGTCTCCGCATATCTGCCGGCCTTAAATGAATCCCTCGGCATCTATATTCCCCTTATTGTTGTAAACTGCATTGTTCTTGCCAGAGCGGAGGCTTTTGCCAGCAAAAAATCAGTATTTGCCTCATTGGTGGATGGATTCGGTATGGGTGTCGGGTTTTTTATCGCACTATTCCTGATGGGAACCGTGCGCGAGATTCTCGGAAACGGAACATTCTTCGATCTGCATATTCCTCTGTTTGGAACAGTTATCGAGCCGATGATGTTCTTTATTCTCCCGCCCGGCGGCTTTTTCGTCTTCGGAATCTGCATTTGTTTTTCGCAGATGTTTGTTAAATGGATGGATAAAAAACGCGGCAAGCCATTGTCACCTCCGCCGGAAGCCGGCCATTGTGAAGCTTGCGGCTCCTGCACGGCATGCAGCGGAAGCGAGGGAACTAACGTATGAAAGAAATGCTGATAATCTTATTCGCCGCAATTCTCGTCGACAACTTTGTACTCTCTAAGTTTCTGGGTATCTGTTCCTTTCTGGGCGTATCCAAGAATCTTAAGACTGCAATGGGTATGAGCGGCGCCGTAATTCTGGTTATGGTGGCTTCTTCCGCCCTTACCTGGCCGATTCAGACATTCCTTCTGGTCCCCCTGCATTTGGATTATCTTCAGACACTTGTGTTTATTCTTGTTATTGCAGCACTTGTGCAGATGATAGAAATGGTTATGAAAAAGACAATGCCGCCGCTCTACAACGCGCTGGGTATTTTTCTGCCATTAATCACAACCAACTGCGCAGTACTGGGCGTTGCTATCCTGAACATCACCAAATCCTACTCTTTCACGGATTCGCTGATAAATGCCCTGGGCGGCGGACTGGGATACACCTTATCTCTTTTCCTCTTTTCCGGAGTACGAAGCAAAGTGGACAAAGCTGATGTTCCCGAAGCACTGAAGGGTCTTCCTATCACGCTGATAGCCGCATCCCTGGTTGCCGTTTCTTTCTTCGGATTTAAAGGATTGGTTGAGAATCTATTCAGCTGATCTCAAGTGAGCCCTTTTCGTATCCTTCCTGAAAATACGCAAGAATGGAAAAGTAATATATGAGGAGTGCATGGACATGTTTGTTGAAACTATTCTTCTGATGCCGCAGACAATCCGGAACATTATGGTTCCCGGAGTGATTGTCCTTGGAATTGCTGCTTTGCTGGGTATCCTGATCGTTATCGTATCTCATTTTTTCCAAATGCCGGTCAACGCGAAAAAGGAATCACTGCTGGCAGCGCTTCCCGGCGCCAACTGCGGCGGGTGCGGATTCGCCGGATGTGACGGTTATGCACAGTATCTGGCAGACGGTGCCGCTGATACCGGCATGTGCGCGGTCGGCGGCACTGACTGTGCACAAGAACTTGCATCCATCTTAGGTGTCGAAGCCAAATTTCCGGAACCGCGCGTCGTACGCCTCCTGTGTCAAGGCACGAAGGACCATACGACGCGGCGCTACGAATATTCGGGTACTCTTACCTGCAATGCGGCGCACGGCCTTCTTGGCGGCCCGGGCGCATGTACATACGGATGCCTGGGATATGGAGACTGTATCACTGTCTGCGTTTTTCACGCGCTGTCACGCAAAGACGGCATTGTGCAGGTGAATGTCGACGAATGCACCGCCTGCGGCCAGTGCGTCAAAATGTGTCCGAAAGACCTTTTACAGCTTTTCCCGAAATCATCCGAAGTTGCTGTTCTGTGCCAAAACACATGGCCGGGCTCAGAGACCAGAAAAGAATGCAGTATCGGATGTATCGGATGTCAGAAATGCGTTAAGACCTGCCCGGCCGGTGCAATCTCGATGAGAGAATCTCTTGCTGTAATTGACCAGACACTCTGTACACGCTGCGGTGCCTGTGTTAAAGTATGTCCGACACATTCCATCGCCATTCTCGAGAAGAACGCCTGACTTGGTCCCTCTTCTGACTGGCCGGTGAAATGAGCTGACGAGCATACTTTGAGAATATTATATGATTTTTAATCTTGCGCAGAAAAGTGAAATGTGGTATGATTTCACCTGCGCGTTATTTAGATACACAGGAGGTGTTTTCCATGGCAAAATGCGAGATCTGTCAAAAGGATACATTTTTTGGCAGAAAGATAAGCATAACCCGTTCACAAGTTTCACGTCGTGCACTTACGACACAACAGCCCAATGTCCGTAATGTCAAGGTTGTTGTTAACGGCACACCGAAAACGATGCACGTCTGCACCCGGTGCTTACGCTCCGGAGAAGTGACGAGAGCTTAATTTTTTGCGAAAAATGAATTCGCCTGCCGTAATCTTTTTTGAAGATTACGGCAGGCTTTTTCTATTTTCCGGGAATCGTCCTGCTAATCTTCGGTTTAGCTGAAAATTCTGCGTACGCCGATAATCCGGGCCTCAAGCTCCTGATTATCGGCAAGCGTTACAATACGAAGGGTTGTCCGGCTGCCGGACGTCATCAGCAGTGCTCCGGTATCCGTACAGATTCCCATCTCGAACGGCGCTGCGGAAGATGCATCATTCGGATTCCTGAAAAAAACCAGATCTCCCGGCGATATGCTTGACACGTCCAGAAGCCCCGTAACTTTATCATAGACAAGGTCAACACGTTCTCCCGCTGCGATCTGCCCGCTCATTGTACGCGGCAGGATCAGGCCGTTAACGGCAGCCGAAACATACGTAAGTCCTTCTACGGATAGTCCGCGCATGGTAAGCCCATGATCGAGCTGCGTCACATTAACGAAGCTCAGGACCGAGCTTACAAAATAACGGACACCGACCTTCTCGGCAGGGTCAAGAATGCCAAGCTCTATAACTCCGCTGCTGTTGATCCATCCCGTTTCACCGTTGGGCAGGGCAACCTGATATACACCTTCACTTTTACCATCTGCATAAAGCACTGTATTCATCATAACTTCTATAATAAGTGTTCCGTTATTGGCATGCGACATGACATTTTTGGAGACATCCGACACGATCAGCTTGAACAGATGAAGATTCGGCTCAACCGAATTCCTGTCTGCCGATACATCGGAACTCTTCAAATAACCCTCGAGTCCGTCTTTTGTCTGAATATGTATGAACTCAGTCTGGCTGTCCGCATCCAAAAGCATGACCGGCTCGTTATACAGCACCTGCGTAATACGGTCGGATTTGATGTCCGGCGCAGAAAGTAAATTGGCTGCATACACTTTCACAACCCGAGTAGTATCCGTATAAATAGTAACCGGCGTCGTAATTTCCTGAGGGGTATCATCGGTGCCGCCGAAATACCTTGATACTACGCCTGGAAGCAGCCAGAAAAGAAGCACTCCCATAAGAATGAAAATAACAGCAGGCAGAACAAAATGCGGGATTCTGCGGTGTCCGTGCTGCCGCACATATGCGTCCTTCTCGGACAAATCCCACATCTGCTGCACATTCTGCGTCTCGCCGAAATCTTTTTTTGTATCTTGAAACGGCCTCGCCGGCTTTTTCCGGAGAGGGGGGAAATGAAAATCCGCTTTATTAATTTTCTTCCATGGAAATTTCATCGGAACCCCCCCGTGTCATTACTGTCATCTAAACTATTTTCCAAGCCGACTTTTAAACGGTCATCAAACTGCATGACGCAGACGGCCATGGCCTGATCACCGTCATGAGACATGCTAAGTTCTGCCTGTATTCCGCCGATACTTTTGAAATATTCCAGGGATCTGCCGTGAAATCGGATTTCCGGCTTTCCGCCGGATATAATTATGACCTCAATATCACAAAAACTTACGCCCTCTTTCCCGATTCCGGTGCCAAGAGCCTTGGAAACGGCCTCCTTGGCCGCAAATCGGGCAGCAAGTGAAGGAATGCGCCCAACTCCCTTCGCCTCACATGCTTCGCGTTCCGCAGGCGTGTAGACGCGTTCGAGAAAACGGCTGCCGCTTCGGTCAACCACTTCCTGAATTCTGGAAATCCGTATTGTGTCAATTCCGCACGAGATTCTCAAAAAGTCTCCTTCTCCTTTATTCACAGGCTGCGGTAACGCGAACTGGTGCGAATATCATCACCTTCAAATTGAATAGCGTTGAAATCGCCCATCAGCCGGGAATAAAGACGGTTATCATATGTTTTCTGAAGATCAGGAAGGGACAGATTGGTCGTAATTATGGTCGGAAGACCCTGCTGCCGTCTTGTTCCGAGTATCTGCAGTAAATCCGCAATCGTATTGGGCCCCCTGGCCTCGATTCCCAATTCATCAATAACCAGAAGACCGCCGTTCAATATCAGGTCCCTTTTAGCTTTGATCCCGTTAAGCCTGGCTTCATCGGGCGAGAACGACAGCATCAATGTCCGATATGCATTGAAAACCTCAATCAGATCCGATATACGTATAAAGAGCACAGAAACAGCACGGTTAACGACTCTTTTGGCAATGCATACCGCCATGTATGTCTTTCCTGTTCCGGGGTTGCCCCAGAAAAAGAGGTTGTCTGTCTGACCGGGGAACTCATCGGCATATGCTTCAACAGCAGCGCGAATAGAGCGTATTTTGGCAGGATTTCTGAAAAACGCATCCGAGAACTGTGCAAAAGAAGCCTCCTGATAGAGATCAAGACCGGATGCTTCGAAAAGTGCGGGAACCATAAGTTCCTGAAAACACGTGCAGGGCCTGCCGTCTGCATAGCCCGTATCACCGCACAGCCTGCAGTAAGGGATTATTTTATCATAATCCGGTGAAATTCCATTATTCCTGAGATATTCAAGTTTTCCAGCTTCCATATCTGCGAGGGCTGATCGGTCGACCGGAAGTCCGCGCTTCTCGGCGAGCTCGAGAAGAAGCTCCGCCTTACATACTTTGATCTCCTTATCGATCTCTTTGAGATCAGGATAACGTTCATAATAGGAAGCGATCCTTGCTTCTCTTGCAAGTTCACTGCGTCCGCGGCGGTCGGAGAGAATATTCAGCACAACTATTTGCTTAGTATCCATATCTTCTCTCCTTACAATTTGTTTTCTTTTCTCTGCTGCAGCTTCTTCAAATACTCATCAGGATCCACTTCGAGTGTTTTCAAAAATTCATCATCATACTGTACACCGGTAAAGTTCTGCTTCACAGAACTGTCTCCCGGCTGTTTCACAGCCTTATCGCGCTGGTAAGCCATCTTGTTCTTCTTAGCCTGCTCCTGCTCATAGACCTGCGCCTCGGCAAGAGTCTTTACCCCAGCCGCATACCAGGACTTAAGATATGCATCCGCCTTGGACGTAGAAGGTTCCGTATAATTCCAGACCGTTTTCATAGCAAATTCGATCATCTCAAACGGATACTGCAGCCGTTCAATCCAGACCCGGATATAATCCTCGTCATATTGAACCATCTTACGATGAAGGCGCCGTCCCAGCTTACGCATGGTCTGACCAACCTCTTCTTCGTGCGCCATATAACCGCTGAGCTGTTCAAGCGTAGAAATCCCTTTACTTTTCCAAAGAAGAGCAAGCTCCTTCATCTGCGTAACCGTACCGAGCTGCCTGCGGTCATTGCAAACCTGAAAAAGCTTATATACAACCTGCGGATCAAATTTGAAATCATCCATCAGAATATCAAGTTCCCGATACCATTTGTAAGCCATAGAGCCATGAAAAAAAGTCTTCTCAATCGACTTGGCAAGATTGTCCTTCTGCTCGTTCTCCGGCGATATAGCGGCTGCCTCCGGGAGCTGACTCTTATCCATATGAAGACGGATATATCCGTCAATTTCTATAGCCTTAAGATCAACCAGCAGAAGGCTGCCTTTGTCACTCCATTCAATAACACCTGACAGAGCAAGCTCAGCGAGCGCACCCTTCACTTCATCAACAGGCACCGAAAAGCGAGCGGCAAGATCCTTCTCCGAAACACTCTTCTGGTTCTTGAAAGCCATCAGTAAATACAGATAACTGGAGACGGCACAGGAAGAAAGCCCAGTCATATATTCCGATATAAATAAATCCGGAACGGTAGTATCGGAAAGAAGAAGATTCTTTTTTTCCTCCAGTCTCATACCGAGCAAATCCCCCTTACTAAAACTAAAAATAGGACTTTTATTATAGCACAAAAGAAGAATATCTGTTTCGCTCCCATGTCCTCGGCTTACGCCTGCGTAAGGTCGCTCAACAGATATTCATCTTTTGTATTTAACGCCCTGCGGGCGCAAAGGAATATAATTATCGCGGCGCGAAGCGCCTCTGCGAGTATGTAGTGCTACTTGGAAGCACGCGATAGCGGATGCTAACGAATCTGATCTCCACAGCGCGAAACGCCTCTGCGAGTATGTAGTGCTACTTGGAAGCACGCGATAGCGGATGCTAACGAATCTAATCTCTACAGCGCGAAACGCCTCTACAAGTATGTAGTCCCACTTCGAAGCACGCGTAGCGGATGCTAACGAATCTGATCTCCACAGCGCGAAACGCCTCTACAAGTATGTAGTCCCACTTCGAAGCACGCGATAGCGGATGCTAACGAATCTAATCTCCACAGTACAAACGCCTCTACAAGTATGTAGTCCTACTTGAAAGCACGCGTAGCGGACGCTAACGAATCTAATCTCTACAGCGCGAAACGCCTCTACAAGTATGTAGTCCCACTTAGAAGCACGCGTAGCGGATGCTAACGAATCTGATCTCCACTGCACAAACGCTTCTTCAAATATGTAGTGCCACTTGGAAGCACGCGATAGCGGATGCTAACGAATCTGATCTCCACAGTACAAACGCCTCTGCAAGTATGTGTAGTCCCACTTGAAAGCACGCGTCAGCGGATGCTAACGAATCTGATCTCCACGTCACGAAAAATCCCCGGACAAAACGCAAAAGTTTCATCCGGGGATCCTTTTCAATTAATAAACCACTAAAAAGTATAGTTTCCGCGGCGCGGAGCGCCTACCAAGTATTTGATACCGTTTGTGAGCGCGCCTTAGCTTGCGTTAGCTGGCTTTAGCCGGCGGTAGCAAGCGTCCAGCGCGAACAAATGACATCAAATATCAGCAGCCATGCGCTTGTACGATGCATAACGTGTCAGAGCATCCTGATGGTTCTTCTCAAATACTGCGTCAACGACATCTTCCGGATATTTCTTGTATAGAGAATTGTAACGGACTTCACTCTTGAGGAATCCGTTAAAGTCGCCGCTCGGCTCTTTGGAATCAAGGACGAAAGGATTTTTACCTTCTGCCTTGAGATCCGGATTAAAGCGGTACAGATGCCAGTAACCGCAAGTTACAGCATCTTTCTCGTGAATCTGAGTTGATCCCATACCGGTCTTGATGCCGTGATTGATACAGGGAGCATAGCAGATAACAATCGAAGGTCCGTGATAGGCTTCTGCTTCCGCGAAAGCTTTAATTGTCTGTGCCTGTGAAGCGCCCATGGCAACCTGTGCAACATATACGTAGCCATAGCTCATCGCCATCATGCCGAGATCCTTCTTCTTCAAAGCCTTACCGCCGGCAGCGAACTGTGCGACAGCACCTGTAGGTGTGGACTTGGAGGCCTGACCGCCGGTATTGGAGTAAACTTCGGTATCAAGCACAAGAACATTGACATCTTCGCCGGAAGCAAGAACGTGATCCAGTCCGCCGTATCCGATATCATATGCCCATCCGTCTCCGCCGATGATCCATGTAGAACGCTTCATGAAGTAGTCCTTGTTGGCAAGTACGGTCGAGATCAAGCCCTTAACTTCTTTATCGTCGCCCTTATAGGCTTCAAGTGCAGAAACAAGGCTGCTGGAAATCTCGCGGGTCTTCTCCGCCGTGTTCTTGTTCTCGATCCAGGTCTCAATGGCTGTCTTCAAGGCAGCATCTTCAACCTTCGGAGCAATCTCGGTGAGCTGTGCTTCCACACGGTTTCTGAGCTGTTTGACACCGACATGCATACCAAGACCATGCTCTGCATTGTCTTCGAACAGGGAGTTCCCCCATGCAGGACCAAAACCGTCTTTGTTGAAGGTGTAAGGCATGGAAGGAGCGGAACCGCCCCAGATGGATGAGCATCCGGTAGCATTGGAGATCTGCATTCTGTCACCGAAGAGCTGTGTCAGGAGCTTCGGATAAGCTGTCTCTCCGCAGCCGGCACATGCGCCGGAGAATTCGAAGAGAGGCTTTTCAAACTGGCTGCCCTTGACGGTCTTCTTGTCAGCTGGGTTTGCCTTGACAGGTAAGGCCGCTGCGTATTCCCAGTTCTCGGCTTCAACCATATTTTCTTTAAGGGGCTTCATCGTAAGAGCCTTTTCCTTTGCAGGACATACGGCAGCGCACGTTGCACAGCCTGTGCAGTCGAGAGCGGAAACCTGAATGCGGTATGCGAAATTCTCATAGCCCTTCATGCCTGTCTTTGTGGTGAACGGAGCCTTGGCGGCTTCTTTTTCCGTAAGAAGGAAGGGACGGATTGCTGCATGAGGACAGACCAGTGAACACTGGTTGCACTGGATACACTTGGTAGAATCCCAGATTGGGATATCAACGGCAATACCGCGCTTCTCGTAAGCTGCTGTGCCCTGGGGGAAGGTACCGTCTTCACGGCCGGTAAAAGCAGAAACAGG
>Ga0209540_10003877_pt1 | contig 10053 bp, 11 predicted proteins | sample BarGraIncu01121A_FD_184501 | JGI IMG/M metagenome (GOLD analysis project Ga0209540, IMG submission 184501) | Arctic peat soil microbial communities from Barrow, Alaska - Barrow Graham LP Incubations 011-21A (SPAdes) (version 2) | ecosystem: Environmental > Terrestrial > Soil > Wetlands > Peat... | reverse complement strand
AAGCTGATTGTTTTGAGAAAAATGTCAGTTTCGTATTGGCAATCCTTGAGCAGCCTTATATGAGTTATAACCTGGGGAAATTTGAGAGAGAACAGAAAGTTTTGTGGGGTTTGTTGTTTCCAGTTGGCGACGGTTGGCTGTGTAGGGATTCGGTAGAATGTGCTATCAACTTCCACCGTATTGAACTGGGAGGCGTAGTAGGCTAAGTAGTCTCTTGGGGCGGTTTTGTCTGGGTAGAATTTGCCTCTCCAGAAATTGTAGCTCCAGCCAATCGTGCCTAAATGGAGGTTTTGCATACTACCCTTTTCCCTTGAGCAGTAGCCAGTCTTTGTCTCCAGCCCTCTTCAACCGCACCAAAATGTAGCGTCCTTTAAGCCGTTCGCCGTTGAGCGTGACTTCGATTTTGTCGTTTTCCCATATTTTGGTTTCGTAATGCCCTTTATCCCAGATTTTCACAGTGCCAGCGCCATATTGCCCTTTGGGAATTGTGCCTTCAAAACTGCCGTATTCGTAGGGGTGGTCTTCGGTTTCTACTGCCAAACGCTTCTCGTCACTTTCAGGGATTCCTTTCGGAACAGCCCAACTCTTCAATACGCCATCTTTTTCCAGTCTTAAGTCGTAGTGGAGCGCTCTTGCATGGTGCTCTTGGATTACATAAATTAGTTTATCGTCTTTTTTTTCGACTGTGGCTTTTGGTTCGGGGGTTTCTTCAAAGTGGCGTTTTTTAACATACTCCGAAAGCTTGTCCTTGTCTTTATCGTCTGTGTCCGTCTTTTTGTTTTCGATGATTTGGTCGATGGTGCATTCGGATGGTTGTTTGTCGTCTCTTAAACGTTTAAAACGTGCCATTCGCAGTCGCATGTCTCGTGTTGCCACTTGATAGGCAACTTCGCAGACGAGTTTGGGTTCAAGCCAAGTCACTATATCATCAATTTCCGATTTGAATGGAGTAGCGTCTGTTTTTATTTTTTCAAATTTATCAATTAAAATTCTAATCATCTCTTGTGTAAAACCCGTGCCAACCTTACCCAAATAAACAGGTTTACCCTTATCGTAAACCCCAAGAAGTAGAGCTCCAAATGTTGCCCCTCTGGACTCACTTCCCTTTGTGTAACCAAAGACAACGCAGTCACAAGTTTTGAGTTTTTTTATCTTCAACCAACTTCCAGTCCGCAAACCTTCCTCATACTGACTATCCTTCCTCTTTGCCACAACCCCCTCCAAACCTTTATCGAGTGCTAATTGGAAGTAGGCTTTTCCTTTTTCCTCGATAAAATCGCACAAGAGTACATTTGAGCCTTCCCGAAGAGACTCCTTGAGGATTGCCTTGCGCTCCATCAGGGGCAATTTAGTGAGCGATTTTCCTTCTTTTTCTAAAATGTCAAAAACGATGTAGACTGCAGGTGCGCGACTTAATTGCCTTTGAATTTCACCTTTCGAAACCGCTTGCCCGCGCTCAAGTAGTGATTGGAAGTCGGGTTTGCCTTCCCGCATGACGATGATTTCGCCGTCAACCACTATGTTACTGCTGAGCTTGCTTAGTTCTTGTAGTTCTGGAAAAATTTGTTTTAGCTCATTCTCGTTGCGACTCTTGAGACTAAAAGCCTCCTCTACATATGCGATTGCTCTAAACCCGTCCCATTTTACCTCAAAAAACCAGTCCTTATCGGAAAAAGCCTCCTCAGTAACTTTTGCAAGCATAGGCTTGTAGATGTGGCGGCTCATTTCTGCTCCAACTGTTTGAGGGTTTCCCGAAGGGCAACCATGAGACCTTTCGCTTCGATTTCTGGAGGTTTCTCGATGTGGATTTTTTCGCCTTTCATTTTTTGCTTTACTAGTTCTTGGACTCTTTTCATGTAGGTGTCTTCGAATTCTGTTATGTCGAATTCGCCTGAGAGGTCGGTGACTATTTTTACGGCGAGGTCTAATTCGGTTTTTTCTGGTGCTTCAAGTTTGTGTAGGGGTTCAAAATCTGTGGGGTCTACAACGTCGTAAGCGTAACGTAGGGTTGTCAGAACCAAGGCGCCTTTGTAGGTGTGGAGCAACGCGGGGTATTCTTTAGTGCGCAGAGTTATTCGTCCAGCACCCGCTTTGTTAGTTTTCTCCAAAGCTTTCAAGAGCAAACCGTAGGCGTCTTTGCTCTTGTCAGGCAGCAAAGCGTAGGTTCTATCAAAGTAGACTGGGTCAACCGAGAAGTAATCGACGAACTTGCTGATACGGATTCGCTTGTCGGATTCTGGTTTGGCTTCGTTAAGCTCTTTTTGGTCAAAGGTTATGTACTCGTTTTTTGCAACTTCGTAGCCCCTGACAACCTCGTTCCATGGCACTATTTTGTCGTCTTTTGTGCACATTTTGACGTATTTTAAGGGGTGACCGTCAACTTTATGCAAAAAATGAAAAGTTATGCCCTTATCGTAAATCATCGAGAACAGTTTAACAGGAACATTAACTAAGCCGATGGTGATGTTTCCTGACCAAATGGATCTGCTTGGGGCAGAAGCACTGGTTTTTTCAGAAGGAGGGTCCTCAACGTTTTCTTGTGTTTCTTGTTTATCTAAACCCAAATTAATCTCTCCAAAAACCGCCAAAATTAGCGTATTTAACTAGTGGGATTTCTATGGTTTAACCTTTTTCCAAATAATCAGTATCGCTAAAGGAAAAAAGATAGATTGCGCTGATTTTGAGGGTTGTTTCAGGGTTTTTGGGAGTGTTGCTGTGCCATATTAGCTTTAAACATGGCAAGCGCAGCCTCAGTTTTTGGGCCACCCAGCTCCTTCGCGACTTCTTTGAGTTTCTCGGGAATGTTTATGTGCTGTGGACATCGTTCAACGCATTTGTTGCATTCTTTACATAAAGCCGCATCCGCCCGTACACCTGTCAATGCACCCATCAGAAACATAGCGTACATTCCGCGGGCTTGCTGCTCGTCGCCAGACAAGTAGAAATCGTTGTAGGCTTGGAAGTTACGGGGGATGTTTACTCCGTTTAGGCAGGGCATGCAGTATTGGCATCCTGTGCAGGATACCTTGAGGAGTTTGCGGTAGGCGTCTGCGACGCTTTTAATGGTCGCTAACTCTTCAGTCTTCATCGAATTCGGCAATGCGGTTTGGGCCGTTTTTATGTTCTCGGTAACTTGGCTTTCATCATTCATCCCTGATAAAACAACGGTGACTTCGGGGTGATTCCAAACCCAACGTAAACCCCACTCCGCAGGACTTCGCTTAATCGCCGCGTTATCGTAGAAGCGCTCCGCTTCTTTGGGAAGTTTAGTTGCTAAGCTGCCGCCGCGTAGAGGCTCCATAACCATGACAGCAAGCTTTTTGGAGGCAGCGTACTTGAGGCCTTCAGTTCCCGCTTGCAATTTCTCATCAAGAAAATTGTACTGAATTTGGCACATGGTCCAATCGTTAGCTTCAATGACTTCTTTGAAGGTTGAAAGTGACCCATGGAAAGAGAATCCCATGTTAACGATTTTGCCGTCTGCTTGAGCGTTCTTTAAAAATTTTATTGCTCCAAAATCCTGCATTTTCTTCCAGAACTCCGCCTCCAACCCATGCAGCAAGTAGTAATCTATGTGGTCGGTTTGGAGTTTTTGAAGTTGAAGGTTCAGCATTTTTTCCATGTCTTCGGCTTGCCGGAGCATGAAGGGTGTGAGTTTTGTGGCGACTTTGACTTTGCCTCGATAGCCGTCAAGCAACGCTTTTCCAAGTACTTTTTCGCTTTCGCCTCCATGATATGGTGGGGCCGAGTCAACATAGTTTACACCATTGTCTATGGCAAGACGGATTTGTTTAATGGCCCGTTCTTCATCAACTACTTGCCCCTTCAAGGGGAGACGCATGCATCCGAATCCAAGAACAGATAATTTATCACCGTTTTTCGGCACGGTCCTATACTGCACACATCTCAACTCCAAAGCCACTGATAATTTTATTCGACTGACTAGTCAACATAAAATCTTTTAGCTCTTAAACATAACCCAAATCAGCTAAAGCTCCAATCTACATTTTTTCTCAAAAATGTCTTTCCACGGATTACTAGTTCGTTTAGCTACACTAGAAATAGTGTAATCGGTGGGGTTTATCCCTTTCTTTACTTCACTCCACTCTAAAGGCGTTGAAACCGTGGCGTCAGGCGTGGGCCGCAAACTGTAGGGAACAACCATGGTTCTCATGGGAGAATTCTGGAGGTAATCGGCGAAAACTTTGCCGGGTTTTTTTGTGTCCTTGAATTCTGAAACTACCATATCACTTTCTTTGGCGAGCTCGATTCCTATTTTATGCACAAAAGCCCTTGTTTTCTCGAATTTGTGTTCTGGAACGATGGGGATTACGATGTGTAAGCCTTTTTTGCCCGAAGTTTTAATGTACGGTGTAAGTCCTAAATCGTATAGTTTGTCTTTGAGCAGTAGTGCAACTTCGGCGGCGTTGCTTAACGTTGCGGGCGGTTCAGGGTCAACATCAAAGAAAAGCAAGTCAGGCTTGTCTAAATCGTCTATCTTGGAGAAGGGCATGTGGATTTCCAGCGCAGCCAAGTTTGCAAGCCAAATAAGCGTGTCTAAGTCGTTGCAAACGATGTAGTAAACGTCCCGTTTCGATGTTGATGAGTAGATTATTTTTGTTTTAACCCATTTGGGCGTACCTTCGGGAGCATTCTTTTCAAAGAAACTGACCTTGTCGCCTTCGACACCATCAGGATACCTTGTTAAAACCAAAGGTCTATTGGCTATGATGGGGAGAATTTTTGGAGCCATTCTAATGTAGTATTCGACCACTTGTCCTTTGTTTACATTTATTTTTGGGTAGAAGATTTTGTCAAGGTTTTTTATGTCAACTTTGGTTAAGTCTTTGAGGTTGTCTGTCATAATTTTGCTCCAAAAATAAGCGCTATCTAGATGCTATGTGAAGTCTAGGCTTTTTGCTTTTTGACTACCAAACATGCCCTTGCGCGGCCTAAACAAAACTTTACAAGTCTTCCGTTGAAAATCATTTATTTTATAGTTACACCTATATACCTAGCGGGGCATAATAGTAAATTGCGGAATCTAATCTAGAAAAAGTAAATTTTAGGGCTAAAGAGTTTGCTATTTTCAAGATTATTCGCTAAATTAAAAGGAGAATAGAATAAAGTATGAAACCAAAAAAGCCCACTTTAGAAGACCAACTTGCCTTCATCGCCACACAGCATGAAATTTACCCAACAGAACTCTTCCAAGCCCTAATTGAGGCAAAAGAACAAGGCAAAGCAGTATTTGTTTCAGATTTAACCGTGGAATACCGCGGAAACGTAACCAACCAAGCCATCTTCCTGATAAAAAAAGACACCAAAGTAGTCGCACAGTTCCGAGTTCCTGAAGAAACACTCGCAAGAACCGATGTTTCATTCGATAATTCGATGGATACCAACAAAGTGCGCAAAGAAATAGCCAGGCAAAACCCTGCGCCATCTCATTTCAAGATCGAGAATTTGCGTGTTGGCATGAAAAAAATAAACGTGAATGCGGAAGTTCTACAGACTGCTGAGCCAGCTAAAGTTCACACTCAATTTAGGGACAACGCGGTTGTCTCGAACGCTTCAGTTGGAGATGAAACAGGAAAAATCCTACTGTGCCTTTGGGACCAACAGATAAACAGCGTCCACACCGGTGACTACATAGAAATCAAAAATGCACATGTCGCCATGTTTAAAGGAGAAAAGCAGTTGCGGCTTGGAAAAAACGGAACAATCACCGTTTTAGAAAAGCCCATAGAAAACTAAATATCCAAAACAGAACAAAAACGCTTTATTTCTTTAGATAGAGCGATAAATATTTCTGATTTTCCAAGAAAACACTATTTTCAAAGACTCAGTTTGCTTTAACAAAAAGGATAAAAGAAAAAATTGCGTAAGAGTTGAAAGGTGGATTTTAGACGTATTTTTTGTCGTTGTAGCAGTACCATCTTTGATATTGCGGAATCCATGTTAATGGTCTGCTGCATGTTGGGCAGAGCGGTTGCGTCGTCTGTGTTTGGGCGGGTTGTTGCTGCATGGGTTGATATGTGCTTTGCTGAATTATCTGGGGCTTTAGAATTATGAAGTCTGAAGCCGCTTGAACATCTTCCCATGCGACGTGTTGTATTTCTCCATCCTCGTTTTCAACTGTTAATGCAATGCCTGTTTTTCCAACGGCGAAGGCTACATCCTTTACTTTTCCTGTAAGTCGTCCTTTTGCATCTATAACTTGCATCGAGACTAATGCGTCTCTGGTTAATGGTTTATCGGTTTTTTCCATCTTTGGCTCACTACCCTTCTGATTAGCGTTTTCTTGTTTAAAGTTTTTTCGCTTCTCATTCAAAACAAACCATCAATCTATTGCAGCGGAATTTCCCAGTAACTAATTATGTCACCCTTAACCCATTTGCCGCCCAAACTCCGCACAACCTCATTGATGTCATCCCATTCAGCCTTCAAAAACATCACAGGCTTAACAACTACACAATTCTCTTTAACTGTGAAACCGAGCAGTTTACGCTGTTCAGGGCTGAACTCGTTCTCCATTTTACTGGCCATCCTACTTGGTTGCGGTTGAGGCAGTTTCGCAATTGTAGATTTAGGTTCAAGTGCTGCTTGAGGTTTTATGATTACCGCTGGTTTAGGTGAGCTTTTTGATACCCCGATTTTTGATAAGGTGAACTCGGGTATCGGCATAGTTTCGGCAACATCCTCAAAGCTTTCACTCCTAACGACTATAGATACTTGTTTTGTGAACAAGTCCATTTTTATATCTAAAATTTCAGCGTCGCTGGGCAAGTTTGAAGCGAAAGTAGATGTTTTGCCTTGCAGCAATCCTGAGAGGGATTCGGGGGTTAGTTTGATGATTCGGATTTTCATGTTTAGACGCTCAAGGTGCTTTTAAGGTGTGGCGATAACTTAAAAGTATTGGCAAAAAAGAGGCAACACTGCAAAAATTTTGGGAAAGAAAGTGGTTATAATGGTTTAGCTTGGTTTTGATTGCGGTTTCGCCAGTCTGCAAAGGTGCCCGAGTATATGCCCCAAGTTCTCAGCTTAGGCGACACTGTTCTAATCAGTAATGGGCAAGTAATCAAGACTATTGGCAAGTTAATCAGGAACGTCGGAACCAGAATGACAAGTGCTTCGGAAGCAGTGAAGAGTTGAGGTAGAATTGTGTATTGCCAGAGGATATAGCTTGTACCCGCAAGAAGACTCACTGTTAGTGTGCCTAGGAGAGCAAATAGGTTGAGTTTGTTTCCGTTTTCAGCGGCTTTTTTGGGAATAAGGGCCCAGTTGATTAGGTATATGATGAGTGCTACGACTGATTCGAAGATTCCAAGAAAGCCTAACCCTTCCACGAAAGCGCCGCCTATGAATCCTCCAAGCATGGCTCCGATTAGTCCGCTCCAGCCAAACCACATCGGAAAAACACCCAGTAAGATAATCGGCAAGTAAAGTAATGTGAAGTTTGGCAGTGTTACAGAGTAGGAGAGGAAGAAGAATACGACGTAGAGGGCTGTTGTCATGGCGATAATTGAGGCTCGTTTTGCGCTACTTTGTTTTTGCGTCATTTTTACGGTCAATCCTTTGATTTGAGCAATTAACGGCTTCAAGGCAGGGATTGCATAAAAGCATTTTGACCCGTAATACGATTGTAATACAAATGATTGAACTATGGCACAACAACCAAGTATAAAAGTTTCCAACAAATGAATAAAGACAATAAAAATGCTAATCGCTGAGAAAAAATGACGCATCAACTACGCCCAACCAAAATCATTTTCTTCATCGGAATAGTTGTGCTCATCGCCCTAAATCTATACACTTTCATAGCTGCCTATCCAGAAACTTATACTCCTTCACCAGGCATTAACACTTCAGGCAGCATACTGGCAAAAGACTTCTCGGCCTACTACATGGGCTCTTGGAGACTCTGGCATAATCCATCGCAAATTTACCATTTTGGCGCCTTAGGCGGAGCTGAACCAGTTATTTTGCCGCATCCTGAAGCCTACAAGTACCTACCTTCGTTTCTGCTGTTTGTCTCGCCCTTGCTCTCGTTGGATTATCAGCAGGCACTACTTGCTTTTGACATGGTCCAATTCATGATGATTCCGGCAATGGCATACATGCTCTACAAACTCTTAGGCAACAAGCATCTTGCAGTAACCTTTGCAGTGATGGTAAGCGCGTTGCTGCTGCCTTTCCCAACCGCCAATTGGGGCATGTCTCCGAGTTACTATTGGCAATGGGGCGAAGGACAAGCCAAAGTTTTCGTCACGTTCTTGCTGCTCCTCAGCTTCTACTTGGGTAGTAAAGGCAAACCATACCTTTCAGGAATTGCCCTGGCGCTGGGTTTTTTTGATGCAAGGTTCGGATTGTTGGCGATTCCCCTTTTCATAATGTACAACCGCAAAAACCTCAAAGGCGCAGCTACAATCGCAATCGCCGCACTCGCGCTCTCAAATGTGATGCTTCTTTATCCAGGCATGGGCTCAGGGTTCATAAACACGGCCTTTACCTCTGCAGTCACTACGCCACTTTACTATTACTCACTCATACCACTCTTCACGTTGATGGCTTTAATCGTTGTTAACTTCAAAGAACTGGTTGCCACATTTGATTACAAGGGATTTTTTGCTGACTTCACAGGCGCATCTAAAATTCAAGACAAGTAACGACGATTTCAGGTTATATGCAAAGACTATTTATCTAACAAATTCGAGTTATAAAGAACTACAGATATTAGCTTGCTAGACCCTATCTGTACGCGTGGGTGTTCATTATGAAGTTCAAGTTACAGATATTTACTCAAGATAGCCTTGAAGGCAATTATGTGGGCAGGCACTACCGTTTTGCCGTGGTTGACTCAGACAAATCTAAGAGTTATCCTTCAAATTTTATTTGCATGTTGCCTTCTCAGATAAGTGTTGATCAGAAAAAGAACAATGTTTTTTCAAAGATGTTTGGGGACAAATGTGAAGAGCAAGCCAAAACATTGTTAACACATGCGTTAGTAAGCGAAAACGATACGGACGTTAAAAACGAGATTGAACGAAGACTCAAACTGCTCGACCCTAAAACAATTAATCAAATCAAGTGCAGTTCATGCGGAAAACTATTCCAGCCACGGCGGATAAAGAGGTTTAAGCGGAATTATTGTCAAGACTGCATGAACAAAAGCTACGGCAACCGGGGATAAAATTTTTCTTTGTAGATTTCCGCGTTCTCTGTCTAAATTGACTCGCTTTTTTGATGAAGAGAAAATGGTGAGTCTGTTCCTACTCAACGATTGAGAAAACCCCAGTTTAAAGGGAGAGAGCTCTTCAACCGCTTCGCGGGCTCTCCTCACCAGGCAATCCAGCGCTCACACCAAACAACACACCAAAAACTCAAGAAATAAAATTGCGAAGAAAAAGGCTTAAAGGGTTATTTTTTCTGCCCTTTCTCTATCGCATCCATGAGCGCAAGAATACCTTTAAGAATCTCTATTGGAGAAGGTGGGTTGCCGGGAATCTTTACATCGACGTTGAAGATTTTGTCGGCACCCCCCAAGATAGCATATGAATCGTTGAGGATTCCGCATCCGCAAGCATCGTCACCTACAGCCACAACAAATTTTGGGGCGGGCATGGCTTCGTATGTTTTTTTTGCTGCAATCTCCATGTTGCGTGTTATGGCGCCTGTAACGATGAGAACGTCAGCATGACGGGGTGAAGCAACGAAGGATATGCCAAAGCGTTCAACATCGTAATATGGGGTTGAGAGGTTGTTGAGTTCTATTTCTGTGGAGTTATCGCTGCCTGCGTCTAATTCGCGGATGGCTAAGCTTTTGCCAAAAACCTTGTCTACTTTTTCTTTCAGTTGCACGCCGATTGCTTCGAGTTCTGAATCCTGAAATTGTAAGGCGATAGTTGCTGTCTTTTTGAAAACGTTTGAAATAACTTTAGCCATGTCTTACAAGTCCGTTCCTGCGTAGGATAGGTTCATGCTTTTGTTGATTAAGGGAAAATCGGGAACAATGTTTCCGAGAACCGCGTGTTCCATTGCTTGCCAGTTGCA
>Ga0209540_10003876_pt1 | contig 10053 bp, 8 predicted proteins | sample BarGraIncu01121A_FD_184501 | JGI IMG/M metagenome (GOLD analysis project Ga0209540, IMG submission 184501) | Arctic peat soil microbial communities from Barrow, Alaska - Barrow Graham LP Incubations 011-21A (SPAdes) (version 2) | ecosystem: Environmental > Terrestrial > Soil > Wetlands > Peat... | reverse complement strand
CAGCAGCGGCCGCAGCCTGCGCCGGTGCGGGAGCCTGCGCTGGTGCAGGGGCAGGCGCAGCAGCGGCAACAGCCTGCGCTGGTGCAGGGGCAGGCGCAGGGGCAGGCGCAGCAGCGGCAACAGCCTGCGCTGGTGCAGGGGCAGGCGCAGCGACGGGCGCAGCAGCGGCAACAGCCTGCGCTGGTGCAGGGGCAGGCGCAGCGACGGGCGCAGCAGCGGCAACAGCCTGCGCTGGTGCAGGCGCCGGCTTGGGCGCCACGACTTTCGGCGGGGGCGCGGGCTTCAGGCCGCCGGGCACAATCAGCTTCTGGCCGGGCTGGAGCAGCGAGTCGCCGTCCAGGTGATTCCCGGGGAAGGAACGGATGGCATCCAGGTCGACCTTGTAACGGCTTGCGATGCCGAGCAGGGTGTCGCCTGCCTGGACGACGTGTATGACGCCGTCCACCGGCGGGATCGTCAGTGACTGGCCAATGCGTAAGCTGGCGGGATTCGACTCCAGGTTGTTGGCCCAGATCAGCGTCTGAGCGCCGATACCGTTCTTAGAGGCGATATCATAGAGGGTGTCGCCATCTTGCACCTGGTACTCAATGCTCTCGGTGCGCGCCACAGCGGTGACGGCGGCGACGGCAAGCAGCGGCTGATCTTTGAGGAGAGCGCCGGCATCCGGCTGGTCGCCGCCCTCGGCAGGCAGGGGAGAGGCTTCGGCCGGCCTTGCCAACGCGAGGCAGAGGAGGCCCAGCAGGACTATCTGCCCGACCAGCCTGATCGCGGCCAGGCGCGAGCCGGCCAAGCGGGCTCTGCGGGTAACAGGCCCGGCCTGGCGGGTGGGAGGCGTCTCGCTCCCCTGGCAGTGGGTAGAGTGCGACATAGGAATGCATATTGAGGGCATCCGATTGAGGTGCTCCTTGCGGTCTGAGAAAATCCGGTTCGGGAAAGTGCTAAGAACTGGACATCTCGGCTGCCCGGGCGGCCTGGGGAATTGGCCTGGCCGGGAGCCAGCCTGTGCGGCAATCGAACGGGCTGCCTGGGTCGTGTTTGCGGGTTTCCTCCTTCGCCCTTACCGCCAACACAGACCAACCGATCGTTGCCGCGCCTACTAAGAGGCTTACCCACCGTCACACCGGTGGACTTCCTTACCACCTGTGCGGATCATGCACGAATTGCGCATGCGCCGCGACCCGTGAATGATTGAACGCATGATAACCGAAGGCCGCAAATTCGTCAAACAAAGCGGAGAAGCAACCGTTAGACCGGCGACGACTTTGGCCACCCACCCGCGGGGGTGGCGGCCAAAGTCGTCGGCAGGGGAGGCTGCGACTGGTCTACTTCTGTGCGGCGGATTTCGGGGTAACTTTGACGGCCGCCAGTTGGCTCTGCCGGGCATAGTCGATCGCGGTGGCCAGTATCCTGGCGCTCTCCTGTGGGCTATGGAAACCGGTGCTGTTGGCGGAGGAAACGAAGTCCCAACGGAAACTGGCGTTACGCTGCAGTTGGCGGGCCTCATTCAGATCGGCATCGCTGGCCCCGGCAGTCTTGGCTGCATTGATGGCGTCAATCGCTGCCAGGAGCCCGGTCTCGCTGCGCTTGAGCAGCTCCATCGTCGTATCCTGGATCGCCACCACACGGTCATGCAGTTCCTGCTCGCTTTCGTTGTGACAGGGCTGGCAGGCCCGGTTGATATTCGCGAGTGGGCTGCGCAGCCAATGGTCTGACACCTTCACCGCGCCCTCGCGGATGTAGGGCATGTGGCAGTCGGCGCAGGTTACACCGGACCGGGCGTGGATGCTGGAGCTCCACATCTCGAAGTCCGGGTGTTGCGCTTTCAACATCGGCGCGCCGGTCACCCCGTGGGTCCAGTCTTTGAAGCCTATCTTATCGTAGTAGGCGATAATGTCCTCGACCTTGAGCCCGTTGTCCCAGGGGAAGGTCAGCACTTTGTTGTCACCCTTGAAGTAATACTCGACGTGGCACTGCGCGCAAACGTAGGTACGCATTTCCTGGCGGGTGGCCTTGCTCAGATCAATACCACGGGCCGCCATGGCATTGACGAACGCCGGGCGGGTGATACGCAGTTCCATCGTATTCGGGTCGTGACAGTCGGCGCAGGACGTGCCGATATGCAGCGTGCCGGAGATTTCCTTATAGGGCGTGTGGTTGAAGTTCTCCCAGCCCATCTGCTGAATCATCTGCGGCGCTTCGGCCGCGTGGCAGTTGGCACAGGCGCCCGGCTGGTTGGCGAACTCCTGGCGCTTGGTCTTCTTCTGATCAACCAGCGCATAGTAGTGGCCGCGCGGCTGGTTGTAGTCCACGCTGAAGGCATACCCGGCCCAAATGGTCTTCATCGCCGGGTCGCGCTCCAGTTTGCTGAAAGGCACCGAGCCGCCATAGGGCGTCTTGAGCGTATCGTCCTTCATCTGCAGGAAGGTATCGTATTCGTGCGGAAAGTTCTTACCCCAGACGGCCGGATCTAACTCGGTGGGCGCGATTTGCACCACTCGTAGCGGATACTGGGTCTGCTCGGCCTTGTGGCCCTGAATGCTGACCAGGACCGCGCCGACGCCCGCCATGATCAGGAGGCCGACGACAAAAGCCGCCAGAATGAGCAGCCAGGTGCGCCGCGGGGCATTCGGGCCGGGAAAGCTTCCGTCGGGTAGGGCTTTGCGATCGGGTGTGGTCATTTTCGACTGCTCCTGTTAGAGAATCACTGCAGGTGTCCGACGTCACTATGGCAATGCAGACAATCGGTGGGGTCCGGGCCGGTAGAGTGGTCGATCATAGACACCATATCGCCGTGGCAACTGACACAATTATGCTGGACGATCGCCCGGTCAAAGGCCGTGATCCGGATGGGCTCGGGGAAACCGCCCAACGTGAAGGCGGCGCTGTGTTTGAAACCGTCCAACGCCTTAACCGCGTACTTGGCGACCAGCGGATTGTGGGGCACGTGGCAGTCGTTACAGGCGGCGACGGCCTTATGGCTGCCGTGGTTCCAACCGTCAAACACGTCGCGCATCACGTGACAGTTGACACAGGCGCGCGGATCATTCGAGAGGTAAGAGAAACCCTTGGCGTAGGTGAAAGTGAAGCCACCCAGGCCGGCAATCCCCCCAAACAGACCGGCCAGCGAAAGCCAGGTCCAGATGGGGAAGAGACGCAGGAGATGCCCCAGGCGGCGGCGGGGCGGCGGAGACTCGGCCCGATCAACGTCCATTGGCACCCCCAGAGGAAAGAGTGGAACCGTAGCTATGCCTATGCGCGATTATAAGCGGTTCGCACGGGCCAGGCAGTGATTTTTCTCACAATCTGAGCCTGGCCGGACCTATGCCAGGATGATACGCGCGTCCAGCGCGAGCGCTCCCTGGCCCTCCGGCAAGACGAGCAACGGATTGACGTCCAGTTCGGCAATCATCGGGCAAGCGGCGGCCAGGTCGCCGATGCGCACGATCGCAGCCACCAATGCTGCCCGGTCGGCCGGGGGTGCGCCGCGCAGCCCGGCCAGCAAACGGGCCGAGCGCACCTCTGAGATCATCTCTTCGGCATCCGCGCTGGTCAAGGGGGCCAGCCGGAAACTCACGTCGGCCAGCGCCTCCACGTAAACGCCGCCCAGACCAAACATGATCAACGGGCCGAAGGTCGGATCACGCTTGACGCCGACGATGACTTCCTGGCCACCCCCGATCATGCGCTGCACCTGCACGCCGCGGATGCGGGCGTCCGGGTGAGCGGCGCGGGCGCGCGCCAAGATGATGTCAAAACCCGCCCGTGCGGCAGCCTCATCGGTCACGCCGAGGATCACGCCGCCGACGTCCGTTTTGTGGAGGATATCGGGGCTGGCGAGCTTCAGCACGACCGGGAAGCCGATGCGCCGGGCGTGTTCTGCCGCCTCAGCAGACGAAGTGGCCAGAAGGTCCGGGGGCGTGGCCAGGCCGAAAGCGTCCAGCACGGTTCGGCTCTCGGCAGCATCCAGGGATGTACGGCCTGCCGCCGCGGCTTCGCTCAGCAGGCGTTGGCCGGTAGCCATGCTGGCCTGATCGGGCTGCCGGCCGGCCGTTGGGGCGATCGACGCGCTCTTTCCCCTCTCGGTTGCTTTGGCGATTTCCATGGCCCGGCGTCGCAGGATGCCGAACGCCGCCACGGCGTCCTCTGGGAAAGGATAGGCTGGGATTTGCGCACGATGGGCGGCGGCAAAAGCCGCATCCAGGCTGGCCGCGCCCATCAGGCAAGCCAGAACGGGCTTGCGGGGCGCGCTTGAGCCGTCGACCGCGGCAGATGCCGCCGCGGATGCCGCGGCGAGCCCGGCCGCGATGGCGTCAACCACCGCCACCGGGTCAACCAGAACTTGCGGCACCAGGATCGCCAACACGCCGTCGTTGGCCGGATCGGCCAGCACGGCATCGAGCGCCCGCCGGTAATCCCCGTGGTCGGCGCCGCCCAACATATCGACCGGGCCGGCCACCTGCGCCTCAGCATGCAGGCATCTTCGCAGCGCCACCTGTGCCTCAGGGCCGGTGCCGGCCAACTGCAGTCCGGCACTCTCCAGCGCATCAGCGGCGAGCGCCGCCGGGCCACCGGCATTGGTCAGGATAGCGATGCGGCCGCCGGCCGGCAAGGGTTGGTAGGCCAGGGCCAGCGCGCCGTCGAAGAGCTCCCGGATGCTCTCGACCTCGATCACGCCCGTCTGCTTGCAGGCGGCGCGAAAGGCCGCGTGCACACCGGCCAACGCCCCCGTGTGCGAAGCGGTGGCTGCCTGTCCGCCGGCAGTGCGGCCAGTCTTGATGGCCAGCACAGGTTTGCGCTGGGCAGCTTCACGCAGCGCCGCGACGAAATCGGGGCCACCCTTGACATCCTCCAGGTACAAGGCAATTACCCGGCTGATGTCATCCGCCGCCAGAAACGGGATGACGTCCGTCTCATTCACATCGGCCTCATTGCCGACGCTCAGGAAGCGGCTGAAGCCAAGACCGCGCGCCAGCGCCCAATCGATGATGCCGCCACACAACGCACCTGACTGGGAGAGGAACGCGATGTGCCCGCGCCGAGGCATGCCCTTGACGAAAGTGGTATTAAGCGGCGTATGGGTATCGATGACCCCAATGCCGTTGGGGCCCATGACCCGCATCCCATAGCGCCGGGCGATCTCGACCATCTCTCGCTCGCGCGCCGCGCCTTCCGGCCCAATCTCCCGGAAGCCGCCCGAAATGACCACGGCCGCCTTCAAGCCTCGCCGCCCGCAGGCCTCAACGGCGCCCGGCACCATGGCCGCCGGCACCAGCAGCACCGCCAGTTCGACCGGGTCGGGCACCGCGCTGATATCGGGATAGCAGGGTAGGCCGAGGATATCAGCGGCCCGGGGATTGACGGGGTAGACCGGTCCCGGATAACCATGCTCGGGGTCCAGCAGGTTGCGCATCACGCCATAGCTGAGCTTGCTCGGGTCCCGGCTGGCGCCGATGACCGCCACGCCGCGCGGCGTGAAGAAGGGTTGCAGGGAAGCAGAGCGGTCCGGCAAAGCGGTCAACATTGGCACCTCCGGCTAACCAAGCAGTGCTTTCAGCCTGTCGGGCCGATCGGTGATGATCGCGTCCACGCCCAGGTCGAGCATGCGGCGCAAGTCGGGCTCCTCGTTGACGGTCCACGGCCGCACCGGCATGCCACGCTTCCTGGCGGCAGCCACGTAGCGCGCGTCGACCATCTTGAATTCCGGGTGCAAGCCCTGCGCGAGGCTCCAGCTACGCGTGAGCCCGGTGCGCATCCAGGCCGGCAAGTCCGGGGCGGTGAGCAGGGCACACTCGAACTCGGGGCCGACGCGCTTGGCCGAGCGCAAGGTGAACGGGTTGAACGAGCTGAGCACCACCTGGTCGACCATGCTATGCGCCCGCACGCAGCGGACAACATCCCGGCCGAGAGTGGAGTTCATGTCCAGGGACTTCAGCTCGATATTGATCAGCAGCTTGCCCTGCAGCAGGTCCAACACCTGGTCGAGCGTAGGGATGCGGGTGGAGGCGAATTGCGGCCCGAACCAACTGCCGGCATCCAGCTTTTGCAGCTCTTCATAAGGTTGCCCGACCACCCGGCCCTTGCCGTCGGTGGTTTTGTCCAGGCTGTAGTCGTGGATGATCACCAACTTGCCATCGGAGCTGAACTGCACGTCGAGCTCGACGCCGTCGGCGCCCAGGTCGATCGCGGCCGCGAAAGCCGGCAGGGTATTCTCCGGGCAGACGCAGTTGGCGCCGCGATGGGCGAAGATCAGGGGATGGTTCACATTCGGTCGTTTCATGAGTACCTCGTCGTAATCAGAAATGCTGGTTAAATGGCTTAGCGATACTTCAGCGATAGCTCTTTGCCAGCGCCAGCAGGCTCCGCCCATCCCACAGCTCGATGGGCTTGCCGTTGCACCATGCGCGCGCCTGCCGGGAGAAGGCGCCGGTGGTCAGGAGCCAGCCGCGTTCGGCATTCTCGTGCATCATGGTGCCGTAAAGATCGCGCACAGCCGGCTCACCGACAGTGCCACGATAGCGCTTGCACTGCACGAGACCGCGGCGCATGCGATCATTGGAAAGCTCGAGGTCGATGCCGTGATCGCCCGTGTTCTGGGTCTGCACGACACGGTAACCCATCAACTGGAACAGCAGCGCGCTCCAGCTCTCGAACTCTTCCGGCTCGAGGGCCATGATCTGCACTAGAGTCTGAATGCGACCAAAGCGCCGGCGCAGCGCATCCCGCCCGGCATCCCGTTCGTTGGCAATCACCGGGAGCGCGAGGAGCGCCATGTGCAGCGGCGCCAGCAACAGCGGCAGCCACCAGGGTAACCATAGGAGCTGCGTGCCGCTCGTCTTAAAAGTAATCACTGTCGGCCAGGCAAGGATCCATAGCACCGCCCCTGCCCACCAAAGCCAGGGAATCTCACCAGGCGCAAGCAGGGACACCGGACCTTCTCCTGCCAGCCCCGGCAAGACACCCTGCTGCTCTAGCTGAGCACGCGCCCGTATTACCTGCCCCGGGCTGGGCAGCCAGTCCGGGTCGCCGCCGGCGCGGCCCTCTGGAAAGCCGAAGCTAAAGAGATGGGAGTCGCTCTGCATGGCCGGGAACTCAGGCCTCACTCGTTCGGAACCAATGGCGCGCGGCCAACAACTCCAGACCGTCCACACCGCGGGCCAGGAGAACGTCCAGGTGAGCGGCCAGTGGCCGCAGACGCTCGCGGACCAGGGCACCCTTCCTTGCGCCATCGACTACGAAGGTCGTCGCAGTTTCCAGCGCCTCCCACTCCCCCGCGAAATCCACCAGGCCGAGCAGCGCCAGGCGATACTCATTCAGGGTCAGGGTGAAACTAGGCTCGCCGGACCGGCGGATAGTTACCACCGGGTCATTGGGATCGAGCGGCGGTTTTTTAGTATCTGCCATGTGTCACTTCTTCGGTACCTACCGCAGTACGTACCGCGTTACGCTCACGCGGGCAAAGTCTGCCCGGTCTTCGGCCGCAGCATGGGCGGCCAACCACTGCACAGTCAGCCCACGCGCGTCCCACAGTGGAACCTCTGAAGCAATCAGCCAGGCGCGGTGGGCTCCCATAGTGCCGCGCGCCATCCAGCCGTCAACAAACGCCTGGTCCTGGCCGCGGTTGGTGTAGGGCCCATCGATCCACGGCTGCCCCTCGCCGGCATAATAGCTAAAGGTGTAGCGGTTGTACGGGATCTGAAAAATCAGCAGGTCCCCGGGCGATTCGTGCGCCATGACGTACGCAGCCGCCGCGCGAAAGTCAGACTTTATCGGTTGGCTGTCCTGCATCCACACTCCGAGGAGGTTGCATGCCAGAACGGCTCCAAACGTGGCCAGGCCCAGGGGCCGCCACGCGCCATACAGAGCCACGACGCCGCAGGCCAGCAGCGTCACGAAGGCCGGCATCACCCAGATCAGGTAACGGTCCAGGAAGACCGGTACGAGGAGGGAGACCAGGTAGATCTCCACCGGCGGCAGCAGCAGCCAGAGCACAAGCAAAGCCAACACGCGCCTGCCACCTGGCGGCGGGTTTCGCCCCGTGGCGGACCCCGCCGCCAGGTCCGCGGCGCCGTGCGCCGCGCCGGGTCCGGCTGCCATAGGCGCCAATCCTCCGGCGGCTGACATACTGACCGCCGGCGCCGGCCCGATCAGCAGGGGCAAAGCTGCGTCAGAGCGAGAAACCAGGAGCCGCGGCAGGCTTCCGATCCACAGCAGCAGCAACGAGAGCAACGCCAATATGGCCGGCAACAAGGTGAGGGGCTGCTGCACCGGCAAAATGCCCCGGCTGTAGGCCACCCCTAACACCTTTAGAATGTCGGACAATGAAACTACCGGCTGCCCCGTACGCGCCGGAGGCGTCAGCCAATAGCCGATCTCCCAGGAAGCCAGGGGGAGATAAGGCAAGACCAGCGCGGCCAGGTACACCAGGGCCTGGAGCCGGCGGGCCCGTGCGTGCCGTCCTGTCGGCAGAATCAGCAGCCACAGCGCCTGCACCGGGATGGCCAGCACCGACAGAAGGTGCACGTAGCAACTCAGGCCGGTCAACACATATAGCGCCGCCCAGCGCCATGCGCCACCGCGCCGGGCCACGTCGAGCGCCAACAACAGGGCCAGAGGCACCAGCGCGCTGAGCAGCGCATACATCTTGGCCTCTTGCCCATACCAAACCAGGTAGGGGCCGGTGGCCATGAGCAGCGCGGCCACGAGGCCCGCCGTTGCGGATGCCTGGCCGCGTCCCACTGCTCGTTTAAACCCGGCAGTAAGCCGGTGCACCAGTACGTACAGCAACGGAACTGCCAGGGTCCCAGCCCAGGCCGACGGGAAACGCAGCGCAAACTCACTGTGCCTGGCGACCGCCAGCCAGGGCCGCAACCCAAGGAAAAACAGCGGTCCGTTTTCGGCCGGCCTGCGGAACATGGCCAATAAGGCAGGCAGTGGCTGGGTTGCGAAACGTAAGGCGTCCACTTCGTCGCGCCACAGGCTCTGCCCGTCGAGTTGGACCACCCGCAAGGCGAAGGCCAACCCCGTCAGGCCCAGCAGTAAGAGCAGGGTACGCCGGCGGTAGTCACTCATCGCCGGTTCACCCGGCCGGCTTACGCCGCGCCAGCCAGACAAACCCTACGGCAATCAGCACCACCAGAACGGAGCCACAGCACAACCAGCCATAACTGATAAGCGACACCAGGTTGTCGATCACCCGGGCCGTTTCGGACGCAGCTGCCGGCGCGGCCTGCGGGTCAGCGGCCGCGCCGGCTTGTCCTGAGGACAGGGAGGTGCGCGGGCCGGTCAATTGGGGCATGCCCTGGCCATACGCGAACGCGCCGGGGGCAGTCAGGGTCGGCGGCGGCAGGTAACCGCTCACAGCAGGCGCCTCTGGCGGTGCAGCCGTCGGCTCGAGGATCGGCTGCGGCACGGCCGCTGCGGTCGATGGCGGCAAGACGGTAGCACCGGGGGTCTGAGTGATGGGCGTGGGCGCCGGGCTGCCCACGGCCGGCATCGTAGGGGTCGGCGGGATGGGCGTCGCGATAGCTGGGGCTGTGGGGATGAGTGTGGGCGTTGCCGTGAACTCAACGTCGGGTGGCGAAGACTGGAACGTAGCTCGTGCCACGGCATCGCCGGGCAACAGCCCGGCCAGCGCGGCGGCCAGCAATAACAGCGCTGCAAGTATCAAAAGTGTACGTGCGCGGATCGGCACTATCGCAGGCCTCTCGGGAGTATTAGTCAGGCTGCGGCATTATAGCATGAGGAAGAACAGGCACCAAGACGGACGGCGACGCGGCTACGGGCCGCCGGGCGTCCGGTTGCGCAGCGACGAGACGTCGCCGGCCCAGACAGTGCTGACCTGGCCATCGTCTGCCTGCACGAGTAGGGCGCCTTGGGCGTTTACCCCTACGGCGAGCCCCTCCAGCGTTCCGGCCGGCAGGCTGACCACTACGCGCCGGCCAAGGGTGTCCAGCCGGGCCGACCAGGCAACATGCGGCGATTCTCCGGCCAGCAGGCGCTCGTACCAGGCTTCACAGCGCTCCAGGATGGCGGCCAACAGCGGGAGGCGCTCGA
>Ga0209540_10003875_pt1 | contig 10053 bp, 12 predicted proteins | sample BarGraIncu01121A_FD_184501 | JGI IMG/M metagenome (GOLD analysis project Ga0209540, IMG submission 184501) | Arctic peat soil microbial communities from Barrow, Alaska - Barrow Graham LP Incubations 011-21A (SPAdes) (version 2) | ecosystem: Environmental > Terrestrial > Soil > Wetlands > Peat... | reverse complement strand
TAATTTGTCAATAGTCTAAACATAACACTAAGATATAAAGAATTTAAATTAAATGCTAACACTAATTAATGTTTAAAAATATTTTGTAACTAAAATTAAATAGTGATATCCTTCAATTATGTTAACCTATAATTTACCACCAAAAGAGATTTCAGAACATGATGATATGTTTGATGATGTGATTAAACTGATTCAAGAAACTGGTATGGCTTCAGCATCACTAATTCAAAGACGCTTAAAACTAGGTTATGCCAGATCGGCTAGACTGTTGGATCAATTAGAAGAGAATGGTCTTATTGGGCCGGCTAATGGGGCAAAACCAAGAGAAATTTTAATTAAAAGCGTAAATGGTCAATGGCAAGTGCCCGCTCTTCCACCAGAACCAAAAATAATTGGAGAAGAACCACAGTTAAAGTGGAATAAAACAAAATATGCTGATAATAAATCTGATAATTTTGAAATCGATTTGGGGTTGGATGAAAATAATAAATCAATAAGTATTGATTTGGATTACTATGGAAATTTGTTAATAATTGGCTCTCAATTTACTTCAGCAGTCGACTTATTAAACAATATTTTAGTAAGTTCGATGGCTAAATATTCTCCAGAAAAACTGAAAATTATTGCTATCGATGGAGTTAGAGGAGATTTGATTGTTCCAACTCAAGCAAGCCATTTATTAACTCCATTAATTGTCGAACCAGAAAAAAGTATTAGTGCTTTAAAATGGTCAGTCTCCGAAGCTGAAAGACGAATGAAAATGGAAAGTCAGATAAACAATTCAAAAGTATTAATTTTAATTAATTCACTTAATCAAATATTGAATTTTTCACCAGCAGAAATTGAAGACAATCTTTGTAGACTCATTTCTATAGGAAAGAAATATGGTTTTTATTTTGTAATCGGGACTGATTATCCAAATCCTCGAACATCAAAAGAAATTATTGCTAATAGCCCAGCTAAGTTAGTTTTTAAACCAACAGATAAAAAGATAGCCAGAGATACGGGGATTCCAGAATCAGCTGATTTAATTTCTCCAGATGAGGCTATTTTAGAAACTATGTTTGAAGGTAAGAAAAAAATAACCATCCAAAAACTAGATTCAAAGAAAATTTATGAGGAAATTTTTGAATAAAAAAATAGATTGTAATTTATTAATAAATAATTATGAAACGTTCCCAAAAAATAATCTACACTTTTAAGTTACTTGAAAGAAAACTAACTTGTAAATTGTATAAATAATGATGATTGATCCAAAAGATTGTACTAAGGAAGACAAAGAACTTGTCGCATTATCCCTAAAAGATAGTCAGTTTTTCTATTGTCTAATGAAACGTTATGAAGAAAAATTAATTAATTATGTTGGCCATTTCACTTATTTACCAACAGAAGATATTGCCGATATTGTCCAAGAATCATTTATTAAGGCTTATCAGAATTTAAATGATTGCGATTGCAATTTAAAATTTAGCAGTTGGCTTTATCGTATTGTTCATAATCAATCAGTTAATTTTATTAAAAAACATAAACTGTCATTAAAAATCAACATAAACGAAAATGATGACGAATTTATGGCTTGGTTAGTTGCCGATACTAACATTGAAAAAGAAACTATTACTAAATATTTTAATGAAGATATTAAAACCATATTAGAAAAATTAAAACCAGATTATAAAGAAGTTTTAGTTTTAAAATTTTTTGAAGATAAAGATTACCAAGAAATTAGTGATATTTTGCAAAAGCCAATGGGGACTGTTGCCACTTTACTTTCCAGAGCCAAAATACAATTTAAAAAAATCTATGAAAAAACAAATAAAAATTAGTGATAAAGCTTTAAAGCTTATTAATCAAAACCAAATTAAACCAATTCCAAAATGGGAATTTGTGGTTAAAAATTGGGGATTATGGCTCGGATCTATTATTTCTTTATTAATCTTAATTATTGGTATTGGCATTACTTGGTTTGGTTTAGTAGACAATATTATTGTGCCTTATATTTGGATTTTTATTACTGTTATTTTTTCATTTTTATCTTATCTATTTTTTGAAAAAACCAAAAAAGCCTATCATTATAAAAAATGGCAAATAATAATTTTTATTATTATTATTGGAATAATAATTGGGGGAATTTTATTTAAAACAGGAATTGCCAATTCAATCGATAAAGAATTAGAAAACAAATCAACTTACTATCGTCAAATTGTTCCTATAAAAGTCCAAACTTGGAGTAATCCAGATTCTGGTTATTTATCCGGAACCATTACTGAAATTATTGACGATAATAATTTTAAAATTCAAGATTTTAATGGAAAAACTTGGACAATTAACAGCCAAGACACTGTTATTAAAGGTCGAATTAAAATTGAAAATGGTCAAGAAATTAAACTTATTGGAACTAAAAAAGATGATAGTAATTTTACTGTCGAAGAAGTTCGTCCTTGGGGTGGTCAAAATCAAAACAAAATGAAAGAAAATTAAGTTTTTGTTTGTATTAATAATAGACTGCGCAAGTCTTTATTAATAATTTAAAAAGAATATGAAAACTAAAATCATTTTAGGAATTGCTGCTTTAGCTTTAAGCTTAGTAGCTATTAAATCTCTTACCCCAGTGTTTGCTTATAAAGGTGACCCAACTGTAAAAGGTCCAAATTACACCGAAGAAAGACATGAAACTAATGTTAATGCTTTTCAAAACGGTGATTACAAATCTTGGTCTGCTAATATGCAAGGTCGAGGAGTTACTAGATTCGTCAATGAATCTAACTTCAAAGAATTTGCGGCTGCTCAATTAGCTGCTCAAAAAGGTGATAACGCTTTATTGAATGCTTTTAGAGTTAAATATGGCATGGGTCAAGGTCATGGAACTGGTAACGGTACAGGAATGCACCAAAACCAATAATTAAAAAACTATTTTTAAATACCCCCTAATTGGGGGTATTTTTTTTATTTATTAAATAAATTCACTAACCAACCAAACATTCCATTAATATCACTTTCTTTATTAATTTTATTTTGTAATGCAATATTTTGATTAGTCATTAAATCTTCAGTTTCTTGAAGTTTTTGCAAATCACCACTATTTTTAGTTTCTATGGGAATATCTTTAACAGTTTGAATATAACCTAAATCTCCACCACTTTTCTCAGACATAAATAAAAAAGTATAACAAATTAATAACTTAAAAAATGGGTCTTACCCCTCATTTAACAAGGGTTTCCGTTTCACTCCAATAAACTGCGCTTCACTAGCCCTTGTTAAATTTCACCCTGCTTTTTTAAAAACTTTTAATTTGGGTAGGTAGGTAGCACCTATCCAAATTTAAAAATTATAAAAAGGAGAAAAAGCAAATGAAATTGTTAACGCTAGAGCTTATAAATACATTTGAAAAAGTAGGTAGACAAGAAGAAGTTAAAGACCCCTTAGTTATTGCTAAGTTCTTTAATCCAACAGGAGCTGGGACTTGGTATGCCACTGAATATAATCCAGAATCAAAAATATTCTTTGGTTATGTTTCTATCTTTAATGATTGGAATGATGAATGGGGTTATTTCTCTCTGACTGAGTTAGAAAGCCTTAAGGGTCCATTTGGATTAGGGATTGAACGAGATCTTTATTTCACTTCAAAACCATTTAGTCAGATTAATGGAGTTAACAAAGGAGGACAACTATGATCAGAGTTCTCCCAATATTTAAAGGTTATACCGTTGATTTAAGACTTCAAGAGTTTAGAAAAATAGAAGTTGATAAACTACCTGAGTTTATTCCATTATTAAGTGATGAAGGTGCCCGTCTGTTTTATGAATTTAAACAAACAGACATAGGTCAAAAAGAATTAGATCATTATTGGGGACGTAGATAGGGAAGAGAACGCCCCCCGTTAATTATCTTCCGGGGATGTTTCCATCTCCTCAAGAGCACTAACCCATCTATTTGATGGTTCAATTGATAAATAAAAATCAATTTCTTCTTGATCTTCTTCTTCCATGATTCTGGGGATAAAAGAGTGTAAATAATTTTTGATTAAGTCATTGGGGCAGAGGATTAAAATTTTTGGAAAAGGGTGATTGGTACCTTCTTGCCAAGTATTGTCACTATAATATTCTAAATATTGCTTAATCTTATTCCGAATGGCAAATCTTGGTGTGCCTTCGTCAATGATTTCAAAAAAATAGCGTCTGATTTTTTTATTTTTTTTGGTGGCTATATAAGCATCTGGGTAATTAAGAGGTAAACCGTTATAGTTTATTAAATCAATTTTGGTATAGAAAAAGATCTTTTCAGCTTCAGAAGATTTTTTAAGATCAAGATAAAAATCAGCTGATAATAGACAATGATTAATAAATTTTTGAGATCTGTTTTTTTCTCCATAAATTCGTTTCATTAATTTGTCATCTTCCTCCAATTGATCTTTAAGGTAAATTTTACTTTTTGTTTTTAAATAATATATTGCCGGTTTAATATTGTCACCTAATCTGTTTGAGTAATTTCTTCCAATAATTTTTTTATCATATAGATCTTTAAGCCATAGATTAATTCGACTAATTTTTTTATGATTTAGTAGTTGTTGTATTTGTAATCTATTTAAGAAACGAAAGCGATAGAGTAGTGTTAGTATTTCCAGTTGTTTTTTAGTTATGTTATTTTTTTCCATTTTATTTATTTTTATTTATTCTAGAAACCTTCAAGAGAGTTTATCTTTATTCACTCTCTTACTTTAGTAAGAGTAAAGAGAGTAAATTTAAAATTGATTATATCTTAAATTAGGGTAAATATCAAAAAATTTAGGTGTAGAGGGCGACACCAAAATCTCTCTTTCTTTAGAAAGATAAAGGGGGAAAATAAAAATAGAGTTATCCTAACTTTAGGTATTAGATTTTTATACTCTCAGCATACTACGCTAAAAAGTATATTTTTTTATTTACTAATTTCAGACAAAAATATTTTAAGAAGTAAAACAATCTTTCCCTTTAATTAAATGTCTTCTTGACACCCCATGGGGGTGTGTTGTAATATGTTTATATGAAATCAATTCAACAGCGATTAAATAATATCAACGGCCAAATTAATGGCATTAAAAAAATGGTTGATAATAAAGTTGATTGTGTTCAAGTGTTAACTCAATTAAAAGCTGTCAAATCAGCTATTAGTAGTGTTATGGATTCTGTAGTTGAAGATCAATTTGACACTTGTATTAAATCACTTAAAGAAAATGATAAAAAATTATTAATTAAAATTAAAAACTATGTCAAAACCAATTAATGTTGTCGGACAACAAAATTTTAAAGAAGAAGTCTTAGATTCAAAGTTACCAGTTTTAGTCGATTTTTGGGCACCTTGGTGTGGTCCTTGTCAAATGATGGCTCCAGTTTTGGAAGCCTTATCTGAAAAATTTGATGGAAAACTAAAGATCGTTAAAGTTGATACTGATAATCAAGAAAATATTCAAACTGCTATGGATTATCGAATTCAAAGCATCCCTAATATGAAACTATTCAAAGACGGAGAAGTCATTCAAGACTTTATTGGATACAGAACTGAATCTACTTTTTCAGAAGAACTTGAAGATTTTATTAATTAATTAAATAAAATTATGTTTAAACAAAACGAAAATAAATTAGATAAAAACATCAGATTAGTTGTTGGAGTCATTGCTTTATTTGTAGGAATATTTGTATTTTCTGGAATTATTCAAACAATCACCCTAATAATTGCTGCTTTAGCAATCTTTACTGGACTAACTGGATTCTGTTTACTCTACAAACTATTTGGAATTAACACTAATAAATAAAACTTTTAAGATTATTTTCAGGGTGATTTGCATTACATAAAAAAAGTATTATACTTTATACAGTTTTAATTAGTTGTTTAGTCTGCCCAGAGTAAACTCTATGATTAAACTAGGTGCTGTAAAAAAATTTATCGCTATACTAGCGAATTTTTCTCTTTTCTTTAATTCCCTTGTGCCTTTTTTACTGGTTGCTCAACCTGCTTACGCCCAAGAAGCGTCTTCTGTCGAGACTATTGTCACTGTAACTGAAGCAGCTCCAACCGAAGTCCCAGTTCTAGGTACAACTAATGAAATCATCCCAGAAATTACACCTGAAGTTACTGTCACCCCAGAAGTTACCATCACTCCAGAAATAACTCCAACCCCAGAAGTAACTCCAACTCTAGAATTAATTCCAACTCCAGAATTAACCCCAACCGATGTTCCAATAACCACCGAAGTCGGAACTCTCACTCCTCCGGTCGAAACAATAACTCCAACACCAGAAACAATTTCAACTGTCTCAATTACTCCAACCCCCTCATCTTGGACTTTTGAAAAAGTTGAATTAAACAAAGAATATGTCGCTCCTCAAAACAATCAAGTAAAATTAACTTTCACTAAATTACCAGAGAATCCAGGTAATCTAAAAATAGAAGAAATTACCTTAACACCAGAACAAATTACTCAAACTGGTTCTGTATCCGACAAGGCCTACAATATCACCTCTGATATGGTTGATGGTACTTTTGCTTATAATTTATCTCTCCCAATTCCAGAGTCCTCAAAAGGAAAAGCAGTTGATGTTAAATTCACTGAAGAAATTTCAAAAATAGATTCAGCCCAAAAAGTAGATAATTCCACTGCTAAAACAGAAATTTCAATATCTGTGGAAAATTTGAATCATTTTACGATTTTTGTGGTTAGTAATCCTGTATTGACAGGATCTGCTTGCGTTACTGCCGGAGCCACTGCCGAAACCAATTGTTATTTAACAATTCAAGCAGCAATTACTGCTTCTGTTAATGGAGACACAATTAATGTCGCCGCAGGAACATATACAGAACACCTTACTATTAATAAACAAATTAGCTTACTTGGTGCTGATAAAAACACAACCATTATTGATGGTAGTGGAACAGGGACTGTGATAACAGTTACTTCTAATGGTGTAAATATTGAAGGTTTTACAATTCGAAATTCTGGAATTGGAGCAGGAGACAGAGGAGGAATTTATTTACAAGGAGTTAATGGATGTGATATTAAAAATAACATCATAACTAATAATTTTGTTGGTGTCGGCCTTGTAGCTGCCACTTCCAATACTGTGGAAAATAATACCTTGACGGATAATTATTTTGGTGTTTATGTTGGTACCAATGAAAACCATTCAACAGGGAATACCATTACAGGTAACGATATATCAACAACTAAGTATTTAAATCTTGGAAGTATTAAAACTGGAGATGGAATTTATGCCGATCAAGACTGCAACAACAATACTTTTACTAATAACAATGTACACAATAACGAAAAGAATGGTATTTATTTCTGGAAATCCACAACTAATACAGCCACTGGAAATACCGTTACTAATAACGCAGCTTCTGGGTTTGAATTACAGGGATCAAGTGATAATATCATCACTGGCAACACCATCACTGGTAATAAAGATGGATTTCATATAAGAAATAGTGCTGAGGCCGGTTATTCAATAACGGGCAATATTATTAGTAGTAATAAGGTTTACGATAATTCTCGTGTAAATCTATATACTGACGCTAATCAAGATACAAATTTTAAAGCCGAAAATAATTGGTGGGGAAGTGCCACTGAGAGTGAAATTATAGCCAAGATGGCTGGTTATGGTTTTGATTTAAATTCGACAACAAATACAACTCCAGGAACTTTACAATATATAGATTATTCTCCTTGGTGTGCTAATAATGCCTGTTCAAGCTTTGCGCCTGTCACTTTAAATCATTCTGGAGTAAAAACAGGATACTCGACTATTCAATCTGCAATTACTGCTTCTGTTAACGGAGACATAATTAATGTCGCCGCTGGAACATATGAAGAACACCTTACTATTAATAAACAAATTACTCTCGTAGGTGCTGATAAAACTACAACCATTATTGATGGAACAGATACTGGAGTAGTAGTCACAATTACAGCCAGCAATGTTACATTAAAAAACTTCACTATAAAAAATTCTGGAACTAACATTACTACAGATGCTGGTATCGGGTTAGTTGGAGTTTCTGGTGTCACCGTAAAAGATAATATTATTACTAATAATGTAACTGGAATTGCAGTAATGAGCTCAAGTGGGAATACAATAACAGATAATACTATAAGCAATAGTGCTCGTTACGGAATTGTTTTAGAAGAGTACCCATATGTTCCGGGCGTATTTTCTACATCAAATACTATTTCTGGAAACACTATGACAGCTAATGCCAGAGATGGGATTTATGTCGGTAAAGATTGTAATAGCAATACTATAAATGACAACACTATCAGCGGAGCAACTGGAACAACTGAAATTAATGATAAAGGATCTTCAATTTTTGAAGCAAATGGAATCTATTTCTGGAAATCCGCAAACAATACAGTAACTGGTAATACAATTTCTTCAAATACTCTTGGGTATGGAATAGAAATATATGGATCAAAAAGTAACACAATCACAGACAATGAAATAACAGGAAATAAGGATGGTTTTCACATAAGAAATATTAATGAGGAAACCTATCCTGGCTATTCTATCAGAGACAATAACATCAGTAACAATAAAATTTACGGCAATAATCGCGTAAATCTTTATGGTAGTCCAAATTTTGACTTCGATATTGAAAATAACTGGTGGGGAAGTGCAGATCGGGCAACGATCGTGAGCAAGCTTGCCAGTTGGGATGCTAGTGGAGATGTGGTACTAGGGACTACTGTTTATCTTGATTTTGATCCTTGGTATATTGACCCTAGTAAGACAACTTTAAGTAGCGATATTGATACAATTTTTGATAATGTTGCAGCTTCCTTAGCTAGTAATGGAATTGCCAGTAATATTGGTGATGTCACTGCTAGTAATTACACATCTTTTCCCAATCTATATTTTGAAAAATCAATTAATGGAGTAAAAATGGGCAAAATAACTTTTACTTCAGAATTGGATTTATCAAAAGATGAAACCAAAACTTTCTTACAAAATTTAGGAACCAAAATGGATATGACTGAAACTGGTGTTATAAGTCTTGATTTTAGAGGGACAACTGATTCAGTTGCCTTAAAAGGCAAGAGTGCCAAAATTGAATTCTATGGTCTTGATAAACTTGGTTTTACTTCCAATTCTACTTCAGATGAAGTTAATTCAAAATTAGTGGCTTATGATGATAATGGAAATATTTTAAATAAATCTGATCTTGTTAATTCTCCAGGTGTATACACTCCTCCTGTTGGTGCTTGTGAAGTTGGCGGAGCCTGTTATATTTTTTCTGTTGATGTAAATCATTTCACAAAATATAAGATTGATGAAGCTACTCAAACCACCAATTCTTCATCAAACAATGATGGAGGAAGTACAAGTGCCAGTGCTCCAGTTTGTAATGATTCAAAACCAGGCAGTGCCCCAGTGCTTTTATCTGTCGTTGCTGGAGTCAATTCAGTAACCCTATCTTGGTCAAAATCAACTAATCCAGTTAGTTATTATTTAGTCGCCTATGGCACTAAATCAGGTTCTATGGAATATGGAAATCCAAATGTTGGAAATTCTGATACTACTAGTTACACAATAAAAGGTCTTTCTGGTGGCACAACTTATTATTTTAAAGTTCGTGCTGGAAATGGTTGCATGCCAGGAGATTTTTCAAATGAACTTTCAGCCCGACCAAGTGGTGTCTTTATAGAAACTTCAGCTACTGGTTTTGAACCAAATGTTTTAGGAGAAACCACTACAGAATCGAATATCAATACTACTCCAACTGCAGCTCCAACTCCAGCCATAGAACTTGGTAATATCTTAGGTTCTTCTAAAAATAAAGAATTTAGTAACTGGTGGTGGTTACTACTTTTAGGTATTATTCCTCTATATGTTGTTGGTAAAAAAATATCTAAAAAGAAATAATAAAATTTATAATCATCTTCATCTCCAAATTTTAAAGATTATTTCTAATTTGGAAACTAATCCAGATCCAAAACAGTCTCAATGGGTTTCTAAATATCTCGGTACTGACAAAAAATATCACGGTCTTACAAGTAAACAATTTCTTTCTTTAACTCGCAAT
>Ga0209540_10003874_pt1 | contig 10054 bp, 10 predicted proteins | sample BarGraIncu01121A_FD_184501 | JGI IMG/M metagenome (GOLD analysis project Ga0209540, IMG submission 184501) | Arctic peat soil microbial communities from Barrow, Alaska - Barrow Graham LP Incubations 011-21A (SPAdes) (version 2) | ecosystem: Environmental > Terrestrial > Soil > Wetlands > Peat... | reverse complement strand
TTGCGGTCCTAGCAACTACGGTCTTGCTGATCCGCTCCAACTTGCATCTCTTTCTTTACACCAAATTACAGTTTGCCTACTGACCCTACAGCCTGATTTTGAAAGTTTGATAGAACTGCTTGTGATGCATAGTTTCGTCAAAGAAATCGGGGTCAAAGCGGCTGATATTCAAAAGACTATAGAGAAAGAGGAGGTATCAAAGTCAAAATAGTCGTCTCTTTGCATTCTTTGATTCCCCTCCACAAGAGTGCTTCTTTTAATCCTCTTTCTTTCTTCCACTGCCGAATAGTCGCGCCCAAAAACTAACCTTGGGTGCGAGTAATCGCAACGTGACAAGTTCAAGTTGCTTTTGAATAGATTCTTTATCGCGGCGCAGTTCTGACGTTATATCGCGTTCAGCTTGTAATAGCGTTTCAGAAGTTGTCAGCTTCTCATTTAAGAGTTCATTCTCGTGCTGCAAGTCAGTAACAACGGTATTTTTAGAGGCTTCTGATTGCCTGAAGTTGTTTGAAATAAAAAGCATTATCATTTAAAATTACAACTACTCTTTGACAATTATGAAGAAAATCTTCACTACGAAAATATCACTTCAGTCGTCAAATCCAAAGTACTCATACCCACTAATTCGTTTGCCAAGAACGCTAAAGGATCTCGCAGGTGAAACTGTATCTGTATATCAGACAGAACAAGACGGATCGCTAGCTTTTTTTATTGTGCCTAAGTTAGACAAATTAGACAATTTAGACAAATTTGTAGAAGGGATATGTCAAGAAGATCAAGAGCTGCAGAACGCTCCAATCGACCAAAACACCATAAAAATCCAATGGGCTCGGCCGGATTCGAACCGGCGACCTCCGCCATGTCTAGGCGGGGAATTCTGAGCTTTTTGCGGTCTTTTCGGTAGGTGATATCACGACGAGAAAGGCGAGTGCCCCATCATGAACAGTCTGATAGATTCGGGTTGGTAACCCGGCAAGTTTCAAAAAGGTATGAGGTAGCCTGATCGTCGGATAGCTGTAACCTGCTTTCGCGTGGTGGAGCGAGATTTTGCTTCGGTGGACTTCGAGCAGCTCCTGTTTTGGCAGCGCAACATTTGCGTAAAGATCAGGGTGATGCACAGCAGCTAGCATAATTTGGATATGATCTATGCTGCGAACTTAATCGTTATGATTTGGTTCCTCGATTAAGTATGAATTCCAGACCTCGAGCGGAGAAAAACCTGCCCAAGAAGAAAGAGGCACTGCTTAAGCGGCAGGCTCCGCGACGACCACCGTGTGCGCTACAAGATCGCCGAGGCGCTGTTTTTTGTGCGATTGCCAGATAACGATGCATCCAATCAGACCGGGTATAATTATAGGCACCCCGTCGAGCACACCGATGAGGGCACGTATCACCGCCTCCTTGTAGGTGATCGGGGATCCGTCCTCCTTCACTACTTTGATGTGAGCTGTCTTCTTGCCGATGGTTTGGCCGAACGCGCCCTCGAGCGCGATGAAATACAATAAGTACAGGCACAGTGGTAACACGAAGATACTATTTTCGGCTAAAGAAGGTGAAAAGCTCGTGACTATATCGTACAAGAAAAACCAGATGACTAGGAGGACGATCCAGTCTATAACCACTGCCCCATATCGTATACGGACTCCTTTATACTGGCCTGCCGCGGGTGGCTGCTGCAACGGTGGAACGTGATATTCAGCAGAGATGTCTCTCGATCCCGTTGACGACTATAAACTGATGGCCCTTGAGGCTGAGGCGGAATCCTTCGTGTAGGGGGTGGTGGTATTGGCTTGTCAAGAAGAAGTGATACAGTGTCAGCGAGTTTGAGAATATGCCGCTCAAGCGGTGGAGTAAGGGCGTCAAGCCATTGGGCACTAATGTAGTACTGGAGTGAGGCGTTTGGTTCGACGTCCTCGATTCTGAACGGAATCATGGGTAAGCCATCATGGACGGCGCGCTCCGCCTCACGCTTGACGTTTTCCGAGGCGTTGGCATGAGAAGAGAAGATGAGAACCAGTATCTTAGCGCTGTCAATGGCGCTAATGATAGCAGCAGCATAATCTGAACCAGGGAGTATATCCCGCGGCGCAATCCAGCACCGGATGTCACGCGCCTCAAGCTTGGCGCAGACGGCGTCAGCCGTGGATTTGTCGATTGTAGAATAACTGATAATGACGTCGTGCGACACAGGGATTATCCATCTGCCCTCTTATTTTAAGCGGGCTGCTAGTTGCTCTTTAGGTATTGATCGTTTGATGTATTATAAACCTGATGATTGTAGCTTTGAGTCTTGTAGTTTGCGCATTTTTGACGCTTTTTCCAAAGTTATAAGGTGATCGGTCACCCATCGCGTGAGTGGCAGCATTATATTATCTGCACAGCCCCTGTGGAGGGATTCATGGGCATTGACGAGGACCGCGTCCGCGTTCCGCATCGCCGGGTATTTGAAATCAACCCGCAAGAACTCTGCAACTTCCTCGAGTGCGAAATTGCCAATAGGCAGGACGGCACCGTGCTCAATCCACCGATGATAGAGGCGGCGATCAAGCGGTGCCGGGAACACATCGATGTCGGAATCAGCTTGCCGTGGGCCTTCTACGCCATAGGGATGTGCCACCTGCTCCTCAAAATGCCGTGCCTGAGTCTCGCCGCCTATGCCAAAGCGATCGATCTCAGTTCGGCCGACTGGATGATCGAGGAGTCGCGGCAGGGCATCAAGCGCCTCGCGGTCATTAGAGGTGAGCTTCCCGGTTATGAATGGGTCGAACGGTTGCTCCTCCTCGCGTGTGCCACTGCCGGAGGGCTGAAGAGTCAAAAGGCACTGCAGCGCATAAAGAAGATCACACGGTCACACAAGCGCATTTCGGGCCCCGTGACCATTGTGGCCGGTGGATGCAACCCGCGGATTGACAAGCGCCTGGCTGACTATCGCCGACTGCTGATCGAGGCATTCAAGGACTACACAGGCACCATTATTTCGGGCGGAACGACTGCTGGAATAAGCGGACTCGTCGGCGACGTGCAGGAACAAAACAAGGGAGATATTACGACGATCGGTTACGTCCCACGACTTACCCCTGCTAGGGCAACGATTGACTGGCGTTACAGTGAGATTCGGAAAACGCACGGACCATGCTTTACCCCCTTGGAAGCGGTCGATTATTGGAGCGATCTAGTCGCTTCGGGAATGGCTCCTACGAACGTCAAGCTGATCGGTATAGCGGGTGGACAAGTCTCAGCGACGGAGTACCGCATCGCTCTCGCGCTCGGCGCCAGCGTCGGCATCGTTGAGGGAAGCGGCTACGAAGCGGCGACACTCGTCTCTGACAGCGACTGGAACGCGTCCCCGAACCTCGTCCGTCTTACGGATGATGCCGTTACCGTGCACACGTTTTTGGGTCGTACATTTCGAAACTAGCTCCTTGATACGCGCGAAATCATAGCGCAGATGATCCACGAGCAGTACCGCAAGGCACTAAGAAAAGATCAGCGAGACCAAATGGACGAACAACCGAACATGACACGTTGGGAGGAGCTACGGGCTGTCTTTCGCGAATCAAATCTCGAGCACACCGATCATATCAAGATGAAGGTTCAGAAATCGGGTGCACGATGCACGAAGTTGGGAGAGAAAACCTTAAGCGCACTGAGTTGCCTGAGTTCACCGATGATGAGACTGAACTCCTCGCCGAGATGGAGCTCTTGCGCTGGGTTATCGAGCGGCTTCGAGCTGGATAGACGTACGGTCCAAAGAAGGACGTGGAACGCAACGTCCCCCTACCTCGTGCCGGGGTGCGCCCTTCCGGACAACGTCCGGAAGTGGGATCGTGACACCGTTCTAAAAATCCGGCAATTCCTCACTGAAGTAGGAATTGAGATTAGGCGTGCCAAACGGGCATCGCAACGGCATTCACGGGGGCAATAGCAGCCGATGGAGCCATAATGACGGTCGTCCGCACAATCACGTGTGTCGGGGCTATTTTTTAAGGAAATGTCAATCACACAACAGCGCTACAAACCAAGCCCGTGCGTCGCGGTCGAAACGTCCGAGCATGACATGCACGACTCGCCCGAGGATCTTACGACGTGGGCACGCCTTGAGGACATTCTCAGTATCTGTCAACGCGAGATTAAAGGAGCGCACGTCAACGCCGACAGCAAAGCGGATCATTGCCAGAGGCAGCACAAGAACCTGACGATAATCGCCGCTGTTGCAGGAACCGTTGCGGTCATCGTGGCAATCCTGCAGCTCACAGAGCTTCGCTACGGCTTTGTGCCTATGCCGATCCTGGAAGGCGCCAGTGTCTTAATCGCGGTCGGTGCCGTGGTTGCCGGCGTGTGGTCGAAAAGACAGCCAGGTTGGTTTCTCGCCCGTCACCAGGCAGAGCGTTGTCGGTTCCTGAAGTTTCGCTTTCTTATCGACCCTGCGTTGTGGATAGGGACCCATCCGCAGCGCGCAGAGCGCATTGCCAAGCTCCCGGTGGAGGTGCACGAAATACGACAGTTAGGCCTTCCGGGACTCCGAACGTGGGCGGAAGCGGGCATGGTACCTCAAGCACCTGCGCTCGGCGCCGCGTGTCCCGCCCCCCCCTATGAACTGCGTGAACTAATCGATTACTATTTGAGAAAGCGATTGTGCAACCAGATGAGCTGGTTCAACACGCGGGCGCAGCAGCTTTCCCAGCGGGATCGGATACTTAAGCGCTTGCCACCGTGGCTGTTCTTTGGCAGCGTCTTTGCCGCACTGCTTCACTTCACGTATGATGCGTTCGTGAATCTGGGAAGGGCGCCCGCGCAGGTCTCCGTCCTTGGCGCAAGCATTGGGGTGAGCATCGCATTAGTCCTCGTTGCGGTTATTCTGCCCGTTTTGGGGGGTGGGTTTCGCACGCTGCGATCAGCGTACCAGTTCGCCCGCAACACGAGCCGCTACACAGCAACGCTCGAAGGTCTAAAGCCGTCGTACGACGCGTTGAGAGCGGAGTTGAAAAAATTGCAGGCTCCGGGCGCAGGCGTCGCGCAGGTGAGCGCCTCAACCATCCTTTACCATATGTGGCGGTGTGAACAGGTCTTGGAGGCCGAGCACCGCGAGTGGCTGCGCCTGATGATGCAGGCCGAGTGGTTTTGATGACTCTGTTTCACTACAAGTTTTAGCCAGATTTTATTCCTAAAAAAATGGCGCGCAGCTCGGACAGTAGGACTTTTTGTTAAAAGTTCACCTCATACGACGTTAGAACGAATTCGGTCTTGTCCCGGTCACAAAGCTTCTGTCCTTACCACAAACTTACGACATAGCTCTTTGCGCGCGGTGTGCCGATGCAGATTAAAAGCAGAGCATATCACCGAAAAAACTTAGGAGCGATAATAAGTAAGAGCATGCTCTAGCCGGTATATTGTTTTTAAGAAGTCGTGATTTTGGGGGGTTTGAGCTTTGTGATCTTCAGGTTCGGCCCCAACAAGCCAAAGAGAGCCCCCCATATACAACGCTTTTATAAAACCCCCGCTGAACATAATAAGAATAGACATAGCAAAAGCGGCCAGACTTTCGGGGTTTTCGTTGCGCCCCACGTTCCGCCACGTAGAGGAGCACGGAGCCCGATCTGATTCCACAGAACGTGCGCTTGCTAGTGGCCAGGAGGATAAAATGGAAGATTTGAACGCAGAAAGGGTAGTCATCGTGACGGGGGACGTCGCTATGGATTGGAATCTAGCGCAAATGCGCCCGTGTAAAGGAGAACATTCCCTCTGGAGCGCTAATGACGCGACCACCATGTACTGGCAGCGTGGCGGAAGTGCCCTGCTTGCAGACTTGGTCGAGACAATCGCCGGGGAGCTACAACGAAACGGATTTCCCGGGGTTTTTATCCGCCAGACCGCCGCGCCGCGTAAGCCCCGGAAAGTGCATACGGACGACGATCAGTTCCACCACTCGTATGCCTCTTGGTCCCCCTTCAAGTCCGGGGATGAAGCAAAAACCTCCTGGCGGGTGGAAAGGTTCCTGGGCATGGACCTAGCGAGGAGCGATGCCACCGAGGAATGGCAAAAGGTGGTCAACGATACGCCCGATGTCGACCTGGTGATCCTCGACGATGCGGGCTTGGGGTTCAGAAACCACCCCGAGCTCTTCCCGTTGGCACTCACTACAAAAGGGAAGAATAATCCCTGGATCCTCCTCAAGATGGCCAGCCCGGTGGCACAAGGCCCCCTCTGGGAGGGCCTGCACCGGACCCACTCCGACCGGTTGATCGTGGTCGCCACGGTCGAGGACCTGCGCTTGAGCGAGGTGCAGATCAGTCGGGAACTCTCTTGGGAGCGCACCGCCCAGGACATCTTCTGGGAGTTGGTCCACAACCCGTGCGTCAATGCGCTTTCGCACTGCGCTCACGTGGTCATCTCCTTCGGAACTGATGGGGCGATCCTCCTCTCCCGGCATGAGGTGGGGGGGCAACCCACTTTCAAATGTTCTCTCTTCTTTGATCCAAAGGGCATCGAAGGAACGTGGAACAAAAACCACCCAGGAGGCATGATCGGCTATACCTCCTGCCTCACTGCCAGCCTTGCCCGCCAGTTGCTCCTCAAACCAGAGGCGCCGGATATCGATGCGGGGATTCAGGCAGGACTGGCCGCCATGCGCACCCTCCACCTCGAAGGCTACGGTGAAAGAGGCGCCCCCGCTTACGAGGCCAAACTCGCGTTTCCGATGGACACGGTCGCAGCGACCATTGCCCGGCCGGCCACGCAGTTTACAGTCGCCTCGGTCCAGGATCCGATGCGTTTCGTCGAACAAAAAGGCGAACCTGCCGAGAAACCGCTCATCGAAGGATATTGGACCCTCCTACAGGATCGCTACCAAGACGCCCTCGACGAGGTCGCAAAACAGGTCGTTCTGGAGGGCCCCGAGGCCGCCCTGAAGGGGGTGCCCTGGGGCAAGTTCGGCAAACTGTTCACGGTGGATCGCCAAGAGATCGAAAGCTTCCGCAGCATCCGCAACCTGATCTTTGAATACTGCGTGCAGGGACAGCAGAAACGCCCGCTCTCGGTGGCGGTCTTCGGCCCCCCTGGATCAGGCAAGTCCTTTGGGATCACCGAAATCGCCAACTCGCTCCTCCCGGACCAGATCGAACTGCGCGAGTTCAACCTCTCTCAGTTCGATTCGGAGGGGGATCTGCACGCTGCCTTCCATCAGGTCCGCGACATCGGCCTGAGTGGCAAGATCCCGCTGGTGTTCTGGGACGAGTTCGACACGTCCTTGGAAGGAACGCCGCTCGGCTGGCTGCGCTACTTCCTCGCGCCGATGCAGGACGGTAAGTTTCAGGAGGGGCAGATCAACCACCCGATCGGTCGATCGATCTTCGTCTTCGCTGGCGCAACGAGCAGCACCATGACCACCTTTGGGGATGGACTCACACCGGAGGAATTCCGGGCAGCCAAGGGACCCGATTTCGTCAGCCGGCTCAAGGGCTATATTAACGTCCTGGGCCCCAACCCGGTCACCGGAAGAGGGGCGGGCACGGCGCCAGACCCGCATTTCATCATCCGCCGGGCAATCATATTACGTTCGAGCTTAAATCGGGGCTCACCCCAATTATTCGAGAAACGCGACGGCGAGGAGCTGCTCAACATCGACCGGGGGGTATTGCGCGCGCTGCTGAAGACGAGTGAATACAAGCACGGGGCGCGTTCGATTGAATCGATCATCGCCACGAGCCAGCTGACGGGCAAGACCTCATTCGAACGCTCCAGTCTGCCGGCCGAATCCCAGCTCGACCTGCACGTGAACGGGAAAAGCTTCCTGTCTCTCGTTCAACAAGTTGAACTGGAGGGGGATATGCTCGAAAAGCTGGCTGAGGCCACCCACGACGTCTTCTGTGAAGGACTGGAAAACCGTGAGTATAAATACGGCCCAAAAACCGACGAGACACTCAAGACCCACATCGCCTTGAGGCCGTATGCCGAGCTTCCCAAAGAGATGAAGGAGCAGAACCGGCGCAACGTGCGCGACATCCCGGTCAAGTTGGCGGCGGCCAGCTATATCATGATTCCGGCCCGAAGCAGTGATCGGCCCTTCAGTTTCCCCGGCGAGGGGCTCGAACAGCTGGCCAAGGCGGAACATGAGCGCTGGATGCAGGCTATGTTAGATGATGGCTGGACTTATGCCCCTGAGACCGATCGTGCCAAGAAGCAGCATGAACTCTTGGTCCCGTGGGACGAGCTGCCCGAGGAGGAAAAAGAGAAGGATCGTGACCTTGTGCGCGGCATCCCGACGGTCCTCGCGCGGGCCGGATACACGGTCGTCAAATCCAGCGTGTAGGTAAGCGCTATGGACCAATCCTCACGCACCTTCCGGGTTTTCGTCAGCTCGACGTTCAGCGACTTCATAGAAGAGCGCAACGCTCTCCAAAAAGAAGTGTTTCCCAAGCTGCGTCAACTTTGTGAAGCGCACGACTGTCGCTTTCAGGCGATTGACCTACGGTGGGGCGTGCGGGAGGAGGCGGCGCTCGACCAGCGAGCGGTGCCGATCTGCATCGAGGAGATCGAGCGGTGCCAGCACACGCAGCTGAAGCCGAACTTCATTATTCTTTTGGGCGACCGGACGAGGTTGGGAGGGTATTCCTGACAGGACTCTATTATGCCGGAGGGATATATCGGACCGTGGCCAAAGGGTATCTCAAGCAGCTCTGTGAAGATACTTTAGCATTTCTGTCTGCGACCATTACTGATGAGATCGGCAAGATCGCCGCCACTGACTTGAGAGTATACGAACAAGACGAGCATTGGAGGTTTGCCCGTAAGCGCGCGGAGCACTTCACCGGACGAGAGGCCATTCTAGCGAGTATTGAGGCGTACATCGAGGGAAACGATAGAAGACCCTTTGTGGTGTGGGGGGCGCGTGGTGGAGGGAAGACAGCGCTTCTTGCCCGCGCAGCGATAGTGGCCGTATATGAGGATCGACATAACGCCGGAAGTGTACCCTCTGAACCCGCTGAACCCTCTGAACACGTCATCACCCGCTTTGTCGGTGCCACGCCTTCTTCGTCAGACGGGCGCTCCCTGCTTGAGAGTCTCTGTGGTCAGCTGGCCCGCCGATATGGGCAAGATGAGGGCGACCTTCCGAGCGAGTACAACGCTCTCGTGAAGACGTTTCAAGCCGCACTTGCCTATGCAACCGCGGAGCAACCACTCGTTATCTTTCTTGATGCGCTCGACCAGCTCTCTCGCACTTATAACGCGCAAAATACTCGCGAGTGGGGCCGCCAAAACGGAAAACAACTAGCTAGTGCTGTGCAAAATGAGTATAACTACCGCCGGACCACCTCACATAAATCGCACAAAAACCCTTTATCGCCTAACAAAAATGACAAAACTATTGTTCTTACCACGTCGCAAATGTCGCAAAACTACCAAGATAACCGGTGAGTAGGTGAGAAAACGCAAATAATCGAAGTGGGCTAGAAAACTAAGAAAAACGAGAACACTTAAGCTCGAAAACATAGATAGAAGCGTTTAGATGTCTGACGGGTGGGCAATAGGCGCGTGGGGTTCTTTTATAGTACTTGTCGTTTTAGCTATGTTATGGACGTTTATCATAGCCGCGGTTAAAAACACATACGATTAGAATAACGTCCAATGGACGCCTGCAAAACTCCCAAAATTTGAAATTACTGGCTTTCCTGTTCTTTTCTTGCCTCTGGGCATGCCATAAAATCAACTCCTTCAGGCGAAGAATAACGGTTGTTAGAGCGCTCACGCTAGCATTAGAGCTCCCTATTTGCTGCCTATTGTGGCGGCAGCTGCAATAACACACTGTGCCACCCTTTGACTTCAAATTAGATAACAGGACTCGCAGAAGATCGTAACGCATTTATATCCACATCCACTATTGCAGTGCGTGGTTCGATCCGAAGCATCGAAACCGAACGAGTCTGGGCATAATGACGAACTGAAGCACCGTGTATATGCGATCTTTCAGCCCATCCCAGTAGGCGACGCCCGCATCGTTGCAGCGCGTCACGGGGATGCTTCCAGAGCTACGCGCGTACGCTTCTTTTTGATGGCA
>Ga0209540_10003873_pt1 | contig 10054 bp, 8 predicted proteins | sample BarGraIncu01121A_FD_184501 | JGI IMG/M metagenome (GOLD analysis project Ga0209540, IMG submission 184501) | Arctic peat soil microbial communities from Barrow, Alaska - Barrow Graham LP Incubations 011-21A (SPAdes) (version 2) | ecosystem: Environmental > Terrestrial > Soil > Wetlands > Peat... | reverse complement strand
TCCGGGGTAGAGGCGGCCTTCGACAGCTACCTGCGCGGGACGCCCGGGGTGGCGTCGCAACGCATCGACTCGCAGGGTCGTCCGCGCAGCGAGCTGGTGGCCAACCCCGAGCCGCAGCCCGGCGACACGGTGCGCCTGACGCTCGATGCCGACCTGCAGTCGGTGGCTCAGAAGGCGCTGAGGGATGGCATTCAGGCAGGAATCAACTCCCAATGCAGCGGTTGCTGGAACGCCAACGGCGGCGCGATAGTCGCGCTCGACCCGAACGACGGCTCGGTGCTGGCGCTTGCCTCCTATCCGAGCTACTCGCCGGCGGTCTACTCCGGGCACGTCACCAATCGCAAGCTTGCGCGCTGGGGGCTGACGGGCTCGACCGGCGCGGCCCAGAACTATCCGGGCCTCAATCGGGCCACGATGGGACTCTATCCGCCCGGCTCGACCTTCAAGCCGGTGACGGCGATCGCCGCCATACAGTCCGGTGTGCTCGACCCGAGTGCGAACCTGCACTGTACGGGCAAGCTGATAGACCACGGCTCGACGTTCAACAACTGGGATCCAAACGCGAATAGCTGGATCAACTTGCCGACCGCCCTCGCTCTCTCCTGCGACACCTACTTCTACCAGCTCGGCCAGCGGATCTACAGCTTGCCGCCCAGCTACGGCGAGCCGATCCAGGACTGGGCGAAGAATTTTGGTCTCGGTAAGCACACCGGGATCGAGACCGGCGACTACGCCGGCCTCGTTCCGACGAAGAATTGGCAGCGCCATTACTACAAGTCCCCCGAAGACAAGATCTGGAAGCCCGGCGACTCGATCAACCTCTCCATCGGCCAGAAGGACTTGCAGGTCACTCCCATACAGATGGCGCGCCTCTACGCGGGCATCGCCACCGGCAAGCTCGTCTCTCCGCATCTGCTCGCCTCGGTCGAGCGCGATAAGACGGTGATCAAGCTCGGTATCCCGAAGGCCCCGAAGACGATCACCGCCGGCCCGGACTTCAGCCAGAAGCTGGACATCATTCGTACAGGGCTCTTCATGGCGACCCACGAGGCGGGCATTGGCACGTCGCAGCCGGTTTTCGGCAACTTCCCGGTCCCGATCGCCGGCAAGACCGGAACGGCCGAGAAGTGGTCGGAGCGCTACAAGCGCTACTTCGATCAGGCCTGGTGGTGCGGCTACGGACCGACCAACAAGCCCGAGCTGGTCGTCTGCGCCGTGATCGAGAACGGCGGCCACGGCGGCACCGCGGCAGCGCCGGCAGCGCTCGCGGTCTTCCGGCAGTACTTCCTCCACCGCAAGAGCGGTACTTACACGCCGGCGACGCACTCAGACTGATGCTCGAGAGCGCGAGACCACTGGGCACACCTCTGGCGAGGACACGTGAGCTCCCGCTTGCGGTAATCCTGCGCCAGATTGATTGGCTGCTCGTGATCGGGATTGCCGCCCTCGTGGGCTACGGTCTCTGGGCTGTTGCGGGGGTCACCGGTCACGAGGTCGCCGGGCAGCCTCACTACTACCTCGCCAAGCAGGAGCTCTACACCGGCGTGGGCGCGGTCTTGTTTCTCATCGCGGCCGCGCTTCATCCCGATCTCTACCGCCGCTACTGGCGCGCGCTCTACCTCATCGCCATTTTGACGCTGCTTCTCGTACCGCTGCTCGGTGTCGCCAAACGTGGCTCCAGGCGCTGGCTGCAGATCGGCTCCTTCCAGTTCCAGCCCTCGGAATTCGCCAAAGTCCTCGTCGTGCTGGCGTTGGCCGGGTTCCTGGCCGAGCGAGGTCGCGCGCTGCGCGACCTGAACACGGTATTCGGCGTGCTGATTCTGGTTGCGATCCCTACGGCGCTCGTGTTCATGCAGCCGGACTTCGGCACCGCGCTCGTTTACGCGGCTGTCACCGCCGCCGTGCTTCTCGTTGCCGGCATACGCTGGCTGCACCTGGGGACGCTGGTAGCGGTGACTCTTATCGGCGCCACGCTGCTCGTCTGGGCCTTACCTGCGCTAGGCGTTCAGGTGCTCAGGCCGTACCAGACCCAGCGTCTCACCGGCTTCATCCATCCCAGCTTCGATCCCAGCCACGCGACCTACAACGTTGCACAGTCGAAGGTGGCACTCGGTGCGGGAGGCCTACACGGGCGCGGAACGGCGGGCTCGACCCAGACCAATCTCGGCTTCTTGCCCGAGAATCACACCGACTTCATCTTCGCCGCGATCGGCGAGGAGCACGGCTTCGTCGGCAGCTCGATCCTGCTTGCCCTCTACCTGTTCGTCGTCTGGCGCGGCTTGCGGGCGCTCGCGGGCGCCAGCGACGGCTACGGAGCGGTGGTCATCGGTGGGATAGTTGCCACAATGGTGTTTCAGGTTTTCGTCAACATTGGCATGACGATGGGTATCGCGCCGATCACAGGCATTCCGCTTCCGCTGGTGAGCGTCGGTGGCTCCTCGTTGATCGCAAACCTGACGGCGCTTGGCGTTCTGGTCGGCGTTCAGATGCGCGGCGAGAGCGCGCGCCGGAGGTTGAGGTAGTTCGTGAGCAGTCATTCGTCGCTTTCTCCACGCGCGCTACTTGGTCTGGCGACCGAGCAGCGCAAGCTCGAGAGCGAGGAGAGAGGCCCGCTGGTTCTTTCCGGAGCGCGCAGGCCCGTCGCGGCGCTGGCGCGTGAGCTCTCACGCTCCGCCGCGCCAGACAGCATTCGGCAGGATGACGACCTCGAGCGGGCGGCGGCGCTCGTCTATCTACTGCGCCGCCGGCCGAAAAGCGACGACCTGCGCCGGCTCAGAGCGGCCGCTCGAGCGCGGGTGCCCATCTTCTGCGTGCGAATCGGCGGCGACGGGAGCCCAATCCCCGGCGTACTCGCGACCGACATCATCGAGCTGGAAAGTGAAGGGTCGGTGCCCGTGGAAGAGCTGGGCAGGTTGCTTGCGCGCCGGCTCGAGGGGCGAGCGACGGCGCTCGCGGCCCGTATTCCAGCCCTGCGCGCCGGCGTCTGCGACGAGCTGATTCAGCACTCGGCCCGGCGTGCGGGAGCGATTGGCGCGGCCACCTTCGTTTCAGCGGCCGACCTGCCGGCCCTCTTTCTCGAACAAGCACGCCTGATACTCCGTCTCGGTTACGCGCACGATCGCCGGCTCGAGCCGAAGCGGGGGGTCGAGATCGCCGCCGTACTGGCGGCCGGGTTGGGCTTGCGCCGGCTTGCCCGCCGGGTTCGACACGAGACGTTCTTTCCGGCCTGGGCCCTGCAGGCGTCGATTGCCTATGCAGGCACACGAGCGCTCGGCGACGCGGCGCTTCGCTACTTCTCGGCGCTTAGCGATTAGGTTCTCAGGCGGCGGGGACGAGCTCGGTCTGCCTGGCCCTGATCGAGCGTAGGCGTCCGCGTAATCTCGACCAGGCCCAGCGCTCGACATTCGGGTAACACGACGCGGGCGCCTCGCGTGTCGCCCGTAGATACTCGAACCAAGCATCCGCCTCCTCGATCTCGAGCAGCTCGCGAACGTCCTCTCTAGATCGTCCCGCCCTCACAGGCGCCGCCATCTGTCGACGGCAGGGCTTGGCAGAGCCGAGTAAGAACTGAGCAGGCTCGTTGTCTCTGCGCTCGCAGCCACTGCGCGACCGATCCTAGGTTCGCGTTCGGACGACGTTTCCTCGTGGCGGGTCATTGTTCGGCGGCTATTCGCGGCGGCCAAAGGGAGGTAGCGTCCAACCCTGGTAGCCTTAAGGTCGAGATGACGTTTTCCATACCTCCGTGCAGCGCGACCCGCGCGCCCGCCTCCAGGGTGCCGCTCGCGCGCACTCATTTGAGAGAGAAGGTTTCCCTTGCCTCGTTGGTTCAGACGCAACAAGGAACAAGCTCCAGAGAAGAAGGAGGTTTCCGCCCCCCCGGCGGCGGCTCCTTCGAAACCAGTTGAAGGTAGATCTCCCGCGCAAACGGGAGCGCAACATCCCCGGCGCCGCCGTGGTAGTCGCGGTGGTCGCGGTCGCAAGAGGCCGTCGTCCGAGGCGCGCCCAGATCAGAAGCCCGAGGCGAAAAAGCCCGAGCCGGCGGCCAAGACACAGTCACAGGCGGCCGAGCGACGAGCATCGCAACGTCACGACCGCGGCGGCCGCCGTCGCAGCGCGCCGCGGCGAGTGCCGCTGCCGGCCGCCAAGCGCGAGCTGCTCGTCTCGGTAGACGCCGGCGAACGCCGCGTCGCCGTGCTCGAAGACGAGAAGGTCGCCGAGGTCTATCTCGAGCGCCCCGATCGCTATTCGATCGCCGGCAACGTCTACAAGGGCGTAGTCGACAACGTTTTACCGGGCATGGAAGCCGCCTTCGTCGAGGTGGGGCTGGAGAAGAACGGCTTTCTCTACGTGGACGAGATCATCGTTCCCGAGCTAGAGGGTCGTGGTCAGGGCCGCAAGATTCAGGAGCTCGTCCAGCGCGGCCAGGAGATCCTCGTCCAGGCGGTCAAGGATCCGATGAAGACGAAGGGCGCCCGCCTGACGACGGACATCTCGTTGCCCGGCCGTTTCGTCGTCTTCGTCCCCAACGGTGAAGGGCTCGGCGTCTCCAGGCGCCTGCCCGACGAGGAGCGCGGCCGCCTGCGCGAGATCGTCAAGGCACTGGAGCGCAAGAAGGGCGGCGTGATCGTTCGCACCGCCGCCGAAGGTGCCTCGGCCGAGGACATCGAGCGCGACCTGGTCTTTCTCGAGCGGCTCTGGAAGTCGATTCAGGACCGGGCCAAGCGCGTCAAGGCGCCGGCGCTGGTCTACCAGGAGGCCGAGCTACCGCTGCGCGTCACCCGCGACCTGTTCACAGGCGACTTCGAACGGGCCTACGTCGACCACGAGCGCACCTACAAGCGCGTCGTCGGCTACCTGAAGAAGACCTCGCCGCACATGGTCGAGCGAGTTGTCCGCTACAAGGAGCGCACCCCGCTCTTCGAAGCCTATGGGGTAGACGCCGAGATCCGCTCGACGCTCTCTAGGCGAGTCGATCTGCCTTCGGGCGGTTACCTCGTCTTCGACTATGCCGAGGCCTTCACCGTCATCGACGTCAACACGGGCCGCTTCGTAGGCTCGCGCGCCCGCTCCTCCTCCGCGCGCCTCGAAGACACGATCACCAAGAACAATCTCGAGGCGGTGAAGGAGGTCGTGCGCCAGCTTCGCCTGCGCGATGTCGGCGGCATCATCGTCATCGACTTCATCGATATGGCCAACCCGAAGAATCGGGCGGCGGTCGAGGAAGCCCTGCGAAGTGAGCTGGAGCGCGACCGCACGAAGACCTACGTGGTCGAGATCTCGCCGCTCGGGCTGGTCGAGATGACGCGTCAGAATGTCACCGACGGCCCGCGCGAGATCCTGACCAAGCCTTGCCCCGTCTGCTCCGGCGACGGGATCGTCTACTCGGAGAGTTCGGCCGCCATCGATCTCGAGCGGCGTTTGCGCCAAACTGCGCTCGGCTCGCGCAGCAAGGCCTTCCGCATCGAGGTGAACGCGAGGGTGGCGAGCTTGCTGGTCGGCCCCGGCGCCTCTCGCCTCGCGGAGATCGAAGAGCGCAGCAAGCGCCGTTTCTTCCTCGAGCTGGTGGAGAGCGAGGCGCTCGATCACTTCGTCGTTCTCGGCCAAGGTGCTATCGAAGAGATGAGACCGGCGACGCCGGTCGAGGAGGGCGCTGAGGTGGAGCTGACGCTGGTTGAGGTCGGTCTCTACGACAGCCAGGCGGCGGTCGGCAAGGTCGGCGACTACGAGGTGAACGTGCCCGCGGCGGCGAAACTCGTTGGTAAAAAGGTGAAAGCGCGAATCGAGCGCGCGCTCTCCGCCGGCGCCTACGCCAGTCTGGCCGAGCGCGGGCAGGAGGAATACGAGCCGCTGACGGCCGAGAGCATGGCTGAGCGCCCAACAAGAGCGCCGGCGAAAAAGGCATCCTCCGCCAAGGCGCCGGCCGAGCCTGAAATCGTCGCCGAACCGGTCGCCGCCGAGCAGGTCGATACGCCGACAGTCGCGGCCAAGACCGAGACGCCGGTCGCCGCGACAAAGATCGAAACGCCGACCGGAGTGGCGACCGGAACACCGGCCGCCACCGTCGTCGCCGAGCCCACTGGCGAGAGCGCGACCGACCAGGGCCCGGCCAGGCCCAAGAAGCGCACACGTCGTGGCTCGCGCGGAGGTCGTAGGCGCCGCAAGCCGGCTGGCGCGGGTACCGCCGGCGCGGCCGGCAACGCTTCGACTACCGGCGCAACCGGTACCGACTCGACCGCCGGCGCGACATCAGACCCGACAGTCGCAAAAGCCGAGCCGGCGAGAACGGAAAGGCCCAGGACGCGCCCGGCGGCGGCGAGGCGTCCGCCCAGGCCGGCTGCTGCGAGCTCATCCGCGCAACCGACCGCTCCGGCGCCCGAGGCCGGTGCCACTCCTGTCGCGGCCGAGTCGAATCAGTCTTCGCCCGCCGGAGACGAGCCGGCGAGACCCAAGAAGCGCACGCGCCGTGGCTCGCGCGGCGGTCGCAGACATCGCAAGCCCGCACAGGCAGGCGCGCGCCCCGGAAACGGGCCGGGCTCCGGAAACGGGCCGAGCTCCGGAAACGCGCCGAGCTCCGGGAATGGGCCGAGCGTCGGCAGCTCGACGGGCTCCGAGCAAGGGCCGAGCACACCGAGCGAGAGCGCATAGGCAGGCCGCTCTTGCTAGTATGCGCCCCGGTTCGCGGGCGTATGCCCGCGATTTGAGCATCGAGGGACGAGATGGCATACGCGGTAATTGCAGTCGGCGGAAAACAGTACGTCGTTCACGAGGGCGAGCGTTTGCTCGTCGATCGGCTTGCCCAGGATGAGGGTGCCGTTTTCCAGCCCGATGTCCTGCTCGTCGATGCCGGCACGCTCGATCTGAAGCCGGGCGCAGGCGCGGTCAGCGCGCGCATCCTCAAGCACACGCTCGGCGAGAAGATTCGCATTGCCAAGTACAAGCCCAAGAAGGGCTACCGCCGCCATACCGGCTTTCGCGCTCAGCTCTCGCAGATTCAGATCGAGGCGATCGGCGCGGCCAAGGCGGCTCGAGCCGGTAAGGCCGAGACCGTCGCCGAAGCGCCCGCGAAACCGAAGGCTGCCAAGCCGGCCGCGACCAAGCCCGAGCCCGAGGCGAAGGCGCCCGAGAAAACCGTGGCCAAGCCGGCGGCGAAACCTGCAGCCAAGGCTGTAGCGGCCAAGCCGACCAAGCCGGCCGCAAAGAAGCCGGCCGCAACCAAGAAAGTCGCAGCCAAGGCGCCTGCGAAGGCTAAAGTTGAGACAGCGAAGAAGCCGGCCGCCAAACGAGCGGCGCCGCGCAAGAAAGCAGAAAGCTAGCCATGGCACATAAAAAAGGTCTCGGTTCTTCGAAGAACGGTCGCGACTCCCAGTCCAAGCGGCTTGGTGTCAAGATCTTCGCTGGCCAGGCAGTCAAGGCCGGGATGATCATCGTGCGTCAGCGCGGTACCAGGTTCCATCCGGGCCCCGGCGTCGGTCTCGGGCGCGACGACACCATCTTCGCCAAGCGCGAGGGTACCGTCGGCTTTCACCGCTCGGGCACGCGTCGCACCATCTCGGTCGACTAGCTAGATCCGCGCACCCGATGCGGGCGCCCCTCCCTGACGGGATAGGCTCTGAACATGAGCCCAGGCCGTAGCAGCGGTGAGCACGCGACGCGCGAGTCTCCCTTCCACGATCAGGCCCGCGTTTACGTTCTGGCCGGGCGGGGTGGAGACGGCAGCCTTTCCTTCCGGCGCGAGAAGTACATCCCCAAGGGAGGGCCCGACGGCGGTGACGGCGGTGACGGCGGCGACGTGGTGCTGATCGCCGATCCCGAGCTACGCGATCTTTCCAAGTTGCGCTCTCGACACGAGTTCAAGGCCGGGCGAGGTCGTCCCGGACTGGGAAGCAACAAGCACGGCGCCGCCGGCGAGTCGGTGGAGCTGCACCTGCCGGTTGGAACGCAGATTCAGGACGAGAATGGTCAGATCGTCGCCGATCTCGCCAGCGTCGGGGCGCGCGCCGTCGTCGCTCGCGGCGGTCGCGGGGGAAGAGGAAACCGTCACTTCGCAACCCCGGTCAGGCGCACTCCCCGTTTCGCCGAGACCGGAGAGCCGGGCGAGGGAGGTTGGCTCGAGCTGCGTCTGAAGTTGGTCGTAGACGCCGCTCTGGCCGGGCTTCCGAACGCCGGCAAGTCCTCGCTCCTGCGCCGCATCTCGAACGCCAAGCCCAAGGTGGCGGACTACCCGTTCACCACACTCGCGCCGGTGATCGGCACGGTCGACGGCCCGGACGGGCGCCAGCTCACGGTCGCCGACGTGCCCGGACTGATCGAGGGTGCCAGCGAAGGACATGGGCTGGGGCACGAGTTCCTGGCCCATCTGGAGCGGGCGCAACTTCTCATCCACGTGATCGACAGCTCGGAGACGGGCACGCTCGAGCGCTTTCGCCTGATCGACGCCGAGCTCGCGGCCTATGGTGCCGGCCTTGACGAACGTGCTCAGATCGTCGTGCTGAACAAGGTCGATCTCGGCACTTCACCGTCCTTCTCGCTGCGAGACGAACGCATCGTCCAGGTCGTCGCGCTTTCCTGCGCCACCGGAGAGGGGGTGGACGAGCTGAAGCGGGCGCTTTTTCGCTTGTGTCCGCCGCGTCCCGAACCGGCGGAAGGCGACGAGCTCGAAGCCCAGGGCCTGGTTGATTTCCTCGTTTACCGGCCGCGCTCGCGCCGCAGGCACTCCTTCCGCATCTATCGCACCGACCGCGGCTTTCGCGTGGTGGGCGAGCTGCCGGACGACGAGGAGCTGCGGGAGGCGCTCGCCCAGGCCGGAGCGCGCAGCGACTCTGTGATCGAGATCGCCGGCAGGGAGGAAAAACTGTGACGGTCGGAGTCTTCGGCGGCGCCTTCGATCCGCCTCATCTAGGTCACGTCGCTCTTGTTCGTGCGGCGCTCGATCATTTCGGTTTCGAGCGCCTCCTCGCCGTGCCGGCCGGAGATCCGCCGCACAAAGAGGTGACAACACCGGCCGGGATTCGCGCCCGCCTAGCCGAGCTCGCCTTAGCAGATACCCCGGAGGTGGAGATCTCGCCGCTCGAGCTGGCGCCGGGCGGGCCCCGCTACACCGTCGACACGCTCCAGCGCCTGCGGGGTAGCTACGACGATTTGACTCTTCTCGTCGGAGCCGACCAGTTCGCCGACTTCCTACGCTGGCGTGAGCCAGATCGAGTGCTGGAGCTGGCAACGCTTGCGGTCGCAAGCCGGCCCGGCTACGACGACGAAAAGCTGCGGCCGGTTTTGGCCGCGCTCGAGCGGCCGGAGCGAGTCTCGTTTTTCTCGATCCCGGCCCATCCGGTCTCCTCGCACGAGATACGCGCTCGAGTCCGCGACGGGCTACCGATCGACGATCTCGTTCCGACGGCTGTTGCCGGCGAGATCGCTCGCCTCGGTCTCTACCGGGGCTGACGACTGCCGCCGGGCGAATAGAGAAGTGCCCCGCGGATACGGTGGCGTCTCATTTCGCTCGGCGCTCACGGGGGGTAACCGGTCGCAGCGAGGAACTCCGGCGCCTGACCCGGCTACACTTGAAGAGAAGGCAACCAAGGACTGACGTATCTCACTGACTCCACTCGAGCAAGCACGCCGCATAGCCGCCCTGGCGGGCGAAAAGTTGGCCGAAGACATCGTTGTGCTCGACATGCGCTCGGTCTGCGACTTCACCGACTACTTCGTCATCTGCTCGGGACGTAACCCGCACCAGACCAAGTCGATCTCCGACGAGGTGCACGCCGGTATGAAGCGTGAGAAGCTCATACCTCGCTCGATCGACGGCGAGCGCGAGGGCAGCTGGATCATCGCCGACTACCTCGACGTCGTCCTGCACGTCTTTGCGCCGGATACGCGCCGCTTCTACGCGCTCGAGGATCTCTGGGGCGACGTGCCGCAGGTCGAGCTGACAGAAGCCGCGACAGGCTAGCCCCGGGCGACGCCTCTTTACCAGGGCAAATCGAAAACCAGCAGGAGCACAATCCCGGCGATGAGGCTCAGCACGCCGAGCACGGTCACGCCGATCAGGATGATG
>Ga0209540_10003872_pt1 | contig 10058 bp, 11 predicted proteins | sample BarGraIncu01121A_FD_184501 | JGI IMG/M metagenome (GOLD analysis project Ga0209540, IMG submission 184501) | Arctic peat soil microbial communities from Barrow, Alaska - Barrow Graham LP Incubations 011-21A (SPAdes) (version 2) | ecosystem: Environmental > Terrestrial > Soil > Wetlands > Peat... | reverse complement strand
GAAGGAAGGTCTTGCAAATGGTGAGACCTTAGCCGCCTTAAAAGCACAACTTCCGGCTTATCAGGATATGTTTATAGGACAACATGGAGGATCTCTTGGCGAAGTCTCAGCTGCTGCCATTATCCTTGGAGGTCTCTACATGCTCTACAGAGGTATCATCACATGGCACATCCCTGCTGCATATCTTTCAACGGTAGCTGCCTTTACAGGGATATTGTACATGATCGATCCTACCCATTTCATTGATCCTATCTTTCATCTGTTGGCTGGAGGTCTGATGTTAGGCGCCTTCTTTATGGCAACAGACATGGTCACTTCTCCAATGACGCACAAAGGGATGCTGGTATTCGGTGTCGGTTGTGGCTTGTTGACAGTATCGATTCGTAACTGGGGAGTTTATCCCGAAGGTGTTTCGTTTGCTATTCTGATCATGAATGCCTTTGTGCCATTGATTAATAAAGGTTTTAAACCTAAAAGATTCGGGGAGGTTGCAAATGGCTAAGATGGAATCAACATTAAAGAACATGGTCCTTTCGCTTTCGCTGATTTCTATGGCGATGGTTGCCGGTTTAGGGTATGTTTACAAAATTACCAAGGGCCCGATCGAAATGGCTGACAAACAGAAAGAAATTACGGCAGTAACGCAAGTATTGCCCGCATTTGATAATGATCCGATAAAACAAAAAAAGGATATAGAAGGCCTGACTTTCTATATGGCAACAAAAGGAGGTCTGCCTGTTGGTTGTGCTGTCAAGACATTTACAACCAAAGGATTCGCCGGTCGTTTTGACCTGATGGTTGGCTTTAAACCCGATGGTTCAATTAAGAAAATTGTTGTTCTCGATCAGAAAGAGACTCCGGGGTTGGGAGCCAAGATGACTGAACCTGCATTTACAGACCAGTTCAAAGAAAAGAATATTGCTACCTTTAAGCTGAAAGTGAAGAAAGATGGTGGTCAGGTCGATGCCATCTCAGCAGCTACCATTAGTTCGCGTGCTTTCTGTGATGGCGTTCAAAAGGCGTATGATTTGTATATGAAAAATTTTGCAAAACCCGTTACTGCGGTTGCCGGAGTTTCTGATACAACAGCAGTGAAAGGAGGTAAACATGAGTAAATTATTGGGTTACTTTACCAATGGATTGATCAAGGAAAATCCAACATTTGTGCTTGTTTTGGGTACCTGTCCGGTACTGGCCATCACAACTACAGGATTTAATGGCTTTGGAATGGGGATGGCAACAGCTATTGTGCTTTTATTGTCAAATGTGATGGTCTCGATTCTTAAGAATTACATACCCGATAAAGTCCGGATCGCTGTCTTTATCACCATCATTGCAACCAACGTGACTGTTGTTGAGTTGTTGATGAAGGCCTATACCCCTGACCTGTACAAGGCGTTGGGAATCTTTATCCCTCTGATCATTGTAAACTGTCTTGTTTTGGGTCGTGCAGAAGCTTTTGCACAGAAGAAGGGAGTATTTGCCTCTGCACTTGATGCGATAGGTATGGGCTTCGGATTTACAGCAGCCCTCACGTTGATCAGCATCGTACGCGAGATTCTTGGCAATGGTTCATTCTTCACCATCCCAATATTGCCTGCAGGCGCTCATCCAATGCTGCTGTTTATTCTGCCTCCGGGTGCATTCCTCACATTCGGTCTTCTTTTCCTGGTGATGAATACCTTAAAACGAAAATTTAAAATCTAATTCGGAACGACAATGGACTATATTAAGATAATCATCCTCGCAATCATTGTTAACAATATCATATTGTCCCAGTTTCTGGGGATATGTTCCTTTCTTGGCGTAACCGGAAAGGTCTCTACAGCAATTGGAATGGGGGCAGCCGTTACCTTTGTGATCACCCTTGGAAATGCAATTACCTACCTCATTCAGGCTTATATTCTCGTTCCTTATCACGTTGAGTTCTTACAAAATATCATGTTTATTTTTGTGGTAGCCTTTCTGGTTCAGATTGTTGAAATCATCGTCAAGAAATCCGTTCCATCGCTCTATCAGGCATTGGGGATCTATCTGCCTTTGATTACCACCAATTGTGCCACCCTGGCCGTTGCTTTACTTGCAGTACAAAATCACTATAACCTGATCAAGAGTGTTGTCTTTGCAATCGCAATCGGAATAGGGTATACCCTGGCCATGGTATTGATGGCAGGGATCCGTGAGCAAATGGAGATCAATGGCTATCCCAAGGGGATGAAAGGGTTTCCAATGACGCTTGTGATCGGGAGTCTCCTGGCAATGGCCTTCATGGGTTTCTCAGGATTGGTGAAATAAAAGAGTAAGAGACAGTATAAATTTGTCTCGTTTAAATGATTTAAATTATTGTCGCTTATAAACATTTTATCGTAGAGACGCAATATCTTGCGTCTCTATCTGTTTAATTTAAAAACCAAATTCCCGACAATCCAGGCGAAATACCGCGACATCTTGCTTTCATGACCCCGGGATCACTCCTGAAATCAGGATAGAAACAGAGCATACAATTCCTCCCTATACAGCACTTATAGAGCACCTGTTCAGCACCTGTTCAGCACATTCCTATAGCTGAACAGGTGCTGAACAGGTGCTCTACAGGTATTCTATATGTGCTCTACAGCAATGCTTTATATCTACAGGATTTAGTCACTATTTATCTTTCTTCTACCGCTTTTGTTTTCATCTTCTTTCGGGAATCAATTTTTTGTGTTCGGATTTTGTTGAACCAAAACCGGAGTTATTTAGTGATATTTGTTTTTTAAAAACGATAATAAGCAGTCACTATTTTCATATAATTCGGTCTCAATCCGGACACAATCGGGATAATATTCCCATCGCCTCTATACTTACTTTATCTTGACAAGGTAGATCCTTCGTACTTCTTTCGTATCATATGAGCGAAACAACTACGGTGGTGGTACGAACCAATGATAAAGGCTTTACTGAGAAGCCACGGAGTGGATGGGAATATTCCCCCAGTTATGACCCTGATATCACCCGATTATCTTCTATATTTAAATCCTTGGATGAATATTTGATATTCTGTTGATATTTAATGGAGTACATGCAATTGAATGAAACTCCAGATATCACTCCCCTATGATTATCATACTACAAACATAACAGTTATCTGTGAAAGGCAGACCCATAGTCTGTGATTACCCTTTAAGTCCATGCTAAAGGGTAGCTAAAGGCATGCTAAGCCCACCCTAAGCCTACTTATGGAGTCGGATTAACTACCCTTTAGCTACCAATAAACCCTCGTTCCATATCCGGTAAAAAGATAGACTCCTGATCTGGATCTATTGAGAACCGGATAATCATATGACTGATTTATGGAAAGTATATTTGATTAATGATGGAATTACAAGGGTCAGCCACAATTATATCCTAATTGATGACTAACCTCATTGATGTTGGGATCAATGGGGTCAGTCCCCATTGATTACGAATTGGGGACTGACCCCATTAATTCCAGTTGGCAAATTACACCAAGATTTTTAAAGAGTGCTATATTATTACGCATGAATCGTTGGTTGAAAAGTACCGGCAAGAAGATGACCATATTGGAATTATTGCTTTGACTAAACGCCCTAAATCTGTGGTAATGCATGAGGTCAGACCGGCTAAGGAGAATAAGGATATAGACGTAGACACACTTATCCGGTCAATAAGAACGGCGGAGTATAAGAGTATAGTGAAAAAGCATTACGGAGAACTGCCTGAAATGAATAGTTTCAACATGTTTGAAACGTGTAAGGGGTTGATGAAAGAAATACCGGGCGATCAATTGCATCATTTATTTATCGACGAACTCAAGAAACGAAAATCTAACACCAATATAATTAATTCGTTTAGTATTGAATTGAGACAAATGTGTTTCGCACTGAATATTGATTTAAATTTATATCGGGAATTAGATTGTAAATTGAGTAAGAAGATAAATATATCAATGGCTGCAGAAAATTAGAAATTATGAGTAAAGATTTAACCAATTCAGGCATTGCCCGCCAGAATGTACTCAACAACCGGTATGCCTTACAGGAGATTCAAACAGCAGTGGGGATCAAAGGTTTATTGTTTGAAAATGAGTATCGGTTTACAAAAAAACAACTGGCTGAGTTTTATGAGGTTTCAGAACGGACTGTACAATATTACATCGAGAAATACAAGGCAGAACTGGCTAAAAACGGTTACGAAGTGTTTGTTGGTAAAAAGCTGATAGAGTTTAAATTAGCAATACATTTTTTGGATGATAACGCAATGGATTTCGTTATCAAAACATCACGATTAGGTGTCTTTAATTTCAGGGCATTTCTTAATCTGGGGATGTTACTTACTGATAGTTTAAAAGCCCGTGAACTGCGCAGCGCCATATTGGATATTGTAATTGACACCATCAACAAACGTACCGGTGGTAGTACTAAATTTATAAACCAGCGCGATGAAGACTTTGTTGTAAACCTATTGCGAGGCGAAGATTACCGGCGGGAGTTTACGGATGCATTGCGCGATTGTGTTGATATGGGCAACTTTAAATATATTGTTTACTCTAACAAAATATATGTTAGTATTTTTAAAGAAAATGCCGATGAATACCGTAAGATATTGAGTTTGGAGAAAGATGTAAATGAGCGCCACACGATGTATAGCGAGGTACTCGATTTGATTTCGAGTTATGAAACAGGATTTGCTGAGGTGCTGAGAACGAAATGTGAGGAGATAAATCGTAAACTAAAGAGCGAAGAGGTAGACAGGCTCTTTATGGCTTTTGAGAATCAGCGGTTGTGGGAACCCTTGCGGGAAAAGGCCCGTCAGAAAATGGCTAGCCGTGATTTATGCTTCCGTGATGCATTACACAAAAACCTTGAAGATTATGTGGATGCTGTATTAGAAGAGGATTTTGAACGTTTCCTTGGAGAGAAAAGCATGACACTGGATGAACGACTTGAAGAGTTTAAAGAGGTTTTTAAACGACTGAAAGAACGGGAATAGGTTATGGTGTTATATATTGATATAGAACAAGCTATAAGTATTCACGAAAAGACTGTCATAGTCAGCGGTGGTGGTAGCCTGGGAATTATCAACATCGGATCGCTTGAAAGTATATTGACGCATATCAGGAATGACGATTACTATCCAACTTTTGAAGATAAACTGACTCAACTGGTGTTTGCAGTTAACCGGAACCATTGCTTTACGGATGGCAACAAAAGGCTCTCGATCTCATTGGGTATTCAGTTTTTGAATTTGAATGGGTATTTGTATTGTATGAGTCGTTTTATTGCCGAAATGGAAAACATCAGCTATCATCTGGCTGCCGGATTAATTGAAAAAGATTTGCTTCAACGCATTATCCATTCAATGCTTGAAAATGAAAGAGATTTTAGTGAAGCTTTAAAATTTGAAATATTTTCTATTATTAGTCAGGATTTAAACGATAAAGATTAAAAGTTATGAGCGGGAAGAAATGGATCCTGAAAAAATGGTGTCAGGAAATATTTAATTATTTAATCGCACAGAAATAAACCGGTTACAAATTGTAACCAGTTGGTGTATATTGTGGACTGTCCCCCTTTAGGTCCCAACTATTAAAACAATAAAAAGAATACATTTTAGAAATTAAGAAATACTCACACTATAATTTTTATAAAATGAAAAACAATACATTAATCTTCGTTCTGTTATTGACATTTGGCCTGTTCGATTTATCTTCTGTTGGGCAGAATATCAAACAACCTGCATCAGGTCAGATTGTCCTCATTTTCAAAAATGCTCCCGATAACCGTTTTATTCTTGGAGCGACTGGGCTTCGTTTTAAAACGGTTGACTATCAGGTAACTTATTTTGATGATCATTTAATAAGTCGGGGGTTTAACTTTACAAGTGCCACCAGGTCTGATACCCTTATAATAAAAACACATAGAAATTTTGTTGAACTCAGACATACCTTTAGAGGTTTGTCTGGTATAGAGTATTTATTTAAAAATGGCGACTCTGTCCTTTTTACCTATCAGGGAAGTATACCATGGGCCCGGGTACTAAACCGGAAAGTATTGGAGTCTGAAATTAACTATGATTATTTTGTGAATGAACGTGTTCGCAATTATGACTACCCGGCAATGATAAAATATTCCCATCAAAATTATTTTACAAAAACTCCTCCACCTTCATTTGAGGTACAATTTGCCAGGATGAAAGTACAATTTGAAAAGGAATCCAAGGAAGAGTTAGCAAAAACCAATTATTTTTTGGATTCTATGAGAAGGGCGAATGCAATTTCTGAGGCTTATTATTATTACCAAAAAATAAATTTTAAATACGCTCTTCAATCTTTGGCGTTTTATAATAAATGGAACTTTTCCCAATCTCTTTTAAAAAATATCAGATTTCAGGATACACCGTTTCCAACACTTACCCGTGAGAACGACACGCTATTGTTCTATAATTATTACAGGGGAAGAATTGACGAGGAATATTTTACACTATGCTCTAAAGCAAAAAAGATAGGTACTCCGCACTATAATACAATTGATTACAGGACAATATTTGATTCAATCTGCAAACGGAAAAACTTGTATGTTAAAGTCAAAAACGAGTTTCTGCTTCAGACGATGGAGGGGATGATATGTGCGAACAGTAAGGGAGAGCTATTTTTTCCGGCCGGTGACATTGAGAAGTACACAAAAAAATTCAAGGCCGAAGTAAAAGACACTGCTATACTAAGCTATTTTTACCAAAAATACAGATTAGATCCACCAACCAGTAATGATCTAGAATTACAGGATGTCTTGGGCAACAACACAACCTTTAAAGAAATTCTGAATTCTCATAAAGGCAAAGTAGTTTATGTTGACTTCTGGGCCAGTACATGCGGTGCCTGCCGGGCGAATATGCCTGATTCAAAAAAACTGGAAGCAGAGTTTGGTTCTAAAGGAGTTGTATTTATTTATCTATCATCAGACAAAAATCTGGATGACTGGAAAAAAAGCATTCAGGATATCGGATTGAAGGAGAATAATTATGTTGAACGAAATCCTAAATCATCAAAAATGTTGGAGGAATTAAGTGTTGAATTCATCCCGAGGTATTTACTCTTCAATAAACAAGGGAAACTTGTTCATAAGGATGCACCGCGACCTATGCAAACTGCTGAAATAAGTAAATTATTTAACCAATACCTTTTAGAATAATATTTTAGAAATTTATTTTATCATGGTTAATGGTGCCAAGCACCATTAACCCAATGTGTACTTACTGACGTTGAAGTTTATGTATTATTGTATTTTTCCCTACTGTATAGGCGTATAATGACGAGGGAAGGAAATGTAGCTTCATTTTATCCATTTCACGACTACCTGTTTTATCGATAGTTGTTACCAATGCTGATTTTAACCCATTGGTTTCTCAGAAAGTCAACAGTGATTTTAATTCACCCGGGGTTTCAAAATAACGGTTACTCCATTTTATTTCCAATGCCCACAGGGGTTTGAAGTTTTGGGGCGTTCAAGCACTTGTTCATCTGAGAGAGGCAATAAGGTCATGATTTCTTGTTTTGCAACAAATGTAATACTAAAGTCAATTAATTGATCTTAATATTACATTATTTGTTGTATTAAGCAAAAAAGATGTTTTTTTTCTGCTTAGAATAAATGGTGAATTAATAGAGTTATTGAGGTCAGTCCCATTTCGATTTTTATGGGACTGTCTACATTAATTCAATGACTTACAGCCTTTTTAAAGCTTATAAACCGTATTCTTTCCAGTCTACTTGCCGCATATCTCCTGTTCGTTCATAGCAAAGATGCATTCCGAAAGCGGAGGCCAATGCAACAGGTGTGTGAGATTCAAGTCCTCCCTGATTGACATAGTCCCTGAGACATCCCCTGTATTCAGGATGTACACAGTTATTGATGATTTCGTCAACCTTGGCTTTTGGCGATTTAGCTCTCAGGTCGGCTATGCCCTGTTCTGTGATCAACACCTGTACAGAGTGTTCGCTATGATCGGTATGCGATACCATAGGCACAAAGGCGCTGATCTTTCCACCCTTGGCCACAGAGGGACATGTGAAGATAGAGATATATGCATTGCGGGTAAAGTCACCCGAACCGCCAATGCCATTCATCATCTTGCTTCCCATAACCTGCGTGCTGTTCACATTTCCAAAGATATCGGCTTCGAGAGCAGTATTCACAGAGATAATGCCTAAACGACGGGCTACCTCGGGACTGTTGCTGATTTCCTGTGGACGGATAATAATGGGATCAGTCACAATTTAATTTGACCTCTTTGAATGACCTTAATCAATCAATTTCTATTCCAGCAATCTATATGGAACCCTTATCTGGGGATAATTCTTTAAAAAAGCACTGAATACTTTTCAAATAACCCACTCAAGAATATCAATGAAGAAGATATTGTTAATCTGTTTGAATAGAAATGATCATCCAACCGAATATAAAATTGGTAGTGATAATTACTCACAAAATTTCAACAAGAAGTAAGATATTAAAAAACAAAACGATAAAAAACATTAAAGGAAAAAGAATCAGATAAATACTTCTTTTCCTTATTCCTTGAATAAGTAAATATAAAGCACCAAAAGTGGGAATCAAAATAAAACTAATTTCTATGATTGATGAAATCATTTTTCCTGATTTAAGTTTATAAATTCATAATCCTTTATTTGGTAATCATCACATTAACCCATTATCATAATCTTTTATTTAAAAATGGTTATTTGCATTTTTAAATCGCCAGATCTTCCTCAAGACGGATAATCTGTTTATCGTCTTCTGCTCTGACCTGCTCTTCATCAGACTCGGTAAGTAATTTAATTCCTTTTATTATAGCATTGTGTCTTACATTCTTCAACATATAATAAAGGTTGTTCCTCTTACTTATCCTTTTATCAACAATGTTTTTCATTCTCTTAATTGTTTTCATTATCGTGTATTCAAATATGCTTTTCATTTAAAAATTCATTGGTTTAAAGATTCTGCCAGAAATCCTTTTAGTTTTCTTAAGAAGGTTTTACAACAGGGAAAGTTATTTTAATTGTAGTGCCAATGTTCAACTCAGACTCAATTTCGATTTTAGCATCATGAATATCGGCAATTCTCTTTACAATTGACAAGCCTATTCCATGACCACTCTTGATTCCTGCATTTTTAGCCCTGTAAAGTGGTTCAAAAACATGTTTTATGTCTTCTTTAGGAATACCAATACCATTATCGATAAACTGTAGACAGACAGTAGAATTGATAAAAGCAATTCTTATCTTAACCTTTGGAGGATCAGAAAACTTGCAGGCATTCTCAATCAGGTTCGACACAAGAAGCCTCAACAAATGTTCACTTCCATATACCATAAGTTCGTTTTCATCATCTGGAATGTTCTCAAATTCAATCTGAATGTTAAGGAATTTCGAACGACGAAGTATATCATCTTTCGTAGAAAAAAGCAATTCATCCATTCTAACCTTAGTGAAAAAGCTTTGAATATTGTCCAGATCAGACTCCGCCAAAGCAAAGAAACCATTGATAATCGTTTTCAAATTCTTCATATCATCAAGAACTGAAAGTACAAGTGTCTTATATTCGGTTTCACTCCTATCACGTAAAAGTGTAACTTCAAGCTGTCCAATAATTGAAGTCACAGGAGTTCTCAATTCATGTGATACATTCGAAACAAACATCCGTTGATTTTCAACAACTTTTTCAATCCTGCTCAACATCGTATTGAATGTTGATGACAATTCTGCAATTTCATCATGAGCTGTGATTGAAAGACGATCTTTTAAACTTCCCGGGTTAATCATTTTAATCTGTTTGATAATAGATTTCAAAGGTCTTACAGATTGTAAAGCATTAAAATAACTGGCTCCAATGATGATAAGTAAGCTGAATAAAAAAGAAATTAAAGTGATTATCAACAATTTCTGGAGTTCTGCCTGCCCATAAAGATCACTTCCAGATGCCAACACATAATAATTACTGCCATTATAAGATCGCTGAAAACTTATAAACAAAATATTTTTCTCGGAATGTTTTTCGCTT
>Ga0209540_10003869_pt1 | contig 10069 bp, 9 predicted proteins | sample BarGraIncu01121A_FD_184501 | JGI IMG/M metagenome (GOLD analysis project Ga0209540, IMG submission 184501) | Arctic peat soil microbial communities from Barrow, Alaska - Barrow Graham LP Incubations 011-21A (SPAdes) (version 2) | ecosystem: Environmental > Terrestrial > Soil > Wetlands > Peat... | reverse complement strand
TTCTCCTGCAATTCAAACCACCTTGTTCGTCGATCTTTCCGACGAAGAACAAGAAATTGTATCCGCTTTAAGGCAACATCCCGACGGCATTCAGGTAAATGAGTTAGCCATTCTAATGACGAAGCCTTTCAGTAAAATTTCATCGGTATTGTTGCAAATGGAATTTAAAGGCATTGTAAAATGTCTGCCCGGTGGGATTTATAAAATCGTAAAATAAATAGTTACTTCCTGCAATCGCGATATTGATCATTAGTTGCTTCGCGATATCAGGAAAGACTTTTGACACCAGACCATAGACGAAGGAAAATGTATAGCAAAGAAGAATTAAAACAACTGAAAAAAGAGTTTTGGGAAGGATTTGGTACCTATTGCAGCCAGATCCCGGCATTAAAAAGGCGGAAAAGTAAGTTTATGCTTTACAACACCAAAATGAAAGGTGTGGAAATGAAGTTTGATGCCACACGCGAAGGGGCTTTTGTTATTTTGGAAATAAACCTGCACGATGCCAAAGCCCGATTAGAGAAATACGAACAATTTGAACAGTATAAAATCATTATGGAGAAGCAATTCCCCGAAGGACTAATCTGGGATTTTGCTTACACCCGCGAATGTGGTACTGAGGTCTGTCGCATCTACACACAAAAGAATGGAATAGACCTTCACCGCCGCATTCAATGGATGGAATTCTATCAATTTATGTCTTCCGAAATGCTGAAACTCGAAAAGGCTTTTAAAGAGGTAAAAGAGGCTATCGAATAAATTCTGGGCACAGATTTCGATGCTTTATTCAAAGTCTTAAGCCCCCTCTTTTCGTCAACTACAGCCGTATTTTTGTGTATTTCTGTATCAACTTATTAAATTTAGCCGAGTCTTAAAATCAATCTATTTTTTATGTTGATAAAACAAGTATTTTTTTGTAGTTTTGCATCCCATAATTAAACGTAAAACGGAATATGGAAAAAAAGCGAATAAAAAGAGCCTTGGTATCTGTTTATCACAAAGATAAACTAGATATAATCATCAAAAAACTTCACTCCGAAGGTGTAGAATTTATCTCTACCGGCGGAACCCAGTCCTTTATTGAATCACTCGATATTCCATGCAGTGCCGTTGAAGATCTTACCGGATACCCATCTATTTTGGGCGGAAGAGTGAAAACATTACACCCGAAAGTGTTTGGAGGAATTCTGAATCGCCGTGATTTGGATGTGGATAAAGCTCAGATTGCTGAATACGATATTCCTGAAATTGATTTAGTTATTGTCGATTTATATCCTTTCGAAGCCACAGTGGCTGCCGGAGCCGACGAACCGACTACCATTGAGAAAATTGATATTGGTGGTATTTCTCTTATTCGCGCCGCCGCTAAAAACTACAACGATGTGGTTATTGTAGCCTCACAAGACCAATACGAACCTTTGTTTGATATTATTTCGGCAAACGGTGCAGAAACTACACTGGAAGAACGCCGCTGGTTTGCGAAAGAAGCTTTCGCTGTTTCTTCGCATTACGACTCTGCTATTTTCAACTATTTTGACAATAAAGAAAAAAGCGCATTTCGTTACAGCGAGAACAATCCAAAAGCGCTGCGATATGGTGAAAACCCACATCAAAACGGCATTTTCTTTGGTAAGTTCGACGATATGTTTGAACAATTGCAAGGAAAAGAAATTTCATACAACAACCTCCTCGATATTGATGCTGCAGTAAATCTGATCAACGATTTTGACGATATAACCTTTGCCATTTTGAAGCACAACAATGCATGCGGAATTGCATCGCGTCCGGTATTGGTTGATGCATGGAATGCAGCTTTGGCCGGTGATCCGGTTTCGGCTTTTGGAGGTGTGCTTATTACCAATGCAATCGTAGATAAAGCTACAGCCGAAGAAATGCACAAGATCTTCTTTGAAGTGGTTATTGCTCCCGATTACGATTTGGAAGCCATTGAAATTCTGAGTCAAAAGAAAAACAGAATTATTCTCATCATCAAAGATGCCAAAGTAAAAGCGAAACAATTCCGTTCATTACTCAACGGCGTATTGGTACAAGATAAAGATACACATACAGAAACTGCCGACGACCTGAAAGTAGTTACTGAAAAAGCACCTGCAGCCGACGAAATTGAAGATTTACTGTTTGCAAATAAAATAGTAAAACATTCTAAATCGAATGCTATCGTGCTTGCAAAGAACAAGCAAATGTGCGCAAGCGGTGTTGGTCAAACTTCGCGTGTAGATGCATTAACGCAGGCTATTGACAAAGCTGACACATTTAAATTCGATTTGAATGGAGCAGTTATGGCTTCAGATGCATTTTTCCCATTTCCCGATTGCGTTCAAATAGCATCGGAAGCCGGAATCACATCCGTTATCCAACCAGGTGGTTCGATTAACGATAAGCTTTCTATTGAGAAATGCAACGAAACCGGATTATCAATGGTTACAACCGGATTCCGTCATTTTAAACATTAATTTTTCCCTTTTAGAGACAAGGCATGCCTTGTCTCTAAAGTGAATAACAATAAAATTAAACAACCTGATATAAATTAAGATAATGGGACTATTTTCATTTACACAAGAAATAGCTATTGACTTAGGTACTGCGAATACGATTATCATTCACAACGATAAAATTGTGGTTGATGAACCATCGGTGGTGGCTTTAGACAAACGTAGCGACAAGCTAATTGCTATTGGCGAAAAGGCACGTCAAATGCAAGGAAAAGAAAACGAAGGAATCCGCACTGTCCGCCCTTTGCGCGATGGTGTAATTGCCGATTTCTACGCTGCAGAATTAATGATTCGGGGCATGATAAAAATGATCCCTACCAAAAATCATCTCTTCTCTCCTACCCTCAAAATGGTAGTTTGTATTCCTTCAGGAAGTACTGAAGTTGAGATTCGTGCCGTACGTGACTCATCGGAACATGCCGGTGGACGCGAAGTGTATATGATTTACGAGCCTATGGCTGCTGCTATTGGTATTGGTATTGATGTAGAAGCTCCAAACGGATGTATGATTGTTGATATAGGTGGTGGTACTACCGAAATTGCCGTTATCTCATTAGGAGGTATTGTTTCAAACAAATCAATCCGTATTGCCGGCGATGATTTGACTTTGGATATTGTGGAATACATGGGACGTATGCACAATATCAAAGTAGGTGAACGTACAGCCGAGTTAATCAAGATAAACGTTGGTGCTGCACTTACCGATCTGGAAGATGCTCCGGAAGACTATATTGTGCACGGACCAAACCGCATGACTGCTTTGCCTATGCAAGTTCCGGTTTCATATCAGGAAATAGCACATTGCCTTGAAAAGTCAATTTCGAAAATCGAAGCTGCTATTCTGAGTGCATTGGAACAAACTCCTCCGGAATTGTATGCCGACATCGTTCAAAAAGGAATTTACTTAGCCGGAGGTGGAGCACTACTTCGTGGATTAGATAAACGTTTGACTGACAAATTGAATATTCAGTTTCACATTGCAGAAGATCCATTGCGTGCCGTGGCTCGCGGAACAGGTATTGCGTTGAAAAACGTAGATAAATTTTCGTTCCTGATTCGATAAAACTAAATTGAATTTTCGGTAAGCATTGGAGATTTCTTATGCTTACCGAAAATTTCTGTTATAAAAATATATCTTTCCCCGTCTGCAGTTTCGCCCACATGAAGAATCTTATCAACTTTTTGATTCAATACAGCGTAGTGTTTTTATTTCTATTCCTAGAGGTAATCTCCGTCACCTTGATTGTAAAGAATCAGGACTATCAAAAAAGTGTGTTTCTCTCATCAAGCAATTCAGTAGCTTCAACCATGTTTGAGTGGAGTAACTCTGTGGTGGAATTTTTCAAACTACGCACAGCTAACGACAATCTGTCGGAAGAAAACACAGCACTTAAAAATCAGCTTGTCAAATTACAAAACCAACTGGTTTCACTGAAAAAAGAGACTCCCGACTCCGTTCACTTCCGCATACCTCCCGAAATGGAATATCAGTTTATTGCGGCTAAGGTAATAAAATGTACTACTAACAAAACACTCAATTACATTACGCTGAACAAAGGAGCTTTGGATGGTATAAAACCCGATATGGGAGTGGTAAGCGATGAAGGCGTAGTTGGCATAGTAAAAACTGTTTCAACCAAATTTTCAGTTGTAATTCCAATTATAAACCCTAAAATTGAAATCAGCTGTAAATTTAAACGAAGTAATTACAGCGGTGGGTTACTCTGGAACGGCGAAGACTCACGATACGCCAACCTCAACGATATAGCACGCCATGTAGAGCTGGCTTTGGGAGACACATTGATCACAAGCGGACTTACCAGTACTTTCCCCGAAGGGATTCCGGTTGGAAATATAGAAGATTTTAAAATCAAAACAAGTGATGCTTATTATAAGATTAAAGTAAAGCTAGCAGTTGATTTTCGAACACTTTCGCATGTGAAAGTGATCAACTACCTGAATTATCAGGAACAAAAAGATTTAGAGAAAAAATCTGAGGAACAATAATAAACCAGTTTATAGTTGACAACGAATATAAACGACTTTTCAATTGAATAAAACGATCAACTGACAATTATCAACTGTCAATTAAAAATATGCCTACAGTACTTCAAAACATAATACGTTTTATATTACTCGTACTTTTTCAGGTACTGGTGCTGGATAATATTCAATTTCTGGGATATATAAATCCCTATTTATATATCCTGTTTATCCTTGCGTTACCGGTACAGACTCCGCGCTGGTTCTCGCTTCTGCTGGCATTTGGACTTGGCATATCAATTGGGATTTGTTCAAATACTCCCGGTCAGCATGCATTTGCTACCGTTCTTGTAGCCTTTGCACGCGATGGCATTATTAAGCTATTCACTTCAATCGAAGAAGGAAATAATCCAACTCCTTCATTTTATACTTTTGGAGTGAGTGCTTACATAAAATATGTAGTAATACTTGTTTTTCTGCATAATGTGGCTTTATTTTTTCTGGAATCATTCTCATTCGTCAGTGGATGGATTATTCTGACAAAAGTAGTCCTAAGCTCATTGGTAACTATACTCATGATTTTAGGAGTTCAATCGTTTAGCAAAAAATAGCATATGATCAATGACGAACTTCAGAGCAGAAGATATGTAGTTGCCGGAATCATATCTGCTGTCATAGTTTTGTACATTTTGCGGTTATTCACCATACAAATTATCGACACTAAATATAAAAATGGCGCCGATAGTAATGCCTTTCTGAAAAAGACACAGTTCCCTCCACGCGGACTTATTTACGACAGAAACCATAAACTTTTGGTTTACAACAAACCGGCTTACGACATTGCACTGATCATGCGTGAAATTCGCGGACTCGATACACTTGCATTTTGTAAAGCGCTGAATATCGATAAGCAACACCTGATAAACAGACTGGAAGAGATTAAGGACAGAAAGAAAAATCCCAACTACTCTTCGTACACACCTCAACTTTTCATGACTCAATTGAGTAGTGCCGACATTGCCACTATTCAACAATCGATGTATAAATATCCCGGATTTTATATTCAAAGCCGTACCTTGCGTGAATATACTTATCCTTTTGCAGGGCAGATATTAGGGAATATCGGTGAGGTATCTCAACATAAAATAGATAATGACGATTATTACAAACCGGGTGATTATGCCGGCCGTGATGGAATTGAATATACTTACGAGGAACAGTTACGGGGTGAAAAAGGTGTTGAAATTTTACTGCGCGATGCCAAGGGTAGAATAAAAGGAAAATACGAAAACGGAAAAGAGGATGTGGCACCTAAAGCCGGCGAAAATCTGACACTCACCCTCGACGCTCAATTACAGTTGTTGGCAGAAAAATTACTTACCGGTAAACTTGGCAGTATTGTTGCCATTGAACCGGCAACCGGTGAGATTCTGGCCATAGCTTCAAGCCCTACATTCAACCCGGGGATTTTGGTTGGTCGTCAGCGCTCAAGAAATTATAATTCATTGTTGCATGACCCTACAAAGCCGTTGATGAATCGTGCCACACAAGGGCAATATTCACCCGGATCGGCATTTAAAACTCTTCAGGCATTGGTATGCCAGCAAATGGGTGGAATTACTGAACATACCATGTTCGCCTGTAATGGGCCGCAGTCGTACCCGGTAAAATGTACGCACCACCACGGTTCGCCGGTAAGCTTGCTGAGTGCCGTGGAACAAAGTTGTAATCCATATTTCTGGAATGCTTTCCGTTCGACTATGGAACGAAACGGATACGGACCCAGAAATATCAATTTCAGAACCACCTACGATGAATGGGTAGACCGGGTAAAAAGTTTTGGACTTGGAGAGAAATTCAAAGACGGCGATCTGTACGAACAATCGCGCGGATACATCCCAACGCAAAAATTCTATAACCGGGTTTATCGTTCGGAAAAAGGATGGCGTGCCATCACCATCCGATCCAACGCAATCGGACAGGGCGAAGTGATGGCTACTCCTCTTCAAATGGCCAACCTGATGTGTGCCATCGCCAACGAAGGACATTACATCACGCCCCACCTGAACAAGTGCGACTCGATGTTGAGAAAAATTCATCAGTGCAAGGTGGACAAGAAATACTTTCCGGTTGTATTTGAAGGAATGTGGCGCGTATTTGAATCAGGGACAGCAAGATCTTCAAAAATTCCAGGCATTGACATGTGCGGAAAAACGGGTACTGCCGATAATAGCCGCGGAAAACCACACGCAGTTTTTGTGGGTTTTGCACCACGGGTAAATCCTAAAATTGCCATTGCGGTTATAGTTGAAAATGCCGGGTTCGGAACAACTTATGCCGCACCGATTTTCAGCTTACTGGTAGAGCAATACCTGAAAGGCAAAATTACCCGGACCGATTTAGAAGAAAGAACAATTAATACTGTCACCAATTCGTATGTACAAGAACGTTAGTATTAAATATGCTTTAGACTGGACAACGGTATTTTATTATGTCGTTCTCATTCTTATGGGTTGGATCAGTATTTATGGAGCCAGCTATGATTTTGATCAGGCCAGCATCTTCGATTACAGTCAGCGTGCAGGAATGCAGTTTATCTGGATTCTAAGTGCTTTTGCCATTGCTGGAACATTACTGCTGATTGATTCCAGAATGTATAACTTTTTTGCCTACTTCATTTATGGTTTCGCTATATTTCTGCTGATTGTAACCATCTTTGCGCCCCGGTCCATTGCGCCCGACATAAAAGGTTCGCATTCGTGGCTCGTTTTTGGCCCCATCCGCTTTCAGCCGGCTGAGTTAGCCAAAGTGGCGACTGCCCTGGCTCTTTCAAAGTTTATGAGTTCTTATAACTACAAACTTAAAAACTGGAAAGATCTGCTCCCGCTCGGATTAATTATTTTCACTCCGTTTGCATTAATTATTTTACAAAACGAAACGGGTACCGCCCTCGTTTTTCTCGCATTTCTGCTTATGCTTTATCGCGAAGGAATGAATGGCATCGTGCTATTAATCGGATCGTTTACCATATTGCTATTTGTCGTAATTATTAAATTCAGCATTGTGCCAATTCAGGTAGACAGAGGTACGCTGGGCATGGTACTGGGTATGGGTATAATCCTCGTCATGCAGATAGGGTATGCTATTTTCTTTGGTAAAAACACCAAAGAAGCACTTTATTTACTGCTTGGTACGGTAGTGATAGGAGGAATTACTTATCTGTTGAATATATGGTTTTATGTCAGCTACAATTATGTGGCTATATTCACAGTGGTGGCTTCGTGCATTTATTGGTCCATCACCGAACTTTTTTACCGATATAAGAAATACTGGTTTTTAGTACTGTTCTCTTTAGGATCAGTGCTGTTCTGTTTTTCGTCCGATTACTTGTTCGAAAATGTGCTGGAACCGCACCAGCAAGTCCGCATCAAAGAATTGCTGAAGATGGAGAATAATCTTACAGGAGCGGGGTATAACGTAAACCAATCGAAAATTGCCATCGGATCCGGCGGTTTCTGGGGTAAAGGATTTTTGAACGGCACACAAACCAAGCTGAAATACGTTCCGGAACAGGATACCGACTTTATATTTTGTACCGTAGGTGAAGAACACGGTTTTTGGGGTTCCACGCTGGTACTGTTTGTGTATTGGCTGCTACTTATGCGATTAATCCGTATTGCCGAGCGACAGCGCGAGACCTTTAGCCGAATTTATGCTTATTGCGTAGCCAGTATATTGTTCTTTCACCTGGCAATAAACATAGGGATGGTGCTCGGCATCATGCCCGTTATTGGTATTCCTTTGCCGTTTTTCAGCTACGGAGGTTCTTCGCTTTGGGGTTTTACCATTTTACTGTTTATATTGCTCAGGATGGACGCAGCGCGACTGGAGCAAATGCGGTAAAAGAAAATTTATACCCGTTTTTACAAACGGATATAAATTTTCTTCTTATCCAACACCCAACCCACCAACCAGCAGGTAAGCATCCACCACACCGAGAAAAGAAACGCTCCGAGGTAGTCGCCTGTAAAAATAAAGATGTGGTTATAGATCCACGAGAAAAGCGGTTCATTGCCCACATGAATCATCCACATAACGGTTACGCCCAGTTCGCTCATCAGGTAAACGAACAGTGGATTTTTACCGGTTACCAAAAAGAAATGCGTTCCCTTTGTTTTTCCCAGAAAATCGGTGACATAGATGATAAGCGATAGTAGCAGACAATCCAACCCTACCGTCAGGACGGCATAAGAGCTTGTCCAGAGCTTTTTATTTACCGGAAAAAAAGAATCCCAGCAATAGGCCACAAAAAGCAGCACAAAGCCCGCCATCAACAGTTTGGCTAGACCTTCGTAGCTTTTACCTTTGAGTTGGAGAAAACGCCCTACAGCAAATCCGGCAATGACATTAAACAAGGCAGGCAAGGTACTGAGCACTCCTTCCGGATCGAACTGAAAACCTTCGCCCATGTACAGGTGGTTGACGCCCAACAACCAGGTATCGAAGCGCAACACCGCGTTACCCGTTTTGCTAAACTCAGCCCCGGGAGTGCCAAAAACCAACAGCAACACCCAGTAGGCCAACAGAGCAACTACACCCAACCAAATGGTTTTTTTAGATCCAAGCCAATAAACCATCAGCGACACGATACCGTAACATAATGCAATGCGTTGCAAAACGCCCATGATGCGGGTTTGCGAAATGGGCGAAAGAATCAAGTGCGACTGTGCATTGAGTTTAAAAAACGGGAACCAATACATCAGGTACCCAATAAGGAAAATAAGAGCCGTACGTTTCAGTATCTTCCACAACACTTCCGATTGTTTCATCGTTTCCCATCGTTTGGTAACAAAGCTCATAGCATTGCCCACGGCAAACAAAAAAGAAGGAAACACCAGATCGGTGGGCGTAAATCCGTTCCAATCGGCATGCTTGAGCGGCCAAAAGGTAGTGGCTCCGTTGCCCGAAGTATTGACAATGATCATAAAACAAACGGTGAGTCCGCGGAAGATGTCCAGTGCCGTAAAGCGGTAGGGTGCGGAAGAAAGTGTGGATGACTGAGCCATAAGAATACGGGTTTAAATAAGTAATCGGGTTGTAAAAATACAAACTTTTTCCGAATAAAAATATCCGTAGAACTATTCTGCTCCTATAGGGCATAAATAATTGTCAAAATAACACAAAGTACCGCTGGAAAACTCCCGACAGTACTTCGTATTTTGCCAATTTTTTATCTAAGATAACTCATTCTTAACTGCCCCCAACCCCCTTTAGGGAAACCAACGGTCAGCGACCGAAGGGAGATATTTAGGGACGAATCAAAATAATATGAACTGAGTTCGAGCGCGTACTTATAACCTGAGTTCGGGATAAGAACTAGATAGGAAAATAGGATCAACATAATATATCTTGTTTATCAGACCTATACAAAATATAATATGTCGGTGCTCTGCACCTCTGGTTTATATGTCTGACTAATTTCTACAAATAGTTCGGTGCTCTGCACCTTTTGAGGGACAGAGTCCCAGAATATTTGTAGCATTTAGCATTGTTTTATCATCATTAGGTGCAGC
>Ga0209540_10003867_pt1 | contig 10074 bp, 8 predicted proteins | sample BarGraIncu01121A_FD_184501 | JGI IMG/M metagenome (GOLD analysis project Ga0209540, IMG submission 184501) | Arctic peat soil microbial communities from Barrow, Alaska - Barrow Graham LP Incubations 011-21A (SPAdes) (version 2) | ecosystem: Environmental > Terrestrial > Soil > Wetlands > Peat... | reverse complement strand
GATTGAGGATCAGGGCATCTGCATTTACAATAAGAATAAAACCGAATATTGTGAGCATACCTCTACCTGCTCCTTTAAGGTCTTCCCAGCTCAGGGCTATATGGGAGGAAATGCCTATCGCGAGGGCAAAATAGATCCAGAATCTGGCTGAAGTCAAATTTCCTGCCGAAAAAATGCTTTTAAAAAGTTCCAGGGTCAGAGTGAGGATTTTTGTAAATTGGTCTGGATCTGCAGTGCCTGGATTAAGAGACAGGTAATTAGCTAAGGTGGCAGAGGAATCAGGCAAGAAGATGTACATGCCCAGGATCAGGGCTGCTGTTCCGCTGAAAATTGGGCCCATGCCTATGAAAAAGTTTCCTATGCTCTGGCAGAGGCTTTTTCCGTCCCACTCATGGCTGACGTATCCCAGGACCCCGTCTGCTGCTTTCAGGTCAACCAGTTTGAATTTACCTACTTTGTGCCTGAAGAGATAACACATCAGCAGGTGGCCTAGTTCATGGATCGGGATGCCTATCCAGGCTGTAGCCAGAACTCCTTTTATGCCCAGGACTCTTTGGGTATAGAAATTGGCTCTGTTCTCAATAACGCCGAGTACTATACCGACAAGGATCAGAGAGCCTGTAACGCAGAAGGTTTCAAACAGGCTTAACTGCAGAATCGTAATGAAATTATCTTCCAATTTCGGACTTCCTTACAAACATCTCAGCTGTTTTTGTTCTCAGGACGTATTGTTACTAAAAAGAGTTTTCTCTAATTATTACGCTTCCGGGTATGTCTTCATATGTGACACTTTTTCATATATGTGCACATTCTCATACTTGCTCCCAGGCGTGTTTCCAGGCTTTCATATGGTAATAGTGAGGGGATAAAAGGATAAAAGGATTAAAAGATAAAAGTGGGAGTTAAAAAGTGAGGGCTGGCATTTAGAATGAACGTATGCCCTTTAGAACATTTTGACGTACTTTCCAAGCCCTTTACTGAGAGCCCTCTGATAAACAAGATGTGCGCTTGCAACGTCCTGAATGGCAAGGCCTGTTGAGTCAAAGATCGTAATCTCATCTTCACTGGTCCGGCCAGGCTTCAGGCCTACAATCACTTCTCCGAGCTGGGCATGAATATCATTTTCAGAAATATAGTGCTTGGAGAGAGGGACATTTACTTCTCCCGAATGGAGTGCCTGAAACATATCGTCTACAACTATTTTGGAGCGGATAATAAGTTCGGGATCTAGTTCTTCTTTCCCAACGGCGTCAGCTCCTATCGCATTTATATGAGTGCCTTCTTTTATCCATTGGGCCTTTACTATCGGCTTGCGGGTTGGAGTTGTTGTCACAAGAATATCGCAGTCACATACTTTCTCAATTTTTTCTTCGTAATGGACTTCGCAAGATACGATGTCTGCAGAATCCCGAATAAACTTCTCACAGCTTTCTTTCGTTCTGGAAGTAACTTTCACCAGTTCGGGCTTAAAAACTTCACTGAGAGCCTCAAGCTGGGACCTTGCCTGAATTCCGGCTCCAACCATGCCAATAACTTTTGAATCCTTTCTTGCCAGGTATTTTGCGGCAATCCCACCTGCAGCTCCGGTCCTGATATCAGTCAGGTAGGTCCCGTCCATGATTGCTATGGGCTCACCTGTCTTCGGGGAAATAAGGACAATCAGCGCCATTACGGTAGGAAGCCCGAGAGGCGGATTTCCGGGGTGGACATTTACAATTTTCACGCCGGTAATATCCTCTTCTTCAAGATATGCAGGCATTGTCCGCAGGTCTCCGTTATAGGCAGTATAGTAAAGATAGGATTTCGGGGGCATCTGCACCTTTCCAAGCCCATGCTGTCTAAAAGCCCTTTCTACGACCTGCATATCAGAAGGCATATCCATAACACTTTTTACTTCTTCCTGGGTGAGCCATAATACTTCCATGATATGAACCTCCAGCCGGAGCCCTGTGGCTCAGCTGAAAAACAATTTCAAATTAAACGAAACCGGGAATAAAAACCGTCAGGCCAATGGACTGCCGGGTTCACACATTGTTATTTTTATTTGCGCAAATATGTATATATAATGTATCTCACTCATTTAAAGAACTTCCTTCCCAAGAGGAGACAATTATGCATGAGAGATATGCATCAAAATCCAATTGATTTTTCCGGCCCTTATATGAGGGAAAAATTGCTTAAGCCTGCCCGGGATATTCGAAGCCTTCTCCGCTGGGGTTACCCAAAGTTTGCAACCATCAGTTTCGTAGCTACCCATTCCCGGCTCAGCGTAGAAGAGCGTCATATTCTTACAAGGGTAATTATGCCCCCCGACAGAATAGTTTCCAGAATTAATAAAAAAATGACATGTACAGGCATAAAGGACAGAGATCTACTACTTGATGGGTATAACGTCCTCCTCAGTGTGGACAGCCTGCTAAAAAAGGAACTTATGTGGTTCTGTGATGACGGGTACATAAGAGATACTCGCTTCTACTTCAGCAAGGCGAAGCAGGCTGAGGGTATCGAGGAATCCCTGGATCTGGTTCTTATATTTCTTTCCGAAGCCCATCCGAAATCAGCCATTTTCCTTCTGGATGCTCAGATCAGCCGAAGCGGAGAACTTGCAGGTTTAATCCGCCGCAAAATGAACGAATACGGAATTTCAGGCGAAGCCCGAACATCAAAAACCGTTGATTTTGAATTGAAAGCAGAAGGCGGGAATCATGAGAAAAGTTTGATTGTTGCAACTTCTGACGGAATCGTGATCGACTCGGTCCTGCAGGTAATCGATATCCCCGCCTGCCTGATGGATAAAATGGGAATTGAGCCGATCAGGCTTTACTAATTTGTCATCCGGCACTTCGTTTTTTCTTGTTCGTAAATAGAATCCCGTACTTGCAGTGGATGTCCACGTTTTTTTCAGTACATATAATAGATGTTTCTTGTTCTCTTTCGTTTTACAGAATCTCTCATCCAGCTTATCATATCCTGTTTTGGTCCTAAACAATTGATCAAACTTTTCGGACAATTGCTTCGGTACCCCTCCTGAATCTGGATTTTCTCTAAACTCACAGAGTTCCCCCTAAAAATCCCAGTACCCATCCAGAAAAAGCATGTTGATATGCAATTTGCATGAATTGAGGTGCATCATCACTAAGAAGTGTGATAATCACAGGTATGTCTCTGATGATATGCCGCAATTGCAAAGGCTTCAAGGACTTTCTTTTTAGTAGTTTTGTATTCATTAGGCGAGAAAATATAATCCAGTTTTCGACGCTACCGATGAGCCGTAGTAATCAGCATCCAAACCCCAGCTACAACCTCGAAAAACCCGGGGCGGAGCCGGTCTCCCTCAACTCAGGCATTCCATTATCATAAGGCTTACTATTATAGTTTAAGCGCAATCCTATATAATCTTCGGAAGCTTAGCGTATTTTTTTTAGCTAATAATTCAATACAACGGATTGCTTTTTTTCAAACAAACAACTATTTAATAAATCGACCCTAATTGAGTATACATGAGTGGAATCAGGGTTGGAACGGATTCTTTTTCAACTTATGAAGAAGGAATAAAAAAGGAATGGATTATAGGGAACGGGCTTGGAGGATTTGCCTCCTCTACAGTAATTAACGCAAGAACAAGGACTTATCACGGACTGCTTGTAGCAGCTCCACATAATTATCCAGGAAGATATTTGCTGCTTTCTTCCCTTGATGAAGAAATTTCCACCAATGAAGAGAGTTATAAACTTGCAACCCATAAATATTCTGATACCGTTTCTCCAACGGGTTTCAATTACCTTTCCGAATTCGTTATAAACCCTTTTCCTCAATGGGTTTACAAGCCTGGCGACTTTACTGTAAAGAAAACAGTCTTCATGGTTCACAACAATAATACAGTTTTTGTTATCTATGATATAGAATCCAGAAAAGAGAAAGCTTTGCTGAAAATTTGTCCTCTGATAACTTCAAGAGACTTTAATATCACTGCTCGCGCCGGATACCTTTCCTTTTTTGCCCAGGAAACTACTCCCACGGGAGTTGAACTATCAAGCTCTACCGGTTTTACTTTCTCGCTTTCATCCGATCTCCAGTATCACCCTGATCCCACATGGTATTATAACTTAGAGTATGATGCTGAGAAGGAACGGGGACTTAACTCCGAGGAGGATAACTTCAGTCCGGGTTATTTTGAAAGCGAGCTGGGATTAGGAAATTTCCGTTTTTTTGTTGCTGCTTCGACAAGAGATATTTCTTCTCTTACTCTAAAGCAAGTCGATAAACTCCGTATAAGGGAAGCAAATCGGCAGAATCTTCTTGTTCTGGATTCGAAACTTATCAAGCCTTTTGCTCTTAAACTTACCAGGGCGACTGACACTTTCGTAGTGAGAAGCCATGTCTCAGGTGAGGAGACGATAATCGCGGGGTATCACTGGTATTCTGACTGGGGAAGGGATTCCATGATTTCTCTGCCTGGCTTGCTTTTAGTTCCTTATCGTTTCGAAGAGGCAAGAACCATTCTCGATTATTTTGCCAGGTACTGTCGGAGAGGCTTAATCCCCAATACTTTCCCGGCTTTCGGAGGAGAGCCAATTTACAATACGGTGGACGCTTCTCTCTGGTTTATTCATGCCCTTAGCCGCTATTTCGCGTATACAAACGATTTCCTTTTCCTTTCGGATATCTGGGACACAGTAGTTAACATAATAGAATATTATCATAAAGGCACGGATTTCGGAATCTTCATGGATTCCGATTATCTCATCCAGCAGGGGCCCCAGCTGACCTGGATGGATGCTAAAGTCGGGGAATGGGCAGTGACTCCAAGAGCAGGTAAAGCCTGCGAGATTAATGCTCTCTGGTATAACGCTCTGAAAACTGCTTCTTATCTGGGCACTCTTCTCGGCGAAGACGTTTCCCCATTCGAGAACCTTGCAGATGGGGTAGCTTCAAATTATGAGAGTGTTTTCTGGAACCCGGAAACTAACTGCCTCTTTGACCTCGTATATCGGGACGAGGCAGGAAATCAGGTTAAAGACCCTGCTATCCGCCCCAATCAGATCTTTGCCGTATCCCTACCTTATACTATGCTTTCTCCGGAGAAAGAAAGAGCGATTGTTGACATAGTTGAAAAAGAACTTCTGACTCCCTTTGGGCTCAGAACTCTCTCACGAGACCACCCATTATATAAAGGACAATATCATGGAGATGCCTTGACCAGAGATACGGCCTACCACAACGGAACCGCCTGGCCCTGGCTCCTTGGATCTTACGTAAGAGCATACAGGAAGGTCAATAATTATTCGGAAGATAGTCTTGAGAATATGCGGGCTCTTCTCGAAGGCTTTGATGTGCAGCTTGAAACCGCAGGCATCGGTTCCATTTCTGAAGTGTTTGATGGTGACTACCCTCACTCTCCCGGCGGCTGCATTGCCCAGGCCTGGAGCGTTGCGGAAATTTTAAGGGCATATGTAGAGGATGTACTTGGGATCAAGCCTTGAAAACCTCAACAGAATGATTTTACGCCATGAATCGCTGATGACTGTTTACCTATATTTTAATAACTTATCAGCTAATGATCAAGTATGCTCATACTTGCGGCAGATATCGGAACGGGTACACAGGATATCCTGCTATATGATTCGGAAAAAGAAGTTGAAAACAGCTTTATTATGGTCATGCCTGCTCCGACCCAGGTTATTGCGGAAAAGGTTCGGAAAGCGACCGGAGAAGGAAAGGCGGTAGTGCTTACAGGGAACATAATGGGCGGAGGCCCGTCTGCGTTTGCCATCAGAGCCCATCTTGAGGCAGGTTTTCCGGTATATGCTACTGAGCAAGCTGCTCTGACCATCCATGACAGTATCGAAAAAGTGAAGGTCTTTGGAATTAGGATTGTCTCCGAAGAGGAGGCAAAAAAACTCGAATCTGAAGAAAACGCACTCAATATTGTCATGCAGGACTTCGATCCGGAAGTAATTTCATCCGCATTTTCGATTTTTGAGGTGCGCATGCCTGAAAATTATGCGGTGGCGGTACAGGATCATGGAAACGCTCCCGAGAAAAGTAACCGGGTATACCGCTTTGAGCTCTTCAAAGAACTCATTAACAGAGGAGGAAAGCTTGAAAATTTTATTTACAGGCCTGAAGAGATTCCGGAAGCTTTTACCCGAATGAAAGCCCAGGCCGATTCCCTTCTCAAGGCTGTCGGAAGCCAGGAGACCCGGTCTGTTTTTATGGATACAGGTCCTGCAGCCGTTTTCGGGGCTCTTGCCGATCCTGCAGCCGTGCAGCCTTCAATCGTGGTTAATATTGGAAACGGGCATACTCTGGGAGCACTTGTGCTTGAGAACAGGATTACAGCACTTTTTGAACACCACAGTTCCCTTATGAATCCGGAAAAACTCCAGGATTATATTAAAAGGCTTGTCGATGGAAAACTTGGTTTTGATGAGGTATTTACAGATGGAGGGCATGGTGCGTACATAAAGGAAGCTCGAGGCTTTGAGCAAGTCCGTTCGATAATGGTTACAGGCCCGAAGAGAGAAATGCTTGAAAAGCTTTCGGATTCAGAGATCCGAACTGAAATTCTAACAAAATTACACTTCGCCGCACCTTTCGGTAGCATGATGCTGTCAGGCTGCTTTGGGCTTCTTGCAGGGTTCTTTGAAAAATATCCAGAACTATCAATCAAATTTATAAGAACCATCAATAAAACTTATAAATAACTAAGTAGTAGGAGGTAGGTTGCATAAGCCTGAAATATATAATTTTTCAGGGATTACGAAATTTCAATTCCGGGATCCCCTTTGAAAGGGTCGGGAATGCAGAGCTGCCTGCTATAGTTTGCCAGGGTCGCTTACAGATAAATGTAAATATAGGCAGGTATCTCTATATGCACATATCTCATACTGAATGGTTTGCTAAACGGTTTTTTGCGAACATGATGCAAACATTTATATGCGGAAACAAATCCGTTACAACAAATTTTCATTAAAATCATTATCTTTCAGGAGAATCAAGCTTATGGTACGAAAGCCAGGAAGTATGTACAGAAACGTGAGGCAGCGCTCATTTACCAGAAGAAAATATATGGGCGGTGTTCCAGGCAGTCAGGTTATTCACTATGATATGGGGGATAAATCAAATACATCTTTTCCAATCAAAGTTTCCCTGATTGTAGAAGAAAAATGCCAGATAAGGCACGTTGCTCTTGAAGCAGCCCGTATTACAGCAAACAGGCACCTCGTTTCAGATACCGGAAAAATGGGCTTTTATATGAAGCTCCGTGTCTACCCTCATGAAGTACTCAGGGAAAACAAGCAGGCAACAGGTGCAGGTGCTGACCGTGTATCCAGTGGAATGCGCAGGGCCTTTGGAAAGAATGTAGGTACAGCTGCAAGGGTATATCCGATGCAGAGGATCTTCACAGTGGCTGTTGAAAAGCAAAATTTCCAGGCTGCAAAGCAAGCTCTCTGGCATGCAGGACAGAAACTGCCCACCCCCTGTAGAGTTGTTGTCGATGAAGGGGCGGAACTGGTACAATAATCAATTAGATTGCTAAGATTAAAAGGAGTATAATAATGTTCGATTACGAAGAGCTTTTGGACCGTGCAATGGCAAAAATGCCTGACATCGAGACTACGGACGCTCGATTCGTAATCCCTGAGCCCAGAATTTTTTCCGAAGGTAAGACCACGATTCTGGATAACTTCGGAAATATTGCAGATATCCTTAACCGGGACCCTGACCATTTGATGAAATATCTCACCAGGGAACTGGGGACTGCAGGGAAAATAGAAGGCACACGTGCAGTCTTCCAGGGAAGGTTTACGAGAGCCCAGATTTCGGATAACATTCAGGCTTATGTGGACGAATATGTTATGTGTTCGGAATGCGAACGCCCGGATACCCAGCTTGTCAGGGTGGACAGGGTGCTTGTCCTGAAATGTTCTGCTTGCGGAGCTCACAGACCTGTCAAAAAGAGAAAGGTAACCAATGTGGTTGTCAGGGATGCCATCGAAGAAGGCGGGACCTATGAACTCAGGATCGACGCCGTGGGGTCTAAAGGTGATGGGATAGCGAAAATCGATAAATACACAGTCTTCGTGCCTGGAGCCACAAAAGGCGACATGGTCAAGGTAAAGATAAAGAAAATAAGCGGAAACCTTGCCTTCTCAGAGAAGGTTTGAGGTTTTAGCTTTTCAGATCTATAAATGCAGTCCGGGCCGACTATTTTTTTGTTTATTTATTCCGTTTCGTGCCCGAACAGCTTAAATCCTATTTTCAGATCTTTAAATTATATCCAGGTACTGCCTGCTATTTTTAATATTAAATCTATTTAAACACTTAATCAGATCAGGAACCTGTGAGGATAAATGCCTTCTGAAAAAAAGGATGTATCAAATGCCCCTTTGAGGGACTCTGCGAGGGACTCTCCATTAGAGGCAAAAGATATAGAGATTCTCTCATTGCCCGGGTTATCTGTGAACCTCAGGCATGCCGGAGATACCCTGGAGCTTGTGGCAAACGGAAATCTGAAAGCGGTCTGCAGCCCTATCCTGAAGAATATCAACTCCCGCCTACAAGAGGAAAAGCCAGCCCTTGTGCAGGAAGACAGAGTCATTGCCTCGGCCTGGCTTCCTCCAGTCCCAAGCCCTGTTTTCAGACGCCTTATTTTTGCAGAAGTGCAGATAGCCCTGGGAAAATACATTCCCGAAACAGTATCCATTGAGCTTACCCGGCAGAATAGTTCCAGATATCTACCCGGAACAGTTGTAGACGAGGTGGACGCAGGTACCATAAAGAGAATAATAGATGAAGCTCTTGAACTTGGCACTTTCATTATCACATTTACTGAGAACGACCCACTCCTGCGGGAAGGAGTCTTCGAACTTATAGAGTATGTGGACAAAAAACGAGCTATTGTCAACTGCTCCACATGGGGTACTGACTTTTCAAGAGAAACTGCCTCCCGTCTGAAAAATGCAGGGCTTCATTCCCTTATGGTGGGAATCTACTCAACTGATCCTGAAAAACACGACGCAATCCGAAAGTCCGAAGGGGCATACGAAAAAGCGGTATCTGCCATAAGACTGGCCCTTGAAGCAGGGCTCGTGGTTGTAATGACAACCCATGCATCTCCTTCAAACATAAAAGAACTTCCTGCCCTCTATGCCCTTGCATCGGAACTGGGAGTCCACGAATTTTCAGTATGGGAAGCCATGCCAAAAACCAGGAAAGAGCCCTTAATAACTGATGAGGACCGAAAGAATATCCTTGAAATGTATCACAGGATAAATTCCTGTCCTGTCGGCCCTCGAATGTTTTCAAACACTTTTTTAGAGGGGCAGATGCTGGGCGCTATGGCAGGCCGACGCTGGATACATGTAACAGCAGACGGAGACGTAAAACCCAGCCCTTATCCTCCTTTCAGTTTTGGTAACGTAAAAAAAAAGCCCCTAAAAGAAATCTGGCAGAAGATCAGGAGTTATCCCTATTTCCAGAAACAAAATAGCTTGACCCCAATGCACGACCCAGAATTTATGGAATTCGTTGACAGGATCCCTATAGGAGCAAAATTGCCTTATCCTTTTGAGAAAGTTTACAGGAGATAATCTCAGGATAGCATATATTAATTATACTTTCAATAATCGGTCGTGTCCGTGAGTCATTGATCAATTCATAAAAACAAGTACATCCACCGTTTTTGGTAAAAATGTAGAGAGATTCTAATGTTCACGGTGTTCAATGACTTTCGATCAGCTTTTCAAACCCGATTGAAAAACTATTAAGAAACAAACGATTTTCATCCCCAATCTTACATTCCGCACCCCCCTCTAAAAATAAGGTGAATTTTTCAAGAACTGATTAAATTTATTAGATCTGCTGCGAACACATATTCAAAAAAATCAATGAATTTAACTTGAATTGCACAGAGTTCAAAAAAAATCAAGTCTGAATTAAAGGAAATACCCCCATTTGACCAACTCTTTATCTACTCTTGTCACCAAAACAATATTGGTGGCTCTAATGTTCGTAGAAATTCCTAAAGAATATCTCTCAACCTTTAATCGTCAATTACAAACACAACTT
>Ga0209540_10003866_pt1 | contig 10077 bp, 15 predicted proteins | sample BarGraIncu01121A_FD_184501 | JGI IMG/M metagenome (GOLD analysis project Ga0209540, IMG submission 184501) | Arctic peat soil microbial communities from Barrow, Alaska - Barrow Graham LP Incubations 011-21A (SPAdes) (version 2) | ecosystem: Environmental > Terrestrial > Soil > Wetlands > Peat... | reverse complement strand
ATTCAGCTCCATTTAACGATGGTATTTTAAAGGCATTAGATGTAATTTTTTAGCCAAATAAGCAATTATAGACTATTTTTTTGCTTTTAACGCATTTTCATCAAGTTTGGCAAAACCTCAATTTCCTTCAAATACATATGAAATCGATTCTTCAACGTGAACTACGCCGCTGGGACTAATAGTTATATTCGCTGTCGCTCCTTCCAGTGTGTAGTCTTTTGCGCTGGCTGTGGGCACCAGGCAGAGAATAATCAGCAAAAGAATAGCTGTTTTTAATGCCACAAAATTAATATTTGCTTCTCTTATAGGTTCAACAGAATCATTTGAAAGCCGCAACCAAATTCCTCCAACTCAGTATTATTTTTCATTATTTTTATATTTTTCCAGAGTTCTTTTAAAACTTGGTTTTAAAATCCAGTGATTTTTGGATTAGAGTCAAGAAAAAAACCTTTATAAGTAACCCGTTCAAACTTTTCAGAAATCACAGACCATTTATTTTCTGAAAATCCGGTTATTAAAGGAATTTTAATGTTGAACTCCAAAAAACGCCCGTTGAAATCTTCGGGCAAAGTTTTAAATGCTATAAACTTGCTTCTAGCGCATGTTTCATTTTCGGGATAAGACCCCGTTGGAATGTGGTCCTGCAGGCAGGGCTGAACCGTGAAACATAAGTGAAACTTGGTGTTATAATTGGTAAAATCTTTTTACGCATACATACGTGATGCATGGAAAAACCCTGATGAGACTTACGTAAACGAGCTCCGCTGGGAGCGCATGCAGGTCTGGAGAAGGCAGGGATCCGTGACCAGAATAGAGAGGCCCACAAGAATTGACAGGGCACGCTCTCTTGGATACAAAGCCAAACAGGGTATTGTAGTTGTCAGAGTAAAGGTACGCCGTGGAGGGCTTGGTAAAATAAGGCCTAAGCGTGGGAGAAGGACCCAGAAAATGGGGACGAATAAGATCTCCGGCGGCATGAGAATTCAGAGGATCGCCGAAGCACGTGCAGACCGCAAATACCCGAACCTTGAAGTCTTGAACTCCTACTGGGTAGGTGAGGATGGAAAGAACAAGTGGTTTGAAGTCATCCTTGTAGACCCGCACCACCCTGTAATAAAGAGCGACAAAAACCTGAACTGGATCTGTGACTCATCTGTAAGGGGCAGAACCACCAGGGGCAAGACCAGTGCAGGCCGGAAGGGCAGAGGCCTGTCTACACGCGGGAAAGGTACTGAAAAGACCAGACCGAGTATCCGTGCACATCAGAGTCGAGGCAAGTGATTCATCACATAACGTTGCGTGTGATCGCCCACGCAACCGAAGACGTATCCAGAGTCAAATCGGCTCTGGACTTTTTTTTATCAGGTGCCGGCATTCGGGAAGATAGTGAGTTGATCGAAGAACTTCAGGCTGAAGGGCACCATGGAAATCCCATTACCATCCTGAGCGTTCAGCTTAAAAGAAAGGCAGACTGTCTGGGTTTTGCTCGCTTTGTCCGGGATAGATTTTCGGAGGAAGACGTATCAAGGCTCAGAAAAGAAATGCCTGAGAGGCTGGACGACGACCAAGTCTTCTATCTCCGCTTAGATAAACAGGCTGCATGCCTGCAGCAGGTGAAGCTGACTGATTCCTCGGATGCGATCACTGCAAAAGTCAAGATCGAAACCTATCCGAAGAACTGGGAAAAAGCCGGAGTCATAGTGGAGGAATTGTTTGGGTAAACCGAAGTTTTACGATTTTTGCGTTCATGCAATTCCTGATGGGGACAATACTGCTCCGGAGCTGGCCGCCCTTGCCCTGCATTTCGGGTACAGTGGGATTACGCTTGCAAATCACTCGGATAAACTTCCTCAATCACGGCATGTACTGAGCTCAACGGATGGATTTGAAGTTTTCAAGGGAATTGAGCTTGTAGAAGAAAATCCCTCGAAACTTCACGGACTCATCGGAAAATTTCGGAAGTCAGTAGATGTCCTGATCGTTCATGGAGGTTCCGAAACTGTTAACAGGGCTGCTCTGGAAAATCCCAGAGTAGATATTCTGAACCATCCGGCTTTCGATAAGAGCAGCGGATTAAATCAGGTGCTGGCGAAGGCAGCAGCTGAAAACGGAGTAGCAATAGGTCTGACATTGAGACCCTTACTTAACTCAAGGGGCTCAAGACGTATCCGTCTGTTATCGGATCTCAAAGCTAACCTTGAACTTGCCAGAAAATATGAGGTTTCCCTTGTCCTTTCAAGCGATGCAATGTCCGGTTTTGACCTTCGCTCTCCAATGGAGACACTTGCTCTGGCTGAAGTCTGCGGGCTTGAAGAAGATGAAGCCATTGACGCTATGAGTACTGTGCCTGAAAAAATCATATCAAGAAACCGTCCTGGACCTGGATATATCAGGGAAGGCGTCGAAGTGCTTGAAGAGGGGGATTACTTTTGAAACGCCTGCTTCCTTCGCTTCGTGCGAAAAAACGTTATCTGGCTTTTGAACTGATTTCCGAAGGGCCTGCAAGCAGGAGCGATCTGGTAAAGGAAGTTATATCCTCTGCTTCCTCACTGCTTGGGGATGTCATTGCAAGTGAATGTGATATTAAGGTGCTGGGGTTTGAAGACTGGAAGGGTATTATCCAGTGCTCACATACCAAAGTAAAAGAAACAAGGGCCTCCCTGGCAGCTCTCACCCGGATTAATGGGAAAAGGGCAACTTTGCATATACTTGGAACTTCAGGTACAGTTAAAAGGGTCACTGAAAAATTTCTCCAGAATCTGAAGGTCTTTGAGCCCAAAGTCGAGACAAAATCCAGAACGACTGAGGAATAATAGGTAGAGTTAGGGAAAACCAACTTAACCGCTTTTTCCTGCATTATTTATGCCGGCTCTTCGTCATTCTCTATGGATAAGATGATTTTCAATTCAAGACCGCGTTGGTTTTTATGAGGATATCCACACAAAACAACGAAGAGCCTTTATGCCTTCATTGAAACCTTCATCCATGGAGCTGCCGGGCAGCTGTCTAATATATACTATAATGAATGAGTATTAGTGTAACAAAGTATAATATTGATTGGCAGGACTGATTGACAGTAAAATAGCTTTTTCGGAATTATTAAAAGTCAAATGCGGATGACTGCGAGCCTGATCGGAAGGCAAGCTCAAAACCGGATACATTGAAACTGTGGAAGGCAGTATTCTTCCATGAAAATGTCATTATTCGGCTTTAGGTACCGGAAAAATCTGAGTCTCACAAGCATTATAACTGAGTAAATACACTTTATTAGCGGACTTAGTTAACATTTAAATTGAATCTTGAAAAACGATTGAAAAGGCCACTCAAGTATGCGAATCCATATCATGCTTGGAAAACGCATTTTACAGGGTAAAAGTGCCTTTGAATTCTCTGTACCCGGGGTATTTTCCGCTGGTTTCATCCGAAAAAAGTTGTTAGAATTGCAAGTCCCGAATAAAAGGTTAAAAACTCTAATAAGGAAGAAATACGTTATAGGGATCAAAAGTCGATTTCCTTACCTTAATGCTGGGTCGTGGACTTTAAGCTCCTGAATTTTCGGGATATCCGCACAGATTCATGATCACTGACCAAAGCCTTTTTTGGGAAGGTGATGATTTAGCTAATGATTTGCGGGTAGAGATCCTTAAAGAAAAAAAGACCGGTAGTTGACCGGGAAGATTGGAAATAATATAAATAGAAATTAAGGGAGATATGGAATATGCAGATGGCACCACAGATGGGTTATGACAGGGCAATTACGGTTTTTAGCCCTGACGGAAGACTTTTTCAGGTAGAATATGCCCGTGAAGCGGTCAAAAGGGGAACAACAGCAGTGGGAATAAAGGCAGCTGATGGGATAGTGCTGCTGGTTGACAAGAGAATAACGAGCAGGCTTGTGGAAGCTGAGTCTATTGAAAAAATTTTCCAGATTGATGACCACATAGGAGCCGCAACATCAGGGCTTGTGGCAGACGCCCGCGCTCTTGTTGACAGGGCCCGTGTAGAAGCGCAGGTCAACAGGGTTTCTTATGATGAACCCATAGGCGTGGAAGTTATCTCAAAGAAAATCTGCGACCACAAACAAACCTACACTCAGTACGGCGGAGTCCGCCCCTACGGGACTGCACTCCTTATTGCAGGCGTGAGCAACAATCTGCCCAGACTCTTTGAGACTGACCCGAGCGGTGCTCTCTTGGAATACAAGGCAACAGCTATTGGAGCAGGCAGAAATGCAGTCGTTGAAGTTTTTGAGGCGGAATACAAAGAGGACATGAACATTGATGCAGCTATTCTCCTCGGAATGGATGCTCTCTATAGAGCCGCTGAAGGCAAGTTCGATGCTTCAACCCTCGAAGTGGGTATTGTGTCTATTCAGGATGAACAGTTTAGAAAATTAGTTCCTAAAGAAGTTGAGGATTATGTTCAGAAGATCCTTGAGAAGCACAAGGGAACTGAACAAAAAGAATAAGATCTATATAATCTTTAAAAAATGAGTAATCAGAGAATTTTCTGATTCTCAAAATTATGTTTTGGAGAAGGTATCTGAAAATGGTGTCCCTGGATGAGGCAGTGACTGCAAGGCTCAAAAGAGGAAGCAAACATTTCGAAGTCCTGGTCGATCCCGAAGGGGCTCTGGCCTACAAGCGAGGAGAAGAAATTAACCTGGAAGATGTTCTGGCAGTTGAAACTATTTTCGAGGATGCGAGCAGAGGGGATCGAGCAGCAGAATCCGATGTTATAAATTCTTTCAATACGGCTGACCCCTTTGAGATTGCTGCCGTGATCCTGAAGAACGGTGAGCTTCAGCTCACTGCTGACCAGAGAAAACGTATGCTTGAGGAAAAAAAGAGAAAGGTTATCTATACCATCTCCAGAAATGCAATTAATCCTCAGACAAGAGCACCACATCCTCCCGCACGGATCGAAAGGGCGATGGAAGAGGCAAAGGTGCATATAGACCCGTTAAAAAGCGTGGATCAGCTGGTAAATATTACGATGAAAGCCATTCGCCCGCTTATACCTATACGCTTTGAGGAAATCAGTATTGCCGTGAAAATTCCTCCAGAATATGCCCCCAAAGCATACGGAGACATTTCCGAAGCCGGAAGCATTACAAAAGAAGAATGGCAGCGTGACGGCTCTTGGGTTGCAGTGGTGAGGATTCCGGCAGGAGTCCAGACTGAGTTTTACGCTCTTATAAATCATCTTACGAAAGGAGAGGCTCAAACTAAACTTTTATAAGAGGATGTTGGATGGATAAAAAAATAGTGATCCCTGGTGACCTGTTATCCGAGAATACAAGAAAAGCCGGATACGGGACGTATGTCAAGAACAGCAAGATCTATTCTTCGTTTTGTGGTATTGAAAATCTCAAAGAGGATAAAGTTGGAGTGATCCCTCTCGCGGGAGCCTATATTCCCTCAGTTAATGACGTGGTGATCGGGATCGTTATTGTGGTTACTCCATCCAACTGGATAATGGACATTGCCTCTCCTTATGATGGCCTGTTCCATGTATCCGAATATCCAAGAAGAGTTGAATCCCGGGAGATGCCTGAAATTCTGGATGTAGGCGATTCTATGATTATCAGGGTAAAAGATGTAGACCGTTCCATGAAAATTGAGCTTGCCCTGAGGGATTCGAACTTTCATAAACTCAAAACAGGCCAGATTGTAGAGGTTGAGCCTGTGAAAGTTCCCCGTGTGATAGGGCACGGCGGTTCTATGATCTCAATGCTGAAGAAGGAAACGAACTGCAGCATTTTCGTTGGTCAAAATGGCAGAATATGGATCGACGGAAAGGATGAAGATGTGGAACTTTTGAGTAGGGCCCTCCGGAAGATCGAAGCTGAGGCCCAACGTTCCGGATTGACAGATAAGATCTATAACTTTTTGAAAAATGAAAGGATTAGACAGAAGGAATCCAAGCCTGTTAAGTTTTTTAAAAATGAAAAGAAAGACACGAAATTAGCAAAAGAAGACCATTCCGAAGATATATACCGGAAGATTGATGTGTTGCTGGACCCGAATAATTGAATTTCGGATAGAGTTACAAGGGATTTTAGGGGATCTTCTTTAGAAGATTTGTTTTAGAGTTTTTTGGAGATTAAAGTATGAGCAGTATGAGTGATAAACCTGAAAAACTAATCACTGATGATGGGCTGCGCCTTGACGGGAGGCGAGCGGATGAAATCAGGCCCATGAAAATTGAGATCGGCGTGCTTTCCAGAGCCGATGGTTCATGTTATCTTGAATGGGGCAGGAATAAAATCCTGGTAGGCGTATTTGGCCCGAGAGAAGTCCATCCCCGTCGTATGCAGCGCGCAGATTCTGCAGTTATCCGTTACAAGTACAATATGGCTTCTTTTTCTGTCGAAGACCGCGTCCGCCCAGGACCCAGCAGGCGGAGCATCGAAATTTCTAAGGTTTCCAGGGAAGCTTTCGAACCTGTAATTATGGCTGAGCTTTTCCCCAAAACGGCAATCGACATTTATGTAGAAGTGCTTCAGGCTGATGCAGGGACAAGGACAGCAGCAATCAATGCTTCAAGTATAGCTCTTGCAGATGCAGGCATTCCCATGAAAGGTCTCATTACTTCCTGTGCCTTTGGAAAAGTTGACGGGCAGATAGTGCTTGACCTCAACAAAGAAGAAGATAATTATGGTGAAGCTGATTTTCCTGTCGCAATGACTCAGGATGGGGAAATCACTCTGATGCAGATGGACGGGCACCTTACTCCTGATGAAATCAAGAAAGGCCTCGAACTTGTAAAGAAAGGCTGCAAGGAAATCCTCGAAATTCAGCAGGCAGTCCTGAGAAAGAAATTTGAAACCCCAGTTGAGGAAACTGTGGAAGAAGTCACAGACACTGAAGACACTGGGAATAAAGTCGTCGAAGCAGAAGCACCCCTTGAATACGCTTCAGAGGCAGCAGTTGTCAAAGAAGCTCTTGAAGAAGCAGAAGAGCTCGAAGAGGAGCAGCTCTGTGAAGAAACCGCTGAAACTGATGCTGTTGCTGAAGAGATTCCTGAATTTGAGGAGTTAGAAGACATAATTAAAGAAGCTGAGGCCTTAGTAGAGGAAGACACTGTAGAAGAAGTAGTTGAAGCTGAAATCGAAGAAGAAGCTTTAGAAGAGGAAGCTTTAGAAGAAGAAGAAGCCTTAGAAGAAGCTTTAGAAGAAGAAGCTGAATTTGAAGCCTCTTTTGAGGCAGTTCCCGAACCCGAAGATTTTGAAGAACTTGAGCCCATCGAGGAAGAAGTTTCCAGCGAAGTAGAAGAAGTGGAATTCGATTCTGAGGAACTTGCTTACGAAGAAGACCAGCTTGAAGAGGAAACCGGAATTGAAGAGGTTGCCTCAGAAGAAACTTTTGAACCCGAACCGGAGATTGAGTCCGAAACTAAAACCAGGACAGAGGTTCCTGCTGAAGAGGCAGTGAAGGCTGAAGTAGAGCCTGAAGAAAAAAAGTGCGAAGGACCTTGGAAGGTAGTAAAAGACCCCTCTGAATCAGGAAGCAGAGGTGAAAACGAATGAGTGAAATTATTGCTACTCTTAAGAAAGACTATATTTATAACCTTATGATCAAAGGAAAGCGTCAGGATGGACGCGGATTTAAGGAGTTCACTGAATCAGGAAGCAGAGGTGAAAACGAATGAGTGAAATTATTGCTACTCTTAAGAAAGACTATATTTATAACCTTATGATCAAAGGAAAGCGTCAGGATGGACGCGGATTTAAGGAGTTCAGAGATATCAAGCTCGAGACAAACATTATTTCCAAGGCAGAAGGCTCGGCAAAGGTAACTCTTGGAAACACACAGGTCCTTGTAGGGGTAAAACTTCAGACAGGGACTCCTTTTCCAGATTCGCAAGATGAAGGCGTGATTATTACTAATCTGGAGCTTAACGCTATTGCTTCTCCTGATTTTGAGCCAGGTCAGCCCAAAGAAGATGCTATCGAAATGGCTAGGGTTGTGGACAGGGGAATTCGAGAATCGGGCGCAATTGATATAAAGAAGCTTTGCATAGCGGTTGGAGAATCTGTATGGATTGTCCACATAGATGTTCATATTCTCAATGACGAAGGAAATCTTATTGATGCGTCCTGTCTCGCTGCCATTGCGGCCCTTATGACCACGGTTGTCCCTAACGAACAGCATGGAATAGGTAAGAATGTGCCCCTTGCAATGAAAGGGATGCCAGTGGCCGTGGCTCTTGCTAAGATCGGCTCAAAGCTAATGGTGGATCCTTCACTGGATGAAGAGGCGGTTTGTGAGACAAAATTGACAATTGTCTCCAGTTCGGATGGATCTATCGCTGGCATGCAGAAAATGGGTCCTGTTCCTTTCACTGAAGCAGAGGTTATGGAAGCAATCGACATGGCATGTGAAAAGGCAGCCGAACTCCGGGGACTTTACCTGGAAGGGCTTGCAAATAAGGAATAAATCAGGCAGGATTAATTAAATATAAATATTAAATGCCTGTATTACGGTCTAAGCGCATGGCAATATGTGATAAGCAGAACAGGAGAATCTGGGTTGCAGGGACCTGACCCGTGAGCCAACCGGTTCTGAATAAATCACTTCGGACTAAACGTTTATATTTTAAGGAGTTATAACAATGGCAAAAAAATTTACTAAAAAAGGTAGAATTTCCAGATCAGCAGGCAGGTTCGGTCCCAGGTATGGAAGAAAGGACAGAAAACTTGTGGCGGATCTGGAAGAACGCATGCGAGCCCCGCATGTATGTACAAAATGTGCCCGCCCGACCGTGAAAAGGATTGGAACAGGTATATGGAAATGCAGCAAGTGTGGCCATACCTTTGCTGGCGGAACTTATATTCCCTTCACCAGTGTCGGTCAGACCCTGTTGCGCACGATGAAGAATGTCGCTGAGGCAAAGTAAAATCATGAGGTTGTGGTTGTATGGGATATAAGTGCACTCGCTGTAAACAGAAAGTGGAAATTGACTACGAGTACACAGGTATAAGGTGCCCGTACTGCGGACACAGAATTCTGGTAAAAGAGCGTCCTACAATCATCAAACGCATTAAGGCCGAGTAAGGAGTATGCTAATTACTTCTTCTCGTAAACCTTCTGCAAGGACCAGGACGCTTTGCAAGTTGCTTTCGCGGTTTACGGCCGGCAGATCTATAACGCGCGGAAAGATGGGCATGCAGGAACTTCTGGAGTTCTCGCAGGGTGGGCCTCTAATTGCTGTAGGAGAGTACCACGGAAATCCGGGGGAACTCAGCTTTTACGATGAGACCGAAAAGCTCCTTTTTTCTCTCAGGTTTGTAGACTGGTATTCCAAGGAAATCGATTCTTTCTGGTTTCCAGATATTGAACCCGCGCTCACAGGCCAGGGCGAAATTGCAGATGCCTTTGAGTCTTTTTTCCATTTTCAGAGGATTGAGAGCGATAAAATTGATCAACTTCCTTCCCGTTCCACCTTAATAGTTGCGGGAGAAAAGGATATCGATTTTATAGGCAGTGGAAAGTCCCTTTTTAAACTTAATCTCAGAGGTTTTAAAAAGTATTGACTTCCAAACCCTTATTTTGAAGTGTAATTCTAAAGTTTAGGATATCACACCGATTTTTCAAAGCAAAATTTCAAAGCAAAATTGCAAATCCATTTTTTCGGGATCCATTTAAGGAGCCAGATTTTCCAGGAGGAATTCCTTGAAACTTTTCGCAGAATTTACTTTTGAAGCCGAAACTGCAGAAACGATCTACAGGGCTGTCCTGCCCGAACTTAATGATAACTTCTCAGAAAGGTCTGCAATAGGCCTGTCCCTCGAGGACGCAAACAAGCTGGTACTGAGCGTGAAAGCCGAAGACCCGGTTTCCCTTCGCTCAGCCCTGAACACCTGGTTCAGGCTCATCCAGATTGCCCAGGAAGTCCTTGAAGCTACAGCTGAAGCCAAATAACCCGAATTTCACTTCGGGACCAGAAAAATCGTATCCTCTTTAAATTTCGTGGATACAATCCCAGGTGAATTATAATATAATCTTCATAATTTAGATTCACTTTTTGGGGATTAAAATGGATCTCGAAGCTCTCAAACAAACATTGGCATCT
>Ga0209540_10003865_pt1 | contig 10078 bp, 7 predicted proteins | sample BarGraIncu01121A_FD_184501 | JGI IMG/M metagenome (GOLD analysis project Ga0209540, IMG submission 184501) | Arctic peat soil microbial communities from Barrow, Alaska - Barrow Graham LP Incubations 011-21A (SPAdes) (version 2) | ecosystem: Environmental > Terrestrial > Soil > Wetlands > Peat... | reverse complement strand
TGTTTCCATCACATTGGGAAGCCCCTTGTCCTTGAGCCAGGCTGCTTTGTAAACCAAAGCCGCCAGCGTCTCATGGCCAACTTTCATTTCAGCAATCTGCTGTTGGATAAGCTGGTATTTGCCGATGGGTTGGCCGAACTGGCATCGCTCTGTCGCGTATTTCGCTGAGGCGTCCAGAATCGCGCCGGAAAGACCCAGAGAACCAGCTGAACAACCGAGGCGCGTGGAGTTGAGCTGGGTCATGCACATCTGGAACCCTTTATTGAGTTTTCCCAATAGAAGGCTTTTCGGTACTTTTACATCTTCAAAGGTCAGTTCCGCCGTATCGGAAGCCCACAGGCCGACTTTTTCATCGATCTTCTTGCGCGTAATGCCAGGCAGAGAATAATCCATGATCAAGCAGCTCACCCCCTTGGCTCCGGCGTCTTTATCGGTCTTCACGTAAAGCAGGCCGTGATTGGTCACCGTACCGTTGGTAATCCACATTTTGTTTCCGTTGATGAGGTAATAATCACCCTTATCATCGGCACGGCACTTCATTGAAGCTACGTCCGAGCCAATGTCCGGTTCCGTCATCGCGAAGCTGCCGATATATTCACCGCTGACAAATTTCGGAATGTAGTGTTGTTTCTGCTCTTCTGTGCCGAATTTCTGAATCGTCAACGCCGGTCCCCAGCATTGCATGTTAAAGGCCATGCGCCAGGATGTATGAACTTTGGCAATCTGCTCGATGGCCAGAGCGCCTTCCATAAATCCCATGCCGTTACCACCATATTTTTCATCAATGGAGAAGCCAAAAAAGCCCAACTCTGCCATTTTTAAAAAGATCTCTTTGCGCCAGAAATGGTTCTTTTCGTCTTCTTCCACATGGGGTCCAACTTCTTTTTCGGCAAAATTCTTGGCCATGTCCTGAATCATTCTTTGTTCTTCTGTTAATGCGAAATCCATATTATCAATCCTCCCGTCTCATTATTTTTTAACAATTAATTTTAGATTAGATATCAAGTTGCATTCAAAGGATAACGAGGCGGCAAGGAGGAGGCTCCGCAGGCGTATTACTAATACGCTGAGGAAGCCGACGACGATGCCAACAAAGTTAGCCGAAGAAGGCGATTGATATAATTATTTTCTTTCAATGACGAGACATATCCCCTGACCGCCGCCGCCGCAGATTGTCTCCAGTCCGAAGTGGCTGTCGCGTCTTACCATTTCGTTGATCAGCGTTGTCAACCTTATGGTGCCGGTCGCGCCGATGGGATGTCCCAGCGAAATTCCCGAACCGTTAACGTTCACCTTGGCATCCATTTCCGTATCGCTGAGGCCGGAGAGCCTGGCGTCGGCCAGGCACTGGACGGCAAAGGCCTCCTGAACTTCAATCAGATCCATTTGATCAATTGTCGCTTTTATTTTTTTCAGTGCTTTTTCCACCGCTGCCGGAACCGCCGGATAGGTGAGGGTCGGGTCCGTGGCGGCAATAGCGCAAGAGCGGAAATAGGCCAGAGATTTCACGCCCAGTTCTTTGGCTTTCTTCTCGGAGGCCAGGACAACCACCGCCGCGCCGTCATTTTCCGATGAGGAATTGCCGGCCGTGCAAACCCCGTCTTTATAAACGGGCTTGAGTTTGGCCAGTTTCTCCAGCGTTGTTTCTCTGCGGGGACCTTCATCTGTTTTGAGATATGTTGTTTCGCCTTTTTTATCTTTCCCTGTAGGAATGGGCACAATTTCCTCATTAAACTTTCCGGCATCCTGCGCCGCGATGGCCATTTGATGAGAGCGCAGCGCCCAACTGTCGGCTTCCTCACGGGTGATCTTTTCTCTTTTCGCCGCGGTTTCTGCCCAGGTCATCATGGAGCTCAGTTCCCCATATCGCGCGATAGGTTGAGACATTACCCGGCCTCGCTGAATTCTGTCATAAAAAGGAATTCCCCACATGGCCAGCGCGCCATGGCCGCGGGGCATAAAGCCGTATTTTTCATGCTTCTTGCCGCCCAGTCCCCACTTGATGTCGCCGGGAATATAGAGTTCGCTCTGGCTCATGGATTCCATGCCGCCCGCGATGACAATGTCGGCATTGCCGGTCTGGATTTTCATGGCCCCGTAAAAGATGGTTTCCAGCCCCGAGCAACAGCGTCGGTCCAGCATGACGCCCGGAACGGTATCCGGCCAGTCCGCGTCGAGTACAGCCATGCGCGCGCCGTTGGCGCATTCACCATTTTGGTAGGCTGATCCCATGATGACATCATCAATCATAGCCGGATCAATCTTTGCTTTTTTGGCCGCTTCCTGTAAAACAAGACTGGCCAGACGATACACAGGAACATCCCTTAGTGCTCCGCCATACGCGCCAATAGGTGTTCTCGCACAACTGATAATAACTACTTTTTCCATTTCCATAATTTTTTTGCCTCATTCTTAAGAATATTTTTGCCTCACTTTGTGCAAGGCTGTTATGCTAAATTAAAGTCCGCAAAGAACTTTCTTTTCCGTTTGGACAGGGGGAGCCTTTTATGAAACCTTAAGGCTATTTATCCTTGTCAGTGTCGCTTCCGCCTCGGCGATAATGCGGTCGATGAGCTCCTTTGTTGTCGGGTTATCGGTAATGCCGCCGCAGCACTGTCCGGCAAAGAGGATACCGCCTTCCACGTCTCCGTCATTGAGCGCTTTGAGGTGTTTCATGTTTGCCACAGCCTGGCGTGCCAGCACCATGAGGGGATGGCCTTCCTCGGCTTTCAACATCTCGATGCTGACACCAACAAATTTTGCCCAGGACAGATTCATCAGCTTTTTAACCAGAAGAGCGCCTTTAATAGCATCGAAAAGCGGGAATCCTCTTTTCATCATTGCCTCAGCTTCTTTTGTCTTTAATACACGGCCATCCATTCCGTCAAATACATTATCATAGAGTGTGTCCTGTTCAGTGGCTTGCATACACAGCTTTTTAAAATTATCATGCACCATGCTCTCCTTGACCACCATAAACCGGCTGCCCATGGAGATGCCATCGGCACCCAAGGCCAGCGCCGCTGCCAGACCACGGCCGTCGTAAAAACCGCCCGCGGCGATCAGGGGAACTTTCACCATGCTGGCCACCAGAGGAATCAAAACCATGGATGTTGCTGCCGCTCCATGGCCTGCTGCCTCATGACCGGTTACGACCAGCGCGTCGCAGCCCAATTGTACTGCCTTGGCCGCGTGTTTCGCAATCGCGATCGTTCCGACTACTTTGCCCCCATAGGCATGGACGTCGCTTACAAACCACGGCTTGCCCAGTGAATAATTGATGATGGGAACTTTCTCCTCGATGGCGACAGCGATGTTTTCTTTTGCTCCCGGTCCTACAAGTATCTGATTGACACCGAAGGGTTTGTCAGTCATGGCCTTTATCTGCCGGATGTTTTCCCTTGTTTCCTCAGGGTTGCAACGCGCGATGGCCAAAATTCCCAACCCACCGGCATTACAGACCGTGGATACCAGCTTCGGTTCCGTGATCCAGTTCATCCCCGCGAGCATTATTGGATGCTCGATTCCGAACATCGAAGTCATTCTGGTTTTGAGCATTATCTTCTCCTGTATATTTTATCAAAATAAATTTGATTATTATATTGTATAGATTGACAGATTAATGCAAGGGGAATATGTTATTTTGGCATTGCGGGTGTTTTTTTATTTTAACAATGATCATGGTTTTTAAGACAATTCAAGACCTGCGCAACTGTATAAAACCAGCAATTTTGTCATTCCGGCGAAAGAGACTGTGTCGCAATAGGAGAAAACAGCTTCAAAATCGTCATACCGGCGAAAGCCGGTATCCAGAAGTTACTGAAATTACTGGATTCCGTGTCGCGCTTCGCTTGCACGGAATGACAAAAAAGTAATTATGACACAGCCTCGAAAGCCGGAATCCAGTATTATCAAGTATTTCCTGGATTCCGGGTCAAGCCCGGAATGACGAATAGCCGAGTTGTGCAAAGGTCTCAATTCAAGTATTGCTTTTTCCTTGATTTTCCCGGCTGTGCTAAAAATCCAATAAGCGAGGACAGAAATGAAAACTTTTTTCCGGCCGTCGTCGATTGCCGTCATCGGTGCCAGCGCACGTGAAGACAGCCTGGGCGAACAGATAATTAACAACCTGCTTTATGGTTATAAAGAAGCAATTTATCCCGTAAATCCCAACTATAAAGAAATTAAAGGTCTGCGCTGTTTTCCAACTGTGGAAGCAATTCCTGCTTCTGTAGATATGGCTATTGTTATCGTTCCGGCTCCGGCAGTGCCTGCGACGCTTGCGGCCTGCGGGCGCAAAGGTATTTACCGTGTCATCATTGAGAGTGCCGGTTTTTCCGAAACAGGACCGGAGGGAAGAGCCCTGCAAGATAAGTGTACCGCCATTGCCCGCGCGGCAGGCATCAGAGTATGGGGTCCCAATTGTATGGGGCTTGTTGATATTCCCCGGCAACACTTTTTCACGTTTATGCATCCCAATATTTACAAAGATGGCTTGATTCCGGGACGAATTTCAATGGTTGTCCAGAGCGGTATGCTATCGGCAGGATTCCTCGCCGACTTGATGAGTGATCGGGCAATTGGTATTGGGAAGGCCTGTTCCATAGGTAATAAATCGGATGTGGACGAATGCGATATTCTGGAATATCTTCTTAATGACGATGAGACAGATGCTATAGCTTTGTATTTGGAATCGATTCCCCGCGGGCGCCGTTTTATCGAACTGGCTAATCAGTCACAAAAACCTATTGTTGTCCTCAAGGGTGGAAAGAGTTCCGCCGGAGCTAAGGCCGCACTGAGCCATACATCCAGTCTGGCCGGCAACGCCAGGCTTCAAGACAGTGTGCTTACGCTGGCCGGTGTGACCATCGCGCATGATTTTCAACAGATGATGGAGCTTGCGCGGGCACTGGCCATGATTCCTGATACGCCACCGCATTGTCGAACGGCAATCATAACCTTAAGCGGGGGTGCCGGGATTCTCTCCTGTGACCTTCTGGAGGAACAGGAACTGGTGGTTGCCGAGCTTTCGGAAGAAACGAAAAAGGAACTGGCCACTGTTTTTCCGGATTGGTTTCCTTCTTCAAATCCTGTGGATCTCTTTCCCGCTTTTGCCTTAAATGGACCAATAGCGGCATACGAGGGCGCTTTTAATGCAGTGATCAAGGATCCCCAAGTCGATGTCATTTTCATCCACTACTTTGCCGGACTTTATCCGAGTTACGGGCCACTTTCGCTTATGAAGAAAGCTGCCGATAAAGCCGGAAAAGTGCTGATCATGTGGGTTATTGGCCTTAGTGATAACCTCCGGGCATTCAAGCGGGAATGTCAGGAAAGCGGTATTCCATCTCATGGTGAGTTATCCAGGGCAGTCGAGTGTCTTGCTGTGGCCTCACGCTATCAGCGGCGAAAACCTGTTGCCGCTGATAATCACACTGCGGGTAAACCTGCCCTGCCGTCAGGTGCAGCGGATATCTTGTCTAAAGGGAAGGCACGGCGAGTATGGGATGAATTTGACAGCAAACAGCTTCTGGCACTGTGCGATATACCTGTTGTGGATGAACTGATTGCCAAAACTATAGATGAGGCAGCAAGTTTTGCCCAAAAGATCGGTTATCCTGTGGTGATGAAGGGGCTTGCCCGCGGAGAAGTTCATAAGACGGAATTCGGTTTGGTTCGCCTTGGGCTTGCCACTTCTGCCGCGATCAAAACTGCCTTTGAAGACTTGATGAAACGCATGAATGGTCAGGGACGTATTTTGCTGCAGCGGCAGCTTTCCATCGATTATGAATTGATTGCCGGATATTTGCGTGATGCTCAGTTCGGCCCCTGCGTTATGTTCGGTCTGGGCGGGATATTCTCTGAGCTCAAAAGCGATGTTGTATTTGCCACAGCGCCGCTTACAGAGCAGTCCGCACTCGAGCTTATTTTTCGTATCAAGGCAAGCAAACTTTTACAAGGTTTCAGGGGCATGACACCCATCAACCAGAAGGCCATGGCGGGAATTATCGTCGGGTTGGGTAATCTCGGCGCAGCCTGCCCGGCAATTGAGCAGATTGATATCAACCCTCTTATTGTGTCCGGGGGAAATCCGGTAGCCGTTGATGCCAGTATCATTCTCAAAACGAGTTGATATAATTATATTTGTGGGTGGAACAAGTGCAGCGGTTCCACCAAGTGCAAAATATCCTGCTGATTCCCAGGCATGCAAGACTGTGTCGTAATAGCAGAAAGCACCATAAACACCGTCATGCCGGCGAAAGAGACTGTGTCGTAATTACTTTTTTGTCATTCCGTGCAAGCGAAGCGCGACACGGAATCCGGTAATTTCAGTAACTTCTGGATACCGGCTTTCGCCGGTATGACGATTTTGAAGCTGTTTTCTCCTATTGCGACACAGTCTCGAAAGCCGGCATCCAGTATTTTTTTTCTGGATCCCCGTGTCGCGCTACGCTTGCACGAGGATGACGAATAGAGGAGTTCTTCAGGTCTCGCTGCTTGAGTCAATTATTTCCTTAAGTTCTGCTTATCTCTTTCATCACGACAATTTCGGGATTGTCCCCGATTAACGCGGCACTTTTTGTAAAAAAATCTTTAAAATGAGGAGTGGATGAATGAAAATTAAAAGCATCTTTATCCTTGTATTGTTCGACTACAACAAGAGTGTTGGGGTTGGCTTTCTCTATGTTGAGAGAATACAACACAGTTCCTTCTTCTTTGGCTACTTTAGCCATTAATTCTTTAAATTGCCCCAAGGCTTCCTCCATTTTGCCTTCCTTAATCGGCATCTTGGCAATAACAGTAATCATTTTGCTTCCTCCTTTTTTATATTGATCAGATGATATTTTATAGCATAGTATGAATTATTATCAAATACTATAAAATCATGTAGAATCTCAGTGCTTAAACAATAAAAAATGCGGCCGAAATAATGTTTATGATTATTTGACTGGGACTAATTTAATGTGTTATCTTGCGAGTAAGCAGTAACATGTTTGGCAGTGGAAGATAATAATCCTTAAAACATCAGGAGGTGACAATGAGCGCCAAAGAAAATGATCAGAATTCATCAGCGGAATACAAAACAGGCGGATGGCGGGCCCATTATGTATTGATCGTCTGCACCCTTCTATACGTGATCAATTACATGGACAGGCAGGTGTTTGCGGTCATCCTGCAGCCGATGAAAATCGACCTTAAATTGACAGATGCCCAGTGCGGTCTGGCCTCCACTGTGTTGATTCTCGGCATGGCCTTTTTTTCATTTCCTATTTCTCATTTGATTGATCGCTGGAGCCGCAGGAAAGCCATTGGCATCATGGCTATACTCTGGAGCGGATTTACTTTTGCCACAGGTCTGGCCAAAAATTTTACGGGCGTGCTCATTCCGCGTGCGTTTGTCGGCCTGGGCGAAGCGGGTTTTGTGCCCGGCGGCACAGCGATGATTAGCGCTTCTTATTCAAAAGAAAAGCGCGGCTGGGCAATGGGCATATTTCATATTGCTATTCCGTTGGGTGCCGCGGCAGGTGTCATTATGGGCGGGCTTATCTCGGTGCGAATGGGCTGGCGCGCGCCATTTCTTTTTTTCGCCATACCCGGTGTGATTCTGGGGACCATGGCCTTCTTCATGAAAGATTACAAAACAGCAGATGATACCGGCACCCAGGGAGGGCTTAAGAATTTTTTTATGGCATTGCGGAATGTTCTGCGGTTACCGACGATGCGTTGGTATTATCTTGCCCTCGGCATCGCTGTTTTCATGACGTCGTCGGTTTTAATCTGGCTGCCCAGTTTGATGATGCGTATGTTGAATATCTCTGAAGCTAAGGCTGGTCTGCTTTTTGGCGCAATCGGTCTTGCCGCGATTATCGGCGCGCCGCTGGGCGGATTTCTGGCCGATTTCTGGCAAAAGAAAAATCCCCGGGGTCGAATGTATATTCCGGCTGTGGCCTATATTATCGGAGGATTGCTGCTGATTGTCGTTATCCTTACGCGCTTCAGCCCGTTAGGGATTGCGCTTGCTGTTTTTTATGGGATTGCCGCCTCTATGGCGATGCCCGCGATCGCAGCCATTTCGCAGGATGTTGTGCCGGTGGCGCATAAGGGGCTATCCATGGGGCTGGCGGTATTCGCGCAATACATGTTGGGCGGCGCCTGGGGGCCTTATGTTGTGGGTGCTGTTTCTGACTCGCTTGGTGGTGGCGCCGATGGCTTAGGCATTGCGGTCTCACTCTGCGGCGCATTTGGCGTATTGGCCGGCGTTCTATTTTTTGTGGCCGCCCGGACCTACCCGGAAGATTCGCAGAAAGTAAAAGATGAAGCGATTTTGGCTGAGTAGGGGCGTGGTTTTCCCACCTTGGGTTTCTCATCCGCGAGGTTTTTGAGTAAGGATGCAATAATGTCATAGATCATCCACCCCCTGCACCCCCGCCAGCGGGGGACAAATAATGTGTGAGGTTTAATTATGAATGATAAAAAAATGATAGAAGACTTGGTGGCTACTATGAGCCGCTACGTGCAGTTTGATACCACCAATCCACCCGGTAATGAAATGCCTGCCGCCCTTTGGCTTGGCGAGCAATTAACGAACCGCGGTATAACTAAGGATATTAAAATATATGAGCCCCTCTCCGGGCGTGGGCTTGTGGTAGCCCGCATCAACGGCAGTGAAGCCTTAAAGCCTCTCATGATCAATCATCATATAGATGTTGTGGCTGCCGATCCGGCGAAGTGGAGCTATCCGCCTTTCAGTGGGATTTGCGCCGATGGTTTTATCTGGGGGCGCGGCACGCTGGATACCAAAGGTCTTGGCGTTATGTTTGTGCTGGCGCTGGAGGCGCTGATCAAAGAAGGTATCAAATTCCGCCGTCCGATAGTATTTACAGCAGTGCCGGATGAAGAGCTGGGCGGTAAGAACGGTATGCACTGGCTTGTGGAAAATTATTTGCAGGAAATTGATCCGGAATGGGTGTGGGATGAAGGCAGCGGGGGCCTCAAAGGATTTTTTGGGGAGCGGGTGCTGTTTGCCATTGCGGTTGCCGAAAAGCGTGTTCATCATGTAAGGCTTATTGCCACAGGTGATCCTGGTCATGGATCCATGCCGCACAACAACAGCGCCAATGTCACACTGATCGATGCTCTGGAGCGGATTATCGGCAAGCCGCGGCCCATGCGAACGGGAACTACCACTAACGCAATGTTCAGTGTGCTGGCCGGTGAACAGAAATTTCCAGCATCCGTTATACTGCGTAATCTCTCCAACCCTCTGGCTCTCAAGTTGGCGGGAAAATTGCTTGCCGCCGAAAAATACACCAACGCTCTTTTCCGTGATACCGTGAGCGTCAATGTGATTAAAGCCGGTTATCAAACCAATGTAATTCCCGAGCGGGCGGAAGCTGAGATTGATTGCCGCTTGTTGCCGGAAACAGACACGCAGGAATTTCATCGCTGGCTAGTGAGCCGTGTCGCCGATGACCGCATTAAAATTGAGATGATCCAGACCTCGCTGCCGTCCGGAATCGCGCCACTTAATAGCCGGTTTTATCAGGCTGTAACTTCCGCCATAGAAAAACACTCACCCGGCGCCGGAGTATTTCCGCTTTTGATGGCCGGCGCGACAGACGGCCGCTACTGGCGGCAGCGCGGCTATCCGGCTTACGGATTTGCGCCGATTATTATGGAACGCACTGATATCAGCCGTGTCCACGGTATTGACGAGCGCATCTCCATAGATAATTTACTTCTGGGAATCAAAATGACCAAAGACATTATTAAAATGTTGTGTGCCTGAGGATTCCACATGTAATCATTAATGTTGTTTTCTCGGTATTCATTATATTGTTAATGCATTGAGCTTTGTCTAATACATAATAAAGGAGGAAAACATGAAAAGAGTTTTAAGAACGATCTTTATTATCGCCGTTATTACAATGATGGGGGCAACAGTTGGGGAAACCGCTAAGGACGGCCGTTTTATTGTCAAAGACAACGAGACAATACTGGATACGCGGACAAACCTGATGTGGGCGGCGAAGGATAATGGTAGCGATATCAACTGGGAGAACGCCAAGTCCCATTG
>Ga0209540_10003863_pt1 | contig 10079 bp, 4 predicted proteins | sample BarGraIncu01121A_FD_184501 | JGI IMG/M metagenome (GOLD analysis project Ga0209540, IMG submission 184501) | Arctic peat soil microbial communities from Barrow, Alaska - Barrow Graham LP Incubations 011-21A (SPAdes) (version 2) | ecosystem: Environmental > Terrestrial > Soil > Wetlands > Peat... | reverse complement strand
CCTGAGAAATAGAAAAGCAACCAAAAAAGACAGTAATAAAAATGAATATATATTTTTTCATTGTTCCCTCCTTATTTCTCTTTTTCCATCATGAATTCCCATTTTATAATCATATCCTTTGCTGTCCGTGAGCTGGGGGAATCAGGATCAGCCTGGACATATATCTTCATCAGACGAATTGCTTCAGGGTATTTTTTCAACTCGCCATCCACAAGTGCGGTATTATAATATAGCTTTGCAATATAAGGTGCATTCTGTATAGCCATATTAAATTCTTTGGAAGCCTGTTCAAAACTGCCCTCTTTTACCAGCATTTCTCCTCTTATCGCGTATCTTCTTGCCTCCTCAGGAACTTCAGCGAGCAAAGGATTGGCCCTGATTATAGAGAACATCCTTTCCAGAATAGCCTGTGTTTCAGTATTATCTGCCATTTTTAAAGCCTCGGAGAGTTCGGATAAGGTTTCTTTATGCTGCTTTTTTGATTCAAAAATGGCTGCCTTATCCTTATGTTGCTTTACAAGAGGCTGAAATATTTGCATCAAAGCCATCTGGTCATTCATTAGCGGGATATTCTTTTCAGATAAATCCTCTTTTGGTATTAATGAATAAATATTTATTGCCTCATTTATCTTTCCGGATTTTGTATTTGCGATTGCCTCTAACAACCTGGCAGCCGGGTCATCTTTTATTTGTGTGAGCATTTTGATAGATTCGTCATATTGTCCCCGGTCAAGATATGCCGCCCCTACAGCAATCTTGACATTGTTTTCCGACGTATCAAGCGATGATGCCATCCCGGCATCACTGAATGCATCATTAAGCTTACCCTTTTGCCGGTAAATCAGGCTTCGCAAACCAAAGCTTGATGCTGCTTCTTTCTCAACAATTGTCTCTCTTGTGACCTTTTTCTCGATTTTCTTACCAGCTCTCTCAACTGTAAAAATGACCTCCGAGCCTGCAGTTCCTCTTAAACCTGATGTGATCTTTTCATCATTCAATCCCTTTGTAGATTTCCCGTTAATCTCTATTATTTTATCACCGATTTGCAAATCTGCCTTTTTTGCGGGTCCCGGATCGTATACGGTTTTAATAACCGGATAACCATCTCTAAAATTATGTCTGATCCCAACACCCTGATAGGTCCATTGATCGATTGCCGTATTTACTGCAACAAGAGCATTGTCAAAACTGCCCATTGTGTAATACACCCGGGAAAGATGGTAATTAAAACGTAGTTCTTTGGGAGCGATTTCAACTGCCTTTTTATATGCTGCAGCTGCTTCATTGTATGCAGAATTCTCCATAAGATAATATCCTAAGTAATCATAGGCATCTTGATTCTTAGGATTTATTTCGATTGATTTTTTTAACGTCTTTATCGCCTCATCGTACTGTTTTTTACTGCCATATGCAGCCCCGAGCACAATATAGTAACGTGCATCTTCAGGTTTTAGTTCTATAGCCCTTTTGGCTGCTGTTATTGCTTCGTCATACTGTTTATTTTCTCTGTAATACCAAGATAGATTTACAAAGTTTATGGAACTATCAGGTTCGAGTTCTATCATTTTCTTCATAGATGAGATAGCCAAATCTATCTGTCCAATGTTTCCGTAAGCATATGCTAACCAAAACCAAGCCTCATCCGTATTCTTAGAGTGTGGCAGACTCAACGCATTTTTTAACGAAGCAACAGCCTCCTGGGATTGTCCATTATGGTAATAAGCATAACCCAACCACCTATAATAGTCTCCATTATTAGGGGCTGATTTTGTGCATTCTATAAAAAAGGGAATTGCATTGCTGTATTCACCTTTCAGATATGCTGCACGCCCCTTTTCAAATTGTTTAACTTGACTTAATGCGCTACCGCTTATTATAACAAAAATTACTGTTATGAATAAAATCCTTAATTTTTTCATATGTACATATTATTTTTCTTCTCCTGCCTGTATCTTACCCTGAATCCGTGTTTTCAAGTCATTCAAATCATTTTCTGAATTTGATTTTTTACTCAAAAATTCACCTTCTGCATTTTTTGCCAGGCGTATTTCATTGTCAGCGTCCGCTAATTCTTTCTGAGCCTGGATAAGTAAGGAATCAACATTGGATTTTTCTTCAACATTTGCAGTACGATTTCGAATTTCATTAATTCTTGTATTTACTGCATCTTTCTTTAACTCTGCTTTCTTTATTGTATCACGTGTTTCCTGTAACTTAGATTCAATATACTGAAGGTCTTTAAACTTCACATTCATTTCATTATAGAGAATCTTAACCTCTTCCATTCTTTTTGCCTTCTCATCAGATACTTTAGGAATTCTGCACTCAATATAGGTTGGTTCACCAGCCATAACCCTTTCTGCCTGATCAGCATAAAATCTTGCATCAACATCGTTTGTGCTTTTCTTAGCCAGGTCTGAAAAATATGCCGAACATAAGAGTCTTTTCCATTCGGTATACTTTGATGTCGGATATGAAGTCTGGCTTATTGGTTGCATATCTAACTTAGGATTCCCCATACTGAATGGTTGAAGTTGAAGTTCATCTCCATTTCCAACAGTTTCCATTTGTGAGAGCAGATCTTCTCCCTGTTTTGTTTTTTCGGCTTCCTTTTTCATTGCTTCCGTTGCTTGAAAGTCCAGCCATCTTTGCAATGCCTCCTTCTTATGTTGGGCTTCAGCTTGCTCATTTGGATCGGACATTTGCTGCTGGGAGTTGCCAGGTTTTTTAAATGCTGCATCAAAAAGAGACTCAATTAATGTCTGCACCAGTTGCATCTCTGGATTCTGTGTGCTTATGGAAGTTTTGGAGGATCCAGTGGTCGTACGGTCAGGTCCAACAATCCATGAATTGTCGTATTCAAACTTAGGTCGCGACTTCTGGTAGGCCTCGGCCTCTGCCTGTGAAGCAAAGTTTCCCCTGAGCGTAATGCCTCCCATATACAACTCTCTATCTGCCTTAGAATTAAACTGAATATGCCATTTATCTGGCTGAATTTGCCATGAATTCCCCTGTGCCCACACATTTGTAGGGCTGATTACTAATGTTGCTAATAGTAATAGTGTAATAAATAAAGGACTAAAACATCTCTTTATAATTTGTGTCATGTTGATTTTATTTAGGTTTTATTTCCACTATTCATCCGGCTTTTCGGTTTCGCTCCGTTTTTTAAAATGGTTTCCGGACTCAACTCGTTTATTCAAGTAATAAAAGTATGCTTAACCATTACAAAATAATCGGATAAAAGTAGTCCTGGTCTTTTCATCTCTTGTAACCAAAGTTAAACCTTATTTAGACTGCTTACAAATTTATTTAGTCCAAATAAAAATCCCTCCATCCGTTGACCATGGCTTTTGGACGGATGGATAATTTAAGAGTTCAAACAGTCCATGAACCTAACGAAAAAACCTTGAATTGTCGAATTGAATAGCACCCGATTGCTTGCGTTTCGTCGGTTATTTGTATAAGCTTTAAAGTGAATCCTTAACACAACGCACAGAAAAACCGTATGACTTACTCCAGTAGTCTCTCCACACACGTCTGTCATCACTAAACATGGTACATCTCCAGGCATTATTTATATCGGCCTCGCTGGAACTCCACCAAATACCATCCTCGTCACCAGCGACGATGTTACGGTAACATCCCGGAATGGCTGTAAAGCCACTTTCGTTGGTTGCGGTTGGGCTAATGCCCTCTGTGCGAACCCAAAAGTCGGTTGTTTTTAGTTTGTCGCCTGCTACACTGTCGCCACCCATGTAGTCAAAAAGGGTTGTCCATTCCGCATCGGATGGGACATGCCATCCGGTTGGGCAAAGTTTGCCTGTATTTACTGCATACCAGTTATATGATAACCCATAAGCTGTATTTTTTGGGGGGAAAACGTCAGTATAATACCAGCAATAAGCAGGGGTTTTTAAATTATTCCATTCGGTACTATCTGTCATGAGAGGAATGGGCGTACCATCGTTGTACCGGGTTGTTTTCAGGTTTTCGGCCATCCAGACCTGATTGCCAATTTTAACTACTTTATATATATGATTATTGCTGGAATCAATAGTGAGATTCTTAGTTTTCAATACACAGCGAACAGAAAAGCCCGCTTGCTTATACCCCACGCTTTGCCTGACATCGCTGGACCTGTTGCTCATGTTCCGACTGTAGGCACCTTTTGTAGACTTCTCCGTAGAACTCCACCAGGAACCGTCACTTCCAATGCCGCCGAACGGCTGAAACTCGGACATGCTACGGGCACCACCCGGAAGTGCTGTAAAGCCACTTTCGTTTGATGGCTTAATATTCTTATCATATGGGTTCTCTCCCCAATGTGTCCTCCTGCCGGTTTCAGCATTACATGAAAGGCATTGGGCTGTTTCAGTTTAAGGGCATCGGTGAAAAGAAGATCAGTTTTCAAACGAATTTCTATTTACGTCAAAAATACGATATATCTGGCTTCATTATTTTAACTGTCACAATAATTTATCTTAGCTAGAAATGTTGTAACTTAATAGTTTTCAAGAACCAGATTAAACACTTTTCGGATTTTGAACCTGACAGCTATTCCGTAAGATACATCTTTAATTGAACTAAAACTATTAATCTTCTGTAAATCATTTTTTTATGAAAAAAATTCTACCTATTCTCCTATTGCTTCTACCTTTACTTTACCTTAGCTCGGAAACACTGATACAGAACTTATCAAGACATACCGGCAGGCTTACCAGAAACGATTGAAGGCTAAGTAAGATTTAAAATGCGTGTAATCGATCACAAATAAGTCTAATAATGTTAAAAATAAGGTTTTTCTGTGTTATTTCTTCATTGCTTTTTGTATCTGCAGGATTCTGTCAGACAGCAGAGGAATATCTGAATAAAGGATATGAAAAAATAAACCTCCAGGACTACACGGGTGCTATAGCGGATTTTGACAATGCCCTTCGAATCGATAAGAAAAAAGCAAATGCTTACTTTGTCAGGGGAAATGCAAAGATCAGCCTTGAGGATTATAAAGGAGCAATCGCTGATTTTAATACTTTGGTAAAGAAAGATTCAAATTTCACAATGGCATATTATTTTCTTGGTCTGTCGAAGCTGAAGTTAAAGTTATTTTCAGAGGCACTGATTGATTTTAATAAAGTGCTTGAAAATGAAGGCAGAAATTCTGATGCACTTGATGGCAGGGCTGAAACCAGGTATAATCTTAATGATTTCAAAGGATGTATAGAAGATTCAGAAATTGCTTTAACTATTAATCCTGAAATGCCGGATCCTTACTTCCTGATGGGAATGTCTTATTACAAACTTGGGAAAACGGATTCCGCTTGTAAGAACTGGATCAAGGCTAAAGAACTGGGAAAAGAAGAAGCTTCTGAGTATGTATCAAAATATTGCAAACAGAACTAGTTTGCCTGACTTTTAATCTTTAAACATGCAAACTCAATGAAAAAGACAATTGCTCTCAGTTTTATTTTTTTCTGTATTCCGTTTTTCAGTGTTATTGCACAGCAGTTCGATTCCCTGCTTTTCGAGGCAGTATATTCAGGTAACCTGCAAAAAGTAAAAGAATTGGTACAAAAGGGTGCTCATGTCAATGTGAAATCTGAGAGTGGTGATACCCCCTTACATTTTGCCCCTTCGGCAGAAATAGCCGGTTTACTCATTGAAAAGGGAGCAGATGTCAATGCTGTAGACAATGAAGGTCAGACACCATTGCATCTTGTACAGAATTCTGATGTTGCACGCATACTGATCGAAAAGGGGGCTGATATTCATGCACAGGATAGCACATTCGGCTATACTCCATTACACCTCACCAGAAGTGTTGAGATAGCAAAGGTACTGATTGAAAAAGGAGCGGATGTTAATGAAAAAAGCGGCAACAGCGGCGATACACCCTTGCATTTTGCTGAAACTGCTGAGATGGCCGCTTTTCTTATTGAAAAAGGGGCCGATATAAACGCAAAAAATTCTATGGGTTTAACGCCTCTGAATACAGCGAGGACCCCTGAACTTGCTCTTTTTTTAATCGAAAAGGGAGCTGATCTTGATTCAAAAAGCGAGGATGGTTATACACCTTTAGTAGTCAGGATTTCAGAAATCGCCAGCTTCCTGGAAGAAAAAACTGCTGATTATAATGCAGACAAGGTGGATGGTTATAACTACTTTATCGGGCAGGATTTTAATATTTCCCGGTTACTGATCGAAAAAGGTGCAAATGTTAATCAAAATACCCAAAAGGGTGAAACTCTTTTATCAGTAGCCATTAAAAGTAGCCGGTTGGATATTGTATCCTGGTTGATCGGAAAAGGCGCTAATGTGAATGCATTAGCCAATGATTTAACTGCTCCCCTGTTTGTTGCCCTGGAAAGAGATCAGCCTGATATAGCCCGCTTGCTTATCAACAATGGTGCAGATATTAATATTAAAAACAATGATGGTAATTCTCCGCTATTTATTGCCCTTGAAAGAGACCAGTCAGACCTGGTCTCTTTGCTTATTGAAAAAGGTTCGGACGGAAGCACGCTGGTTTCCTTTCTCGAAGAATTGAATTATGAAGCTGCTTCAGAATTGCTTGAAAAAGGATTTAAGATTGATTCCAGGAATACTGATGGGCAGACTGCACTTATCATGGCTGCCATTAAAACGCCAAGAAAAGAAGTGATAAAGTTTCTTCTGGACCATAAAGCCGATTCCCGTTTAAAGGACAAAAAGGGCAAAACTGCTCTTGACTATGCAAAATTGCTTGGTAAAACTGATTTTGTTGGCCTGCTGTTAGAACCAGAGCTGATCAAAACATTAAGAATTAATGGGCAACAGGCAGTAATTGAGATGCTGAAAAAGGGCAAAAATGACATTGACAAGACAGATTTCAATGGATCAACTTTGCTGCATAATATGGTTTATCAGAGTTGCGATACTCTTTTGGATTATGTAATTAAAAATTATAAAAATACTTCAATACTGAATATTCTGAATAGCAAACATCAGTCACCATTATTATATGCTATTTACCTTAAGAATGATATTTATGCTTTAGGCCTGATAGAAGCAGGTGCTGATCCTAACCTGGAAGGCAAATATGGTGAGACTCCCCTTTACATGGCTGAATACAGAGGTATGAGTGATGTCGTTTCTATATTGAATGAGAAAAAAGCCATCAGAAAAACAGCTGTCTATCCAACTGAACTATCACTTCCATTGGGCCATCATGAATCTATAAAAAATGTAAGTATATCTCCTGACGGAAAAACAATTATCTCAGACGATAGAAACTTTGCAACCATACTCTGGGACATTGCTACAGGAAAAGAAATACGGAGTTTTGCAGGAAGAAATTCGGGTGCCTGTATCTCTCCCGATGGCAAATCATTTCTTTCTGCAAGCGCTGAAAGGAATATAAAGCTATGGGACATTGAAACAGGACAGGTACTGAGGAACTATACGGTACAGAAAAACGGTTTTTACTGTTTCACTCTCTCACCCGACGGAAAATCATTCTTATCCTCTGGTGATAGTTCAATAATATTATGGGACATAACCACCGGTAAAAAATTAAAGAGTTTCACTGGGGACAGGGAAGATGTAACCCGATTAACTTTCTCTCCCGACGGCAAATTCTTTATTTCTGAAACCTTTCCTGGCAGCCCTAACAATTCCATTGATTCTGTTGAAAATAACCTTAAACTATGGAACATTGCGACAGGAAAAGAAGTAAATAGTTTTAAGGTTGATAAATACTGGGTAACAAGATGGCCTACAATGATCAGTTTTTATCCTGACGGCAAATCATTTATTTCATCACATATCAGGGGGATCATAAATTTACAGGATGCAACAACCGGGAAAGAACTCAGAAGTTTTACCGGGCATTATGAATGGTTGGAATGTGTCTGTTTTTCACCCGATGGCAGAAATTTCGTTTCAGGATACAGTGATGGTACAATAAGCATCTGGGACGTTGCTACCGGCAAGGAGTTAAAGAATTTTACCGGACATCAGTTTGAGGTTACCAGCATAGGTTTCCTGCCCGATGGGAATTCGTTTATTTCTGCAGGCTACCGGGAGTATGTCAGGCAATGGGATATAAATTCAGGAACAGCGTTACAAACCTTCAGAGGGTATAGCAGGCCAACCGAAACCATTGAAATTACAAAAGACGGTTCAAAAATAATAGTCATGAACAGTCTGGAAGTGAAATTAATGGATATCGTCTCTGGGAAAGGTCTACAAAACATTAATAAAGGCATTTCCTATGAGTCTAATACCTGTATGAGAATTTCCCCCGATGGCAAATCGTTTGTTTCTGCAATTTATGGTATCGAGGATACCACTTTATTATATAATCCAAATTTCGAAAATTCAGTAATTAAATTATTTGATATTTATTCAGGAAAGGAAATACGCACCTTTGAAAAACATAAAGGTGAAATTTCTGATCTTTGTTTTTCCCCCGACGGTAAATCATTTATTTCTGAAAACAGGGATCAAACCATACTTTGGGATATTGCCTCAGGGAATGTGATAAAAACCTTATACGGAGGGAAATCCAGGTTTTTGGCTGATGGCAAGTCCTTGGTTTCAGTAGGAGAGGATAATAGCATAAAGATTTGGGATATTGCAACCGGAGAAGTGGCTCAGAGTTTCATAGGGTCTGTACGGGGTGAAGAAATTTTAAATTTCTCACCCGATGGTAAAACTTTTGTTTACAATGACCCGGATTATACTTTCAAGATCTGGGATATAGCCAAAGGAGAAAATTTGCAGAGTTTTTCCGGACATTATGATGAGGTTAAAAGCATATGCTTTCCCCAGGATGGTAAAACAATTCTTTCAGGGAGCTGGGACAATACGATCAGACTATGGGATGTGTCAACTGGTCTCCCGATACGTACATATAAAGGTCATACTCTTCCGGTGACAGATGTAAAGTTACATCCTTCCGGAAAATTCTTCGTGTCCTGCTCTTGGGACAGAACTGTCAGATTCTGGAACATTGACAGTACGAAAGAAATTGCTTCACTGGTTTTTACAGATTCTACTGATTGGGTGCTGTTTTCACCCGATAAATACTATGCAACTACTAAGAATGGTGCAAAAAAACTTGCCTGGGTCAAAGGTACGCAGGTATGGAATTTCGACCAGTGGGATTTGCAGTATAACCGCCCTGATATTGTATTCAGCAGGATGCCAGACCCGGATACCGCAATGATCAAAATGTATTACAAAGCCTACCAGAAACGACTTAAGAAGATGAAATTTCAGGAAAGCATGTTTAAAAGCGGTTTTCATACTCCTGAAATAGAAATTGAAAAACAAACCAGACCAGGCCAGCAAACCCTTGCATTGGATGTCGCTGCTATTGATACACTTTATTCCATGGATCGTATCAACGTATGGGTCAATGACGTGCCGGTTTACGGCATCAACGGTATGAGCCTGCGGAATGAAAAGCAAATAAAGGGTGTTCCGTTCAAAAAGCATCTCTCTCTGACACTTAGTGAAGGTGATAACAAAATAGAAGTTTCGGTCCTGAACTCGGCCGGAGTTGAATCTCTGAAACAGACAGCTTACGTGAATAATGAAAGCTCCCCGGTTAAGAAGGACCTTTATTTCATTGGGATCAGTTGTGCAGATTATATGAACAGTAAATATAACCTGAAGTATTCTGTTAAGGATGGACGTGATATGGCCCGACAGTTTTCGGGAGCAAAAGAAACTTATGCCAACATTTTTATAGATACTTTATTCAATATCAATGCCACACGTGAAAACGTTGCAGCTCTTAAACAGAAACTCTTAAGATCAAAAGTTGATGACCAGGTCGTTCTCTTTGTCAGCGGTCACGGCCTGCTCGATGACAGCCTTGATTTCTATTTTGCAACATACGATATTGATTTCACTCACCCTGAAATGAGAGGAATATCCTTTGATGATCTTGAAAACATTCTGGATAGTATTCCAGCCAGAGAAAAGCTGTTCATGATGGATGCCTGTCACAGCGGGGAGGTGGATAAGGAAGAAATGATGGAAACGGCACCGGTAAATACCGTCAGTAATACTGATATTACTTTCAGGGGAAA
>Ga0209540_10003856_pt1 | contig 10083 bp, 11 predicted proteins | sample BarGraIncu01121A_FD_184501 | JGI IMG/M metagenome (GOLD analysis project Ga0209540, IMG submission 184501) | Arctic peat soil microbial communities from Barrow, Alaska - Barrow Graham LP Incubations 011-21A (SPAdes) (version 2) | ecosystem: Environmental > Terrestrial > Soil > Wetlands > Peat... | reverse complement strand
TCTCAACGGAGAAGACTGCCACAATTATTTGGGATACAGAGGAATCAGAGATAGAATGGGAACAGGCGGGCATACTTGTTTCGACAGTCCTAAAGATGCGGTGGATACGATAACCAAAAGATTGAAGTTTTTAATAGAGGAAAAGAAATTAGATACTCCTGCCAAGATGTCTATTTGGAAATGCGGATCGGTATCCAATTGCAAAAAAGACAAACAAGTTGGAAAATGGATCAGCGACGTGGAATCCATCCAAAGCAAGTTTAAAGATTAGGCCACCTTTGGCTTTATTAAAGCAAAAAAACGCTTTTTGAAGCCTTTTTTTGTTGACTGAAATTAGAAGATGTGCTATCCTAACAAAAGTGTTTCTGGGGTACAGTAGGGGCTTAATCAGCGCGCCCTGTTAAATAATTACTTAATTAATTTCAGTAGCTATTTGACGCCATTTTAAGCCATTTTATACAAGATAGGATAGAGTTGGCTTATTTAACAGGGTAAAACAACATATGAGTATTTTTGCCCAGTTTAAGGCAAAAAACTGGATTGGAAGGAGGATTCAATCAGTACTAAAAAACAAGAAAATAACCATCTTAACCATCCTGATATTAATTTCAGGTTTCTTTTTTTATATTCAATTATTGACCATTTTTCCCAAATGTTTTGCCAATGACTATGAATCGGAAGGATATTTGAAGCACGAACGCGAGTGGGTTGCTAAAATAGACTACATCGAATCGATAGCGAAGAAGCAGCAAGAGGAACAAAAGAAGATACATTCAATAGACATAAAACCAGAAGTTCAGAAAATAGCCGAAAGAGAAAATTTTATGGGGACTGATGTTGAAGAGCAGATTTATAATCTAGTCGGAGATGCTCCGATGAAAGAAATGGTGCCCTCTATTGTCAAACTTGATCAAAGAGTGGCAGCTTTTGTGATTGGGATTGCCAAGAAAGAAAGTGATTGGGGAAAACATGCTCCATCACAGGGAGGAATGACTTGTTATAACTACTGGGGTTACAAAGGATCTGGAAGCAGGGGAACTTCCATGGGATACGCTTGCTTCGGAAGTCCAGAAGAAGCAGTAGAAATAATCGGAAAAAGAATTGGAACGCTGGTTTCCAAAAATATCAATGAACCGAGGAAAATGCTGGTTTGGAAATGTGGATCGAGCTGCGCCGGGCATGATCCAGGCGGAGTCCAGAAATGGGTCAGCGATGTCAACCTATATTTCAGCAAAGTGATGCAGATACAGAAGACCTAGAATATTTTTGATAGCGAAAGAGCACTCACTATTTGGGTGCTTTTTTTGTTTTTTTGATGTAGAATAATAGTATATATAATTTACAATTTTCAATTTACAATTTTCAAACAATTTACAATTTTCAATTCCTCAAACTTTGAAAATTGAAAATTAAATCATTGAAAATTCATTGTAAATTGATCATTGATAATTGAAAATTTTTCCGTATGTCTAATATTTTTCCAAAAGATTTTTTGTGGGGAGCGGCGACATCTTCTTACCAAACTGAGGGGAATAATTTTAATTCCGACTGGTGGGAATGGGAGCAAAGAGGAAAGACGAAAGATAAATCCGGAATCGCCTGTGATTATTGGAATCGCTATAAAGAAGATCATAAGTTGCTTGAGGAATTGGGATGCAATTCTTTTAGGTTATCTTTGGAATGGTCTCGAATTGAGCCAGAAGAAGGAAAATTTTCAGATGAAGCTATCGGACATTACAGGGAAATACTTCAGGACTTAAAAAATAGAAATATTAAAGCCCAAGTTACTTTTTGGCATTGGACCAGCCCAATCTGGTTTCAGAAAAAATACGGATTTCACAAAAAATCATCAGTGGATATTTTTGTCAGATATGTGGAAAAAATTACGAAAGAGCTGGGAGATTCAATTGATATTTTTTTGATTATTAATGAGCCGATGGTTCCTTTGGGAATGGGATATCTTGTCGGTCTTTTTCCTCCAGGCAAGAAAAATCCGTTGAGTTTCTGGCAAGCGCTTAAAAATATTTCCAAAGCATATGTTGAGTCGTATAAGCTAATCCATTCTCTAAAGCCAGACGCTATGGTTGGTATGACGCATCTGTATAATTGGTATGATTCCGGGGGATATAATATTATCGGAGGGATTTTGTATAAGATTTCAAAATGGTTCAGGATAGCTTCTTTTAATCGAAGGATAAAAGGTTATCAAGATTTTTTTGGTTTAAATTATTATAGATTGGGAAAAATAAATTTGAAAAAATGGAAATCGAAAAAGATTAATTTTTTTATCGAAGAAGATGAAGATAATGTGATGGGATGGATTGCTTATCCGGAAGGAATGTATGAAGTGATAAAAGAAGCGCATAATGACTACAAAATACCAATATATATAACCGAAAATGGATTTCCTTCTGATGCCGGACTGGATGACTATTCTCGCATTGAAATTATTAGGAATAATTTAAAATGCATAAAAAAAGCCATTGATGAAGGTATCAATGTTGTTGGATACAATCATTGGTCGCTTATGGACAATTACGAGTGGCTCTACGGCTTTGAACCGAAATTCGGTCTTGTTGAAATCGACTTCAAGACCCTCGAACGAAAGCCGAGAAAAAGTTTTTATGAATATCAAACAATAATTAAAAACTCAAAATAAAAATTAATTTTTCTCCTCTCCCTTCGGGAGAGGATGTCACGCCTCGTGACAGGAGAGGGAAATATCGAATTTGCAGAAAACTTCGATATAACAATGGCGCCCTCTCCCCAGCCCTCTCCCAAAGGGAGAGGGAGTATATAACTTATGTTTATTTTTGCTGCCCTATCATCATATTTTCTCGGAGCCCTGGCTGTAATTCTGGATAAGTTTTTGCTTGGCTCGAAACGAATTTCTTCGGCTCCAGTTTATTCTTTCTATATTGGAGTTTCTGGTTTGTTCGTTTTGTTCCTCATCCCTTTCGGCTTTCATATCCCATCATTTTTTCAGATATTTTTGAGTCTAATAAGCGGATCGATGTTTAGTGTCGGGATCCTATTTTTGTATTTTGCGATTCAGAAAGGAGAGGCGAGCCGAGTTTTTCCGATCGTGGGAGTAATAATTCCGGTGGTTACCTGCTTTTTGTCTTTTGTAACTTCCAGCGAAAAGTTTTTTTTGATTCAAATAACAGGGATTTTCCTTCTCATTTTCGGTGGGCTTCTCATTTCTTTTGACCTTCCACTAAAGATAGACAAACGAAAATTTGTCCTGGGATTTTGGGATTCCTTCTGGGCGGGAATTTTTTTAGCCTTTGCTTATTTTCTCTTTAAATTTGTCTACAACGAGCAGACTTTTATGAATGGTTTTATTTGGACTAGAATTGGAGCATTCGTGGGGGTCATGGCTTATTTTGTTATTCCTGACTGGAGAAAAAATATTCTGGGAAGTTTTCGTGGTTTCAATAAACCGAAAAAGAAAGAATATCAGACTGGATCTTTGTTTGTGGCCAACAAAATAATCGGAGGAGCGAGTTCTATACTTCTCAATTTTGCGATTTCCTTGGGAAGCGTAACTGTAGTCAATTCGCTGGTTTCTTCTCAGTATGTTTTCATTTTGGTCCTGGCTTTTTTTGCCCATAAAAAATTCCCTTTTGTCTTTGAGGAAAAATTGAATTTTTGGGATTGGGCGCAGAAAGTAGGAGCGATAGTTTTAATTGGAATAGGGGTGATTATGATTTATTAAAATTTTTAAAATAATAAGCATTGTCATTCCTGCGAAACTTGTCCTCGAGAAATCGGGGAGCAGGAATATACACAAACGATAATCACAAGTTTGATGTATAAATATTAAATTAGCGAAATTTGAAAGCGTAGATTCCGGGTCAAGCCCGGAATGACAAAATATAATTTAAAATTAAAAAATATTTTTTATAAAAATTCAAAATTCAAACCAATGTTTAAAAAAATGTTCAAAATATTACTAGTTAGTTTCAGCTCAATCTTTGTTCTTGCCCTAATTTTTCTGGCTTATTTTAATCTTCCTGTAAGAAATGTTGATAAAAAAGTGGGAATCGGAGTGACATTTTCCTTGCGTTATGCCCAAGATATCGGAATTAATTGGAAAGATGCTTACATCGCGATGCTCGATGAGCTTAATATTAAAAAAGTAAGAGTTCCGATTTATTGGGATTTAGTCGAACCAGAAAAAGGAAAATATAATTTTTCCGATATCGAATGGCAACTAAATGAAGCTCAAAAAAGAAATGCGGAAGTTATCTTGGTGGTTGGACAGAAGGTTCCTCGCTGGCCGGAATGTTTCATTCCGAATTGGGCTAGCGGAAGCGATCAGGAGAAAAAAGATAATTTGTTGAAATTTATTGAAACATCAGTCAATCATTTCAAAAGTTATCCCGCAGTAAAATATTGGCAAGTGGAAAATGAACCGTTCTTAGATTTCGGAATATGTCCGGTTGCAGATGTCAGCCAAATCGATAAAGAAATAGAAGTTGTCAGAAAAACTGATGCTAGTCGAAAAATAGTTGTTACCGATAGCGGAGAATTAAGTCTTTGGATAAAAGCGGCCAAGCGGGCAGATATTTTTGGAACAACAATGTACCGCGAGGTGGTGAGCAGCAAAGTTGGCGCTTGGAAATATCCAATTGGGCCGAATTTCTTTAAATTCAAACGAATGCTAATCAATATTTTTGTCGGACAGAAAAATGCTATTGTGATTGAACTTCAGGGAGAGCCATGGCTTCAGGGTTGGACAACCGGATTTCCACTTGATCAGCAACTTGTTTCAATGAACAGCGAAAAACTGAGGGACAATGTCCAATTCGCCAAAAATTCAGGATTTTCTGATGTTTATTTGTGGGGAGTGGAATGGTACTATTACTTAAAAGTTAATCATAATTATCCAGATGTTTGGAATACGGTGAAAGAAATAGTCAGAGAAAATAACTAAGAAAGTTTCAATTTTCAATTTACAATTTTCAATCAATAACCAATTTTCCAATTATTTAATTTTCAAACATTGGAAATTTATTCATTGAAAATTCATTGTAAATTGATCATTGATAATTGAAAATTATTTTGGAGGTACATATCAAAGGAGAAAAGAGAAAGAGTAGAAAAGGAGATTGGTTCTTGCTTGCTTCATCGTTAATTATGTTGCTTGCTTCGGCAGGATTTTTTGTTTATGCTCAGTATCCGTCGCTATTCGAGTTTAGCTATGAGATGGAAAAAAACAGTGAAATTTCTCCCAAAGATTCGATAATAGTGAATTTCTCAAATCCGATTATCCCAAATTATCTCGGATGGAAAGTGGAAGTTTCTCCAAAAACAAATTTTAGCTATCGATTGGAAAACAAAAACAGAAGGCTGATTATTTCTCCAAATGAATATTGGCTTCCGGAAAGCGAGTATGAAATATCTATCTTGGGAAGAAATTTCTTGCTTGCGTCTATTGGAAAAACTTTTCAATTCAAAACTATTTCTTATCCGGCCCTGGTTGAATTTTATCCAGCAGAGGGAGCTAAAGATGTTCTTTTGGACATTGAGGATCCAATAAAAGCAAAATTTGACAAATCAATAGACGGATTTAACATAAAGTTTGTTATTAATCCGAACAAAGAATTGGAGTCTAAGGCTAATGATGACAAAAATGAGATAAGTATAATGCTCAAAGAAGATTTAGAAAAGGGGCAGAGATATACAGTTGATGTCTATGCAAGATATAAAGAAGAAAATGATAACAAATATCGAAAAATGGGAAGCACTTCTTTTGAAACAAAACCACTTCCTTCTGTCCAAGTTTGGGAAAAGGATTACAATGCCAGAATTGAACAAGCAAAAAAATTTACCGATGCTAAAATAAAAGAAGGGAAGTATGTTGACATCAATCTCAAAAGTCAGATAATGACCATTTTTGAAAACGGAAACCTTCTGGATGCTTATCTTATTTCTTCAGGAAAAAAGGGAATGGACACTAAGGAAGGATATTTTGCAATTGCAAACAAGACTCCAAGAGCCTGGTCAAAGAATTATGGTTTGTTTATGCCATATTGGCAGGCCCTGGTTAAATCCGGAGAATTTGGAATTCATGAACTTCCTGAATGGCCGGGAGGATACAAGGAGGGGCAAAATCATTTAGGCACGCCAGTTTCTCATGGCTGTGTTCGTCTTGGAGTGGGAGCAGCAGAAAGAGTCTATAATTTTACCGACATTGGAACGCCAGTCGTCGTGCATTATTAGAGAATTTTTTAATTTATTGTTAGAATGTGGTAAAATATAGATTGATAAGAAAGGAGGTGTTTTTATGAATAAAGATAAAAATGGTCCAGGAAAATTAGTTTTTATGCTTTCAATTGTCGCCTTGATTTTGGCCGGATTAGTTTCGGTTTTTGATGTTAATCTTTGGCTGGCTGGAACACAGTGGATACTAATTTCAATCTTGCTGGCCGCCTGGGCGACATTTCTAAACGGATGCAATTGCGATTGTTGCAAAAAAGAATAAATTTGGATTAAGCTATTATGAAAAATAAAAAACTGGCAATTTTCGATATTGACGGAACGATTTTTCGAAAAAATCTTCATTTTGTTTTGATAAATGAATTAGTTTTTATGGGAATTTTTCCGAAAAAAGTAAAAAATATTCTGGTAGATGTTTATGCTGAATGGCTTCAGCATGAGGGGACTTATGAAAAATATAGGCTGGCTCTTGTTGATCTGTATGCGGAATATATCAAAGGATGCAGTAAAGAGGATATCCTGAAAGCTAGCCGGGAAGTCATTCGTTTTCATGAAAAAAGAACCTATATTTTTGCGGAAAATTTAATTAAGAAGCTCAAAAAAGATAATTATAATATTATTGCCATTTCTGGGTCACCCTCTGAAATAGTGGAAGAGTACAACAAGGGGCATCTTAAGTTCGACAAAGTTTTTGGGAGTATGTATGAATTGGATGGGAATGGATTTTATACTGGCAAGGCTATGTTTGAGCCGACGATACACAAGGGACATGTTGCGAAGCAGTATGCAGCCGAGAATAATTTAATTTTTGATGGGTCATATGGAATTGGTGACACAGAATCGGACGCGAAATTTTTAGAATTAGTAACAAATCCGATTGCTTTCAATCCTAACAAAAATCTTAAAGAAATAGCTGAGAAAGAAAAGTGGAGGGTGGTTGTAGAAAAAAAAGATGTGATCTATGAAATAAATAAATAATTTTAAATTTTATGGCATGGAAAGGAATAAGTAGAAATTTAGATTCTTTTGTAGAAGCTACGGTTTGGATCTGGCTTCCGTTTGTGGCTTTTTTTCTGCTCATCAAAAAGATAATGGCAAGAAGAAAGTCCGAATAATATTTTTCATCTAAATAAATTGCATAACAAAAACTCCCCAAGCAGGGGAGTTTGAATTTTACAAGATTTATTGCACGCTTTCTACGAACTTTTTGAAGCTTTCTGGACTTTCCATCGCTAGTTGAGACAATACTTTTCTGTCGAGTTCAATCTTTTTGTCTTTGAGAAGCTTGATAAAAAGATTGTATCGGAGGCCGTTTTCTTTAAGGGCGTTATTGAGACGCACTATCCAAAGAGATCGGTTGGTTCTTTTCTTAGCTCTTCTGTCTCGGTAAGCGTATTTTCCAGCTTTGATGATAGCTTCTTTGGCGGCTACATAGTTGGTTTTTCTTCTCCATTTGAAGCCTTTGGCCATCTTGATAACTTTTTTTCTTCTTTTTGAAGCGGCTACTCCGCGTTTTACTCGTGGCATAATATCGGAAATTTCTAATTTCTAATTTCTAATTTCTAATCAAATTCCAATTTCCAAATCTCAATTTCCAAAAGTTAGTCGTTTGAGATTAGTTGTTAGAAATCAATTAGGAATTAGGTTGTTTAGGAGTTAGGAATTTTTATTATAAATTTGGTAATCCTTTGATTATGTTCTTTTCATCAGTTCTGAAGAGTCTAATGTCTCTCCTCTTCTTTCTCTTGAAATTTCCAGTTTCCCTGGTATTATAATGGTTTTGTCCAGAGTGTCTGACCAACACTTTTCCGTTCTTAGTCACTTTAACTTTTTTTACTAGCGATTTCTTGGTTTTCTGTTTCATATAGATCGAATTTTATAATTTTTAAATAAATCTTAATTTCAAATTTTTAAACCCGTCTGCCGACGAGGCAGGCATTAAAAATTAATATTTATATTATTCTGGCGCAACTATGACATTAAATCCTTGTGGAGTTCCTTTTATCGGCTCTTCGAGCTTGTGGGGAGTTGAGAGTTGAATGATGAAATTCTCAAGATTCTTTCTCCCTAGATCCCGGTGCATTTTTTCTCTTCCCTTGAGAATTAATTCTATTTTTACTTTATTTCCTTTGCTTAGAAATTTATCAGCCTGATCTTTTTTGAAATTCAAGTCATGCTCTCCGATTTTTAGTCCTATTCTAATTCCTTTAAGTTCTACTTTCTTTTGTCTGGCCTGAGCTAAGCGATTCTGCTTAGATTGCTGATATTGATGCTTTCCATAATCCATTATTTTGCAAACTGGAGGAATGGCTTTAGGAAAAACTTCAACCAGATCCAGTTCACGCTCCTTGGCAATTTCCAAAGCTTTCCAAGTTTCTATTTCACCATGATTTTTTCCTTGATCATCGATAAGCATTACCCTTGGAACACGGATAAATTCATTAATTCTAAGCGCATGAGGATCCCTTACTATTTTTTGTCTTGGTCTAAAAACTCTTCTAATTTTTTTGTAAATAGGACTGATATGGCCGATAGGACATATGAGACCCATTGTTTTAATTTTTGTGGAGTTGATGGGAATTGCACCCATGTCCAAAATTGAATCTTAAAAATATTCTACGCGCATAGTTTATTTATTCCGCCCTTTGGCGGATACAAAACTTTGAAATGAAAAACAAACAAAATTTTCAAAGCTCGTCTTGAGGATATTTTGCAAAAAATAATTCAAGAAATTATTTTTTGCTATTCTCATGATTGACACCGAAGCTTTTTATGAGAAATCAAAAGTTCGATGGTCCTCGCTAATTAATTAAGCAAGAACGGAAGCAAAGGTTGGGCCAAAAGCTTGCGCTATGGTTCCCTTTACTTTTGATATGAAGTTTGCACTTATATCTTTTATGAGAAGTTTTGTGACGTTACTCATAATGGTCAGCACGCTTATTTTTAAAATAACAACCTGTCGAAGCTAGACAACCCCGCCCGCATCGCAACGTATAACGTTGCGAGCGGGAATGTCAAATTTCCAATTTCCAATTCCCAAAAAAATAAAATAAAAAACGTTTGTCATTTGAAATTTGGATTTCATTTGACATTGGAAATTTGTAATTAGAAATTTTTCAACGTTCTTTCCATTCTCCTTTTGTCTTCTCTTTTTTGTATCGTGTCACGTTTGTCAAACTTCTTTTTTCCTTTGCCGACGGAGAATTCAAGTTTGATCAACTTCCTCTTAGTATACACACAAAGAGGCACTAGCGTCAAGCCCTCCACGCTCATTTTTCCGATGAGATACTTGATCTCAGATTTCTTGAGAAGTAGTTTGCGAGACCTAGTCGGATCATAGTTTTTCATCTCTCCGGCAAACTTGTAAAGGGGGATACTGGCATTAGTCAAAAACATCTCATTACCCTTCCTAGTTACGAAGCTTCCATTTAAGGAAACGTGTCCGGTCTTGATGGATTTTACCTCTTGGCCGGACAAAACCAAACCGGCTTCATATTTGTCCTGAAGCTCATAATCGAAACTTGCTCTTCTGTTTTTTGCGATTATAGTCATACTTGCATCTTATCATATTTAGGGCTTACGCGCTTGCTTCAAAAATATCAGTTATGTTAAGATCCTAGCTTATACTTTTTATACACATTGGTATTAAAATTCAATCCAAAAATAGTATAAAAAAATTCAAGTTATTTTAACAAAAAAATTGAAAAATAGCAACTATTTGCTGTGTTTCATTTTTTGCTTTTTCTTAGCCAAAAAACAATCTATATTTGATATCAAATATTTCGTTTTTTCCCATTTGCAAGCCTTTTTTAAATATTGTATAATTTAAGTATAATATTTGCTTTTAATAAAGGAGAA
>Ga0209540_10003854_pt1 | contig 10083 bp, 9 predicted proteins | sample BarGraIncu01121A_FD_184501 | JGI IMG/M metagenome (GOLD analysis project Ga0209540, IMG submission 184501) | Arctic peat soil microbial communities from Barrow, Alaska - Barrow Graham LP Incubations 011-21A (SPAdes) (version 2) | ecosystem: Environmental > Terrestrial > Soil > Wetlands > Peat... | reverse complement strand
CGAAACACGTGCGATTAAGACTAATGGTAGAATGGAAACTGACGTAAAAGACGTGTACGCTGTTGGCGACTGTGCTGAAGCCCCAAACATTATCACCCACCGACCCATGTGCGCACAACTCGGAACCATCGCGGTTAGGCAGGGCAAAGTTGCTGGAGCAAACGCTGGAGGTGACTACTCACAGTTCAGCGGCATACTGGCGTCAGCAGTCACAAGGCTGTTTGAGATTGAAGCAGGCAACACAGGCTTAACCGAAACCGCCGCAACACGTAACCGTATCGAAGTCGTCACCGGAGCCATAAGCAGCAAAACCAAAGCAGACTACTTCCCAGGCGCCAAACCCATCAAAGTCAAACTCATAGTTGAAAAAGAAAGCCAACGCATCATAGGCGGACAAGTCATAGGCGGAGAAGAAGTCACCCAACGCATAAACTGCCTGAGTTTCGCCATCCAAAAAGGCATGACCATCAGAGAATTAGCCAAAGCCGACACAGCCTATGCACCGCCGCTCTGCGAAACATGGGAACCCATGGTATTAGCCGCAGAAATGGTCCTGATGAAACTGCGCTAAGCAGTCTTTTTTCATTTTCTAGTTTTTGTCGCTTTGCTATTTTACTTGTGTTGGGTTTAAATGAGGTATGCTTCTGTGATGTATCTGCGCATTACCCATTGGGTCTGGAAGTAGTAGGCTATCTTTGCGATCGAATTCTTCATCAATGTTATCCAAGTGTCTTTTTGCCTATAGAATGTTGGGCTGATTAGGTATTCGAGTTTGCTGTAGAGGTCTTGGAGTTCTGCTTCTCTTCTTTCGCTTTCAATTAGTAACTCTCTTGGGTGAGGACCTATTGCCCAGCCTGTGACGCCTTCAATGCAGCCTTCCATCCACCAACCGTCTAGAACGCTAAAGTTTACGACGCCGTTGTGGGCAGCTTTCATGCCGCTGGTTCCAGATGCTTCCAGTGGTGGCAGGGGAGTGTTGAGCCAAACATCAACGCCTGAAGTAAGTTTGGCTGCGGTGTCCATGTTATAGTTTTCGAGGTAAACTATGTTAATTTGGTCTTTTAGTGTGCATGCGTAATCGTGGATTTGTCTTATGAGCCCTTTGCCGTCGGTATCATTTGGATGGGCTTTTCCAGCAAAAATCATTTGGATTTTTTCTTTTCGGTTAATATCTATTAGCCTATGTAGGTCTGAGAAAATCAGGGTTGCGCGTTTATAGCCTGTGGCTCTTCTGGCAAAACCAATTGTCAGGGCTTGGGGATCCAATGTTACGCCTTTAGTTTTTTCAACGAAGGTTAACAAGTCGGTTTTTGCTTTGGTGTGAGCGTCCCAAACTTCTCGGTTGGGGATTTCGCTAGCTTTTGCAAGCAGTATGGGTTCGTTAGTCCAGCCTGGTATGTACTTATCAAAGAGTTGTCTAAAGTATAGGTTTGTCCAAGTATAAGAGTGGACGCCGTTAGTGACTGCTCGGATATAGCGGCCGGGAAAAAGCTTTCTGGAGTAATCCACATGTGCTAAAGAGACGCCGTTGACGTATTTGCTTAAGTTTAACGCTAAGAAAGCCATGTTTAGGTTTTCGTTGCCTGCATATTGCTTCATATCCGCCAGCAAGTATTCTTCGCCTAGGACTTGTTTAATTAGGTCATAAGTAAATTGGTCGAACGCGGCTTCCACGGGGCTGTGAGTGGTGAAAACACAGAGGTTTTGAACTTTCTCTGCATCCATATTGTTCTCTCTTAGCAGTTCAAGTGTTAAGAGACTAGAGTGACCTTCGTTCATGTGGTACTTTCTGATTTTGAAAGGCAGGTTTTTTAGAAGTCTAGTACCGCCTATTCCAAGGACAATTTCTTGTTTTAATCGATAGCGTTTGTCGCCGCCGTACAATGAGTCTGTAATTCTTCTGTCTTCGGGGGCGTTTTCTTCCATGTCAGTGTCTAGAAAAAGAATAGGCACCATGCCGCCTGTGATGCTCTGGTACTCGTAGAGCCACGCTTGCACTTTGACTGTGCGTCCTTCTATGTTTACAGTGACTTTTTTGGGCATAGGGGTTAAGGTTTTAGCTGGGTCCCATTCGTCGGGAAATTCTATTTGATCGCCCTGCGGGGTTAGTTTTTGTCTAAAGTAACCTTTTCTGCTTGCCAGGGTAATGGCAACCATCTGGAGGCGCAAGTCTGCGCTGGATTTCACAATGTCCCCTGCTAAGACGCCTAAGCCGCCACTGTAGGTTGGCATGTTGCTGGATATTCCTATTTCCATGGAAAAATAAGCTATTCTTGGATCTTCCTGGAAATGTCGTCGGCAGTTTTCGCTGCAGAAACTATATTTTTTGCCCCCAAAGCTATCGAATGCCACTTCAATCATAGTTTGTACGTTTTCTACATCTATCTGTATTCCGCAGACTGGGCATCTTAAAGAACTAGGATTATCCAAACTTGGCACCACTGAAGGAAACGGCGGTTCCCCGATTGATATACGTATTGATAGGAAGATATGAAATCTTTAGGGTCTTCTAATTTATTTCTTTTTTTGTTATTCTATTTGCGATGTTCCAGGCTGGGTAAAAGGTTCAGTCATTCCGACCAGCAACTTGCCAAAAGTGTTTATGTGATCTTCTTCGTCGGAGAGAATCTCTTCCAGCAGTCGTCTTGTGGTGTAGTCGCCTTCCTCGGCCGCAACTTGAATCGCTTGCTTGTAGAGTGTAATGGCTTCTTCTTCGTTCTGCTCGTCCTGTTTGAGCATTTCAATTAAGCTACCGCCGACGAAAATCGGGTCAGGTTTGGTTGTGGATACGCCGTTAAGGTAGTCTAAGCGTTCGGCTAGGCGTTCAGCATGTTTCATTTCGGCGATGGCTGTTTTACGGAAAATGCCTTCTACGATGACGCCGTCGGCGCCTGTAACTTGCACATGTTGCCACATGTATTGTATGCTGACTTGGAGTTCACGGGCTATGCCCTTGTTTAAAAAATCTAAAAGTCTTTGAGATACCAAAATTATTCCCCATAAAAAATAGGTTAATTTAGTATATAAATTGATTTCTGACTAAGCAAAAGACTGAACCCAAAAGCTATAATACCTTAGCCGCTCAGACTCAAATGCTCGTGACAATTATGAAAACTCTGATAATCTGTTTTTCTTATCACCATAAAAACACTGAGAAAATAGCTTCAGTCTTCGCCAAAACACTCAACGCGGAAATCAAAACGCCAAGCGAAGTTGACCACACTGCGCTTAGTGAATATGACCTTGTCGGGTTTGGTTCAGGCATCGTCTACGGTAAACACCACAAGCTCCTACTTGACTTCGCCGACAAACTGCCCCAAGTAACCAACAAGAAAGCATTCATATTCTCCACCAGCGGACAAACAGGAAACGGACCTAAATTCCACAAGAACCTCAGAGAAAAACTTGAGTCCAAAGGGTTCGGTATCGCGGGGGAGTTTAACTGTGCAGGGTTCGATACATTTGCGATTTTGAAAATAGTGGGTGGCATACAAAAGGGTCACCCCAATGAAGATGACTTAAAGCAGGCAGAAACCTTCGCACAAAGCCTCAAGCTACCCGAAAAAGCCTAACGCAGAAACCAACTCAAGATTTCGTACTAACCCACTAAGGGATTTTTTTAACCTCTGTATTCTGATTTTTTGTTTCTTGTTCAAGCTTGCTATTCTTTCTAATTATGGGAATGATGAATTCAATAACTACAAGCAACAGTATAAGACCAATAATCACGGGCAAACCCCAAGGATTGTTCCTTAGAAAAAGAGTAACCCACCCAAAGTATGGAATACGCATGACAACCCTGCCTATAACAAGGTTTTGGGGTACTCCTTGACCGTTGTTGCTCCATAGGGTGCGGGAATCGTATTCTTGAGGCGAAGGCGTCGCCGGCCACTTGTCGCCGTTGCCGTCGCCCTTTGTTTGGAAGTATAGTGTGCCGTTGAGTGCGTACTTTCCGACTATGCGGTGAACGATAGGAGTGGCTGATGGATCCGACGGGTTTTCGTAAACGATGATGTCGCTGTTTGGGTAGTTAACGTTGAGGTCCGCTGGATTTACTTGCTGAATAACTATTATGTCGCCTACGTGTAAAGTTTGGGCGAAGGGATGGCTCCAACCGTCACAAGCACCGTCGTAGGGAATGCACATGCTACCGCTTTCCACTACCCTCACTGGAACAGGTGTACCAAGAGCGAACTGTAAACCGAAGAAAAACCCAAGAACCACAGCAACGATTAACCCTATAACGACTGCCGATTTGACATACTCATTTCGCCAAACACTTTTACCAGCGCTCAATGTCTTGCCTTCAGCAGTTAATCCTAAAAGGAAATGAAAACACCATTAATAAACCACATTCTTTTCTCGATACAGCAAACAAAAAATAGTTCCTGCCTATGTTTTCTTCTGGTTTAGCGTATGCTTAGCTCTAAATGGAAGCAAAAAGCCTTCTTCGCGGTAATATGCGTAATGGGTTTGTTTGCGATCCTGAGCTCAACAATGTCAAAAAACCCCGTTTTAAAACCCTTCGCCACCAGCCTTGGAACACCTGACGATTTGCTGGGCATAGTAGCTTCAGCATCAACCATCCCTGGTATACTTATCAGCTTACCCGCAGCCTCACTCTCAGACATTTTTGGCAGACGCAAGGTTTTATTGTTTGCCGCTTTCGTTTTTGCTTCTGCACCTTTTTTGTATTTAGGGGCGAGTTCTTGGTGGACGTTGGTGCTGGTACGTTTTTACCATGGGTTTGCAACAGCAATTTTTATGCCTGTAGCTGAAGCTTCAATCGCAACCTTGTTTCCGGCCAAGAGGGGGGAACGGATTTCATTTTTTAATTCCGCAACCGCCGTGGGCAGGGCTTTAGCGCCGTTCTTGGGCGGTTACATACTTTTTGCTACAAACGAACGCTTTTTCACCCTTTACATCGCAGTAGGCATCGCTGGAGTAACCGCTTTTGTAATTGGACTGCTGTTTTTGGCTGAGAAAAAGAACTTTGCAACAGCGACTGCACCTATGGAAAAGTCGCCGCGGAAAATGTTCAGCGGATGGCTAACCATAATCAAAAACACCCAAGTTTTAGGCGTCAGCTTTGTCCAAGCGATTCAGTACTTTGTTTTTGCTTCAGTCGAGTTCTTCCTAGTTGGATACCTCACAGATGTTGTAAAGTTGGACCTTTTTTCGGTGGGAATCATAACGGGTAGCGAGATAGTTGCGCTCGTTATTGCCCGTCCTTTAATCGGAAGAATCTCCGATAAAATAGGCAGAACTAAACCAATTGTTGTGGGCATAATAGCCAGTTGCGTTTTGGTTGCGGCGATACCGTTCACCACGCAGTTTTCTGTGTTGCTCTTGTTGGCGGTTGCCTATGGGATTTCGTTTGCCACCGTGCTCTCTTCGACTTCCCCTCTGGTTTGCGACCTAGTGCCAGTCACTTTGGTGGGTGCTTCAATGGGGTTCCTCTCAACCACAATGGACATAGGGCAAACGTTCGGACCCATAGTCAGCGGCGTAATCTTCGCAACCAACCTAAGGTACGAGGGCATGTTCCTCTCACTCAGTTTTCTACTTGTAATCTCAATTGCTGTTTTCCTGCTTTCAAAAAAGAATCCAAATAACGACTCAAATACTTCAATTATAAACGTCTAAAAAATCTCTTGCTATCAATACAAACGATAATCCAAATCCAACCTTATTCTATAAAAACAAATCTATCATCAACATCAAAACCTTGGACTTGTTGTGTCCATAAATAAAAGGGGCTATAGCCAAAAGGAGCTATAGACTTCCAACATTAACTCGACAGAACCTTTGATAACAAGCCAAACGGCTTCTTCAAACCATTCAGCATGAAGGAACCTGTTAAGCTGAGGACAATCAAAACGATGGCTGCATAATGGAACGGTTGAAAATACCCGTCCATCGGCATAGAGAACACATCGAACGGGTAATAAGTGACGGAGTCAACGCCAAAAGCCACAAACCCACTCCACTTAACAAGAAACAATGTGCTTTCAACCAAAGAAGCAAACAGCAAAATCAGCCCAACCCCAACAAGAACTGGCTTGATCAAATGAATCTTCTTTTTCCAATCCATAGACCTGATCAGTAAGCCGCTTTTTGCTGCCAAAGACGCAGCAAGCAAACAGAAAAACGGCAAAGCAAAATAATTGTACTTGACAACGCTAACGTACGGCACGATTAAATGGAACCCAAACACAAAAAACAAATCCAACCCCGCAACCGCCGCTATGGTTCCAAAACAAACCGCATCCAACCACAAAATTTTCGCAAAAACTTTCCTGTAGAAAAGCGATAACGTCAAAGAGAACAGCCCAGCCGCAAACAAAAACCAACCCGCACTCTTAGCAAGTATTATCGGCAAAAACATTAGCGAAGGATTAGCCACGAGAACTGGATGAGTAAAGTCGCTGCTTAAATAAACTGCGAAAAAGTTTTGGTTCGCAAACCCTCCAAACCAAACCGCCTGCAAAATAAACGACGGCACAAGAAAAATCAGCACCTTACGCGGCGTAAGCTTGAAAGCAAACTCTTTTCTCTGGAGATAAATCATGAGCAAAAGTGGAACTATCATCAGCGCGGCGAATAGCTTGGTGAGGAGTGCCAAGGCAAAAACAACTCCTGAAATCAGGAGTAACTTTTGAGAATTCTTCCGTACAGCCAAAACTCCCACAATTAAAAATAGCAGGCTCAAGAATAGGCTTTGATTGTCGATGAGGAAAATTCGTGACATGTAAACGTGCCATGGAACGATGCCGAAGAGTGCAGCAGCTATCAATCCCGTTTTCTTTCCATACAACAAGCTGCCCAACGCGTAGATGAGCACGACGCATCCAAGTCCAAAAGCCGTAATCAAGCCCACCCCGTTAAGGTAGGATAAGCCGACTGCTTGGAAGACTGGCGCATCTATGTAGAAGCCCAGTGGCGGCTGATTAATCATAAGCCCAGTTGTGACATACGGAAACCCGTGGGTAACCACGTTTGAAGCGGCTTCAAACTCAAGCTGGCTATCCCAATTGGTATAAGCGCCCGTTGACGCCGCAACTAGGACTGCGCCAAGTAAGACTCCGATTAATGCGTAGTGCGCATCCAAGAGGGCTCTAAAACTTTTCCATTCCACTTCGATGTTCCCAGCAATAGCATACACTGATGCACAAGATTTTAAAACTTGCCACTAAACTCAAAAACCTCGTGCGAACATTTGTTAACCTATATTATTTTGTGCTCGGGCGTAAAAACAGATATATCATAAACCCAGATAATCACTTTGAGGAAATCCAATGACCCAAACAACAATCAAAAGACCATCATTAATGTTTGCAATTGCTTTTTGGATGGCAATTAACTTCTTTTTAATGATAACCCTCATTGCAAACGGCGACGCAGCGGATTTGAACAACTGGATAGAAATCGCGCTTTGGGCAATCTCGATTCCAAGCTTGTTACTGATGAGAAAATGGGGCGGTGCCTTTGCAACGTTTACTTTAATTTACACGTTGAGCACTAGCGTGAGCATCCTGATTTACTACTACCCCAATAGTCCTGAGGTTTGGCCAAACGCACTTAGAGTAATAATCAACGCGGCAATAATCATCTACCTGTTCAGAGCACTCTTCAAAAACAAATTCAAATAGAAATCAACCGTCAGGAAAACAAAATTCTAATATTAACCAATGCAATCTCTTAATCAAACACTCCGTGGGCCGGTCGTCTAGCCTGGTTAGGACGTTGGCTTTACGAGCCAAAGGTCGCCGGTCCGAGTCCGGCTCGGCCCACCAATTAATCTTATTTTCTGTTGATACACCTTTATGTGTAGATTGGTTGTTTGATCTCTGTAAAATCAATTGTTTTAAGTGATTTTCGAATGTTCGACTCAGATTGAAACCTAATTCTTTAGATTTTTCCACCAATTGCTTGTCTAAATACAACACAACATTGCCTTTTTGTGTCATTGCATTCGCATCCGAGGGCATGCGAGTGAAGGTTCAATGTTATATGTTTGGTCATTTCTCAAAAATCAAAGGATTGCTAAATTATTAATACAACATTGGTTACGGTTGCTTGGATTCTTCGATATGTCCATATTGATACTTGATTTTTTCTCCTAAAGATGTGTCCTATAACAGCAAAACTTTCAAACTCAACTTCAAAAGAAAAATAATCTTACTAAAGTTCATTCTTCGATTGTTACAAATACTCTTTCATTTAGGCTATCCTTTAGGGTTGAGCTAATGGCTCTGATTCCTCCCACACTCTGTTGAAGAAATCCATCGCTTGCTTAATTACATCTGGGTTATTGGAGAATAATCCAGCGTCAAAACGCTCGCCTCCAAAACATTCGGTTTGAACGTCTCCTGAACCAATGATGAGAAGTTGTCTTTGAGGCACACAGAATATTCGAGCATGCAACATCGGGTGCAATCTAACATCAGCACCCACTTTTTGTATTCTTCTTAGAGCATCTTTGTTTTTCTTCGTCTGAATAGCCGTTGCAGGGCTTATTATTTTGAATTGTTTAACTATGGGTGTCAACTTATTTAGTAATACTTGGTCAAAATAACCCATAACATAAAAAGTTTCAGCCATCCCTCCACGCATGCCCCCCATTCTGGGATCAAATAGTCCTTCTATAATTCCACTGTAGGTTCTAATTTGCGGTGAATTTTCAACAAATCTGGGCACTAATGATAGAGGGTTTTCTTGTATCTGTCTCATTCTTGCTATTTCTTGTTCGATTGCGGTTAATCGTCTCTTTATTTCTTCAATTCCTTGCGTAATTCCTTGAGTTTCAGTCATGCCTCTACCTCTAAGGTAATCTTCATCTTCTGGTAGAAAAGATTTGCCATATTTGCAAATGCTGAAAACTCAATTTCGTTCGGATTTGATATAAGTTTATCCCTCGAAAGTTTACATGGAGAGCTATCCCTTGAGAACTTTACAGAACCTTTTTTGGTCCTTTAATTAACAATTTCTAACAATACAAAACTCGAGACCTAATCAAACGCAAGAAGCTATGAAAGCAGATTCTTCTAGTTTAGCAACAAACCAAGAAGCATGTTTTTCACAAAAAATACAAAGAAATCTATCTTTTAATTTTTTCTTATATAGATTCCATATAAGAAATTATTAAGGATAAAGGGCGCTTACAGCGAGACAGGTTTCAACAATTAGTTTTCAAGTTCTTCCTGTAGAGCATCTTGACCTCACTAGAATTGAACCTGTGTTGCACTGTCTTTATAGTTTTTTTGTTTTCCACCTCAAAACTCAAAATAATTTCGTTTTCTCTTGCTTCAAAACATAAGGTGAGGTCTCCAAGAAAGAACGCCATGTGACCCTCAGAGCATTTAGTGAATGCTTTCATAACTGAGAAGAATTCTTCGTATGTTAAACCTGTGAGTTTGCAGCTTTCTTCAAGCGCTAAATAACGGTCATTGAAGGGTTGGGTTGATGTTTTTTGGCTTAGTTTTTGTCTATGGATATTCTTCGCCATTTTTTTTCACCATTGGTTTGCTTACTGATTGTAGATTGTTAAGGGTTGTCGATGTTTCTATGCCAAGAAAAACAGAAATGCCCAGGTGGTTTCTCATGTTGCTAGACAAAGTGTGCGTGAAATTTCGAATGATTTAGGCGCTCTTCCAACAAAAAGTATGAAAAATTCTATCTTTTGTTTTTTTCTTATATAGATTCAATATAAGAATTTTTACAAAGATAACAAATACCAAACTCAGCTACACGTGCATTAAAGAATAGCCATTTTTTTAGTGGTGATGTGTTTTGGAAGTAAAAAAACAAAGGCAGAAATCCAACTCTGCACATATTATCTATGGAGAAGGGTTTTGTGAGCACGCGCAGATTTTTTGATTCACCAAATTGTGGGGGCTGCATCTATAAAGGAGGCAGTTACTGTTGGGGTCAATGCTCTCTTAACATATGGAAAAAAGACAGAGAGTATTAGTGCTATTTGGAACTGTATATGAAGTTAAAAGTAAAAATGAAACTCTTTATTTCATTTTAGCTTAACCTTTTAAGTGCTAACTTCCAAGATGACATTTATGCTGTGTGTAG
>Ga0209540_10003849_pt1 | contig 10087 bp, 10 predicted proteins | sample BarGraIncu01121A_FD_184501 | JGI IMG/M metagenome (GOLD analysis project Ga0209540, IMG submission 184501) | Arctic peat soil microbial communities from Barrow, Alaska - Barrow Graham LP Incubations 011-21A (SPAdes) (version 2) | ecosystem: Environmental > Terrestrial > Soil > Wetlands > Peat... | reverse complement strand
CGCTCTTCGGCATCTTGGGCAGCTCGATGCCGGCTTCCTTGAACATCTGCGCCAGCTCGCGGGTCACCAGCCCGTAATCCACATCCTTATAGCCCGACGAGGCCATCTCCGGGCGGTTGCACTCGAACTTCTTGGCCGAGCACGGCATCAGCGCCACGGTGACGATGTTGGCCGGGTCGATGTTGTTGAGCTTTGCGTAATAGGTCTTGATCACCGCCCCGAACATCTGCTGCGGGCTCTTGGCGGACGACAGGTGGGGCAGCATCTCCGGGTAGAAGTGCTCGATGTACTTCACCCACCCCGGCGAGCGCGCGGTTGCGGGCGCGAAACGCGCAGTACATGCACTCGTTGCCGCAGAGGTTGGAGATGTAGAGCGGCGCGAACTGCACGAGGCGGTTGCCGTAGATGCTCTCTGACCCTCCTGGCCGTTTGGAAGACCTCGCCGAGAAGCTCTGGGTCGGAGACCCCCATCAGGGCGGCCAGGTCACCCTCGGGGAGGCCCTTGAGCTCGAGCGCCCTCGTCAAGATATCGCGCACCTGGACGGCATCGTGTCGGCGCCTTGATGTAAGCGTCGCTGCGATCAGACCTTCGTCGATCCTCACGCATTCGACAGCGGTGCTCATGAGTGTGCCTCGCGTTTCTGGGTGGGGGCGCCGCCCGAACGGCACGAAGTCGGGGGCTCCGAAGCCCGAACACCCGGCAACCTCCCCGACCCGTATCGCAGCACCTCGGCGAGGCGGGGGAAGGTGCGGTGAAACGGCTTCCCGGGGCCTCTCCGCCGGCTCCGGGCGGGGACGGGCTCCGCCTCCAGTGCGCGTGCCCTGACGTCGGGTCAGTTCGGGGCCGATACTTGAGAAAAAGGAGGAGAGCACCATGAGAGAGCGTCGGGTGTCCACACGCGTCGTCGTGTCCCTCGTCGTGGTCTTCGCGCTGGTCCTCGGGGTTTCGGCGTGGGCCCAGACGGCGAAGGTCAGGGAGGCCGAGCAGCTCAACATCCGGCCCGCGCCGTGCCGGGTCGTCGAGGCGCCGTTGAAGGCGCTGCCTCCCAGGTACGCCGGGAAGTGCCCGGTGAGAATCAAGTTCGAAGGCGCGATCAAGGTCGCCGGCAAGATCGGCCCGAACAACCCGTGCGTCGTCAATTACTTCTTCGATCGCAGCGACGGCGGCATCGACACCATCGAGAAGACCCTCACTTTCACCGCCCCTGGGTCGAAACCGGTCTTCACGACCTGGGATCTCGGCGGCCCCGAGCTGCCGCACTTCGCCGGTTGGGAGGCGGTCAGGACGACGTCGCCGGGCGCGCCTCGCCAGTGGGCGCACGCCAACTTCGAGATCCTATGCCGGCAGCCCCAGAAGCCCGAAGCCAAGATCGTGAGCGTCGATTGCGCGGGCGGGCTCAAGGTCAAGGTGCACATCCTGATCGACAGCCCGGCCGGGATCGCCTCCTACTCGGTGTGGTCCGTCTTCACCGGCAATACGAACGCGGACAAGAGCTTCCCGGCGCCGCTCCCGACCCACGTCGACGAGGTCGTCGACGTGGCTCACACGACGGTGGACCCGGTCGACCGCGCGCACCAGTGGGGGCTCAAGGTGATGGTCCCCGGGATGGCAGAGCCGATCTTCACGTACGGCATGGAGCCCGGTCCCCAGCAGCGGTGCCCCGGGCACTACGAACCGAAACCGGCTCTCGAGCCCCCAAAGCCCTGAACGCGGCCGGACTCGCGTGGCCCGCCGCCGGGGCGGGCCACGCGCTTCTCCCGCCGGACCAAGCCCGCGCCAGTCGGCGTCCGCTACGTGACCTCGTAGAACTTGTCGCCGGCGACCCCACACACGCCGCAACGCTCGGGCGGTTCCTCACCGACCACGGTGTTGCCGCACACCGGGCAGATCCAGATCCTCTCACCCTTGAGGTCCTTGCCGTTCTTGAGCGCCTCGAGGGCGCCGGTGTAGAGCGCGAAGTGGACCTTCTCGACCGCGAGAGCGTTCCTGAACGACACGACCGCCCCTTTGTCGCCGTCCTTCTCGGCCTCGGCGAGGAACGTGGGGTACATCTCGCTGACCTCGTACCCCTCGCCGGCGATCGCGGCCTCGAGGTTCGCCTCCGTCGTCCCGACGCCGCCCATGACGCGAAAGTGGGCGTGCGCGTGAACGGTTTCGGCTTCGGCCGCCGCGCGGAACAGCTTCGCGATCTGCGGGCGCCCGTCCGCGTCCGCCTTCTTCGCGAACGCGAGGTACTTGCGGTTGGCCTGGCTCTCGCCGGCGAACGCTGCCTTGAGGTTGTCGGATGTCGCCATGTCGGACCCCCCTCCGGTTCCTGTCACCGAACCGTCATGTGGAATGTATCACAAGCGCCCTGGGCCGCCGCAGGGGCCGGGGACCCGCGAGGACGCTGCAACGATCGGCGTCGCGGCACGCCCTCCCGTGGCACGCAGGGCGGGTCGCCCGCGACCTTCCGCCCGGTCAGGGTGCCTGGTTCGTCAGTACTCGGCCGGGAGCGCCGCGAGTTCCGCGGCGGAGAACACCGGCCCGTCCTTGCAGACGTAGACGGGGCCGACGTTGCACCGTCCGCACTTCCCGATCCCGCACTTCATGCGGTTCTCGAGGGTCGTGTAGACGCGATCGTCCGCGAACCCCAGCTTCTGCAGGACCGGCAGCGTGTACTTGATCATGACCGGCGGCCCGCACACGACGGCGAACGCGTTCTTCGCGGACGGCGCGGCTTTCTCGACGATCGCGGGCACGAAGCCGACCTCGCCCGGCCAGTCCGGCGTCTGCCCCCCCGGGTCGACGGTCTGCCAGAGCTTCACGTCGCCGCGCGCGGCCCACTGGGCGAGCTCGCGCTTGTAGACGAGGTCGGGCACGGATCGCGCGCCGTAGATCACCGTCACGTCGTCGAAACGGTCGCGGAGGTCGAGGACGTTCCAGATCACGCAGCGCACAGGCGCCAGGCCGATCCCGCCCGCGATGAAGACGACGCTGGACTTTTCCATGCGGTCAAGGGGGAAATGGTTGCCGTACGGCCCGCGGAACCCCATCGTGTCGCCGACGGCGAGCTCGCGCATCGCCTTCGTGGCTTTGCCTACGGCCTTGAACGTGCATTCGATCGAGTCCTTGCGGGTAGGGGAGGAGGCGATGCAAAAGGTGGACTCCCCGGCGCCGAACGCCGAGTACTCCCCGAACTGCCCGGCCTTGAAATCGAACCTCTCTGCGAGCTGCGGATCCTGGAAAGCGAGCCTGAGCGTGCGGGTGTCGCTCGTCTCGTCGGTGATGTCGGAGATCGTCATCAGGGTCGGCTGGTAGATGTTCATACTGCGGCCTCCTCGGGGCCGCCGGGGGCGGCGAGTGCGGTGATCGTGCGCAGCACCTCTGGAAGGTCCACGCCCGCAGAACAGGCGCGGGCGCAGCGGCCGCACCCCGTGCACAACACCTCGCCGAAACGGCTCGGATAGATCCAGAACTTGTGCATAACCCGCTGACGGAGGCGTGCGGCCTGATCGGCGCGCGGGTTGTGTCCTGAGGCATGCACGGTGAACCGTGCCGCCTGACAGGTGTCCCAGTTTCGCCGCCGGGTCCCCGAGAGGACGCCTTCCGGCTCGTCCACGATGTCAAAGCAGTGGCAGGTCGGGCACACCGACGCGCAGGCACCGCAACCGTGACACGCGAGAGCGATCGTGGACCACAGCTCGTGATCGAAGCCGTGCGCGAGCCAGCGCTGGACTTCAGGGAGGGGAAGCTTGGGCTGGCCGACGGCAGCGGCGTTCGAGGTGCGGGAGGCCCCGTCCGTGACCGCAGCGCCGCGGGCGTCGTCGAAACGCTTCGCGTTTTCGCCGACGAAGGTCTCGCCCTTGGGCGTGACGACGTCCGCAAGGAAGACATCGCCCAGCGGGGTGAGCATGACGTCGCTGCCGCGGCTGGACTCGGGCCCGCGCCCCGTCGCGGTGCAGAAGCAAGACCCGTCCACGCCGGGGCACGCCACCGACAGGATCGTGGTGGCCTCGCGGCGGCCGAACCACAACTCGTCGCGGTAGTCCCATCCCATGACCCGGTCGAGGATCTCCACGGCGGCCGCGTCGCACGGCCGCGCCCCGAGGATGACGTGCGGTGCGAACGAAGTCGTCACCTCACTGATCCGAATCCCGGGCCCGCCGAGACGCCAGGAGAACAGGGGCTCGGTCGGTGGGAGGAAGAACTCCTTGAGCGACCGGCGCGGCAGCTCCGTGTTGAAAGCGGCCTCGGGAAACGACGTGATGGGACGGTAGTCGACCTTGCCGCCGGCCGCACGCGCCGGTGCGGTGACGCACGTGCCCGAAGCCACAAGGTCGTCAACCAGCGCCGTCAGGTTCGCGATGGTGATGGTCTTGGCGTTCACAGGATGAACTCCTGCCTGTCCGACAGCGAGTACGTGCCGATCGGCGCCGGGACGGACGGATCGTCGCCCGTCCGGTAGTCGAACCGCTCGGCGACGATTTGAGCGATCTTCCGGTTCAGAAGCCCGAGAGGGATGCCGGCCGGACACGCTCGCGCGCACTCGCCGCAGTCCGCGCAGCGGCCCGCCTGGTGCAGCGCCCGCGTCAGGTGCCAGGCGAGGTTCCCGCGCGGGTGCGGCGAGGACTCCAGCCACTGCGGCTGCGTCTTGTCGGCCACGCAGCGCTCGCAGAAGCACATCGGGCAGACCTCGCGGCAGGCGTTGCAGCGCACGCAGCGGGAGAACTCGCGCATCCAGAACGCCCAGCGTTCCGATGGGCTGGACGCGTCGAGCCGGGCGATGAGGGCGTCGCGCGTCGCTTCGCCGGGGGGGGCCGGAGGCAGATCGCCGACGACGTGGTCCGCGAGTCCGGGCTCACGCGCCTGGCAGCCGGGGCAACGGTCGGCCACGGTGTCGGCGGTGAGCGGCGCCGTGCTCGCCGGGTCGGCGAGAACGCCACCGCAGCGCACGCCGATCAGGACGACATCCTCGCGCCTGATCTGGGTCTCGCGGATGAGGCCGGCCACGGCCCGCGCGTCGCACCCCTTGACCACCACCGCGGCCTTGCCCAGTGGCGCCAGGTGAGTGCGGCGCGGCGAAAGGTAGGTTGCGAGGTTCGCGGTGCAGCGCCGGTCGAAGATCAGGCGGTCCGCCCGGGCGGGGTCGGTGACGAAAGCGGGGCGCGCGCCGCGCGGCCCCTCCTCCCAGCCGATCACGACGCCGACCGCGGCTTCGGAGAGCAACGTCCGCGCGAGCTCCTGCAACTGCGTCATCCGCGCCTCCCGGCCAGCGCCCGGTAGGCGTCGAACGGGCCCAACCTGCGCACGCGCGCGGTGGCGTCGTTGACGACGTCGCGCCACTTCTGGCCCTCGGAGGCCGAGACCCAGGAGAACGTCAGGCGCTCCGGCGCGACGCCAACGAACTCGACCAGCTCCTTGAAGACGGCGAAACGCCGTCTGGCGTGGTAGTTGCCGGAGGTGTAGTGACAATCGGCCGGGTGACAGCCCGAGACGATCACGCCGTCGGCGCCGCGCTCGAACGCCTTGATGACGAAGAGCGGGTCGATGCGGCCGGTGCAGGGGAGGCGGATGATCCGCACGTTTGGGGCCATCTGCAGCCGGCTCGTGCCCGCGAGGTCGGCCCCGGTGTAGGTACACCAATTGCACACGAACGCGCTCATCCGGGGCTCAAACGCCAAGGTTCTCTCAGCGGGTGTCGGCATATTCACTCCCGAACGTGGTCCGTCGCGGCCGGCCGGCGCCCAGGGAGCCGCCCGCTCTCGACCCGGATGTGCCGCCGGCGACCGGCCACCGACCACGCCTTCTCCGCTCATACGACGATCGCATTGATCTCGGACCAGATCTGCTCGTCCGTGAACCCGGCAAGCTCGATGCTCTTGGACGGGCAGGTGGCTTGACACGTGCCGCATCCCTGGCACACGCCGGGGTTGACCTCGGCCACGACCCTGACGACGGTTCCCAAGCGGTCGCGCACCTGGACACGCGTCACCGCGCCGTACGGGCAGACCCGCTCGCATTGGAAGCATCCGGCACAAATGGCGGCGTCCACGCTGGCCACCGTAGGCTCGCGCTCGAGTTCGGCTTTGCTGAACAGGCCGAGAATCTTGGCGGCCGCGGCCGAGGCCATCGCCACCGAGTCCGGAATGTCGCGCGGCGCCTGGCAGGCGCCCGCGAGGTACACGCCAGCGGTATTGGTCTCTACCGGCCGCAGCTTCGGGTGCGCCTCGTTGAAGAAACCGTGGGCGTCGTACGACGCCGAGAGCTTCTGGGCGAGTTGCTGGACACCGCGCTGCGGGCGCATCGCGGTCGCGAGCACCACCATGTCGGCGTCGATCACGACCGGCTCACCCGAGAGCGTGTCAAAGCCGAAGACCTTGATGACTTCGCCGTCGCGGTACATGCGGGAAACACGGCCGCGCACGTAACGGGCGCCGTCTTCCTCGATGGCGCGCCGTACGAACTCGTCGTACCCCTTGCCGTTGGCGCGGATGTCCATGTAGAAGACGGTCGCCTCGCCGTCGTGAACCTTGTGCCGGAAGAGCATCGTGTGTTTCGCGATATACATGCAGCAGATCTTCGAGCAGTACTCGATCCCCTTTGCCGGGTCGCGCGAGCCGACGCATTGGAGGAACACGATGCGCTTCGGTTCCTTGCCGTCGGAAGGGCGGGCGATCCTTCCGGACGTCGGTCCCGAAGCCGACGCTAGGCGCTCGAACTGCAGTCCGTCGATCACGTCAGGGATCGTTCCGTAACCGTACTCGCCGTAGCCGGAAAGCCCCTCCGGTTGGTCCTTGCCGATCGAATAGAGCGTGTACCCGGTGGCGACGACGATGGCGCCCACGTTCTCGGTGACAAAGGTGTCCACCTGGTCGAAGTCGATCGCGCCCTTGCTGCACGCCTCCCGGCACTTGCCACAGGCGTCTTTCTTGAGTCCCTTCGCCCTGGCCTTGAAGTAGGCGCAACTTGCGCGGTCGACGACCGGGATGTTCGGCACCGCTTGCGGGAACGGAACGTAGATTGCCGTGCGCTTCCCGAGGCGCTCGTCGAACTCTGAGGGGATCTTGCGGACGATGCACGCCGTTTGGCAGGCGCCGCAGCCGTTGCAGGCCGTGGCATCGACGTAGCGCGCCTTCTGGCGGATCTTGACGGCGAAGTTGCCGATGTAGCCCGAGACCGCCTCCACCTCGCTGTAAGCCAGGAGCCTGATGTTGGGGTGCTGGACCACCTCGACCATGCGGGGGGTGAGGATGCACTGCGAGCAGTCGAGCGTCGGGAACGTCTCGGAGAGCTGGCTCATGTGCCCGCCGATCGACGGCTCCTTCTCGACGAGGATCACCTGGGCGCCGCCGTCGGCGATGTCGAGCGCGGCTTGAATCCCGGCGATGCCGCCGCCGATCACGAGCGCGCGGCGCTCCACCGGGATGCGGATCGTCTCGAGCGGGACGTTCCTCTTGACCTTCTCCACGATGAAGCGGGCGAGATCGATTGCCTTGTCGGTTGCAGCGTCCCGGTCCTCATGGATCCAGGAGCATTGCTCGCGGATGTTTGCCATCTCGGCGAGGAACGGGTTGAGACCCGACGAGGCGCAGGCGCGCCGGAACGTCTTCTCGTGCATGTGAGGCGAACATGCAGCGACCACGACGCCCGTGAGCTTCTTGTCGGCGATCGCTTGCTTGATAAGGGCCTGGCCGGGATCCGAGCACATGTACTTGTAGTCAACGGCGTGCGCGACGCCGGGGAGGTCGCGCAAGGCGGCGGCCGCGCGCTCGCAGTCCACCGTGCGGGCGATGTTCTCTCCGCAGTGACACACGAACACGCCGATGCGGGCCATCAGCGGACCTCCTTCCCCGGTGGCGGGTTCTGGGCGAATGCGCTGAGCGGTGTGGTGCTCACATAGTGGCGGCCCATGCCGAGCCGGTCTGCGTCGAGGCCGAACGCGAGGCCGACCAACTCGGAGAGGAACAACACCGGCATCGGCGCCTCGCCGCGCAGGGCCATGGCGCTCTGGCGGAAGTCGAGGTTGGAGTGGCACATCGGACAGGCGACGACGATCGTTTCGGCCCCGGCGGCTCGCGCATCCGCGATGATCGCCCGCCCGAGGCGGATCACCGAGCCGGTGCGGGGGATCGAGAACCCTCCGCCGCAGCACTCCAGGCGCATGTTCCACCGGACGGGCGTGGCGCCGGTGGCGCTGACGACATCCTCCATCGCGGCCGGATCCTCCGGGTCGTCGAAGTTGCAGACCGCCGCCGGGCGGACCAGCAGGCAGCCGTAGTAGCAGGCGACCTTGAGGCCCGCGAGTGGCTTCACGACCTTTCCGCGAATCGCCGGGCCGAGTTGCCGCAACACATCGACGACGTTCTTCACCGCGACGGTGTTTGCAAAAGGCCGGCCCAGGAGCCCAGCCATGCGGCCTGCGAGCGCCCCGTCCGCTGCGATCTGGTGGCGGGCGCCGGCGAGCCGGTTGAAGCATGCGGCGCACGGTGCGATCACGGCGTCGTGCCCCTGAGCCTCGGCGAGCGCAAGGTTGCGGGCCGGCAGCGCCACCGAAAGCAGGTGGTTGGTGGCGTGCGCCGAGGTGGCGCCGCAACACGACCAGTCCTCGATTTCGACGAGGTCGAGGTCGAGTGGGCCGGAGATCGCCCGCAGGCTCTCGTCGAACTCGCGCGCGGTGCCGTGGAGAGAACAGCCGGGGAAGTAACCGAACCTCATGCGCCCTCCTCGGCCGCCGCCTCGCACGCCTTGAAGATGCGGCGGACTTCCTTCACGCCGTCGATCGCGTGCGGCAGGAAGCTCAGCTTTCCGCGCGCGACCGTGCCGGGCGCGGCGGTGATGTCGGTGAGGAAAGCGCCCGTGCGGAGTTTGTACTCGATCATGAGGCCGAGCTCGAACATGCGGCCCGTGCGCTGCACCTGGTCGAGAAACGAGCGGTGGAACGCCGCAATCGGCCTCGGCACGGCGCACGACGAGGCAACGGCCATTTCGCGCAGAACGTCGACCGTGGCCGCCGGATCACACTGGTTGGGACAGCGCGCCACGCACGTCTCGCACGTCAGGCACAGCCAGATCGAGGCGGAGGCGAGCAGCTCATCGCGCCGGTCGAGGTTGACGAGCCGCATGACGTCGTGAGGGCGCAGCGAGGTCTCGGCTGCCATCGGGCACCCGGCGGAGCACTTGCCGCACTGGTAACAGCGAGCGGGGTTACGGCCGGTGGCGTGCCGAATTTCCTCGGCCAGCGATGGCCGGCCGGGACTCTCGATCTTCGATTCGGGCGCGCGCATCTTTCGTCCTCCGTCGGGCGCTGCGGCCGCGGGAAATGGCCTGGCGCCTGCCAAGGGATCTTACCCAAAATTGTGAAAGAATGCACTAGACAAATTTCGACTTCGTGAAAGGGTGCACAACAGTCAATCTTTTTTCCGCAGGCGGACGAGGTCCGGCCGAGGGTGACGATGGCGCTAAGTACGGGGTCTTTGGCTCAAAAGAGACTCATGTACAGATATGTCTCCGATTGCCTATTCACTCGTTTGACACGCCTGGTACATAGGATTACTTTCGACAACAGCATTTAGGGCGCAATCGGCAAAGAACGGAACTCGTGAGGAGGGGTACTCATGGCAAGTTCGAGACGGAACGATGCGGATCGGGTGTTTTCCGATCGTCATGGGTTGGACCGGCGTGACTTCATCCGCGTCTGCACGATGGCCGCGGTGGCCGTCGGTCTACCCGCGTCGGTGGGCGTCAAGTGGGCCGAGGCCGCGGCCAAGGGGCTCAAACCCTCGGTCATCTGGCTCCACTTCCAGGAGTGCACCGGATGCACCGAGTCGCTCCTGCGCACCTCGCACCCGGCGCTCGGGCAGCTGATCCTTGATCTGGTGTCGCTCGACTACTGCGAGACGCTGGCCGCGGCGGCCGGGTACCAGGTGGAGGACGCGCTGCACAGCGCCATGGCGGCGAACGCGGGCAAGTACATCTGCGTCGTCGAGGGCGCGATCCCGACGAAGGACAACGGGATCTACTGCAAGATCGGCGGCAAGACCGCGATCGACATGTTGAACGAGGTCGCGGAGAAGGCGGGGGCGATCATCGCCATCGGCTCGTGTG
>Ga0209540_10003848_pt1 | contig 10089 bp, 8 predicted proteins | sample BarGraIncu01121A_FD_184501 | JGI IMG/M metagenome (GOLD analysis project Ga0209540, IMG submission 184501) | Arctic peat soil microbial communities from Barrow, Alaska - Barrow Graham LP Incubations 011-21A (SPAdes) (version 2) | ecosystem: Environmental > Terrestrial > Soil > Wetlands > Peat... | reverse complement strand
GCGGTAAATACTTTTTGGCAAAGATAATGTTCAACGCTTTGTATTTACCATCTATCAGGAACCAGTACGAGAATATCTCATTGTATTGGTAAAACTTGTTATCTTCGTATATCCCAAGTTGGGTGATTCTGTACGTTTTCTCGACCGGTTTCTTCTGCTGATACCAGACCAGAAACCCCGCGAGAATGATGAAAATAGCGATTATAAACCAGTCTTTTGTGAATATTGCGTAGCCGATTACCGCTAGCAACAGAACTGCAAGAATCGAATAATACACCCATGTTCTCTCATAGAGCTGAAACTCGGGAGCTTTCCACCCCACCAGAACGGTTTCTTTGACTTTCCCCTCCTCTTCGGCCATGGTCTAATATTCCTCCGAAAGTAGTTGATAGAAGGCTTGTGGGTGTTCACAAACTGGACAAATCCTCGGTGGCTCTGTGCCTTCGTGTACGTAACCACATTCACGACACATCCACCAAACTTTTTCGCCGCGCTTAAAGACCATGTCCTTCTCAAATAAGTTGAGTAGTTTGGTATAACGTGCCTCGTGATGAGCTTCTGCCTCGGCGATATCTGTTAGTCGGTCAGCAATTTTCTCTAGGCCTTCTTCCTTGGCTACTTTGGCAAACTCCGGATACATAGTGGTGGTTTCCCAATGTTCGCCGGCTATGGCGGCTCGCAGATTGTCTGGAGTGGTAGCCAGTACGTTTGGCACCTCTGCCTCAATAGCGATAGCTGGGTATTTCAGATCATTCTTTTTTAGGTCCTGAATGGCTTTCATGAGCATTTTAGCGTGGGTTTTCTCTTGGTTGGCAGTCTCCTCAAATACGCCAGCTACTTGTTCGTAACCTTCCTCGAGGGCTTTTGATGCATAAAAAGTGTAGCGGTTTCGTGCCTGGCTTTCACCCGTGAATGCTTTAGCTAGATTTTCAATTGTCTTTTGCATAGTTCCTCCTTCAACAACCATTATACCACCGTTTGTCGGTTAGACTTTGCCTAGAATTTCGTCTTTAAGCCTCTTGTGAAAAGTTTCGTTAAACCGAACTCTACTTTTTGCAATCTCTTTGGCTTTTTCGGTGTAAAGTTTATTGATAATATATTTATCCTTGGTTTCCCAGTTCATCTGAGGACTGTGTTTGGTCTTATCCTGAATTCTGCCGTCTATTTGACCTCCCAGATTCTCATTTATGTAATCTTGGGTATTTACCTTTCGATATATATAGGCATTATTTCTACCAACCCAGGTAAAGCCTCTGGCCAGTCCAATCGCTCCTATGGCGTCAAGTTTGTCTGCATCGAATACAATTTTTGCCTCCAACGAGGCAGGCTTATTGTCAGTCCTATATCTGTGAGAAATAATACAGGCCAGAATATGTTCAACCTTGTCAGTATTGAGTCCAAGATTCTCGAGGAAGGGTTTAGCTAGTTTTGCACTCTCAAGAGAGTGATCTGTTTTGCCGGTGTGATCATTTTGTTCGGAGATACCACCAATATCGTGTAGTAAAACTGCTGCCTTAACTACATCTAAATCGACTTGTTCACCTTCAGACAACCTTAGTGCCATCTGGTAAACTCTCATTACATGGTCAATGTTGTGGGCTGAGTCTTTGTTTTCAGCCATCTGGCTTTCGGCAAATTTATGAATTTTGTCTAATTTTTCGATCATAATGCTCCTAAATAATTGGCGGAAGAGGTGGGATTCGAACCCACGATACCCTTGCAGGTATGGCAGTTTTCAAGACTGCTGCCTTCAACCACTCGGCCACCCTTCCTCGTCAGAATCCGCTGTCGTGCTACTCGATACCTAGGTATTCGCTTCGCACTTACGCGATTCTTCCTCTTCCCCTTAAATCCTTCGGATTTTGGGGACCCCATTCCGAAGACAAGTTACTATATGGCGGAGAGGGAGGGATTCGAACCCTCGCGCCAGGTTACCCCGACCTACAGGTTTAGCAAACCCGCCCCTTCAGCCTCTTGGGTACCTCTCCACGAAGTCGTTACTAACATAACAACGAGCCATATTATACTCGATTTTGTGCCCAGAAACAAGCTAAATAGCTGTACTCGAGTTGCAAATGCTCTATAATCAGAGCATGTTCACTAAAGACGAAACTAAATATATCGAAATATTTGTCCTACTGATCCTGGTTTACGGGCTTGTGGTTGCTTTTGGCTACAATCGGTTGAACACCTGGGCACAATCAAAATCTCAGCAATACTTATCCGAAGCCAAAAAGTCTAATAATGACTCCGATATTTTGTTACTTTCGGAGAAGGCTGCCTTTTTATCGGCAAATGAGAGTACCTATCTGAATGCCGGGATTGCGGCCTTGCGACTGGGCGACAGCAAGCTTGCCGAAAAGTATCTAACGCGCGTAAAGACTGCTGACGGTTATTACCAGCTTGCTAGTGCATACTATAATCTCGAGAAATTTGACTTGGCTACAACGAGCTTTCAACGATCAATAGACATATCACCCAGCGCTGAGTCTTATCTCAGCCTTGGGCAAAGTCAATTGAAGTTGGGTGACTTGGATAAAGCAAGGGCTGCTCTAGAAACGTCAAATTCGCTAAGGTCTACAGATAACGGCAAAGACTTGCTGGTGTTACTGGGTAGCAATGCAAAACTGACAAATGTTTCACGTGAAACAGACCCGGCGAATAGGGCAGTTCTGGCATACAATGAACTAATTAGACTTGGTTATCCACAATCAGCCCAGAAGGTACTTGATGGGGCTGTTGCTGAGGGGCAGCTGAATAGAACCAGCCTACTCATGAAGGTTACGGAGGCAATAACTGCTAATGATTGGCAACTAGCCTATGATTATTTGTTTAAAGCGAAGACGATTGATCCGTATTATCCACAGATTTATCAACAATTAGTACTTGTTTGTGAAAAGCTTGGCAAAACCGCTGAAGTGAAGCAATACCAAGACTTTTATTCGGGTTTGGTCTTTTAGTTCTCACTTCGTTCGAACGGTAATAATTACGTCATTGCGAGCACTGAATCTAGTACAGCACAGGCTCCGCGTGGCAATCTTCTGTCGCCGGAATAGATTGCTTCGTCCTTACACTCCTCGCAATGACGAAAACTATAACTTAGTCAACTTTTTGACTTTGAACTAACGCGGCCACTCGGAGATAATGAGTGGTTTTTCTTCGCCCAGTCCCGTCCAGATTGCCTCAGTCACAAACGGTGTGAATGGGTGCATCAATTTGAGAGAAGTTTTTAGTATAGTGTCGATAGTATACTGAGCGGCAAGTTTGCTTTTCTCATTGTCTCGGATACGAGTTTTAGTATCCTCAATACATTTGTCACAGAATTCGTGCCAAAAGAATTCGTAAAGTAGCTCTGCGGCATGCTGGAAGTCATATTTGCCAAGATATCGATCAATCTCTTTGGTTGTCTTGTCTAGTTCTTTCAGAATGTGTTTGTCTGCCGTAGTCAGTTGAGTTTCAACTGTTTCACGTGAAACATCCTTATAGTCTTCTAGATTCATCATTACAAATTTAGATGCATTCCAGATCTTATTCACAAAGCGCTGGGACATCAGCAGGGCATCCTCGCTGAATTTCATATCTTGGCCCTGGGCAACTTGCCATAATAAACCAAATCTGGTGGCATCAGCACCGTATTTCTCGATTAATTCCAGTGGATCTACGCCCGTGCCCAGAGATTTGGACATTCGTTTGCCGGAGCTGTTGAATACCGTAGCGTGGATATACACATCCTTGAAAGGGACATCTCCCATAAATTCAATACCTGACATAATCATACGGGCTACCCAGAGAAAAATGATGTCACGGGCTGTGGATAAGAAAGTTCCTGGGTAGAACTCCTTCAAATCATTTGTCTTCTCGGGCCAACCCAGGGTAGCAAAAGGCCATAGGGCGCTCGAGAACCAAGTATCTAGCACATCCTCGTCTCTCTTTAGCTTCGTAGAGCCACACCCCGGACACTTTTTTGGCTCCTCCTTCGCAACTATAATCTCACCGCATTCACAGTACCAGGCTGGTATCTGATGGCCCCACCAAATTTGGCGACTAACACACCAGTCATGAATATTCTCCATCCAATCTAGATACACTTTGCTCCATTTGGCAGGGTGGAAGTTCACCTTTCCGTCTTTCACAGCAGCTATAGCTGGTTTGGCTAGTTCTTTCATGTTTACGAACCACTGGAGCGATAAAAGAGGCTCAATCACCGTGTGGCAACGGTAACAGTGGCCAACACTGTGGATATGTGGCTCAGTTTTGACTAGCCAGTTGCCTTCTTCGAGCAGTCGAATCACTTCTTCACGAGCCTCGTATCTGTCTTGACCAGCAAAAGCGACACCAGCTTCCTTGGTCATCTTGCCTTCTAGGCCAATAACCACAATTTTCTCTAGTTTGTGACGCTCACCTATATCATAGTCGTTAGGATCGTGTGCCGGAGTGACTTTCACGGCTCCGGTACCGAAATTCATGTCTACGTAATCATCGGCTATAATGGGTATTTTACGGCCAAGGATAGGTAAAATAGCGGTCTTGCCAACTAGACTTGAGTAGCGCTTATCCTTAGGGTTAACGGCTACTGCAGTATCTCCGAGCATTGTCTCTGGACGGGTAGTGGCAACGATTATATCTCCGCCGCCTTCGATTCGATAGCGAATATGCCAAAGATGATCGTTCTTCTCTTCATGTTCAACTTCGAGGTCCGATAGCGAAGTACCACAACGCGGACACCAGTTGGTGATGCGGTAACCGCGGTATAAATAACCCTTTTCGTAGTAGTGGATAAAGGTGTCGATAACTGCGTCACTATAGCCTGAGTCCATCGTGAATCTTGTGTGATCCCAGTCGCAGGAGCAACCCATGGTCTTCAGCTGGCCCAGAATACGGCCTTCATAATCTTCTTTCCACTTCCAGGTTTCTTTGATGAAGTTCTCACGACCTATGTCAAAGCGAGATTTCCCCTTTGCGGCAAGTTTTTGTTCAACTTTGTTCTGAGTAGCTATGCCAGCATGATCCGTACCTGGTACCCACAAGGTTTCATCTCCACGCATACGATGCCAGCGAACCAATACATCCTGAATGGTATTATTAAGAGCGTGACCCATGTGGAGAATCCCAGTGACGTTTGGAGGTGGGATTGTGACCACAAATGGCTTGCTGCCGGCATGTTTTACCGGTTTGAAATAGCCATTCTGTTCCCAGGACTGGTATATCTGAGCTTCTTCTGTTTTGGGGTCAAATCTCTTTGGTAGTTCCATACGGGCTCCTTTGCCGGTATTATACCGAAATATTGGCCCTATATCAACTTGAGATTAGGATCAGGTGTAAGAGTCTCCGGATCCGTGTAGTCATTATTCAGCGCGTGAAAGTGAGCGCTAGCTGCTATCATAACAGCGTTATCGGTACAGCATTTGATTTCCGGATAATAATATTTTATCTCTGGATAGCCTTTTTGTACCATTCCACCGATCTTGTTCCTGAGAACTGTATTTGCAGCCACACCGCCTGAGAGGAGTACGGATGCAGGTTTATACTTCCTTACGGCGCGTTCCAGATTGCGCGTTAGCATGTCGGTAGCGGCAGCCTCGAAGGAGGCGGCGATATCATTTATTTGGCTTTGCGTAAGTTCTTTATCTCCATTCGAGGTTTGTTCCTTAACCACGCGTAACACCGCTGTTTTTAACCCAGAATATGAAAAATCTAAACTTTCCTCGGCTTGTACAAGGAAGCTGTCGAGATCGCGGGTAGGTTTATCGGTTAAGTCAACACGGGGGAAGTAGAATGCCGTGGCAGAGCCATATTTTGCTTGTTTAGAAATTAACGGACCGCCTGGGTATCCCAAACCGAGAAGTTTGGCAACCTTGTCAAAGGCTTCACCGGCCGCATCATCGATGGTTTCGCCGATAATCTGATAGTCTAGATGACCTTTCATGTAAATCAGGTTTGTGTGACCGCCAGAGACCGTGAGGCAGACCAACGGGAACTGTGGGGCTTCTTCCTCAGCTTTGTGAAGCCAATTTGCGTAGATATGGCCTTCAGTGTGATGAACCGCAATCAAAGGTTTATTTAGCTCACTCGCTAGAGTGCGCGCAGTATTTACACCAACTATTAAGGAACCAATAAGCCCAGGCCCCTTAGTGACCGCGATTGCGTCTATCTGGTCCCAAGGCACCTCGGCGGTTTTGAGTGCTTCGTCAAGTACGGGAATCATATTGGCCACATGTGCTCTGGCCGCTAATTCCGGCACTACACCCCCGTATTGGCTATGTTCAAGCTGTGATGAAACGATAGAACTGAGAACAAGAGTGCCGTTTTCGACAACGGCAACAGAAGTATCGTCACAACTAGTTTCGATGGCTAAAATAATCATTTCTTTTTGGGTTTGAGTTCAGTCAAAATTTCGGAAATTACTTTCGCTTCGTCCCATTCAATCTTCTTGTCGCCACCCATATTACGGTATTTCTGGTGTCCCATACCCGTAACAACTACAATGTCGCCGAGTTCGGCCACTTCTAGTGCGCGTTTAATGGCATCGCGACGATTCAGAATAATCTCATAGTTACCCTTGCGTACTGTTTCAAGCCCTTCAGCTATTGAATCCACAATCACGCTAGGGTTCTCACTGTAGGATTCCTCGTCTGTCAGGACTGTATAGTTGGTCATTTTGCCAGCAACCCTGCCGAGCTCCGGTCTCTTGGCCTTGTCACGATCCCCAGTGGCACCAAAAACCGAGATAATGCGTCCCTGCGAGATACGACGGAGTTCTGTGAATAGCAACTCAAATGCGTCTGGGGTGACGGCGTAGTCGATAAATATCCTTAGGCCTAGTTTGTTTGGGATTTCCTGCATGCGACCGGCAATCTGTTTTACTGATTCTATGCCGATAAGTGTTTTACCGGGGTCAAAGTTGAGCGCCTTACCGACACAGTAGGCAGCTAGTTCATTATAAATATTAAACTTTGCAGGTAAGAACGTTGTCACGTGATATTTTGTTTCGTCATCTACAAGCTCATATGAGGTTTTGTTACCTAGTGAGATGTTATTTGCCCAGACTTCGCCTTTGGCAATGCCATAACTAATCTTTTTGTCAGCCGGAAAGTCGTGGAAATATTTGAATTCATGGTCGTCAGCGTTGGCAATAATGGTCTTGGGCACACCCTTTTTCTTGGATTTTGTGAGACCCGCAAACAGAAGCCCCTTGGCGTTGCGATAATTTTCCATGGTTTTGTGAGTGTTCAGGTGTTCTGGCGAAAGATTGGTGTAGACTGCGATGTCGAAAGGAATACCCCAGACCCTGTACATTACCAAACCTTCGCTAGCGACCTCGATAACGACATGAGTGCAGCCTGCGTCTATCATTTCTCGCAAGTATTTGGCAGTCTGCCAGCGGCCCAAAGTAGTGCGGTTGGTAGTGTTGTCTTGTCTACGGCCGGCGATCTCAATGGCGACCGTGGAAAGCATGCCGTACTTAATGCCATTTGCCCTAAGAACGGCACTAGTTAGCTCGGCCGTGGTGGACTTGCCATTAGTACCCGTGATGCCGATAACTATGAGTTTGCGCCCAGGGAGACGGTAAACCAGGTTCCCTGTAAACGCTAGCAGCCAATGATAAACTGGCTGCCCCATGTGGAACAGATTTTTTGGTATAATCTTGCGACCGAAGTTTAAGATGGGGTCTATCTTCATTATTTCTTCAATGTTTTCTTCACAAAGTTGTAAGCGTGTAACATATTATACCAAAGTGGCGAGAATGCATAGTCGTAGCTGCCAACGAAATGAATAGTTTCGCCGCCAAATCCCTTCTTGAATCTGGTGATGCCAGCCCAAGAGTGGTTTTCATCATCGTCTGGGGCGACTCCCCAGAAGTCGTAAACCGTGCAACCGGCACGTTTGGCGTCTAGGATTGCTTCCCACTGAACCAGATGATTTGGCATATATTCGCGTAATTCGTCGCTGGAGGCACCATGGAGATAGGTGGCAACCTCACCGAAATGGGTTACCAATATCATCGAAAGTACTTGTTTCTGGTACTCGGCTATATAGAACTTGATGTGCTTGCCATGGGAGAGTGTGTACAGCAATCGCTCGTAGTGCTCGACATCAAATGGCGTATAACCGCGGTCGTGCATGCCGACTGAGAGTTCGTGAAATTTCTTGATATCTTCTAGTTTGTTGCTCATACGGACAGTGACCCCTTTGCGGTAGGCGACCTTGATGTTATAGCGCCACTTCGGCTTCATCTCGAGAAGCAGGTCGTCGTCACGCTTTGAAATATCTAGAAGCTGGGTATCCATAGGGGAAAACTGACGAGAAAGCGGCGAAAAAGGTCCGACCTTTTGAAATTTGAGTTCCTTTACGATGCCATTTGGCAAAGTATACGGCTCGACACGTACGAAAACACAGTTTTCACGTTCAGCAATCTCACGAGCTTTTTTCAGAAAAACGTACCAACCCTCTTTGCTACAGACAGGACCGCGAGGGCAATAGAGGAAGCTCTTGTCTTTATAGAGTGGCATTTTGATTAGGAGCGCAGAGGTGGTGTCGCAAGAAACTCGAAAAGTGGTATTACCGAGTGATTCCTCGTATTCTTGCCAGATTTCGGATTGGAAAAGATTATTCTGCTTGTCGGTGAAGATGGAAAGGAGTTTATTCATAAGGATTATTATACATCATTTTAATCAAAAAGACCCCTCGATCGGGGTCATAAGTTCGAGTGCACCCACTCTCCCTAGTGCGGGGGAGTGGGTCTAGTAGGTTGCGGTCCGGACAGGGCCATATCAGCTCAGTTCGTCGTCGTGGGCAATCAAGGCGACCAACTCCCTAGGTGGTGGGTTTTGCGGTTGAGTAGAGCGTCGCGGGTGCCAAATACCGCTAGGCTCAGATCACCTCCTAGAGGCCGTTTTCGTGGTCAGTGTGGTGACCGCCGTTCAGTTCGGGACGTTCCCATCCTGCAATCTTGTGGTGCATGTTGGCTCCTCCCTTAGGCCGATCGCAGTTCCAGGGCAGCCGACAAGGCGGCTTGGTGCAACTGCTTCATGTGTCCCCTGGTGGGGACGATCTCGGGTTCGGGCTCATCGTAGTGAACCGAGCGGTTCGGTGCCGTGCTGAGATGGGTTCTTTCGCGACCGTCGTACTCGTCGCGGAACATCTTGTCCCGGACGATTCTTTGCGGGTCACTTCTCGGACAGGCTCCTCCTTGCCAACGAGTCAAGGTACCACCACCTCCGTGGTCGAGTTTTACTTTCCGTAAATATAATATACATCCGTTAGACTTTCTTGGGCAATAGCTTTAAAATGTTGTTATGAAAAAAGAAATATTCAAAGCTTATGATATTCGTGGGATATACCCCACAGAAATAAACGCTGAAGACGTAAAAAACATTGCCAAGGCATATGCGACTTGGCTAAAACCAAAGAAGGTGGCACTAGGGCGTGATGTTCGTTTGTCTGGCGAAGAACTATGGAATGCAGCGGCATCCGGCTTGACCGACATGGGCGTGGATGTGGTTGACCTCGGGGTCATCAGCACCGACATGCTCTATTTTGCAGTGGCAAATTACGAATTCGGTGGCGGAATCACCATTTCGGCTTCGCACAATGCTGGAGAATATAACGGGATGAAGTTGGTTCGAGAACAGTCTCGACCAATTTCGATAGATACTGGAATTGCTGAGATTCGTGATCTGGCTATGGCAGCCGACTTCACTCCAGCTGAAGCCGTCGGCAGTGTTGAGAAACTAGACTTTCTGGGTGATTACATCGCTAAGATGGTTTCGTTTGTTGATAAAGATGTAGTAAAACCATTATCAGTAGTGGTGAATCCGAACTTTGGTGCGTCTGGCGACGCTATACAGAAAATTGCCGATTACTTTGGCATCACGCTTAAAAAAATCAATTTTGAACCGGATGGGCATTTCCCCAAGGGGAAGCCGGACCCAATGCAGCCTGCAAATCGCGAGGAGACCGAAGCATTAATTAGGGCTAGCAATTATTCTTTTGGTGCCACCTGGGATGCAGATGCCGACCGCTGTTTTTTCTATGATGAGAAGGGCAATTTCATCCAGCCATACTACATCACTGGGCTCATGATCGAGT
>Ga0209540_10003846_pt1 | contig 10093 bp, 6 predicted proteins | sample BarGraIncu01121A_FD_184501 | JGI IMG/M metagenome (GOLD analysis project Ga0209540, IMG submission 184501) | Arctic peat soil microbial communities from Barrow, Alaska - Barrow Graham LP Incubations 011-21A (SPAdes) (version 2) | ecosystem: Environmental > Terrestrial > Soil > Wetlands > Peat... | reverse complement strand
GGTGAAGCCGGGTTCTCGTGCCCGGCTTCACACATCCCGACGGCGATTCGACCACGTGCGAGCGGGAGGGCGAACCGATGGCTCCGTACCGTCTATCAATTTTTGTGCACATCTTGGCCGAATGCGATTGACAGTCGGATGCCACGGCCGCACGATTCACACGCTGCGTGTCGCAGCAACCCGACGCCCCGGCGGGCGCCAGGCTGTTTCTATTAGTTGGCGTTTGCTCCCGAGTCCTGCCCTCCTAAAGCCTCAGGCCATGGGCACAGGACCGATAGGGTACACAGGGAAAACCCTCGTGCCTTCCGCTTCGTAAAGGGAGCGCCACCCGAGCTCACCGGCTTGAGGTGTGCGCTGTCGCGATGGCGGGGGGAGCTGTTTCGAGAACACACTGACCGCTCATGTACCGACGTCGTCGTCGGTCCGGCGGTCGTTCTGTTGTATGGACCGATGACGCGGGGTGGGGTACCTCGCAGACCAGAGAGGGGTGATCAGGCGTCCGCGGGGCCTCCGGCGGGGTGACTGCGGGCACGGGAGAGCATTGGGGGGCTATGAGGACGGCGCCGTGCGATTCCGGCACGCCGCGTCGTGCCGAGTCGCCTATCGATGATCGTACCGCCCGCGAGGGCGACGAGACTGGGGATCTTAAGGCCTAGGAGGGAGTGCTTCGAGTGTCAACAGACAAGACCGAAAGAGCGTCTGAGAAGACCGAGAACGTCGAGACGACGGCGGAGACCGATAGCGTCGTTGGAGAGGGCCTTTCGAGACGACAATTCGTCCAGGGGATGGGCGGACTCACGTTCGCCGCTCTCGGGGGATTCAAGATCGGTGCTCTCACGTACTTCCCGACTTCCGGGGGCTACATCCAAGTCGATCACACCGAGTGCGCCGGGTGCACGAGCTGCATGGCGGCCTGCTCCCTGGTGCATGAAGGAAAAGTCAACCTTTCCTTGGCACGACTCCAGATCGTGAAGGATGACTTGGCACCGTTCCCGAACGACGTCGCGATGAGCCAGTGCCATCAGTGCGTTGACGCGCCGTGCGTCGCGGTGTGCCCGACGGGCGCCTGTGCCGTCGACACGGCCCACGGCAACGTGCGCTCGATCGATGCGACGAAGTGCATCGGATGCAAGACGTGCCTCGGCGCATGCCCGTTCACGCCGAAGAACCTTCAGTTCCACCCGACGGTGAGCGGCGGCGTGTCTGCGGCCTCGGGAACCGTCCACGCGAACGAGCACATCATGCAGAAGTGCGACCTCTGCACGAACACTCCGTTCTGGAGCCGGACCGGCGGCATCGGCGGCAGTCAGGCGTGCGTGGCCGTGTGCCCCGCAGGGGCGATCAAGTTCGTGACTGACATCTCGGCGGGATACGACACGGACATGTATGCGACCCTGCCAAGCGTCAGGGGATGGGGAACGGTGACGGCATGATAGGCGGACATGTAGGCAAGATTCTGAGGGTCGATCTGACCACTCGCACGATCGACACGATCCCGACTTCGAAGTACGAGCAGTGGATCGGCGGCTTCGGGATGGGCATGGCGGTCTGGTTCGACGAGATCGACCATGACTACATCACCGACACCCACGACAAGACCGGGTTCGAGCCGGAGAACGTGCTGGGTCTCTTCACGGGCCCGCAGCAGGGCACCCTGTGCCCCTCCGGCTCTCGGTGTGAGGTCATCGGGATGTCCCCGCAGTCCTCACCCCGTCCCCAGTTCAGCCGCAGCAACTTCGGCGGCAAGTTCGGCGCGTTCCTCAAGTTCGCCGGCTTTGACGGGATCATCGTCAAGGGCGCTTCGAAGACACCGGTGTGGCTCAACATCCGCAACGACAAGGTGACCATCGAAGACGCCACCACGATGTGGGGAACGGACTCCTACGAGGCGCAGCAGATGATCTGGCAGACGCTGGGCGACGACACGTACACGGACTGGTACGCACTCGGTACCGGCGCCGACGCGGGCGGGACGACCCAGAGGCCCGCGGTCGTCACGATCGGCCAGGCCGGAGAGACGCTCTCCCGGCTGGCGAGCCTGCAGCACGAGACGGGAAGCGGCGCCGGTTGTGCCGGTCTTGGCGCCGTCATGGGCTCCAAGAAGCTCAAGGCCATCAGCGTCATCGGTTCGGGGAGCGTTCCGGTCGCAGATCCCTACGCCCTGATGGACGCCCGGATGTGGCTCAGGAACACGATCAACACCCCGGCCAAGTTGGATAACCTCAACGGTACGATCAACAGCCCGAAGCCCGGCGTGGGCTTCAGCCCCGGGTGGGGCGTCACCAACCAGGGACGCCCGATGAGCTGCTACGGCTGCGACCAGGGCTGCCGGCAGAACACCAAGGGCACGTCGCCTGACGGGTTCCCGCTCGGCGCGGGCATGCAGTGCGTCGACACCTACATCGCCCAGACCGAGGACAAGGCGATCAACGGCGTGTGCACCGAGTACTCCGTGTACGCGGACACGTACTGCCAGCGCTACGGCATCAACGACTTTGAGATGTCGAGCATGTGCGGGCAGAAGGTGAGCTCGGAGACCCTGAAGGCCAGAGGCGGCCAGAGCTGGCTGCGCAACCTGTGGGACCGCGGGATCATCGGTCCGATCGGTTCGGGAAAGCGCGTCGAGACGAGCCTGGACTTCAACCAGGAGCACACGAAGGACTTCGTCGTCGAGCTGATGCGTCGAGTGGCGTGCGCCGAGGAGATCGGCGCCGACATCGCACTGGGTCAGGTCCGCTGTGCCGAGAAGTGGGGCGTCCTCGAGGACGAGCTGATGTCCGGGCGCATGAACATGATCTACTGGGCGGGCGAGACCCACTGGGGCATCTACCCGTCGATAGCCTACGCCGGTCTCTTCCAGACCCGCGACACCAACTTCCACCTGCACAACAACATCGACCAGGGCGCCGTCGCAAGCCTGACAATGACGGGCACGGCGAGAACCGCGATGCTCAAGAAGGTCAAGGACCGGACCGACGCGATCGTCATGCTCGCCCATCCGTGGCACGATCCGCTGATGTGCGATCAGAGCGAGGCAGGCGTCTACTCGCTCGCGATGGCCCGCTACGTATCCTTCACCCAATGCATGGCCAAGTTCTGGCGCGACTGCGTCATGACGTGCGACCAGGACAACGTGTGGAAGAACTGGGCACACGACCAGGGCAATGCTGACCCCACGCAGAGAAGTGGGCTGATGCCCGACTTCTTCACCAAGTTCTTCAACGCCACCACCGGGCTGAACTGGACCTGGGAAGACGGGTTGGCCCAGGGCAAGAAGGTCTGGGACTTCGAGCGCGCGATCTTGGCGCTCCACGGCAGGCACCGCGACGAGGAGTACTTCCCGCCGTACCCGCCCTACGATTCGTACGTGTATCACGATGGACAGCCGTACCTGCAGACCGCTGCGAGCGGCGGCAGCCCGACCTCACCGCAGGTCGAGACGGTGTGGGACCCGAAGCTGAATGGCACCACGGGTGGGTACACCGAGGCCATCACGGAGTTCAAGTTGAGCAAGGTCAAGATGGACGAGTTCAAGACGCGCTTCTACGGCGTCGAGGGGTGGGACACCGCGACGGGCCGTCCGACGCGGGCGAATCTCGAGGCTGCTGGGCTGGGCTACGTCGCCGACGTGCTTCAGGCGAAGGGCCGGCTCGGCGGCGTGACCGCGACCGTGGCGCTTGCGGGGGCCGCGGCCACTACCGCCGTCTCCATCAAGACGAGCGCCAAGACGGCGGTCATCGGTAGGACGCTGACGCTCTCCGGCGCAGTCAAGGCAGCCGACGCGCTCGGCCACAACGTCATCGTGTACGTGAAGAGGCCGGGCACGAAGTACTGGGCCCACCTGTCGACCCGCAAGTCCTACAAGCAGGGCAGCGCGACGAGGTGGCAGTACCGCTACGCCTTCAAGAAGGGCATGGCGACGGGGACGTATCAGTTCAAGGCGGTCTTCCTGCACACGGAGACGTCTGTCGTGAAGATCAAGGTGGGCTAGCCATGACAAAGAAGACATTCTTGATCGCAGCCGTACTCACGGCTGTCGTTGGTCTCACCTTCGGCTTCACCACGACCGCATCGGCGTTCTCCGCCAGCAGCTACCCTGCGGGCTACACGTCCGCCTGCACCTGCCACGGTCCGGCAGCCACGAATCCCGTCGCTACGTTGAATTCGAACAACGGAACCACTGCGACGTACACCGTCTCGAGCGGCGGCACGGAATGGGCTGTCTTCAACGGGGCCACTCGTCTCGCCTGGCACCTGGGCGACGGCGGCCAATTCGCGGTCCCCGTGGGTGGCACGTACACGCTGTACGCAGTGCTCGGCGACCCGTTGGCCCATTCGTCGCAGCAGGGGTTGGGGAAGACCACCGTCATCCCGGTCGCGCCGCACTTCACCATCACGGCGACGGCGGGATCGAACGGCAGCATCAGCCCTGCGGGTTCGCTCTCAGCCACCAAGGGAGCGGACGTCACCTACACGTTCACCCCTGACACCGGGTACCACGTCGCGGCGGTGACCGTCGACAGCGCGCCCGTCGGGGGCGCGACCTCGTACACGTTCACAAACGTGCAGATCGCCCACACGATCGCTGTGACCTTCGCGCCGGGCGCCGTGTCCACGTACAAGATCACAGCCACCGCCGGTGACCACGGCGGCATCAACCCGGCCGGCGACAAGCAGCTCGCGGCGGGGGGGAGCATCGTCTACACGATGCAACCCGCTCAGGGGTATCAGGTCGCGACGATCACCGTTGACGGCGTCTCGCTGCCGCCGACATCGACCGCAGGCTCGGCGATATGCTCGCAGGGCTGGTACACGTTCCTGAACGTGGTCAAGCCGCACACGATCTCGGTGACGTTCAAGTTGAACCTCGCAGGTTGGTTCACGGTCACACCGTATGCGGGCGAGCACGGGCAGATCTGGATGGCGCAGCAGACCGTGCTGGCGTCGGACACCGCCCCGGCCATCGTCTCGTGCAGCATCATCCCCGACGCCGGCTATCACGTAGCGACGCTGATCGTGGATGGCGCACCGGTCACACCGGCCACGTGGTACAACTTCTCCAACGTGCGCGCCGGTCACTCGATCGCGGCGACCTTCGCGCTGGATCTGCTTCACTTCAACATGACGGCGACCGCGGGTGCGCACGGCAGTATCAGTCACGCCGGCTCGATGGTGTGCACTCAGGGGACCGACGTCACCTACACGTTCACTCCGGACAGCGGCTATCACGTCGCGACGGTGACCGTGGGCGGCTCCTCTGTCGCAGTGGCCAGCTCCTACACGTTCACGAACCTGCAGGCCGCTCAAACGATCGCGGTGACGTTCGAGGCGGATCCGCCTCTGCACTTCACCATCGCGGCGTCAGCGGGCGCGAACGGCGGCATCAGCCCGGTCGGTTCGCTCTCAGCCACTCAGGGGACCGACGTCACCTACACGTTCACTCCTAGCAGCGGCTATCACGTCGCGGCTGTGACCGTGGACGGCTCCTCTGTCGCGGTGGCCAGCTCCTACACGTTCACCAACGTGCAGGCGGTCCACACGATCGCGGTGACGTTCTCTCGGACGACGTTCGCGACGAGCCTGACCATCAGGTCGGACCGGACCACGTCCTATAACGGTCACCGGATCGCGTTCTCCGGCAAGCTCTCTCCGAGCATGGCTGCGGGCACGCGCATCACGGTCTGGATGCGCAAGGCAGGCCACGCGTGGGGCAAGATGGCGACCGTCTACACCAACGGTTCTGGCACCTGGTCCTACTCGCTGAGTACGACCCGGCCGCACGGTACCTACTACGTGCGCGTGAAGTACGCCGGCAACGCGACCTACCTGCCGAGCTACTCGCCCTACAAGAAGATCTACATCAAGTAGGCCGGTCTGCTTCTGGACCGGGCGTGAAGGGAGGGCCCGGAGGCACGTAGCCTCCGGGCCCTCCCGTTTGCAGTCCAGCGTGTCGTTCGTCCCTAGCTGTGCTCGAGCCCGACCTCGTCGGCGATCTCCTGAGCCAGGGAGTTCAGTTCGTCCTCTGACAAGTGGTCGGTCGTGAAGTTGACGTGCTTGGCGTTGTAGTCGTCCCAGCTGCGCGCCAGGCTCTTGATGCCCAGTTCGTTCGCGTGCTCGTAGTAGAGGGTGCCCGGGTAGGGCGTGGTGAACGACATGCTGATGCGCGCGCCCATGCCGGACAACTCCTTCATGAACTCCTTCTGGGACCGCACGGTTTCCACCGTGTCGGCCGGGTGAGGGAACATGAAGGAGCACAGGACGTCCTGGACGCCCACTTCCTTGGAGATCCTGACCGCCTGCCGCACCTGTTCGAGCGTGATGCCCTTGCCGATCAGGTCCAGGATCTCCTGGGATCCCGCTTCCACGCCGTACTGGATGCCGTAGCAGCCGGAGCTGACCATCGTCTCCAAGAGTTCCCGGTCGACCAGGTCGGCTCGTGTGGAGCACGTCCAGGGGACGCCCATGTCCTGGCCGACCAGGTCGATGAGGAGTTCGCAGAGTCTGAGTGTGTGCCCGCGGTTCAGCGTGAACGTGTCGTCCGCGAAGGCGACCCCCCCGAGCTCGTACTGCGTCATGACCAGCTTGACTTCCTCGATGACCTTCTCCGGGCGCCGGTAGCGGCGTCGGCCCTTCCAGATGTTGTTCACCGCACAGAAGTCGCAGTTGAACGGACAGCCGCCACGCGAGGTCAGGAGGTTCCCCGGGAAGGTGTAGAGCTGGAGCGGAAGCAGGTCCCTGGCCGGGAACGGCAGCGTGTCCGGATCCTCGATGAACGGCCGATCCGGCGTGACCGTGACGACCCCGTCTCGTTTGTAGGCGATCCCCTTGATGTCCGCCGGATCTCCCGTGCCCTTGAGCAGGAAGTCCGCGAGCTCGAGCATCGTCAGCTCTCCCTCGCCCCTGACCACGTAGTCGACGCAGTCTTCCAAGATGACCTCCGCGTACATGACGGAGGAGTGGGAGCCACCCATGACCACGGGCAGATCGGGTTTGAGCCCCTTCGCCATGCGGGCGAACTCCAGCCCGCTGAGGTAGGTCTCGGTGTGCGTGGAGATGCCCAGGATGGCCGGGTCCTCCCGGTCGATGATGCGCTTGACCCGGGCGGGGTCCATGCCGTCGATGTTCAGGTCCACTATCGAGGGATGATAGCCGTGCTGCCGGAGCACGGCCGCGATGTAGGCCAATCCGAGCGGCAACCCTAGGCTGGCGTGCCGATCCAGCTGCGCGCCCCTGACCGGCGCGTTGATCAACAGCACATCCGACATCAGCGGGCCTCCGTCCTGTCACAGTTGTGACCGGGGACCCCGGTCACAACGGGATCCATGGCTCGAACACGATCCGATCGATCGGGATGTCCCCGTTCCAATAGGGGGTGGCGTACTGCGTGTGATAGATGAACACCGAGTTGCCGCGCTGGACCGGCGGCTGCGGGAAGTGCTTGATCTTCGCACCCCGGTTCATGCGCCGGCACGGGGCCGGGCAGCGCGCTCCGGTCACGACGTAACTCCGCTGCGGATCGAGCATTCCCGCGGTGTAGCAGTTGCGCGAGCCGGTGACGTAGCCCCACGGGTAGTAGCAGCTCACTCCGAAGCCCCAGGCGCCGGCCGGGATCTCGACACCCTGTGGAACGATGTCGAGATCGAAACGCTTGACCCCGAGTCCCTGCAGCCGTTGCCGGTACTCGGGGATGGAGAGGTTCAGTCGGCGCAGCGCGGCGATCTGGCGGCCCAGAACGTCGGCTTCCGGAGCGTTGACCCCGCGCATGCTGACCTGCGGCGCCTTGGTGGTGAAGCGGGCCATGCGCTGTTGCTTGATCTGCAGTCGGCCGAGGACCGGCTGGAGCGTCGGGAACTCCTCCGCAAGCATGGCGAGCACGCCCCAGTCGTTGACGACGACCTCGGAATCGGGGGAGTGCTCCGCCAACCACGCCAGGTTGCGGCGGGTGACGGCGAGACCGTCGTCCGTGACATACCCGGTCACGTAGGTGAAGTGCAGTCCCGACTCGCGGGCGACGGACAGGGCCTTCTCCAGGTCGTCGCACGATGGGATGAGGTGCTCGCAGAACTCCTGACCGAAGTAGAGCCGGCTGACCTTGTGCCCCGCGGCCAGGTAGTTCTCCAGCCATTCGGAGGCGACCAGGTTACCGAGGTACTCTTGGGCGCCGGGGTCGTCCCCGAACATGCTTGCGAAGATGAACTGGGGGATGTCGAAGGAATCGCTGTTACGCAACCCCTGCTCCAGGTGGAGCAGGGCGTCGAGATCACTCAGATAGAGCGCGAGTTCCATCTCGCCCCCCGCCCGCGACCCGCTCACAGGACACTCTCCGTGGCGTAGTAGCAGTTCCCGAGTTTGTCGCAGAAGTCCGGACTGCCGATCAGACTGCGGCAGAACTCGGGTGTCGGCGCGGGATGATCGACCACCTGCCGCACCACCTCGATGTAGCGCCGTCGTTGCCAGGAGGTGCCCCGCACGGGGATCTTCAGCACGTTCACACCCGCGGCACGCATCCCGGGAATGGCGCAGAGCGCGCAGTGCGAGAAGAGGGTGGACGCTATCATGCCGTCCATGCCGTCGGCGACCTTCGGGCCCCCGGTCTTTGCCGGCGCAGGTCGCACCTCGCAGCCGCGCTCCCTGCAGAAGCGGTCGAGTGCGCTGCCCGGCTGGAACTGCTCGCCCGGCGCCAGCGCGGCTGCCTCCGCGACGTCCTTCCAGTCAGACGGCGGACGACGGTAGGCCGGCGCATCCGGGTCCGGGACGAAACTGCCGCAGAACAACTCGGTGACGCCGCTGTGCCGGGTGAAGCAGAACTCGTCGTTGAACAGGCAGCGATAGCCGATCACCAGGGCTTCGAAATCGAGTTCGAGGTCAGCCAGCCCGGCGATCATCGCTTCCATCTCCGGCAGGGCCATCTTCCGGGGCAGGACGACGCGTGGAACGTCCGCGATCCGGCAGAAGTGCCGCACGGCGGCGGCGTTGAAGCAGCCGGCTCCGATACTGATGTGGACGGGCGTGGTGACGCCCCACTGGGGCAGGAGTTCGATCAGGGCCGGGTCCGCCACGATCAAGGCGTCGGGGTCCGACGCGCAGACGTCGAGGACGATCTTGCGCAGCAGCGGCACCTGTTCCGCGTGGTAGTCGTGGGCGTTGAACGTGATGAAGACCGGCCGATCGACCGAATGCGCCGCGACGATCGTCGCCTGAAGGTCAGGGAGCGAAGCGAAATGGTAGTCGGGACCGAAGGTCCGGCGGTTCAGGCCGATCTCCCACCCGTAGCGGTCGGACCACTCGGCCGGCACGTAGCCGGCGAAGAACTCGTCAGCGCCTGCCTCCGCCAACTCCCGGACGACCTCGGGGGAGTCCGCACCGTCGATCCCGACGGCGATCTGAGTGGGAGGCAACGCGCTCATTGCGGGTCGACCGCTTCCTCGGGTGGAGGGGCTCGTCCGGCGACGTGAGTGTTCGAGGCAGGCGTCTCGTTTCGCGTGTCGGCGGGAAGTCGCCGTTCGCCCTGTCCCGGAGACTGAATTCAAGGTAGCGAGCGTGGGTGAGCGCGTCAATCAGGCGATCAGTCCAGCGGTAGGATGCTCAGCCCGTAGTCTGTGGGGCGATTCCCGTGTCGTGGCCCACCGGCGCGCCTTCGCCGTCAGGCCGGTTCCGCCTGATGCTCTGCCGCGGCGCCGAGCGCGTCGAGCACCGCGCGGATGGCCGGGGCGCGCCCGGAGCCCTTCCGCACGGCAGTGAAGATGCGCCGCACGAGCTTCGGCTCCACGATGGGGACGATCGCCAGGTCGAGCCCCCGCAGGTCGGTCAGCCGCGGGGCGATGCCGACGCCGAGGCCCGCCTCCACCGCCGAGCCGATCGCGCGGAAGTAGTTGCTCTCGAACACCACCCGGGGCTCGAAACCCTCGGAGCGGGCCACGCGGTAGATCGCCTGACGGCTCGACGCGGTCTCGTGCGCGATGCACCAGTCCTCGCCGAGCAGGTCGCGCAATCGCACCGGTCCATCGGACAGCGGGTGCCCGATGGGCAGCAACGCGACTGCGGACTCCGAGAGCAGGTCGTGCCGGTCGATGCCTGCGTCGGCGGGCACGGG
>Ga0209540_10003845_pt1 | contig 10095 bp, 8 predicted proteins | sample BarGraIncu01121A_FD_184501 | JGI IMG/M metagenome (GOLD analysis project Ga0209540, IMG submission 184501) | Arctic peat soil microbial communities from Barrow, Alaska - Barrow Graham LP Incubations 011-21A (SPAdes) (version 2) | ecosystem: Environmental > Terrestrial > Soil > Wetlands > Peat... | reverse complement strand
TTCATCATCATCGTGAACTGGAACGGCTGGGAAGACACAGCGGCATGCTTGGATTCATGCCAAGCGCTGGACTACGCGAATGCTCACATCATCGTCGTGGACAACGGCTCGACCAACGGCTCGGTCCAGCGGCTGCGCGAGCGGTTCGGCCACCTCGAGATCATCGGATCCCCCGCCAACACCGGCTTCGCAGGCGGCAACAACATCGGCATAAGGGCCGCACTCGACCGCGGCGCGGAGTTCCTATGGCTTCTGAACAACGACACAACGGTCGAGCCCGGATCGCTCACGAGCCTCGTCTCCGCGCTGAACGCAGATAGCTCAGCGGGCATCGCGGGCTCGAAGACCTTCTTCTTCGATCGGCCGGACGTCATATGGTCGGCCGGTGGCTGCATCTCACCGCGGTGGGGGTGGACGTACCACCGCGGCGAAGGCGAGCGCGACAGCGGCCAGTACGACCGGGTCGAGGACGTGGACTACGTTCCCGGAGCGAGCCTGCTCGTGCGAGCGATCGTCATCGATCGGATCGGGCTGATGAGCGAGGATTACTTCCTCTATTGGGAGGAGACCGACTGGTGCGAACGGGTGCGCAAGGCCGGCTGGCGGGTGCTCTACGTGCCGGGATCGCGCATCTGGCACAAGGTGGGCGCATCCATTCCCGACGACAGGAAGCACACGACGTGGCGGTATGAGGGGCGTAATCGCGTGCTCTTCTACCGGCGCAATCGACCGCAGTCCGTCGCTCGTATCAGTCTGTTGACGCTCGTGAACGCCCTCTACCTCCTGCTCCGCGGCAGACCCCGCAGCGCCTCAGCGCTGGTGCGTGGTCTTGTCGACGGGCTGTCGGGACGGTCCACCGGGGCGTACAGTCCCAAGCGGGCTGCGTCCGACGCGCCTCAGTCCTAGAGAGAACGAGGAACCTTGGGCAGCAAGCTCCATAAGAACGACGTCGCCGCTGTGGTGGTCCTCTACAACCCACCCGCCGACGTCCTCGGCAACATCGATTCCTACATCGGGCAGGTGGATGTGGTGATCGGGGTAGACAACACGACGGACCTTGACGCCGACTTCCGAGCGGAGCTGGAATCGCGGGGCGTCGAATACCTCCCGATGGGCGGCAACAAGGGCATCGCTGCCGCTCTGAACGCGGGGTGCCGCCGCGCAATCGACTCCGGCCACTCGTGGGCGCTGACGATGGACCAGGACAGCACGACGCCCGAGGGGTTCGTGGACGGCCTTGCCACGTGTCTCGAGTCGGCTGACTCCGACCGGATCGCCATCATCGCGCCCAAGTGGGAGCAGGCCGGCGGGCTGACGGAGGAGACGGTGGCGGAGTGCCGCGACCTGCTCTGGGCCATGACCAGCGGGAATCTCCTGCGGTTGTCCGCGTTCGACGAACTGGACGGCTTCCGCGAAGACCTGTTCATCGACCGCGTCGACTTCGAGTTCGGCATGCGCGCGCAGCGTGAGGGTTGGCGCATCGCGCAGCGGCAGGACGTCGTCCTTCTTCACCGGTGCGGCACCCTGAAGTTCGTGACGTTCCCGATCCGCTGCTACATCACTGACTACAGTCCCGTGCGTCGCTACTACATGGTCCGGAACTTCTTCGAACTCAAAGCGGAGTACGGCAAGGAGTTCCCGGCCTGGCTCGACGAGGAGCGCGGGTACTGGCGCAAGGAACTGGTGAAGATCCTGCTCGCCGAGCCGAAGCGACTCGCGAAGTTCAGGATGATGCTGCGTGGTTGGGTCGACTACCGACGTCGAAGGTTCGGGAGCTACGACGAGTTGCATAACTCGTAGGGCACAGGGCGGGTACCGGGAGGCTCGAGGGATCATGCAGGAGATGCGCTTTCTCAAACGAATCGCGCCCTACAGGACGGCCACCTCCGAGCGCGTCGCGGGAGAAGATGCTGTCGTCTTCTCATCCTACGTTCCCACGGTTGAGGCCCTGGCTGTGGCCAGCGAGTTCCTCCAAGTGTTCAAGGAGCGCTTCTCCGACTGCGACTTCTATGTGGGCATCAACACGGGTTCACTGCCTGAGTGGAGGCGAATGCTTGAAGCGTCCGGGCTCCGCAGCCTGACGATCGGCGAGGTCGAACCGCGCCTCGCGGTCGACTCCGATGTCTCCGGCTTCCAGAGGGCACTGCAGACGATGCATGACGGGGGCAAGGACTACCGCCTCGTGTGGATGGGACACACGAAGGGCGCTACCGCCAACAATCCGGACGTCCGCCGCCACCTCATCAAGGACTTCTACATGAAACGAGACCGCATTACGAGAGTATTCAACAACCCTCGCGTCGGCTCATTCGGACATGACGCGACGGTCGACTTGGAACTGGCTGCGCTCGACGCACTGATGGACGAACGTCTGTTCCGGTTCCCGTGTCGGGGTATCGGCACGTTCTACCTGCATACCTTCTACGCGCTCCGCGGTTCGATCGTGAGGAAGTTCCTCGACGGTTGCTCCGTCGATTTCTACACGAGAAACATCGTCAGCGAGCTGGGCTTCGATCGCTACTTCTTCGAACGTGACTTCTCGCGACTCGCCGACAAATCCGGCTACTACCCGGTGTACCGAACCCTCCACCAGCACTTCAGCACGATTCCGGTGACGCCCAAGTCCGTGCGCGAGTTGTATCGCACGTGGGAGCAGCAGCTACCGCGCTCAATGAGAACTAAGATCCGCGTGAGGACACCAGCGGCGAACCTCACATCCTGGAAACGGGTGAAGAGTCTCGTTAACCGTACGCCGCTGCGTACTGTCGTCAGGTGGTTGCGTCGCGTACGCCAAGGGGCCTGACTCGGGTCTCACCTTCAAACGATGCGGGCTTGATCGGATCAGCGGTGTATGACGATTCGAGCCAGCTTGTTGTCGCAGACCACCTCAATTGACTCAATCTCCTGAGCGAGCCGCGAGATGTCCTTGCACGACAGGTAGTGGTGGGCGACACGTCCGCGCAGCAACACGTCCCTGACGGTGCGCACCTGGTTCTTGAGGGTCCTTCTCAACTCCCCAATTCGAAACAGGCTCTTCCATGCCGGGATTCCGAAAACGCGGCGCTGCAGTTCGAGCATGACTTGCACGGTGTCCGGCGCGACCTGCATGTCCTCGATGATGTACTGTCCGCCGGGCTTGACGTGGTCGAACAGGAAACCAAGGCTGGCCTGCTGGTGGTCGGCGATGTGACTTCCGTCGTCGATGATGATGTCGAAGCCGCTGCCGCACTCTTCGATGAACCTCTTCAAGTCCTTGGCGCTGGATTGATCGCCCCTGAAAGTCATGATCCGGTCCTGCCGGAAACGCGTGGTGTCAGCGATGTCATAGCCGAAGATCTGGGCGTTTGGGAAGTATTCATGCCATGCATTCAGGGACGCTCCCGGAAAGCTTGGATCGCAAACACCGATCTCCAGAAGGCGCAGCGGCGTCTCGCGTATGGGATCGAACCAGCGCTCGTAGAACACCGTGTATCCATGCGCTTCAGCAATCACGGTTCCCTTGTCGGTGCCGCATTCGTTCATGATCTCGGTAAGCGTCTGCACGCCGTGTCGCCCCATCTGTTTGCGAGTTTCGCAGGAGGCCCTCACTCGAGTGTACTGATCATCTGCAGAGCCCGTCGACCTGGCCCTCGGAATGCAGAGACACTCAGGCAGAACCCAGCGCCAAACGCCATAGTCCCATACCCGGGTCAGGGAAGCACGAAGGGCGTGGACAGCGGCGATGAAGCGCTGGAACAACCGCCGCCCCATGCGGGCGGTAGAATGGGCCGATTCAGACTACCCGAGTCCGCGCGGTGATTTGTGTGGATGAGCGACCGCCAGTCAGGGGCACGATGCGCAAAGACAACAGGACCGTTCGGGCCATGCGACGCATCGAAGGCGTCCGCGTGCGCCAGGACTTCAGCATCGAGCCGATGGGGGTTTGGGCGCCCGAGCGCGTGCCGATCGTCATCAACAGCTTCAATCGCCTCTCGTACGTCCGACAGCTGGTGGACGCCCTCCGAGCGCGCGGGTACGAGAACATCTACATCATCGACAACAACAGCACCTACGAGTCGTTGCTCCAGTACTACCAGAACGAGCGTCTCAGGGTGTTCTACCTCGACAGGAACGTCGGCTACCTCGCGCTGTGGACGACGCCCGTTGGCGAGCATTTCCTCGACGGCTACTACGCCTATACCGACTCCGACATCGTGCCAGCCGACGAGTGCCCCGCTGATTTCATCGCGCGGTTTCGACTGGGTCTGGATCGCTACCCTCGCGTCGGCAAGGTGGGATTCGGACTGAAGATCGACGATCTACCGGAGCGTTTCGCGCTCAAGGAACGCGTCATCGAGCACGAGACGCAGTTCCTGACCACACCCCTCAAGCACGGGTTCTACCACGCGCCTATCGACACGACCTTTGCCCTCTATCGGCCCGGCGCCGCCGGCGGCTCATGGCTACGGTGTCTGCGCACTGAGGCTCCCTATATTGCCCAACATCTGCCGTGGTACGAGGACTTGTCGCGTCCCACAGATGAGGAGCTCTTCTACCGTCAGACGATCCGCACGAGTACACATTGGACCCTGCGGACCGACGCCTCAGGTGCCGGGATCTTCGAGGTGCCGCTCTGGGGCGCCCCGGTGCGGGTCGCAGCGGGACCGCGCGACGATGAGTGGAACATGGTCTCGAGGGGTGAGTGGCATCCGGAGACATACGACGTCCTCGATCGGTTCCTGGATGCCTCGCACTCGTATCTCGAGATTGGCAGCGGGGTCGGCCAGACCGCGCTCTATGCGAGTCGCCTGGCTCGAACCGTCTACGCGGTGGAACCCGATCCCGAGCTGCACTCCGAGCTTGCACGGAATGTGCGCCTCAATGCCGGCAGCGTCCACAACGTCGAGGTGGTGGCCACTCCGGCTTCGACCGGATCGCTGTCCAGGCAACGGTGGACTCTCGACGAGCTCGCACTGTCGCATGACCTCTCGGACTGCAGATTGATCAGCATTGACATCGAGGGAGACGAGTATCGGCTCCTGCCTACGATGATCCCCTGGCTCCGGAGGCACCGTCCCACGCTGTATCTGACCTTGCATCCGCGTGTGCGCTTCGGGATCACGACGGCGCGACTCCGCGACCGGATTGCCGTCGCGCTTCTCAGCGCCACGACGACTTGGCGCGTGCTGGCTCGACTGCGCTTCTACCGGGCCCTGTACGACTCATGGGGCAACAGGCTGACACCGTTGCGCCTGCTGTCGATGAGCAGGGGCGAGGTGTCCCTCGTCGCAACCGACCGAGAGTGGTAGACCCCAGTCGGCGGTGCAACGCTGAGGAAGCCACTTGCCCCCGCCGCGAGTGCTTCCTCGCGGCGGGCGTGTACCATCTGCTTCGACCGACGCCCAATACGGCCGAGGATCTCAGAACTTGTCCACCCGCATGTGACAGAGAGGTCGCTCAGGTGTCGAGTCGCTGGAAGGTAACGGCCATCGTCTCGGCCTTCAAGGCCGAGCGGTTCCTTAAAGGCTGCCTCGACGACCTCGAGGCTCAGTCCATCGCGGACCGGCTCGAGATCATCGTTATCAACAGTGGGTCGCCTCAGGGCGAGCATGCGATCGTGACCGAGTATATGCAGCGCTACGACAACATCGTCTACATCCGGACGCCCTGGACTGAAGGTCTGTACGCCGCATGGAATCGCGCCGTGCTCATGGCCGGCGGCGAGTACCTGACCAGCGCCAACACGGATGATCGCCATCGGCGTGACGCCCTGGAGGTACTCAGCGGCTCGCTGGATGACCATCCTAGAGCGTGCCTCGCCTATGCCGGGTATCGGATCACTCTCGCGGAGAACGAGACCTTCGACGACAACACCTCAACGGAGGCGTTCATGCCGGCGCCCTACAACCGCCGCATGCTGCAGCGAGGCTACTGCTTCCCTGGGTCCCAGCCGATGTGGAGACGTGCGCTTCACGATGAGTTCGGCCTGTTCGACGAGTCCTATCAGTCAGCTGGAGATCTCGAATTCTGGCTACGGGTGTCGAAGCCGCGAGGCTTGGCGCGCCTGCAATCGAACTGGCGCAGGGACCGCTTCCTGCTCGTGCCCGAGACTCTCGGGCTGTACCTGAAGTCGCCCGACAGTGTCGAGCACTCGAACCCTGCGGCCCAGCAAGAGGCGTCCCGAGCGATGGCGAGGTATCGCTGGTCCGAATAGAGACGCTCCCGTGAAAGCCTGCAGGCGGGGCTGTCACCGGTCGTGACCCAGATCGCTTTCGGCCCTCGTCGCCGCGCCATGACCGAGCGGACGTCAGCGGGCACGATTTGAGCACTCCGCCCGTTCGCCGCGTCGAACTGCGCGCGGGTCTCGGAAACCGCGCGGGCGCTTGCCCGTGACTCGGTGCGCCTAACCGTCCGCTCCTGCGCGCAGGAGCCATTCTGAGCTCGTGAGTCGAATCTGAGACTCCACGCTCCGCGAGGTCCGATCTATCCAGGTCAAGGCATCGGCCAGCCGGACCTCAGCGCTCCCGGTTTCTCGGGTGAACACGACGGCATCACATGCGGACTGGTGCACAAACGCGGGATTCCCGATGAGCGAGGATAGGGCTCGCTTCAACTGCGCTGGCGTGTCGTAAAGGAAGACCCCTGGATTCGCTTCGAGCCATTCCATCGTCTTTGGGCGATCCTCGAGTCGATTCGTGAGCACAACGCGCCCGGCGGCAATCGCCTCCGGAACGCGATGTACCAGCCCTCGGGTGTACGCGGGCAGGTTGACCACAACCCCCCCTCTGCGAAGCTCAGTCAGCAGCGCGGCGAACTCCCTCTCGAGCAGAGAGTCGAGCCGCTCCCCATACTCGGCGCTGGTCTTCCGGGCACGTGAGGCATTGCACTCCATGCTCGCCAGGGTGCGGTTCGCTGTTTCAATGAACGCGTCGTACTCGTTGCCGAATCCGTTATCGGCCGTATCCACCTTCGTCAGCATGCGACGCACCGCGCGGTAGAAGGGCGCCCTCTTTCCATAGACCGTGCCAGCGAACACGGCATCTTCTGAAGCCTCCCACATGCTCGGAGCCTTGGGAATCCACCGCTCGGACACGGACGCCGGAACCCACAGCGCATGCTTGCTGGGATCGACACGCCTGACAAGGTCGACAACTGTCTCATCGTTCGCAAGCACGTGCGTAAGGAACGGAACTCTTCTTAGGAATCGGTTGACGTGAGACTCATGATGTTCGTCCGCGTTCATGCCGACCTCGCCGCCGTACAACAGGGTCTCTGTCTCATATCCGACCCGTATCGGGGCAATCGAGAGCAGGGCGCTCCAGAACGCCGGGTCGATCTCGTGGTAGCGCGATGACCCGAAGTAGATGCCGATGAGATCCGATAGCCAGACTTGGTCGAATTCGCCGGGGGCGAAACCGAGCCGGGCGCTTTCCAGGAAGCACGTGGGCAGGACTTCGACGTCGTGGCCGAGCGACCGCAGAACGGCTGCAAGGCCATGGGTCGTCACGAATCCATGGTTCCGCATCTTCTGCCACGTCTTCGACGTGGTGGCTACCAGCAGGATTCGCTTCTTGTCACCGGTCCGCCCGACGCCGACCCTGTCCTCAACCATCTGGCCCTCTCGCATTGTGCCCGGCGCAGCTTTCACACCGGGGCCGCTGTCCTAAGACTGCTGCGGCAACTCGGCGGTATACGGCGCGTAGATCTCCTCAAAACGCCGCGTTTCTCGTCCGAGGCCGCGAGCGACGATATAGCGCGCCACGTTGCTGAATATCCAGCCGTTCTCCAAGACGTGCCTCCGACCGGCTTCGCCGATGCGTCGTCGCTCGGCTGGGTCATCCAAGTACTTCTGAAGCAGTCTCAGACCCTCGTCGTTGTCCTCGAACCAGACGAGATGCTGTCCGTTCACGAAGAACCTCTCGATGCCCGGGTACTTCCGCGTGATCACGAACGAGCCGCTCAGCAGAGCATGGTACGTGCGACATGAGGTGAAGTCCTGCGTCTGTGCCGCATCGTAGGCCAACACAATCTTCGCGCGGTTGTTGAGCACATTGACGTCCCACTCTGGCACTCGTTTGTTGGAGTAGTTCGCGAGGCCAAGGGGCTCCCAGCTCTCACCGACGACTCGGAGTCGCGAACCGAAGTCGCCGTTCGCCCGAGCTATGAACTCCAGCCGCTGAGCAGAGAAGGGGAACGCGGTCGCCCCGATGTAGCTCTTGCCCGTGAAGAGGACGTCAATGTCGCGTTCCAACTCCATCGGGTGGAAGTAGTGGTCGTAGCCGAAGAACGGAATGAACTCGACGTTCCCGATCCCGCGGCGCGTTGCCTCATCTGCGACCCCGCGGTCAACAACGACTTGCCAGTCAACGGTCTTCGCGTACTTGAGGATGCGCTCGATGTGAGCTTGGTCGACACATGCGTCGCCGAACCACATCGTGACCGGAATCGCTAGCTTCGTGCGGATCGCCACCAGCACGGAGGGATCAACGTTGTATCCCGACTCCAGGTAGACAAGGTCGGGCCGGAGATGGGAGACCTCCTTGCGAAGCCGTCTTGTCGCACCGCGCACCTTGTATGCGAGTACTCGCCTATCGATGTAGTCCTGCACATCGACGCAACCGAACGGCACCACCGATCGGAAGGTGTCTCGAAGCAGTTCTGCGATGTGATAGTCATCGCCGTTCGGCACGTAGTAGATGCTGGCATCGGCCAGCGAGGAACGCTCGATGGTTCCGCGCGGCACGGTCGACGCGGATTCTCTGTCTGGGCGTGTGCCCCGGAGCAGCGCTCTTCGCATGGCCTCCCTGAGTCGCTTCAGCAAGGCTCTTCATCCCAACGTGACGTCCGCCCGCTCAGCAGCTCCACGTCCGCGTCCACCATCATCGCGACGAGTTCCTCAAAGCGCACCTTCGGCTCCCATCCGAGCACCGTACGCGCTTTCGTCGGGTCGCCGAAGAGCACGTTGACGTCGACGGGACGGAAGAACTCGGGGTCGACAACGACGTACCGCTCCCAGTCGAGCCCCGCACGAGCGAATGCCGCTGTGCAGAAGTCCCGGACCGTGTGCACCTCGCCCGTTGCGACGACGTAGTCGCCGGGCGTCTCCTGCTGCAGCATCAGCCACATCGCCTCGACGTAGTCACCTGCGAACCCCCAGTCGCGCTTCGCATCGAGGTTGCCGAGGCGCAGTTCGTGCGCGAGCCCGAGCTTGATGCGCGCGACGCCGTCGGTGATCTTGCGTGTCACGAACTGCGCGCCACGCAGGGGGGACTCGTGGTTGAACATGATGCCGTTGCTCGTATGCATGCCGTACGACTCGCGATAGCTGCCCACGATATGGAACGCGTACGTTTTCGATGCCGCATACGGCGAGCGCGGGTGCAGCGGTGTGGTCTCGCGTTGGGGCATCTCCGCGGAGTTGCCGAACATCTCCCCCGTGGCCGCTTGGAAGAACCGGGCATCGGGCGTGAGTCGGCGCAACGCCTCGAGCATGCGCAACACACCCACCGCATTGACCTCGGTCGTCGCGATCGCCTCGGTCCAGGACACGCCCACGGACGACTGCGCGGCGAAGTTGTAGACCTCGTCGGGGCGTGACGCCTCCACCGCAGCGAGCAGTGACTCCATGTCGGCGAGGTCGGCATCGAGTCGGAACACACGGCCGGCATTGCGCGCCACGGTCTCGTCGAAGCCCCCGGCGAATGGACCCGTGACCCCGTAGACCTCATAGCCCTTGCCCAAGAGCAGCTCGGTGAGGAAGGTGCCGTCCTGGCCGGCCGCGCCGGTGATGAGTGCGCGCTTGCTCATGAGGAGTCGGCCGCCCGCGCTAGCGGGACAGCCTCTCCATGTCTGCGTCGACCATCATCTCGGCTAGGCCACGGAAGGTCACTTTCGGCTCCCAACCGAGCTTGTCCTTTGCCTTTGCGGGGCTGCCGAGGAGCAGCTCCACCTCGGCAGGCCGCACGAACTTCGGGTCGACGACGACGTGGCGCTCCCAGTCGAGCCCTACGTGACCGAACGCGATCTTGCAGAACTCGCGCACCGTGTGCGTCTCACCAGTTGCGAGGATGTAGTCGTCGGGCTGGCTGGCCTGCAGCATCCGCCACATACCCTCCA
>Ga0209540_10003842_pt1 | contig 10102 bp, 6 predicted proteins | sample BarGraIncu01121A_FD_184501 | JGI IMG/M metagenome (GOLD analysis project Ga0209540, IMG submission 184501) | Arctic peat soil microbial communities from Barrow, Alaska - Barrow Graham LP Incubations 011-21A (SPAdes) (version 2) | ecosystem: Environmental > Terrestrial > Soil > Wetlands > Peat... | reverse complement strand
AATAAAATTCGTTTCTTTGTAAAACATTTTGGAAAGGAATCTGTTATACAGAGGATGAAAAAGTTTATTTCTATATCACTTACCTTTTTATTACTTACCGCATTATTCCATTTTTCTATTGCTACACACTATTGTGGAGGAACAATTGCGGCAACCAAAATTTCTCTCTCAGGGAAACTTGCTTCGTGCGGAATGGCAAAAGACGAAGATAACACACCTCTGTCAGGGACAAATTTTGTCTCCCATTGTTGCGACAATCATTTAACTTATTGTGGTGTTACGAACAACTATCACCCAACTTTTACATATGTTCCGGAAGTACATCGTGATCACTTCAATATATTATATATACCTGAAGGTCTTGCCCTTCAATCAGCAGCATTAATAAATCCAATCTGCACAAATGTCAATCCTCCCGGAGAGTCAGCATCCAATAATATGGATCTGTCCGAAATTTGTGTCTATCGTATCTGATTAATTACTTTCCTAGTGTTTTGCAAAATGGGTTATCATGCTCATTTGTAATCGTTTGTACTACCCTGCAACTTTTAGGTTTTTCATATCTTTATTGCAATAACAACTATTTCACCATTATTAACTATAAAATTATTTTAAAATGAAAACAGCAAATTTTTTTCTGGCAATTGTTCTATTAACCGCCTTTGGAATAACCACTTCAGCACAGTCGACAACATTACCGACAGTACAGCAGGTAACCTCTTCATTTAAAGTCTGGGGTAAATGCGATATGTGTAAAACACGTATCGAAAAGACAGTAAAAGGAGATGGTGCAACCAGTGCAAGCTGGGATACAAAAACTCAGATGCTTGCTGTTACTTTTGATCCGGCAAAAACAAATGTTGAGTCTCTTAGCAAGAAGCTTGCCTCCGTTGGACATGATACTGAGAAGTTCAAAGCTCCCGATGAAGTATATGCAAAACTTCCAGGATGCTGTCATTACGATAGAGCAAAATAATTGAAAATTGGCCCCCCAACCCCCCTTAAGGGGGGCTCGTTTTCGTTTTTTAATAAAATTTTATTTATGTTAAAGAATCTACCCCCTTTAGGGGGGCAGGGGGGCAAAAAGAAATTAATTATGTTTAACCGACTCGTAAAATACTTTCTTGAGAACCGTCTGATCACAATCATCATTCTGATTTCATTCGTTGTGATGGGTCTTGTGACTATGCCGTTTAATCTGAAGACCGGATTTTTACCCAGAAATCCAGTACCGGTAGATGCTATTCCTGATATTGGCGAAAATCAGCAGATTGTGGCAACAGAATGGATGGGTCGTTCTCCAAAAGATATCCAGGATCAGATAACCTATCCACTGACCACTGCTTTGCTGGGTATACCAGGTGTTCAGACTATCAGGAGTACATCCATGTTTGGGATGTCCTTCATCTACATAATTTTTAAAGACAAAATTGAGTTTTACTGGAGTCGTTCCAGGATTCTGGAAAAACTTAATTCTCTCCCTTCCGGAACATTACCTGCGGGTGTACAACCTTCATTGGGACCTGATGCAACAGCATTGGGACAGATATTCTGGTACACCCTCGAAGGACGTGATCCTAAAACCGGAAAACCAAATGGAGGCTGGGATCCTCAGGAACTTAAGACAATTCAGGACTTTTATGTAAAATACAGTCTTTCGACTGCTGAAGGTGTTTCTGAAGTAGCTTCAGTTGGCGGATTTGTTAAAGAATATCAGGTCGATCTGAATCCTGATGCTCTTAAAGCTTACAATGTTTCAGTCATGGATGTGATGAATGCCGTGAAAAACAGCAACCTTGATATCGGGGCTGAAACAATTGAGCTTAATAATGTTGAATATATCATTCGTGGACTGGGTTATGTAAAGAGTCTGAACGATCTTGAAATTTCAGTTGTTGCGGTACGCAATAACGTCCCTGTCAGGATTAAAGATGTTGCTCACGTAAATTTTGGTCCGGCCACCCGGCGTGGCGGTCTTGACAAGGCCGGTACTGAGGCTGTTGGGGCAGTTGTTGTGGCCAGATATGGTTCAAATCCTATGGAAGTAATTAACAATGTCAAAGAAAAGATAAAGGAAATCGAATCAGGATTACCACAGAAAACTTTGCCAGACGGTACTGTTTCAAAAGTAACGGTAGTGCCATTTTACGACAGGACTGGTTTGATAAAAGAGACTATCGGAACGCTTCAGTCGGCCCTTTCTCATGAGATACTGATAAGTATAATAGTAATTATTGTCCTGGTATTGAACCTGAGAGCTTCACTTATTGTAGCCGGGTTATTGCCAATTGGCGTTTTAATGACGTTTATCCTGATGAGGCTATTCGGGGTGGAAGCCAATATTGTTGCATTATCAGGAATTGCAATTGCTATCGGTGTAATGGTGGATATTGGGATTGTCGATGTGGAGAATATTCTTCGCCATCTTGAGATGCCTGAAAACCACGGAATCCGCGGAAAAAAACTTATGAGCGTAATTTACCAGGCAACTACAGAAGTAAGAGCTGCCGTTGTTACCTCCATTGCAACAACAATTGTCAGTTTCCTTCCGGTATTTGCTATGCAGGCCCAGGAAGGTAAACTATTTCATCCTCTGGCCTTTACTAAAACATTCGCTCTGCTTTCGGCATTTATTCTTGGGATAGTTGTCCTACCTACACTCGTACATATTTTCTTTAATATCTCTTTCAACCGGAAGAAAATAAAGAGAATATGGAATGTTTTACTTATAGTGGCCGGTTTGTTTATTGCACTTTTCTGGCTGATGTGGCCCGCACTTGCAATTACTGCAGTCGGTATAAATAATCTGCTTGATTACAGGTGGTCCGAAAAACGCAAAGAATTTCCAAACTATATTAATATAGCTATTACGGTTCTTTTTGCTACCTGGTACCTTTCAAAAGAATGGCTTCCACTTGGTGCACATAACAGTGAGATTGTCAATTTCCTTTTTGTTGCCGTAATTATAAGTGTCATTCTGCTGGGATTGATGTCGATGGTTCACTATTACGAGAAAATCCTTCGCTGGGCCTTGGAAAATAAATGGAAATTCCTGATTATCCCTGCTCTAACTCTTGCTTCCGGATTGCTTATATGGCGTGGAACGGGAAAGGAATTTATGCCGTCACTTAATGAGGGGTCTTTCCTTCTGATGCCTACCAGTATGCCTCATTCAAGCATTGAAAAGAATCTTGAATATATTGAAACTCTTGATAAACGTCTGTCGACAATTCCTGAAGTTGAGGTGGCGGTTGGTAAATGGGGACGAGTCAATTCTGCACTTGACCCCGCTCCTATCCAGATGTTTGAAAACACAATCAACTATCGTCCGGAGTACATCCTGGATGAAAATGGCCACCGGATGCAGTTTAAAGTCGACAGGAATGACAATTTTATCCTCATAAATAATAAAAAATTCAATTCCGCGAAAGAGGCTTTCAGAATTATTCCTTCCGATAGTCTCATACCCGACAAAAATGGTGAATATTTCCGTCAGTGGCGTCCGCAAATAAAAAAACCATTGGATATCTGGAACGAGATCGTAAAAGTAACAGATATACCAGGATTAACTTCAGCTCCAAAACTACAACCGATCGAAACCCGTCTTATTATGCTCTCGACCGGGATGCGGGCTCCAATGGGACTGAAAGTTTATGGCCCCGATCTTAATTCTATTGAACAGGCAGGCATGCTTTTTGAAAAGGCATTAAAGGATGTTCCTTCGATAAAGGCTTCAGCTGTTTTTTACGACCGTGCAGTGGGTGCCCCTTACCTCGAAATAAAGCTAAACCGCGAGGCGATGGCCCGTTATGGAATGTCAGTAAACCAGGTTCAGGAAATACTACAGGTTGCTGTCGGAGGAATGACACTTTCAACATCGGTTGAGGGGCGTGAACGGTTCCCGCTGAGAGTAAGATATGCGCGTGAACTTCGCGATAATCCCGATGATATAAAACGAATTCTGGTCCCGGCAATGAATGGCGTTCAGATACCTCTGGGTGAAATTGCGGATATTGACTATGCTCGCGGAGCCCAGATGATCAGAAGCGAAAACACTTTCCTAGTCGGATTTGTGATATTTGATAAGACTGAAGGAAAGGCTGAAGTTGAGGTGGTGGAACAAGCGAGTAAAATTCTAAAAGGGAAAATTGACTCGGGCGAGATAAAGCTTCCTATTGGTGTTACCTATAAATTTGCGGGTAATTATGAAAATCAGTTAAGAGCTACAAAACGGCTTGCTATAGTCGTTCCGATAAGCCTGATAATGATTTTTCTTTTACTGTTTTTTCAATTCCGCACAATCACGGCTTCATTTATTCATTTCTCAGGCGTCTTTGTCGCTTTCTCGGGAGGGTTTATCATGCTCTGGCTATACGGGCAGGATTGGTTCATGAATTTTTCTGTAGCGGGATTAAACCTTCGTGACATGTTCCAAATGCATACTATAAATCTCAGTGTAGCCGTTTGGGTAGGATTTATTGCCCTGTTTGGTATTGCAACTAATGATGGAGTAATAATGGGCACCTATATACACCAGGTCTTCGAGGACATGAAGCCGAAAACCGTACATGATGTGCGTGAAGCCGTTGTGATGGCCGGAAAGAAACGTGTACGTCCTGCCATGATGACTACAGCTGTTGCAGTAATTGCGTTGCTGCCGGTGCTTTCATCAACCGGAAAAGGAGCTGATATAATGGTGCCAATGGCGATACCAATGTTCGGCGGAATGGTAATACAGGTAATGACCGTTTTTGTTGTTCCGTTATTCCAGGCAATGTGGAGAGAAGGAGATGTAGCCCATAAAAATAAGTTAGCTGCTCAAACTATTAATAATCAACTGAAAAATGAAAGCGGAAACATATAAAAAATTACTTATTATATTTATTGCGCTGATTAGCAGTATTGTTGCAAGTAGCCAGCAATATTCTGATTCGCTTCTCCGGTATCTCGAAATTGCAGCGAAAAATAATCCTACTGTTCTTCAAAAATTCAGCGAATATCAGGCAGCACTACAAAAGATACCTCAGGTTGGCAGTTTACCGGATCCTGAATTAAATGTAGGAGTATTTCTTAGTCCAATGGAACTGGTTAACGGTAATCAGGTTGCTGATATCAGGTTAATGCAGATGTTTCCGTGGTTTGGGGTTCTTAAAAATGCGAAAGATGAGATGAGCCTGATGGCAAAAGCAAAATTTGAACTTTTTCGTGATGCCAAATTACAGGTTTTTTATGATGTTCAGCGTAACTGGTACGACTTATACAAAATTCAGAAGGAAATCAGTATTTCAGAAAAGAATATAGAAATTCTAAAAATAATCGAACGTCTGGCACTGGTAAAATTCAAGTCAGCACCTGCTGAAAGTTCAGGCTCTGCTCCTACCAGTCCTGTTAATCCTTCAGCTTCCGTTCAGAATACCGGTGCAGGTTCTTCAGGAATGCAGACAATGGGTTTAGTTCAGGGCAGTTCCGGTTCTGCTTCAACAAACCAGGCTTCCTCATCGATGCAGACAACTAACATGGGCTCATCTTTAACCAATATCAATCTCACAGACATTTACAGGATACAGATTGAAACAGGTGACCTTGAAAACAATATTTCTTTGCTTAAGAATCAGAAGAACACTGTTATGGCTCTGTTTAACACTTATCTGAACAGACCTGTTACTACTCCAGTTTTTACATACGATAATATGGCGGTGGATTCACTTGAACTATCGTTAGCAGCGGTTTCTGACGGCATGCTTACCAACAACCCGATGCTGGGGATGCTGATTTTTGAGAAACAATCTCTTGAAGCTCGTCAAAAGATGATTACCAGGATGGGATATCCTATGGTAGGATTAGGTCTTAATTATTCGCTGATAAACAAAACACAGTTTCCGATGGGATTACCTTCTATGAATGGGAAGGATATGATTATGCCAATGGTGGTTGTCACTCTTCCTATTTACAGAAAGAAATATAATGCAATGAGAGACGAATCTGAACTTCTGATGACTGCAACTGCACAAAGCTATGAAGCTACTGCAAATTCTCTGCAGGCTGAATATTACCAGGCTGTTCAGCTATATCAGGACTCAAAACGTCGTATAAAGTTGTATGACAATCAGTATCAGCTGGCTTCAAAATCGTTTGATCTTATGCTTAAAAGTTTTTCTGTGTCAACATCAGCACTTACAGATGTTCTGCGTATAAGGCAACAAACACTTGATTATGAGCTTAAACAAGTCGAAGCAATTGCAGATTTCAACACAGCAATCGCGTGGTTAAAAAGGTTGGGTAATATGGGAACAGGTGGAAATTAATGGAAATGAATAGAAATGAATAGAAATAAATTATGAAACAAAAAATACTTTTTATCAGCATCTCATTGATTATCGGACTTTTTCTTGGCTGGTTGTTATTTCATCATTCCGGGAAAAGCAACATTCTGACAGGTCAGGTAACGGAAACAACCAAAAGTACCATCTGGACTTGTGCAATGCACCCTCAGATTAGAATGCCAGAGCCCGGTAAATGCCCTATCTGCGGGATGGATCTGATCCCACTTGTACAAAATAGTTCCAGCCCTACTGATCCTGATGCTATCCATATGAGTAAAGATGCTGTCCAGCTTGCCAATGTACTTACTACTACTGTCACAAAACACAAACCTGTAAAAGAGGTACGTCTCTATGGCAAGGTACAGGCTGATGAACGATTGTTCCAGAGTCAGACGGCCCATGTACCCGGTCGCATAGAAAGACTGAACATAAACTTTACCGGGGAATCGGTGGTAAAGGGACAGATCCTGGCAGAAATATATTCTCCGGAGCTGATCACTGCTCAGCAGGAGCTATTGGAAACAGTTAAAACTAAACAATTACAACCAGAATTATATCAGGCATCCAAAGAAAAACTTCGTCAATGGAAACTAACTGATGAACAGATCGCAAAAATTGAGAGTTCAGGAGTAATTCAAAACAATTTTGAAGTTTTATCGAATACTACAGGCACGGTTACTGCACGACGGGTTAATAATGGTGATCACGTCTCAGTGGGAACTATTCTATTTGATATTGCTGATCTCTCGAAAGTATGGATAATGTTCGATGCATATGAAAGCGATCTTCAGTTTTTACACGTTGGTGAAAAACTATCATTTAATCTTCAGGCATTACCTGGTACTGATTTTACAGGAAATATAATATTCATTGATCCGGTTATTGATCCTGTTACCAGGGTTGCTAAGGTAAGGGTTGAAACAGGAAATCAGGCCGGAAAGCTTAAGCCTGAAATGTTTGCTACAGGAATCTCTTCGTCAACACTTGCGGGATACAATGATGATGTTGTCGTTCCAAAATCAGCAGTATTGTGGACAGGCAAACGTTCAGTAGTATATGTTAAGCAACCTGATTCAGAGGAACCTGTGTTTAAGATCCGTGAAGTTGAACTTGGTCCAATGCTGGGTGAAAGTTATGTTATAATGAATGGCCTATCTGAAGGAGAAGAGATTGTCACCAGCGGAACATTTAGCGTTGATGCTGCTGCCCAGCTTGAAGGGAAACCCAGCATGATGAATCCAATAGGCGGAAAAACTAACTCAATGCCCGGAATGGTTATGCCGGGCGATACCAAATCCGAAACCGATACGGACATGAAAGGGATGGATATGTCGGGAGATAGTACTAAAACAAAGATGAAATAGATGTCAACCATTTTAAAATATTAGTGTGAATTATGTAATAATATCAATGAATTTTACAAATATACAATACCATAAAATGTTCATATTTGTATAGTTAAAAAATTTTACAACAACAACTATAACCCAATATTATGGAATACTATTTTAGTAAAACAATAAAAGGCAGTTTCGATAATGCAGTTCAAAAAGTTACCGAAGCACTCAAATCAGAGGGATTTGGTATTCTCACAGAGATAGACATAAAGGCCACATTAAAGAAAAAGCTTGATGTAGACTTTTATAATTATAAGATTCTGGGAGCTTGCAATCCCCCATTTGCTTACAAAGCGCTTTTGACAGAAGACAAGATCGGAACCATGTTGCCCTGCAATGTGATTGTACAGGAAAAAGTGCCGGGAAAGGTTGAAGTTTCGGCTGTCGATCCTGCCGCTTCAATGTTATCGATTGAGAATGATGATCTTCGTGAGATTGCCACAGAGATTAGAGTCAAATTACAGAATGTTATCGCACAGTTGTCGTAATCCACTTGTTCCCAATAATAGTCTATTTAATACCATTAACATGAAAAGTGTATTTATTGGACTCATAATTGCGGTACCTACATTTACAGTTCCGTGACAGATGTGTACAAAAAACCATGTCAAATATTGATTAAATGGGCGCAACAAGCAAGGGATCGACTTTCAGTTAAAAATTAAATACTTATTATTATGATGAACGGATTTCATAACGGTTGGGGAATGGGGGGATATGGCTGGATTATCGGCATTATCGTTCTCGTTGTTGTTATCTGGGTAATAGTCAAAACTTTGAACCAAAGCAACAAATCAAAGTAAACTGTACCTACAATAATTTTTAAAAATGAAACAAACATATGCTGTATACGGCATGAGCTGCAATAATTGCAGAGCTCATGTTGAAGAAGCTCTCAAAAAAGTTGAAGGTGTGACCACTGTTTCTGTCGATCTGCAGAAAGCAGAAGCTGAAATAGATATGGAATCACATATTCCATTGGAAAAGTTTCAGGAGGCACTGAAAAATGAGGGAGGTAATTATAGTATTTCATTACCTGGCGATATCGCCTTTGCAAATAAATTTAAGGAGGAAAAATCAAAACTAAAATCTACTGGAAAAGGTTCAGGAGTATTCTATTGTCCAATGCATTGTGAAGGAGATAAAACCTATGATAAACCAGGCGACTGCCCCGTTTGTGGTATGGATCTGGTAGAACTGCCTTCTGGTAAAAAGAAAATTCAGTATACCTGTCCCATGCATCCTGAGATCATCAGGGATGATCCAGGCTCCTGTCCGATTTGCGGAATGGATTTAGTACCCCTGGAAACAAATGCTGAAGAAGAAGACAAAACCTACAAAAATCTGCTTTGGAAATTTAAGATTTCTGTATTATTCACAGTTCCGGTTTTTCTGATTGCGATGTCAGAAATGATTCATAATAATCCACTTATGGCAGTTATGCCCTGGAAATACTGGAACTGGGTACAGCTGATCCTGTCAATTCCTGTGGTCTTTTATACTGCATGGATGTTTTTTGAAAGGGCCTGGCGTTCTGTTAAAACATGGAACCTTAATATGTTTACACTTATCGGAATAGGTTCCGGAGTGGCCTGGCTTTTCAGTGTAACAGCCCTTCTTTTTCCCGGCATTTTTCCCGATCAGTTTAAATCACATGCAGGTACAGTTTATGTCTATTTTGAAGCTACTACTGTTATCCTGACACTTGTTCTACTAGGCCAGCTTCTAGAAGCCCGGGCTCATGGCAAAACAAACAGCGCCATTAAAGAATTGTTAAAACTGGCGCCAAATAAAGCAACAAAAATAATTGATGGTAAAGAACAGGTTGTTGCAATAGATTCTATTCAGAAGGACGATTTGATACGCGTGAAACCAGGTGAAAAAATTCCGGTCGATGGAAGTATTAAGGAGGGAGAATCTACGATTGACGAATCAATGATTTCAGGAGAACCTATACCGGTTGATAAAACAATTGGGGATAAGGTAAGTTCGGGCACAATTAATGGAAACAAGACCTTTGTGATGATAGCTGAAAAAGTGGGTTCAGAAACCCTGCTGTCGCATATCATCGAAATGGTCAATTCTGCAAGCCGCTCAAAAGCTCCAATACAAAACCTGGCTGATAAAATTTCAGGCTATTTTGTACCGGTTGTGGTGGGTATTTCAGTTATTACTTTTATTGTATGGGCAGTTTCAGGAGGTGAACATGCTTATATATATGCACTCGTAAATGCCATAGCGGTGCTTATCATAGCTTGTCCATGCGCTCTTGGTCTGGCCACTCCAATGTCTGTTATGGTTGGAGTAGGCAAAGGCGCTCAGTCTGGAATATTGATCAGAAATGCCGAATCACTTCAAAAGATGAATTCAATTGACATAGTT
>Ga0209540_10003841_pt1 | contig 10102 bp, 8 predicted proteins | sample BarGraIncu01121A_FD_184501 | JGI IMG/M metagenome (GOLD analysis project Ga0209540, IMG submission 184501) | Arctic peat soil microbial communities from Barrow, Alaska - Barrow Graham LP Incubations 011-21A (SPAdes) (version 2) | ecosystem: Environmental > Terrestrial > Soil > Wetlands > Peat... | reverse complement strand
CGTCTTGGGCCTGGCCCTGGCGGGCATGCTGGCCTTTGCGATCTGGATGATTGGCGCCGACACCATGCGCCTGTTGGCGAAGGTGTTCGTTGCCTGCCTGTGCGTTGCCCTGGTCATGGTGGCCGTAGCCTTCCCGATTCGCATGTGGAAGAAGAAGGACGCCTTGCCGCAGGTAGAGCACTACGACCACGACGGGACACGCGTCGAGCGGACGATCGAAGGGGGCCGCACTACTCAGCCGGTGCTGTATCAGATGCCCAACGTCAAAGAGTCGGCCATGTTTCCCGAGCTGCTCCGTGCGGCTTACGGTGCGGGCCTGCAGCGGCAGTTGCCGGCAGAACCGGTTGAACCACAGCAGACTTACCCGCCGGCCGATGATGGCGATTGGCAGGGCGTGATGCGTCGCTGAAAGTGACCTCCTCCAGCAAAACAGGGACACCCGTCGCGAAACGTGGTGTTGCAGGCCGCATTGTATTATGGTCAAAGGGCGGAATAGACGGTGTCACTTCGCTTCACCAAATCCGGCCTGAGGTCACCGAATCATTGGTAAAAGAGCTGGCGTCAACATCCAGTGGGGGCTCGTGCGCTCGTCCGCAATTGTGCGATCCACCACGGATAGGTATACTGTTGATAACGGCTGAATTCTTTTCGCTCAGACCCCTACATGGAGGTAGTATGCGCAGCAGAGTCATCCTCGCCGTGCTTGGCATGCTCTTCGTTGCCCTCGTTCTCGTGGCATGTGGGGGTGGAACTACTAAGCCTCCGCACTTTGGAGTATTCATCAAGACAGGCAAGCAACTGACCGAAACCACGCAGTTCAAGGGAACTCCCTCTGCAGACGCGGACCTACCGAAAGCAACCGACTCACAACCGATCGTTGTTGCTTGGCTGCAAAACCTCGTTCTAGACTATATCGTTATCCGAGATGATCTTGGTGCCGGCAATGAGGTGGCGTTCACGGCCAAACCTGTCGGCGACGGAATTGTCGAGCTACAGGTGAAGAACGCGCTCAAGGATGGGGCTTACTGTCTGGTGAAGGGCGACCCCATGGCTTCCCCCGCCGACGTGCCCTACTACTGCTTCCAAGTAGGCAGCCAGACGAGCGTAGGTATGGTGCCCACAACCAGAGGTGGACAACCACCAGTGAGGGTGGGAACGCCAACGCCACCCAAGGGTGCTCAACCGACACCGAATCCTGGCGCGCAGCAAACGGCAGTTGCTGCGGCCGCGACGCAGTTAGTGAACCCTGGCAATGCCGCGACCCAGGCGGCGGCTGTCAAAGTGATCAAGGATGCCGCGGCGACGGCCGATGCAGCGGATGTCGCCCGGTGGGAGTCGGCCAAGAATGCCCTGGCATCAGCTCTGCAAGCAAGCAAGGCTTGCACCAGTCGCGTTCGCTCTAAGATCGACGCCGGAGACTACAGCGAAATCCGCGCAGGTGCGGACCTAAGAGGTTGCGATCTCAGCAAACTGAACCTATTTGGTATTGACTTCAGTGGCGTGAATCTAAGCTATACGAACCTAGAGGGCGCTAATCTCAAGGGCGCGAAGTTCAATGCCGAGTCTAATCTAGAGAGGGCCGATCTGCGTGGCGCGAATCTGGAAGGCGTTGACCTGAGCAAGGCTACGACCAGATTGGCGATATTCAGCATGCCGCTTCCGACGGGTGTGCCGATCGAGTCCGTAGTCCGGAATGTGGCGAGTACGAACCGGAACTTCAATCTTCTGGACTTGGTGTGGATTCCAGCCAGGGCGCAGATTCTCTGGGGCGGATACCTGTTCGATCCGGAGTCGGGAAAAATGATCCAACAGCTCACTACACGGAGCTACTTCGTTCCGCCCCTACCCACATTCTCAGCAGATGGCAAGATCGTGGCTCTGGTATCGGATTATCAGGGTCGTGTGAATTCCCTAGATGATGGAAAGGAGATAGGCCAGTTCGAACAGTGGGAGACCGTCGCATGGGCGCCAAACGGGAATACGGCTTTGATAACAGGCCGTGAAGGAGTCCGACTTTGGAATCCCACAACTGGCAAGACGCTAGCGAGCATCAGCGGAGCAAATCTCGGGGCGCTAAGTCCCGATGGCAAGCAGATAGCCGTTTCCCAGCAGGAGGGAATCGTGCTCTGGGATGCACAGACTGGCACCAAAGTTAAGACGTTGATCGCTGGAGTGCAGGCTGCCTATCTCAGCTTTAGCCCAGACGGACGGTGGCTAGCGGTTTACTTGAACATTGGAAGCATGAAAGGCGCAGCCAGCCAGTTGCGCGTTGTTAACATCGATACCGGCAAGATCGTCCTGCAGCAGTTGAAGTCTGAGAACTATATAACCAACGTGTCCTGGACCCCCACGAACACGCGCTTGATCGTGGTTGAAACTGGCCCATACGGCCAAGACGCCTCTTCTAGGCTTTCTATTTGGAACATCGCGTCGATCCCCGAGTTAGTCCGAGAATTGAAGTTGGTGCATTATGAAGCGATAACTAAAATCGTGTTGGACCCACGCGGCAATTGGGTTGCCCTGACCAACGATCAGATGCAGGAGGGCGTTAGCTTCGAGATACTCCTTGTGAATGTGAGCGATGGCACCGAGATAGGCGCCGATTTCTTCCCATGGTTCATTTCCCAGATGGATGTCAGCCCTGACGGTAAGAGTCTGGCCGTGACTTGGCACGATTCTGCCTTCGTCGGCACGAACACCAATCAGGACGCAACATCGCTGCAACTACTGCCCGTGCAAGCTTTTCTGGCTCAGTGATCTGTCGCGGTGACCAGGAGCTTTCACACTGGCTCCTTTGGATTGTCCGGCGATCTACGGGTAGAAAATCAGCCCCAGGTTGATCGTCCCTGGGGCTGATGCGACGTGGCGCATGGTGTTCTACTTACGCAATTGGCGGACCTTGTGTACCATATCGTTGATCTCGTCCAGCCCGGGGGGGGGGCGCCCGTCATGCCGAAGTCAGCTACCCGCTCCTTGTGCAGCATGCGAATGCCCTCACTCAAGTTGCCTTCGCCCATGTCCTCAAACACCTTGACCATATAGTGGGCCAACGTCACCATAATCGTCGAGGCGCAGGCTAGCCAGCTCAGAACGGCGCGCGTAGGTAGTGGTCCGATCAAGATCGTACTTGACAACATCGTGATCAATAACTATAGTTTCACTCATGGATGAGCCTTTCTTCGGCGAACACATGGTAGAACCGCATCGTAGTTTTTCCTCTTTCCGCAACGGAAGTTGCTAAACCCACTTTTTGGCCAGTTGACAATAAGTTTGCGTAATGAATATAGTGTGAACGTGGTAACGGTAACACATCGCTCGCACCTTAAAGCGCTCCCCCCCCTTTCGCGCCCAACACCTTGAGACAAATTCAAAATCGGGCTGAGAAAAATCCCGATTTGTAAAGTAAAAAATTACCGCATCAACTCAGATTTGCGATTTGCAACGGAAGTTGCGAAGAGTTACTGATCGTCGGACTCCTGGTCGAGATCCTCGTTCTCTTCTACCTTGATCCGGATCGTGAGCGTGATGTCACCGCCCGGACACTTTAAGAGAGATTCAGTGCTTTGAGGCCGAGATCATCGATGGCGTGAGTCACCCGGTTATCTCGGCCTTTCGCCGCCAGTTAGCCAGGCCCGTGACACCAAAATAGCGCAAATCGTCGGGTGTGCGTAAAATGGGTCTGCTATATTTCGTTCCCGACGGAGGTTCCCTATGCCTACGGGCGTTTACGATCCAAAAATATTGTTTGAGACTGCTGGTGTTCCCCTCACAGAGCAGGAAAATGCTCTTCTTGGAAGGATAGGACACCAAGGCGATGTTAGTTACCAAATTGACGTTACCTTGTATTCGACTAAAGTTTTGAAAGAGGCTTTAAATGAACACGCAAACGCCCTAATAAAGGCTAGTGATGCCTCTGACCGAAACGCCCGCAGTCTCACCAGAGCCACTTGGTTCTTGAGTGTTGCCACTTTTGCCCTTGTGTTAGCTGCCATCGCCCAGGTTGTCGTTATTCTGGTAAAACCGTAGCCGTAGGGGTAGAATGAAGTTAGCTTCTTTTCCTCTATTCCTCAAGGAGTGAGCTCCCGTGGTTGAAGGGCAGTAGCCAGGCCCGTGACAGGCCGCCAATCACGCGATCGAGGTCTCCACCCCCGGACCGTAAGGTTCGTAGTGGGAAAGGCTCTTGAACTATCGCACCGCTTGTGCTAGACTGCACCGAGTTACTTGCGCCGCACGGCTTCTAGCTTGCGGCGTTGTCGCCGGGTCGACGTAGACGTCTGGCATTCATCATGGCTTCATCGAAAGCCGTCAGCGCTGAATTGGCGCGGGCGGCCCTTTTGTTTGTATCACGGGCCACGCTCTTTAGCAGGGGATTTGACCATAGGGTCAGATTCGCCGGCGGAGTTCCTCGCCGGTTAGCTCGGCCCTTCGCCGCCATGTTATCTGGTCCGTGACAGCAGGCCCTCCAGAGGCGCTTTGCTGTAGACGGTGAATACGGATCAACATATGCAGCGATCCGTGGGAGAATAAGTAGTTAGGCGGGTGGCGGCCACGGAGACGGCGGCTGCAATCTCATACCAATGGAGGTAAACGTGAATGCCACCATCGAGCGGAAGTTAGCTATTCTCCTTGCAGTCTCATTGCTGCTTGTGACGACTTTGGCCTGCGGTCAGACGCCGTCACCAACCAGTGCCCCTGTCGTCAAGACTGCAACGCCAGCGGGAGGGGCTGCAGAAACCCAACCCATTGAGGCTGCCGCAGCGCAACAAGCGACCAACGTCCCAGCGGCGACTTCGGCTCCGACCAGCACGCCCAGACCGACAGATGTGCCCAAGCCTACAATCACGCCAAAGCCGTTGCTGTCATTACTCCAGGTAGTCAGCAGCTCGACTTATACGGATGCCGGCTACATGTATATCGTTGGCGAAGTCACCAACAATTCGGACGTGCCCCAAGTTTTTGTGAAAATCGTGGCGACCCTTTATGACGATGCCGGCAAAGTGGCGGGGACAGATTATTCCTACACCGCACTGGAGGTGATTCCGCCCAAGGTAAAGCGCCATTCGAAATAGGCACGAACAAATTTGCCTCAGCTACGAAATACAAACTCCAGGTTCAGGGAAGGCAAGGCGAACTACCGCGCCACGACCTCAAGATCACAAGCCATAAGAGTAACACGGAGGGCGGATGGTTTCGCGTTCAGGGAGAGGTAGCGAATACTGGCAGTACCCCGGCGACGTTTGTCAAGCTAGTTGTGACTCTCTACGATGCGGCGGGCAAGGTCGTAGGTGTGGATTACAGTTACACAACGTTGGATGAAATACCGCCAGGCGAAACGTCGCCTTTCGAAACTGGTACTAACCATTGGGCTGGCACTGATCATTACGATATCCAGGTTCAAGGCAGGTGACATCAGCAAGACCACAAGGAGGCCCCCCATCCATGAAACTGGGCACTTTCTGGATGGCTGGCAAATGGCAGTTGCATCTTGTCACGGGCCGCGATGAATAGCGGCCAACGGCCGGACTAAGCGGCGGAGCAGTTAGCCAGATAACACGGCCTCAATGGCCCAAATCGCTCTCAAAGAACGCGGCCCGTAACATCACCGCCCGAAAAATCGCACCACGCGATTGAACTACGTTTGATTGGCATGTATCCTCCAGAAACGAAAGGGGGGAGAGCTTGCGGACCCTGCCCCCACTTTCAGATGTGAATCAGCAGATTACATCGGCGCTTCGTCGACGCTGCCACCAGCCGCCGGCGCACCCGCGCCACCTTCGCCACCATTGGAGCCGCCGGCGAACGGCCATTGCGTGATCGTGCCACAGCTCGCGGCGTGCGGCTGCCCATCCTGCTTGCCGATCCAGGCTTCGGCATCTTCCAGCTCGTACCAGACGGCGATGGGCTTGCTCTTGGTGAAGTACTGGGTGATCAATTCGGCGGTCTTGTTCCAGGCGACCAGGCTCAAGTAGGTCGTCTTCTCGAAAGTCTGACCGTCCTTCGTCCAGCGCTTATTCATCGCGATCCGGATGTTGCACACCGGGACGCCCGAGGGGGTGTACTGGAAACGAGGATCGGCGACGAGGTTACCAAGAGCGAAGCAATTATTGTTGGCTGCCATGGGTTTGATTCTCCTGTGAAGTGTGAATGCAGATGCAGACGGATAGGTTGATAGAGTTAGTGTACAAGATCTTGCCCTACGGCAAGCGGGCGAGGCTCGGGCGGTTGACAACCGTCACGAAGCAGGGCTCGCCCCTAAAGCTTTGGCGGGCCATGCTCTCGAGGTAGGTGATCAGCGCGCGCTCGGCCGGCGGGAGCATCTCGTCGGCCCGGGTCGGGGGCCAGTTGCCCAGGGTCACGGTAAAGACGTAGCCATCGGCCGATGGCACGGAGCCGATCAGCAGCATACGTTCGTGGGTGCATTGCTGACGATCGGCATGATCCCACTGCACGGACAGCCGAATATTGGTCCCTACCTGCTTGGTCCAGAGGATACCGCTGTCGCGGTAGTCGTTGGCCAACAGGAACTGGGTCACGTCATCGAAGTGCAACAAGTGATTTGTCCTTTCGTGAACGATCTAATATCGTAGAGATACACCGTGCGTTGTGTGAGACGACGGCTACCGGATTCTCCTTCCAGATCCTCCCCTTTCTACCCCAAGGCCCAGGGACTTCGCCCACCCCTGGGCCTTGGTCGTTAATCGGTTATGCGGTCACGTTGATAACGGTCACGCTCGGATCGCCCGGCATCAGGATGTATTCGGGCGGCTCAGGCGACCACAGGCCAGAATTGAGATAGCCCATCAATGAGCTGAGCCCGATGGACAATGGGAATTGCAGCTCGCGGCTCTTCCACGTGCGGGGGTACAGGCGCACGACCTGCAGATAACCGCCGGCCTTGAGCGGGTGATTCTTGTCATCCATCAGCCAAACCTGCAGGGCCTGGCCGTTCCACATGATCGGCTGGTTGTCGGGATCGACGAGTTGCGTGAGTGTGCCGGTGCGCGGAGCTGCGTGGCCGGTCTGGACCTGTGCGAGATCAAACTTGCGAAGATCGAACATGCGCCGTAGAGGGTTGATTAGAAACAGATAGGGTAGCGCGGGCTGGCCAGCGAGACGCCGGTCAGCAGGCCAACAATGAAGGCGAGCAGGACAATGATTATGAGTATCTGAACGGCCGTGATGATCCTTTCAGGCCGCTTGTGGTAGCCAGGCGGGAACGACTTCATTCTGGCGAGTAGGCCAGTTGGGGACCGCGATCGGTTGCTCTTGGGGGAGAAGCCGGCCTGTACGTGGCTGCAGGGGCGTCTTGTTCATCGGCGTCCTACGCCTGGTCTGCCTGCGCTTTGCCGCGGCGGCGCAGATACTCCAGCAGCCGCTCGGGCTCCCAGGTGTTGAACACGTTCCCGGCGCCGGCCCAGGCGCGGCGGGCCACCTCCACGCCGTACTCCAGGTATTCCAGGTCGGCCGGGCTGTGCGAGTCCGTATTGATTACCAACGGCACGCCCAGTTCCACGGCGCGACGGGCGTGCACGTCGTCGAGGTCCAAGCGAACGGGATGGGCGTTGATCTCCAGCACAGTACCCGTCTCGGCTGCCACTTCAATCACCCTGTCCAGGTCCACCTCGCTCGGTTCGCGCCGCCCCAAAAGGCGTCCTGAGGGATGGGCGAGCACGTCCACGTGAGGGTTGCGCAGGGCATTCAGGGCCCGCTGGGTGATCTGCTCGCGCGGCTGGCGGTGGCTGACGTGCACTGCCGCCACCACCACGTCCATCTCCGCCAGCAACTCGTCGGGATAGTCCAGCGTGCCATCGGCCCGCACTTCCACCTCGGCGCCCTGCAAAATCAGCATATCCGGGAAGTCGGCGCGTACTTTCGCAAGCTCGTCGCGTTGGGCGCGCCAGTCGTCGGGGCTCATGCCGCCGGTTACGCCGAGGCTCTGCGAGTGATCGGTGAAAGCGAAGTAACGGTAGCCGCGCGCACGCGCCGCCGCCGCCATCTCGGCCAGGCTGTTCCGACCGTCGCTATAGGTGGAGTGGGCGTGCAATTCCCCCTTGATGTCCGCTAGCGTCACGAGGGCGGGCAGTTTTTTCTGGCGCGCGGCCGCAATCTCGCCCCGCCCCTCGCGCAGCTCAGGTGGGATCCAGGGCAGGCCGAGGGCGCTGTAGACGTCCTCTTCGTTGGCGCACAGGCGTTCCTCGCCCGATTTGGTCGAAGAGAGCGCGTATTCGTTGAGGCTCCGACCCTGGCGCAGTGCAAGCTCGCGCAACTCGATGTTGTGCTGCTGCGAGCCGGTGAAATACTGCAGGGCAGTGCCCCAACGCGCCGGCTCCAGCACGCGCAGGTCAACCTGCAGGCCGCTGCCCAGGCGAATGGACGTCTTGGTCGGGCCGCTCAGGAGCACCTCCGCCACCTGCGGCAGCGAGCGAAAGGCCGCCATGACCGGTTCAGGAGCCGTGGAAGCCACCAACAGGTCCAGGTCGCCGATCGTGTCTCGCCAGCAGCGCAGGCTGCCGGCCAGCGCGGCACGCTCAATCCCCGGCGCAGCCGCCTGCAGACCGGCCAACAAGGCGCGCGCCGCGGGCAGCGCCTCGCCGATCGGCGTCCGTCCGCTCTTCTGGCGCCGTCGCAACGTCTCGATGTTGGCCAGGATTTTGGCCTCCGTCTTGGCACCAAAGCCTGGTAGCTCATGCAGACGCCCGGCGCGTGCGGCCTCTTCGGCCTCTTCGACGCTGGTGATGCCCAGTCGCTCCCACATCGCGCGCGCCTTGGACGGCCCTACCTCGGGGATCTGCAACAGGCTGACGACGCCCGGCGGCACCTGCTCGTGCAGTTTCTCCAGGTAGCCCAACTGCCCGGTGCGCAGCAACTCGTCGATCTTCTTCGACAACGCCTCGCCCACCCCCGGGATGGTTTCCAGCTCGCCCGCCTGCCAGCCCTGGTTAATATCACGCTGCAGGCTGCGAATGCTTTCCGCTCCCCGGCGGTAGCTTACGACTCGGAAGCGGTTCTCGCCCTGGATCTCGAGGATGTCGCCGATCTCGTCCAGAACCCCTGCGACTTGTTGGTTAGTCATTGCCATGCGCTGATTATCTCCCCGCAGCTGCCGCGCGTCAAGACCTTTTGCTTTAACCTTTCCACTTGCTTCCTCCAGCCTATCGGACGTACAATGGCTTACGAGCAGCTTCACGAGAAGGAGATGGGGTATGCCCAATAATAATGGAGACGGCGCCTATCAGTCACTCGATCCCAACCGGGTCCGCTTCTTCAGCGGACGCTCACACCCCTCGCTGGCGGCAGGCATCGCCGCCTATTTGTCGGTACCGGTCGAACCGACCATTATCAACCGTTTCAGTAACGATAATCTGTACGTACAACTTGGCGCGAGCGTGCGAGGACGGTCGGTTTTTATCGTCCAGTCGCTCACGCCACCGGTAAGCGATCACCTGTTCGAGTTACTGATGATGCTGGACATCGCGCACAGCGCGGGGGCAAGCCAGGTGCAGGCGGTGATCCCTTACTTCTCGTACGCCCGCTCCGATAAAAAGGACGCGCCGCGCATCTCGATCACCGCCCGCCTGGTGGCGGACCTGCTGACCACGGCAGGTGCAACGCATGTGATGACCATGACCCTGCACTCGCCGCAGGTACACGGCTTCTTCAGCGTGCCCACCGACCCGTTGACCGCGCGGGCGCTCTTCGTACGCCATTTCGCCGAGCGCAACCTGGACCCGGGCAAGGTCGTGGTCGTGGCGCCGGATGTCGGGCACGCCAAGTCGGCAGCGCGCTTTGCGGGGCACCTGGGACTGTCCGTTGCCGCGGCCGAAAAGACGCGCCTGTCGGACACCCAGGTCGAGATCGGCGGGCTGATCGACAAACAGGTGCAGGGCTTCCGCCAGGCCCTGATCTACGACGACGAGATCGCGACGGGCGGGTCGGTCGAGGAATTGTCCCGCGTCCTGATCCAGAGCGGTATCGAGCAGATCACCGTCATCTGCACGCACGGTCTGTTCGTGGGCCCGGCCCTGCAACGGTTGGCCGCCATCCCGCAGATCAGCGAGATCGTCACCACGGATACCATACCGCAGCCGCCGGAAAAGCGGCT
>Ga0209540_10003839_pt1 | contig 10105 bp, 9 predicted proteins | sample BarGraIncu01121A_FD_184501 | JGI IMG/M metagenome (GOLD analysis project Ga0209540, IMG submission 184501) | Arctic peat soil microbial communities from Barrow, Alaska - Barrow Graham LP Incubations 011-21A (SPAdes) (version 2) | ecosystem: Environmental > Terrestrial > Soil > Wetlands > Peat... | reverse complement strand
CTTCTCACCCATGAAGCCGGGCGGGATGGGAGGCGGGAGCTCGTCGTGCGAGCCCCGGTCGAGCGCTTGATCCAGTGCGGACTTCTCGGCGGTCATGTTCGATGGCCTTCTCTGTTGTGAGGCCCCACACAGGGCCGGCGCTCATTCGCTGTCGTCGAACCCGATGTCCACGTGCGCCGAATCGCAGAACGGCTTGTTCTTCGAACCACCGCATCGGCATAGCGTCACCCGGTTGCGGACCTCGTAGGGCGTGCCGTCCGCCGAGAGGACCGGTACGCGGCCGCGGACCCACACGGGGCCGCTGAGACCCTCGTGTGGGTCCTCGACGAGCCCGATTGACGGCTCGAGGTCGGGCTCGTGCACGAAGGCGGTATCGCTGTCGACTGCGGTGTAGCGCCCGGAGGGGCAGAGGTTCGACTGCTCGACCACAACCTGCCTCGAGTTGTCATCGCCTTCCGCGACGCGCCGCCAGATCTTACCCTTCGCCGCGCAGAAGCGCGCTTGCGCGCAGAGGTCGACCTCGTCCATCAGCACCAGCGTCGGCCCTTCGATCGTCGCGGCCGCCTCTGCGTATGGCACTCCCGAGGCGGTCTCGGTACCGTCGAAGCCGTTGACGGCATGCGTGCCGTCACAATAGGGCTTGATACCCGATCCGCCACAGCGGCACAACGCGCAACTGCCCTGCTCGCGACGCTCGCTCTCCTGCCAGGCGACGCTCTCATGCCTGTCGTCGACGACGATGGTCTGCTTCGCGATCGGCAACGGGCCGTCGATGAGGTAGGGGCCGTTCTTCGTGACGCGGACGCGTGGCCCGCCGGTTTCTGACATCGATCCTCCGGTGTGGAGCGGTGATGCGGTCGGCCTGCCGCTCCATGATAGGCGCGCGCCGGCGACCGTGCGACCGTCGGCGCGAGCGACCGGCGCCCTCCCGGTCTGGCATACTGGCCTCAGCCGGGGGCGCAGCGCGCCCGTGTCGTTGCAGGAGGCCCGATACATGCAGCGTCGCCACGCACGCTTCATCCTTGCTATCGCGCTCGCAGTGCGATGAGCGCCGAATCCCGCCGCTCCCGGCCCACACGCTCGACCTCCTCGCGACGCCCGGGCTACGGCCTTCCCGGCTCGGAGCGCGCCCGTGCGGCGCGGCGGCGCGCGGCGCTCGTGGCAACGGCCCTCGTCGTCGCCCTCGCAGGCCGCCTCGTCTGGTCAGTGACCCGCCCATCGCCGACCCCCGGTCCGCCGTCCGCCTCCCCTGTCACTCCCTCGAAGCAGCAGGACCAGACGACCGCAGGCCCGACACCCGAAGCGTCGGCTTCCACGCCGGATGTGGCCGTCGGGGGTGCGGAGGACGGGGTGAAGGTCGCCACCTTCCTCGGAGGGGCTCTGCGCCGCTCATACGGGATCGGGCCCGCGCCCACACGGCTCGGGCTCGTGTGGAGGGTGAAGCTCGGTTCGGGCACCACCCAGCGCAAGGCCGACAACAAGTCCGTGTGGTGGGCCGGTTCGGGTTGGACCGGTCAGTGCACCGTCGTGCGCGACAAGGGCCGCGACTACCTGCTGATCGGTGGCTACGACCACCGGCTGCACAGGATCGACGCGCTCACGGGCAAGATCGTGTGGGAGTACGCCTTCGACGACGTGATCAAGAGCACCAACACGGTGTTCGCCAACCCGCATCCCACGAGCGACGCAGATCGCATCATGGTGGTCGCCGGATCGCGGCGAGGTTCGGCCTATCACGTCGGAGACAAGCGCATCGCACCACTGCGGGCGGTCTCGTTCACCACCGGCAAGGAACTGTGGCGCCTCCCCGTTCCCAAGACCATCAACTACAGCCAGGACGTCGACTCCAGCCCGCTGCTCGTCGACGGGGTGCTCTATGCGGGAGTCGAATCGGGCTTCGTGTACGCGATCGACCCGTTCCACACGAAGGTGGTCGATGGCCATCGTCAGCCCGTCGTGCTGGCGCGCTCACCGCAGTTGTTCACGGCTGCGGACGCCAAGGCGCACCCCGACCTCGGCGAGGCCAACGTGGCCCTCGAGGCCTCGCCGGCCCGCGTCGGGGACATCCTGTACATCGCCTGCGGGTCAGGACACGTCTACGGCCTGAAGATCCCGACCCTCGAGATCGTGTGGGACTTCCGTACCGGTACCGACATCGACGGCACAACCGTCGTCGCCCGGGACGGGACGCTGCTCCAGGCGATCGAGAAGCAGTACACGACGCGCCATGGCGGAGTGCTCGGGCTAGACCCGTCGAAACCGCCCGCCCAAGCGCCGCTGTGGTACTCGCCGGTGCCCGACCGCGGCATCGCCGAGTGGTACGGCGGCGTGATCGGCTCCGTGGCGATCAACGACGAGAGCAACACCGGGGGAACGCGACCACGCCTCGCGGCGTACACGGCAGTCGACGGGTACCTGCACGTGATCGCACGGGACGCGTTCACGGCCAAGATGGTGAAGGGACCGGGCGCCACGGTCACGTCCAAGGTCCCGGTCGAGGTGTTCCGCGACTCGGTCGGTGCGAGCATCTCGACCCCGATCATCGTCGGGGACAGCATCGTCGCCGCGGGATACGACCGGAAGGTCCACCTCTACCGGATCGCCTGGGCGAAGGCGGCTGCCGGCGCACGCGGAGCGCGGCGGAGTCCGGACGGCGGCTTCTGGACGGTCAAGGTGACCGAGACCTCTACCTACAAGGCGGGAAACGCGTTCGAGTCGACGCCGCTGATCTGGGGCAAGCGCGTCTACATCGGATGCCGGGACGGCTACCTTTACTGCCTGGGCGGTCGCTGACCGGTAGCGTGCCCTCGGACTCCTTCTCTCGCGTTGTCTCGACAACATCAAGAAAGAGGAGTCCATCTCATTTGTCGACCAGACTCCTAGCTCTGGAATGCATCCGCCTGAGAGCGCCGCCGGTCGCACCTTCTGGACACGGGAAGCAGCGACGCGTAGTGTCCGTCTCGAGGGCGTGGGCGTTCGGATCGCACGCAGGTGAGGACCCAGTATGCGTACGCTCGAATCCGGCAGGCATGCTCGCGCGAAGACACGCGCCAAGTTCGCGGACTTTTCGCTTCCAAGAGGGGAGACGATGACGGTCCGGCCCGTCTGCTGCTGTCGCCCGGGTGACGACGGCTTCACCATGGCCGAGTCGCTAATCGCTGCGGCGATCCTGCTCTTCGCGCTGGCCGCCATGTTCGGTCTCGCCTCTGCGAACTCACAGATGGCGGGCGGTTCGCGCGGGCGTGCGATCCTGACCAACCTAGTCTCCGCAAAGATCGACATTTATCGCACGTACACGGCGCAGAGCCTCGAGTCCAGGGTCGGGACGATCTCTGTCGAGCCGATGATGGTGGCGGGCTGGGAGGTAACCTTGACCGCCACCGTCACCACATCGACCGCCTATCCGAACACTTTCGACGTGAAGATCGCCGGGACGGCGACGCACCCGGTCTTCCCTCAGGCATCGTACTCTGCGACTGCGGCGATGAGGGGAGTGGGGTCGCCGGTCTCGTCCGGGAACACGAGCGGTCCGATGCTCGGATGTGTGCCGGCTGGGGATCCTGCGGCAGGCCAAGATCATCGAGGCCTGCGGGCACGGGACGACCGCGAACGCATCGCTGGCGGCGCCGAAGGACGCTTCATCCCGGTGCGCCATGGCTGAGCAGGCGCGCAATGACCGGGGTTACTCGCTCGTCGAGCTCATGTCGGTGCTCGGGGTGCTCGGGGTCATCCTCACAGCCGTGTTCCTGTCGCTGCAGGCGCTGCAGGTCTCTGCGAACGTTGCACAGCGCGACGCATGGGTCGCCTCGAGCACAGCGGACTCGCTGGCGTATCTCGACAAGACGATCAGCCAAGCGACTTCGATAACGGCCGGCGACGGGATCTCGATCCAGTTCGAGACCCAGGACGTCAATGGTGTTGTGATCGAGCGGCACTACATCGTTGTCTCATCAGGCCACCTGACCGACTCCGTCTCCCCGATGCCGGGCGGCTCGGCGGTCGACCACGTCATCATCCAGGGCTTCTCCGGGCCCGATCCCCCATACTATCTCCCATATTGTGCCAACAGCAATGATTCCAGCCCGACGCTGTTCGTGTATCTGTTATCCGACGGATCATCGACGCTCGACCCGACCCAGGCGAGATCCGTCAGATTGACGGTCTTGATTGGTTACATGGGTCGGACATTCAGCGACAGCACGCAGGTGTTCCTGCGAAACCGCCAGTACTAGGGGGCGACGGGAATGAGATCTCAGGCGACACGCGGGGCCACCGTACGTGACGACCGGGGGATCATTCTCGTGGTCGTGATGATGGCCATCGTGCTGCTCTCGGTCATCGGTGTCGCCGCCTTCACCATCTCGGCGCAATCGATAACGGATTCGACCCGCGTACGGAGCCAGGCCACCGCGCTCCAGGCGGCGAGTTCCGGGCTGGAACGGGTCATCTCGATCCCCGGGACGCCGACTGTCGGGCCGGCAGTCGTCGGCGATCTCGGCGGCGGACACTACTCCGTGACGGTGACCCAGGACAGCAGCGGGGCCTTCGTCAACCGGTACCTCTACACCTCGGTCGGCACGACCGGGAGCGCCACCTGCACGGTTCGGCAGTACGTGGATCACACATGGACCGACCCCTGGAGCATCGAGATCTCGGGCAAGCAGGCCACCATGGGCTCCGGCTCGCAGCTGAACGCGAGCGCCCAGCTGCTGGGGCCCTTCTACATCGTCGGCAACGTCGACCTGAACTCCAATGCGGTTGTCGGCGGCGGTTCGTGGTATGTGACGGGGCAGACCGCCAAATTCGGGAGCGCTGTGGGGTGGACGGGTGCCCAGCAGACGCTCTACACCAACGAGGGATGCGCGGTCTCGGGATGGAATGGCCCGGTGGCCCACCCGGTCCCGCCACTCGAGCTTCCCTATGTCGACCAGGAGTACATCAACGGTACCTACGCGCTGGCACGCGTCGAGTCATCGGACAACCTGGTCGGCTGCAGCGGGAGCACCACGACCCCGCCCGAGGCGAGCCCCGCCGGCAGTCCCGCGACCTATTCGGGCACCAAGTTCCCGGGCGGAATGTCGTTCTGCTACAAGATCGTCCAGCCGACCGTCACGACCTCGACGCCCACCTGGTGGAACGGAACGAGTCCGCGGACCGAGTACGCGATCGGGCCGAGCGCGTTCGGGCGTCAGAGCGACGACTTCGCCCTCGTTGGCGGAGTGCTCTACGTACAAGGGACTGTGTTCGTCGATGGCAACCTGACCATCAAGGACAACGTCATGGGCTACCGGGGGTTCGGGACGATCGTCGTGAACGGTAACGTCACCCTCGGCGATAAGAAGTTCAGTCCCGCGCTGCAGCCGGCGGACGCGGCGAACGCGACCACTGCGCACAACCTGACCCAGACGACGAACCTCGGCATCGTGGCGGTGGGCAACATCACGACGTACCGGATCCCCTACGAGGGCACGCTGTTCAGCAACGCCAGCATCAACCTGGGCGACAAGGCCGACGTGTGGGGCAGCATCCATGGAGCGACCATCATCGGCAACACCGATAGCGACATCATCGTCGAGAGCGCGGTAGCCTTCGACCTCGTCCCGCCGAGCATGCCGGGCAGCACGACCGACACGCGGCCGCCGTTCAGACGGTACCGGAAGGTCCTTGGACCCTGGACGCGGCTGTAGGTGCCCGTCTGCGGGCGTTCCGCCCTTCGACGGCCAACCCCGCCCGCCAGGTGCTCTACCTAGGCGAGGTCTCGCCGTTCTACCAGAGCCGGAAGCAGAAGAACATCGACTTGGACTGCATGCGGACTAGCCGGTACGTCGTCGGCTGGACCGACAGGCCTGTCGTCTCTCCGCTCACCGCTGCTGAGTTCTTCACCAGGTTCGAGCAGATTGCAAAGTCGAGGATCGGCACGACGTCGCTCGTCACCGGCTACTTCGTGCAGGGCAGTGTGCCGTGCGAGGGGCCCCGCCACGGACGGCCGCATAGCCTCCTACCATTACAGACGCCCCTTCGGTGTCCTCGAAAGGAACCCCGAAGGGGTCTCCATCACATACATGGTGGGCCATCGTATACGAACTTGGAACCTAACGGCCTCGAGCTAAGCTGCCCGGCGAAAGCGGGCAGACTCATCAGGATTGTGCGGCATGCTGGCGGGCTAGGCAAGCCACCCCGAAAGCGCCGCCCGCCGGATCAGCTTCAGCGAGTTGTTAGCCCGCTCATCATGCCCGGGCGGGCAAGAGGCATTCCATAACTCCATACGCCTTTCCCGACGACCTGCGAATTAGCTACTGATGCTTGGCGAAGAAGTAATCAGCATCAGTCTTTGCCAGCTTGCTAGTCTCTGGGTCCGTAGTCACGTTGGCTAATGCCTGCAAAGCCTTGGCGGTAGCTAGCTCATCGGCTTTGTGTGCCTTAAGCGCGTTGGCTCGCCTCACTTCAGCCGGTTCGTCCTTGTGCCAGTTCATTTCCACATTAGGCTGGTACCACTTTTCACTTTCCGGCGTTTTGCCGGGTTTCCCTTTATCTTTGGTGTAGTAGGAGGTACCTTTTACCATGGTGCCGTTTTTGCGTACATAAGCTTTACGGGTTACTTTGATTTGAGCCATTTCTTTCTCTCCTTTCCTGATAACGAATGACTTAGTATATCCCGTTGTCGTCGCTCAGCCGCGTCGCATTCGCGTAGGCTTCGTTGAAACGCCGGACCTCGGCTTCGGACGCCGCCCAGGTGTGACCCGTTTGTCGGTGGAGGTGTCGGCGCGAGTCCTCACGTGCGCGCGTTCGCGGTCGACTCTGCGGCGGCAGAATAGCGCTCCTGCTGCGACCGCCCCGAGGACTCCTTGGATTCGTCGCTCATGCGCCACCCCCGTGCACGCGTGGTGCCTGACAATGCTTCTACGGTCTGGGTAACCCGCCCAGAATCCCAAAGACAGGATGCGCGCGTTTGCGTAAGAAGGCACGCCGTCCGACTGCGCCCAGACGGCGAACGGCGAGAGTTGCAGACCGAACGCACGTTTGGTATGGTGGCGGTACACCTTTGCGAAGCCGCCGGGGTGAATAAACTGAATAGGCTTCCAGAGAGACATAGGGTGGCCCCACCGAACGGGGCGCCAGTCCAAGAGATAAAGGCCTTATAGAAAACAGATACGGCGGCAGCGACTTGTCCGTCGTCTTCTGTTCTCCGGAGGCCTTTCGTGTTCCCCGGTTCGACTGCTCCACATCCAGGCAGCAACACCGCAGCGTACTTCGCAGCGCGCGGCGTGAGCCTCTCGCCTGATGAATCCCTGAAGCTGGTCCAGGTCCTTCTTCGTCTCGTCGATCTCGGCGCACTCTCGGCACGCGCCGATGCGCGCGCGGCGCACGAGCACCCGAAGGGCGCGCGGCGCACGTGCACGCACCGCACCGCTGAACGTGGCGCCACCAAGGTTCGCGAAGGCGGTGGGAGGGGTGCCCTAGAGGACCCCACCGTCTATAACATGGGGCCCTCTGATTACATCGGTGCCCAGAAGTGAGGGTCCTGTGGTCGGGAATCGACACCCTGGAGGCATCGTTTCGAGGTGATCTCCACGAAGCGCTGTGCGAATGGCTGGGTGATCTCAAGAGCCGGGCGCAGGAGACAGACCAGCCGCAGCCGTTCTCCGGGTTCGATGAAGAGTTCGTCGTGTCTGCCTCCGGGCTCAAGCCGTGGAAGTGGGTGCTGGCGAGCGAGGATATGCACCTGCGCCTCAGCGACGCACGCAACGTACCCAACGCCTCGGTCCGGCTGTCGTCTCTCGGGCTCGCCTTCTACGGAGCGGAGTCGCTCTACCAGCTCGCCGAGCAGCACGTCGCGGACCTCGGGCACCTGAGATCGGCGGGGATCTCCCGCGTCGACCTGTTCGCCGACGTGCAGGGCTTCGAGCCCGACGCCGAGCTCATGGCTGGCATCGCATGCGCGGCTGCCTATCGTGGCACGCACGCCTCGGGCGCGACTGTCCAGACGTTCCAGTACGGCAAAGGCGAGATCGTCGCGCGCGTCTACAACAAGACCGCCGAGATCGTGAAGTCGGGCAAGGGGTGGCTGCGGACGGTCTGGCGCTCTTGCGACGGCTACGACCCCGGCGCCGACGTGTGGAGAATCGAGTTTCAGCTACGCCGAGACCTCCTCAAGACCACCGTGGGGTGCAACGCGCAGACCGTACTCAGCCGACGCGGCGACCTGTGGCTGTCCGGGCTGAAGTGGTGCGAGCTGCGCATCCCCCAGGGGGCGAACAAGAGCCGGTGGCCGCGACACCCTGCCTGGGAGACGCTCGCCAACCTAGAGCCGGGCTCCACACCTCACCCGCGCATCAAGGCGCAAAGCTACGCCGAGAGCTTCGAGTCCGTCGTGCCGCAGATCGCCGGGCTGCTCGTCTCGGCGGCCTCAGCGGTGGGGATGACCAACCTCGACTCGGCGCTCGATGAGATGAACCGCTGCGTTCGGGAGTACATTGACGACAAGGGAGAGCCGTTTCCCGGTCTTGTGCGGAAGCGGATTCACAAGCGCCTCGCGGCGCGTTAGGAGACACGATGGACCGCTGCGTCATCTACGCCCGCGTCAGCACCAAAGAGCAGCAGGATGAGGGCTACTCCATCCCGGCCCAGCTCAAGGCTATACGCGCCTTCTGCGCGTCTCAGGGCCTCTCCCCTGCCGCCGAGTTCGTGGAGGCAGAGTCGGCGGGCAAGGCCGGGCGCAAGCGTTTCACGGAGATGGTGGACTTCCTCAAGGGCGAGCCGGGTGTGCGCATCGTCGTGGCGCACAAGCTCGACCGCCTCTATCGCAACTTCACCGACCAGGTGCTTCTCGAAGAGATCGTGGGAGCTCGGGCGCGCTACGTCACTGGAGACGTTCCCGACTCTCCCCAGGGCGAGCTGCTGCGCGACGTGCAGCTCTCCGTCGCCAAGTTCTACCTCGGCAACCTGGCCGAAGAGGTCCGCAAGGGCATGGACGAGAAGGTCTTGCAGGGCGGCTGGCCGCACCGGGCTCCCGTGGGCTACCTCAACGACAAGCCCACGCGAACCATCGTGCTCGACCCGCTTGCTGCGCCCTTGGTTCGCCACGCCTTCGAGCGCTACGCCTCGGGAGTCGTCTCACTCCCCCAGCTCGCCGACGAGCTTGCAGCGCGGGGACTGACGCAGGGCTCGGGGCGCAAGCTCGGTGCTCCGACTCTGCAGCACATGCTCTCGAACCCGATCTACTGCGGGCGCATCCGTCACAAGGGCACGATCTACCCCGGAGCGCATGAGCCGCTCGTCACACCCGCGCTCTTCGAGACGGTCCAGGACACGCTAACGGGTAAGCGCAACGGCACCAAGTCACGCCGGGTGTTCGCCTTGCGCGGCGTCATGTACTGCGGCGAGTGCGGCTGCATGATCACGGCGGGCGTCCACAAAGGCCACGTCTACTACCGCTGTACGCACGGCAAGGGTGCGTGCTCCAACCGCGCCTACACCCGTGAAGAGGTGCTCACCGCGCAGATCGATGAGCTGCTCTCCCGCATCGAGCTCTCGCCGGAGCTGATCGACGCGCTGGTGGCCGACGCGAAGCTGCTCGAAGCCGAACAGACGCCTTCAAGGGATTCCGAGCGCACCTCGCTGCAAGCCGCGATCACGGCGAGTGTGGCGCGCCAGGGCAAGCTGCTCAATGCGTACCTGGACGATGCGGTACCAGCAGACGCCTACCGAGTGAAGGCCGAGTCCGTCGCCCAGGGGCAAAGGGCTTTGGAACTGCGGCTTTCCGAGCTCACCGCCGCGCCGTGCAGCACATCGTCGCTGGTCGCGGACCGTGCGCGTCTGGCCGGGGGTGCGCGTCTGCGGTTCGCGGGCGGCACGGATGAGGAGAAGCGCGAAGTCGTCTCAGCGGTACTTTGTAACCTCACCGTCACGGACGGCCGCATAGCCTCCTACCAGTACAAACGCCCCTTCGGAGTCCTCGAACAAGACTCCAAAGGGGCGTTCTCACATACATGGTGGGCACTGTAGGATTTGAACCTACGACCCCTTCCGTGTCAAGGAAGTGCTCTCCCCCTGAGCTAAGCGCCCATGTCTGCGACCAGCGCAGCGTTGGGTATTGTACCGACCC
>Ga0209540_10003837_pt1 | contig 10108 bp, 9 predicted proteins | sample BarGraIncu01121A_FD_184501 | JGI IMG/M metagenome (GOLD analysis project Ga0209540, IMG submission 184501) | Arctic peat soil microbial communities from Barrow, Alaska - Barrow Graham LP Incubations 011-21A (SPAdes) (version 2) | ecosystem: Environmental > Terrestrial > Soil > Wetlands > Peat... | reverse complement strand
ATCCCCAAAGGGAAAACCGTTGCACTTGTAGGCACTTCAGGAGGCGGAAAATCAACGATGGTCGATTTATTGCCCCGTTTTTATGATGTGATAAGTGGTGAAATTCTCATTGATGGCATTCCGATAACTGATCTTGTGATATCTGACCTGCGGGGCATGATGGGTATTGTGTCGCAGGAGACCATACTTTTCAATGGATCTTTGTATGAAAACATAGCTTTTGGGCTCGAAAATGTTAAACTGGAAGATGTAGTATCGGCAGCTAAAGTAGCCAACGCACATGAGTTTATTGACAAACTCGAATTGGGTTATGAAACCAATATTGGCGACAGGGGTATCAAGCTCTCGGGAGGTCAACGTCAACGCATTAGTATTGCAAGAGCAGTATTGAAAAATCCACCTATTCTGATTCTTGACGAAGCCACTTCTGCACTGGATACAGAAAGCGAAAGGTTGGTACAGGATGCGTTGACTAATCTGATGAAGAACAGGACCTCAATCGTCATTGCACACAGGTTATCCACTATACAACATGCCGATGAAATCGTTGTTATGCAGAAAGGTGAGATCGTTGAACGTGGCAATCATCTCGATCTGTTAGAGAAAAATGGCGTTTATAAAAAACTGAATGAGATGCAGACGTTAACCTAATAATTTGATAAATGAGCCTGTTTAGAACCAACTCAAGGTGTGTTTGTAATGCGTTGTCATTAACCACTTAGAAGTATTCTAAATAAATAAAATGAATAAAAATCTGAATCATTACCAGGCAAATCTGTTTATTATAAACAAGCCAACGAACATCTTTTCAATAAACAGGATGATCGGGTTGAACATCATGAACTATACTATTCATGATATTCAATGGTGATTTTTTGATACAATAATTTGTTTGAACATTTTAAGTTCAATGATTATTGTATCGTTTGCAACTCCCTTTAATAGATTCTCATAGACCATAATAATTTGTATCGTTCAATCGCTTGACCTATTGAAGATGAATTTTCTTAATTGAAGTTTTGATATTAAAAATCTATTACTTTTGAATAGCTCTTTTCGCTACTTCAATCTTAATAATTACTTCATTAATGAAAACAGTTATCTTTCTCTTTTATGATGGGTGGGGTCAATACAATGTCACCTAGGTAAGTCAACTTTTAAAGGATTCAGGAAATGAAAAATAAAGTAACCGCAAAAACAACCCATATGCAAACTGCTGAAACATCTTTTAAGAAACAGCTAACCCTTTTCGATAGCATTGCGATTGTCGTCGGCTCAATGATTGGCTCAGGGATATTCATAGTCAGTGCTGACATTGCCAGGGTTGTAGGATCTCCGTTTTATTTGTTGTTAACCTGGTTCATAACTGGTTTACTGACAATTATAGCAGCTCTGAGTTATGGAGAACTGGCCGCGATGATGCCAAAAGCAGGAGGACAATATGTCTATCTCAAAGAAGCATATAATTCATTGGTCGGATTTCTATATGGATGGACCTTGTTTCTGGTGATTCAGACAGGCACCATTGCAGCAGTTGCTGTGGCCTTTGCAAAATTTTCAGGTGTTTTGGTTCCGGCCTTGAGTGAAAAGAATATCCTGTTTGAGGTCGAAGGACTTAAGATCTCTGCTGCACAGATATTGGCAATTGGCAGTATTCTCATTCTGACTATTATCAATTACAGGGGGATCAAAAACGGGAAAATAATGCAGGTTGGTTTTACCGTAACAAAAATAATAGCGCTGGGAGGGTTGATTATCCTGGGATTTATAGCTGCATCAGGACAGAGTTTCTGGCATGCCAATTTTAGTGATATGTGGTCAGCTTCTACTTCCGTGATCAATAAAGAAAATGCGATTGTCAGTATTCATCAGATTGGAGGGATCGCAATATTTGCTGCAATAGGCGTTGCAATGGTTGGATCTGTCTTTTCGAGTGATGCATGGAACAATGTAACATTCATAGCCGGAGAGATTAAAAATCCTAAAAGAAATATTCCTTTGAGTCTTTTCTGGGGGGTATTGTTGGTCACCGTATTTTATATCCTTGCCAATATTGCCTATTTGTCTTTATTGCCTTTAAAAGGAAGTTCTGATTCAATAAATATACTGGGTAGAGGTATTCAGTTTGCTGCTTCAGACAGAGTAGGCGTTGCAGCTGCTTTCAGGATATTTGGAGATTCGGCAGCTATCGTAATGGCCGTTTTGATCATGATCTCGACTTTTGGATGCAATAACGGACTTATACTTTCAGGGGCACGTGTTTATTATGCCATGGCCAATGATGGATTATTCTTTAAAGAGGTTGCTAAACTGAATAAGTTTGCGGTTCCGGGTGTTGCATTGATCTTTCAAGGTGTTTGGGCAAGTGTATTATGCCTATCTGGAAGATATAATGATTTGCTTGATTATGTGGTCTTTGCTGTTTTAATTTTTTATATATTAACCATTGCCGGTTTGTTTATTCTCAGGATAAAACAACCCGAAGCCGATCGACCTTACAGGGCATTTGGTTATCCTGTTCTTCCGGCATTATATATTGTCCTTGCCCTGGCTTTATGTATTGACCTGTTAATTTATAAACCCAATTATACATGGCCGGGAATGATCATTGTTCTTTTAGGAATTCCTGTTTATTTTATCATGAAACAGTTTAGCAGAAAGTAAAGACTTTTATGAGAGTATTTTGTAAAATGTAGAGACGCAATAGTTGGAGTCTCTACAAGAAATATTAAATTACAGAAATAGTCCCAATATTAAGGGTCTATTTCGATTCCTTTTTGAGATAAAGGATTTGTGTCACTTTTGCTGAATCAAGTCCTTGCGTAGTTCGTAATACTAATTCATTATCAGTCAGTTTTTCAATTTTTGAGGCTACATCAAAAAAGCCTGTACCAAAACCAATAATGATCGAGTCACCTTTTTTATTTAGTTTCCAACGATTGGGAACATCTTTATCAGTTTGTTTTACATTCATCGTGCTGTCAGCATTGAAAGTATAAATCCACGGTTTCATTTCTGCAGTATAATAACTTTGCATCTCGGGATCAATAGGTTTTATACTTTCAAATTTGGTATCTACAACATGCCATGTTCCCGTAATCTGTTGTTTCGGACTTGAATTACAAGCCGTTAATGCAATAATTACAATAACCATTGTGGCCAGTCCCTTCAGCAGTGAATTCTTCATCCTGATATCTTTATATAGTTTATTAAAAATAATTTCGTCGGACACAAATATAATCAAATTTCAGTTCCTGCTTTAACTGAAACAATTAACATAAACAAATGTTAACTTTGCAACTTCAAACGAATACTTGTTATGGAACTGCTTAAAGAAAAGATACGTGCACAGGCCGGATCGGTTTATCCTGAAATGACTGAAATCAGACGTCATTTACATCAACATCCCGAATTATCAAAACATGAATTTGAGACAGCAGAATTTATCTGCCGTTTTCTCGATAAAGTAGGGATTGCTTATACTTCAGGAGTTGGAGGGAATGGAATAGTTGCCTTGATTGAAGGTAAGAATCCCGGCAAGAAGGTCATAGGTCTTCGTGCAGATATGGATGCCTTGCCGATCCATGAAGCCAATGATGTTGACTATAAGTCCGTCAATCAGGGTGTTATGCATGCCTGTGGTCACGATGTTCATATGACATGTCTACTGGGGACAGCTAAGTTGCTATATAGCATGAAAGATGAGATTGAAGGAACCATCAAACTGATATTTCAACCATCGGAAGAAGAGTATCCGGGTGGAGCATTGATGATGATCCGCGATGGTGTTCTCGAAAATCCTGCTCCGGTAATGATGTTTGGGCAACATGTTTTGCCGGGAATGGCAGCCGGGCAGGTTGGAATGAAGGCTGGGAAATACATGGCTTCTACAGATGAAATCTATTTTACGGTAAAGGGAAAAGGTGGACATGGAGCAACTCCGGAATTAAATATTGATCCCATTGTAATTGCTGCTCAGATAATTCTGGCATTACAGCAAGTTGTGAGCCGCGTGGCTAAACCTACGATACCAACTGTCTTCTCAATCGGTAGGGTTATAGCAGACGGGCGTACCAACGTGATTCCGAATGAAGTTAAAATGGATGGCATTCTTAGGACCTTTGACGAGGTCTGGCGTAAGGCCGCTCACGAAAAAATAACCCATATTGCTCAAACAGTCGCCCTGGCTTTTGGTGGTGAATGTGAGGTGTTTATTGATCATGGTTATCCTTTTCTGGTAAATGATGAAGAAGTTACAGGACTTACAAGACGTTTGGCAGAAGAATATTTGGGCCAGGAAAATGTAATCGAACTGGGTGAACGGATGACAGCTGAAGATTTTGCTTATTTCACGCAAAAAGTTCCATCATGTTTTTATAGGTTGGGAATAACCGATCCTGAAGGGAAACATGTTTCAAATCTTCATTCCTCAACATTTGATATTGATGAGAAGAGTATTGAGACCGGAATAGGATTGATGACTTGGTTGGCTGTAAATGCATTAAGAGATTAAAAACAGGTTAATTAAGAACATTCACGTATATATTAAAACATAACACATTAAACGGTGTTTAACTTATTGAAATTATTAACAAAAAAAAGAATCAGTAAATAAAAAAGCAAATATTGCTTTTTGGCAAAATATTTGTTATATTACTATTCTATTAATTTAAATGAGTTATGAAAAAGATCATTATTGGATTATTTTTTCTGTTGTTTATTTCAGCAACAAGCGTACAAGCGCAAGATTATAACACAGGTATTGGCCTTAGAGGAGGTCCTTTTAACGGGCTTACGATCAAACATTTTCTGAGTTCAAACACTGCTGTCGAAGGAGTTCTTTCAACCCAATGGAGTGGATGGCTGATTTCAGGTACATGGGAAAAACATGCTACTGCATTCAATACCGAAGGTCTGAAATGGTTCTATGGTTTAGGTGGACAAGTTGGATTTTGGAATAACTCCAATTTCCCGGGTTACGACCCCAATCATGGGAATTATACTGTATTGGGTGTTCATGGTGCTTTAGGACTTGAATATACTTTTAATGAGATTCCTTTTTCTATTGGGGCTGACTGGAAACCTGCATTAAACCTTGTAGGATACGGCAATCAACAGTTTTGGGGTGGAAATATGTCGGGTGCATATATCCGTTTTAATTTCTAATCCGGGAACTTAACCGAATTATTTTTAATACTTCCCGGGTGCCACGCATTCCGGGAAGTGTTATTTTTGGGAAATAATTAATCATTGAACAAAAACAGATTAATTTTGCTTAATACAGTGTAGATCTGTTTTTTCTATGTTATTTAACTATTTAAAAAGTCAATTTCCCAAAAATGAAGATAGCCGGAAAACATTACCGGACTGTATGGATGGAGGATCGTGAAGTAAAGCTAATAGATCAGACACTCTTGCCATTTCAGTTTGAAATTTACACTGCTAAAAACTATAAAGAAATTTGTCATGCCATACGAACAATGGTCGTTCGTGGTGCAGGTGCTATCGGGGCTGCCGCAGGATATGGCATGGCGCTTGCTTTCCTTCAATCCGATTCAAAAGAATACATTGAACAGGCAAGAAAAGAACTTGATGCGACACGCCCAACTGCCAGAAATCTTTTTTATGCCACAGAAAGGGTATTCAATGCGGGGAAAGTATCCCCAAAAAAGGCAGTTGAAGAAGCTATTCAAATTGCAATAGAAGATCAATTTGCCGGTATGAGTATCGGAATACATGGAAATAAACTTATTAAGGATGGTTTTAAAATAATGACACATTGTAATGCAGGATGGCTAGGGTTTGTTGATTATGGCAGCGCACTTTCTCCGATCTACCGGGCGCACGGTGAAGGCAAAAAAATCTTTGTTTATGTGGATGAAACACGTCCAAGAGGGCAGGGCGCCCGCCTCACTGCATGGGAGTTACAGAATGAAGGTGTTCCTTATGCCATTGTTCCTGATAATGCTGGTGCCCATCTTATGTCGAAGGGCCTGGTTGATATGGTGATAGTGGGCGCCGATCGTATTGCACGCAATGGAGATAGTGCCAATAAAATCGGGACACTCGAAAAAGCAATCGCTGCTAAACATTATGGAATTCCATTTTATGTAGCCGCACCTTTTTCCACCTTTGACATGAATTGTCTGTCAGGAGACAATATTCCTATCGAAGAAAGGGACCCGGAAGAAGTATTATGGCAAACCGGACCCGATAAAAATGGAGGAATGCACACCATACAAGTATGTACACCAGGGTCTAAAGTGATGAATCCGGCCTTTGATGTTACCCCTGCTGAATTAATAACTGCAATTATTACAGAAAAAGGTGTGATCAAACCAACAGAAGAAGCTATATTCGCAATGAATTTATAAATTTGAACAAAAATAAACATTGAGTACCATAAACGGGTGCTCTGAATACGACAGCTATGGAACTGACGTTAAAAGAAAATTACACTATTTTGCATATTACTGCAAAAAAAGGACTGGTAAACCACACAGATTCAGCTTTTTCAATTGGACTTGCTTCAGTTGTACTTGCAGAATTAATGATGTATCGCAAAATTACCCTTAAGGGAGAGTATGTTGTACTAAAAGATGCACTTCATACAGGTGACGAAGTGCTTGATTATGTACTTGATTTGTTGGATGCTTCAGATAACGACTACAATGTCAAATCGTGGCTTGAACGCCTTACGGTAAAAGACAAAGAAAAGGGCCTTTTAAATGTTCTCTTTAGTAGCATGGAAAAGAGCGGATTGGTAAAACTCACCGTTTCCTATAAATTTCTTTTCTTTGGAAAGGAGTTGACTTACCAGTTAACCAATCCTTCCCTGAAGTTAGAAATTGAAAGCAGACTTCGACAGAGTCTATTGGTTAAAGATGCTTCCGTCACTGATGAGGACAGCATTTTAATCATACTTATGGATCGTTGCCGACTGTTCAAACTCTTCATTGCAGATGCAAACGACAGAAGAACTGCCGGGAAAAGAGTTAAGGAATTGATGGCCAATCCGGTTTCGGGTGATAATAATCTGTTTAAAGCGCTTCAGGTAGCCTTAAAAGAGAAATATACGATCGTCACGAAATAAATTATGGAAACTTCCCGTTGTACCTGGCCTGCAAATGATGCATTGATGATTGCCTACCACGATGAGGAATGGGGCATACCGGTCCATGATGATCAGAAATGGTTCGAATTTCTCTTGTTGGATGCATTTCAGGCAGGGTTGAGTTGGAAAACGATACTTCATCGCAGGGAAGGATTCAGAAAAGCATTCGATAACTTCGACTATCGGAAGATTGCTGCGTATTCTGAAGCTGATTTTGAACGATTACTCAATGACGCATCTATTATCCGGAACAGGGCCAAAATAAGAGGAACGATTAAGAACGCGCAGGTTTTTATTGCAATCAGAGAAGAGTTTGGAAGCTTTGACAAATACATCTGGCAGTTTACAGATGGAAAAACTATTGTCAACCATTGCAAACAATTAAGCGATATCCCTGTTCGTACTGAACTCTCCGACCAGATCAGCAAAGCTCTGAAAAAAAGAGGTTTTTCTTTTGTAGGTTCGACAATCTGTTATTCTTTCATGCAGGCCGCAGGTATGGTAAATGACCATATGGAAGATTGCTTCAGATTCGAAATGTGTTGTGTAAAATAAGCAATTCGTTAATATTGCTTTTTACTTAAAAGCCTGTAGAGGGAATGATTTGAAAGGTGTGAGAATACAGGTATGAATGAAAACGGAAAAAAATATGTAACAAACTGGCTTCCGATCACCCGCGACGAAATGTTGTTGCGTGGTTGGGATGAAGTCGATATTGTTATTGTCTCAGGAGATGCCTATGTGGATCATCCTTCGTTTGGGAATGCCGTAATTGCACGTATACTGGAACGCGGTGGATACAAAGTTGCCATCATTCCGCAGCCTAACTGGCGCGATGACCTTCGGGATTTCAAAAAGTTTGGTAAACCACGTCTCTTTTTTGGTGTCACTGCCGGATGCATGGACTCCATGGTCAATCACTATACTGCAAATAAACGCCTTCGTTCTGATGATGCCTATACTCCGGGAGGAGTTGCCGGATTCAGACCTGACTATGCTTCTGTTGTTTACTCTAAGATTTTAAAGCAGATCTATCCTGACGTGCCTGTCATTTTAGGTGGGATCGAAGCCTCACTTCGCCGACTGGCTCATTATGATTACTGGTCCGATAGCTTTATGCCTGGCCTGTTGGCTCAGACTCCAGCCGATTTACTGGTTTTTGGAATGGGGGAGAAGACAATTCTGGAAATAGCGCATAGACTTGATCAGGGAATTCCTTTGGAGGGATTGCACGATATCGAACAAACAGTTTATTATCTTCCCGAAGGAGAAACGCCACTCCATAGTAGTGACTGGAAGAGTATCGAATTGCCTTCTTATGAAGTCTGCAAAGAAGATAAGAAGAAACATGCAGAATCATTCCGGATCTTTGAACAGGAATCGAACAAGTGGCAGGGGGCCAGATTGATCGAGAAGACGGCTAACCGTTTTCTGGTCGTTAATCCTGCATTTCCACCCATGACAACCGAAGAGATTGATGCTTCTTTTGATTTGCCATACACACGACTACCACACCCGAAATATTCTAAGCGGGGTCCTATTCCTGCATATGAAATGATTCGTCATTCTGTTAATATACACCGTGGATGTTTTGGAAGTTGTGCATTTTGTACTATTTCAGCACATCAGGGAAAATTTGTTGTGAGTCGCTCTGAAGAATCGATTCTGAATGAAGTGAAGGAAGTCGTTAAGATGCCTGATTTTAAAGGCTATATCAGCGATCTTGGAGGCCCATCGGCCAATATGTACCTCATGAGAGGCATGGACGAGAAAATATGCAGGAAGTGTGCACGTCCTTCATGTATCTATCCCGTAATTTGTAAGAACCTCAATACAGATCATCATCCGTTAACCGGTTTGTATCGAAAAGCAGCTCAGGTACCCGGAATCAAGAAAGTATTTGTAGGAAGCGGTATCAGATATGATATGTTGGTAGGGCTAAGCAGGCAGGACGCAGAAAAGAATGGGGTTGACGACTACATGCGACAGTTGGTAGGCCATCATGTCTCGGGAAGATTAAAGGTGGCACCTGAACATACTTCCGATAACGTTTTAAAGGTAATGCGCAAACCCTCTTTCAAACTGTTTCATGAATTTAAACGCCGCTTCGAAGAAGAGAACCGGATTGCAGGACTCAGGCAACAGCTCATTCCATACTTTATCTCAAGCCATCCCGGATCTACAGTAGTCGAGATGGCAGAACTTGCTGCCGAGACAAAGGACATGGGATTCCAACTTGAGCAGGTACAGAATTTCACGCCTACTCCCATGACCCTTGCTACCGTGATGTTTTACACGGGCTATGATCCCTATACCTTACAACCCATATTTACCGCCCGCAAGATAGATGAAAAGAAAGATCAGCAAATCTTCTTCTTTTGGTACAAGAACGAAAACCGTGCATTCATCAGGCAGAAGCTAATGTCATATAACCGACCTGATCTGGTTCAAAAGTTGTTGAAATAATAAAAAATAGTTGTTTTTATTTGTAACTTAAAACATTCGGCAGTTATTTTGAAGTAAGACTAATTTGGTTGAAAATGTTAAACTCAAATCAATCATTAATCGAAATCTGTTTAAAGACTTAAAGAACATTCCCGGATAATTCTCCTCTAAGCAGAAAAATTGCAGTTTATACACCGAATCTTTCCCGTATTTATGCCGTATCAGTTTATATGGCATAAATACGGCTTAAATACGGCATAAATACGGCATAGATACGGCAATTACTTAAGTTATCCGGGAATTATAAGAGAGTGGTCTAAGAATATTTGAACGATATAGAGAGGATTTTCAGATTTGCTTATCGTTTGATTTTCATAAAAGTACAATAATTTTATGAAAAAAGCAATGGTCTGATGAGAAAAAATTTAAAAATAAATGATTAGATTTTTTGGGCACGTTTGAAAAATCAAATCAAAATTATCATTGATATAATCTTTGCTGACACATCTCATGTTGAGTTTGTTACGATGCAGGATCTGGTCCAAAATT